>Ga0181520_10006037_pt1 | contig 18820 bp, 19 predicted proteins | sample PEATcosm2014_Bin_29_FD_132451 | JGI IMG/M metagenome (GOLD analysis project Ga0181520, IMG submission 132451) | Peatland microbial communities from MTU Mesocosm Facility, Houghton, MI, USA - PEATcosm2014_Bin02_30_metaG | ecosystem: Environmental > Terrestrial > Soil > Wetlands > Peat | place...
GATAGCGAGCATCTGATGTTCGGGGCGTACCAAGTGATGGGGGGAGCGCCGCCGTCAGTGCGTGGCGGCCCGCAGCTTGACACGTATCGAGTCGTTGACGGGAGCGCGGCCGATTCCCGGCCGACGACGCAGATCCTTTATAGCGCCGATGGAAACCACATTTTGGATGTCATACTCGACGACTCGCGCATGCGCGCGGCAGAGAGAGCGTTCGTTGAAAAGGACGAGGTGAGCCGCGAGGGGGTGGACGATGACGTTACGATAGGTCCGGACGGAAATAGGATCGCCTGCGCGGGAGAGGGCCAAATAGTGGTCAATCACAAGACCACCGGCGATCTGGCTGGCGTCGGTCCCCCATTGTTCAGCCCAGACTCGCAGCATTTGGCGTACGCGGTCGCACACGGCACGCGCATGGATTGGTTTGCCCACAACAAGGACTGGTATATGAGGGCCGACGATGAAAGCCTTCCGGGCAGCCTCGTAATACCTACCGCCGATCTGGAGAACGGCGAGTGGCACCCCAATACCAAGGTCACCGACCAGTTGAGTTTCGACAACGGCCATTCCTACAACGGCCAGATTCCCTACCATTTCGACCCCGACGGGACGCTGGTCTATTTCCGGATCGCGGACGGCCATCTCTACCGCGTCCACTGGAAGCCGGATGATGCGACCACGCGGCCGACCACCAGGCCGTGATTGCCCAAGCCCGATTATGAGTGCGCGAGTGGGAAAGGGCGGCTGGCCGGGGGATTGGCCTCGCGTGGGTGGTTGGGGCATCCGGCCGGTTGGTTGACAGGGTTGGCGGGTGTCCGATACCTTCATTGCGCCCAATGCGGGCCGGTTGAGTGTGGCTGGGAAGGAACTTATGGCTGAAGTTGCGGTGTCACGAGCCAAGGCGTATCTGAAGGCCCGCCAGAAGCGGGTTCGGGACGCGATGGCGAAGCTGGGGTTGGATGGGTTGCTGCTGACCCATCCGCCGGACCTGGCGTATCTGTCGAATTTCACCGGGGATGAATCGATCGGGTTGATCACCGAGCGCGAATTTCATCTTGTGACCGATTTCCGGTTTCGCGAGCAGGCGGAAATCGAGGCCGGATGGCTCAAGGTGACGATGCGCGAAGGGAAGATGGCCGATGCGCTGGCGGGGCTGATTCGCGGCGTCGGGGCCAAGCGGCTGGGGTTTGAATCGAACAACATGACCTTCGGGCAGGTTCACGCCCTGGAACGGGCGCTGAAGGCATCCGGGGACAAGGGATCGGCCGGGGAGGTCGAATTGGTGCCCCTTGAGGATGTGATGGTGAACATCCGCAAGGTGAAGGATGACACGGAGATCGGCCTGATCCGCGAATCGGTGAAGATCGCGGAGGAAGCGTTCACATCGCTGCGGGAGCATATCGAGGTTGGCCAATCGGAAAATTATCTGGCCGGCATGCTGGTGATGGAATTGCGAAGCCGCGGGGCGTCGGATGCGAGCTTTCCGGTGATTCTGGCGGCGGGGGCGAACAGTTCGCTGCCGCATTATCGGCCGGGCGAGGCACTGGTGAAGCGGGATCAGCCGCTGCTGATCGACTGGGGCGCGTTGTACAAGGGCTATTGCAGCGATCTGACGCGGACGCTGAGCATCGGTCGGGCCAGCGACAAGCAGAAGAAGATATATAAGGTATGCCTGGAGGCGCAACTGGCGGCGATCGCGTTCTTACGGCCGGGTGTCACCACGCAGCAGACCGACACCGTGGCTCGCGACGTGATCGAGCGGGCCGGGTTCGGGGAGATGTTCGGGCATGGGCTGGGTCACGGGATCGGGCGGGATATACATGAGTTGCCGACCATGCGGAAGAACGGGGCGGACGAGGAATTGCGGCCGGGGATGATTGTCACCGTCGAGCCGGGGATTTATCTGCCCGGCGAAGGGGGAGTGCGGATCGAGGACGACGTTCTGATCACGCACAGCGGGTGCGAGGTATTGTCGTCGTTACCCAAGAGTTTTGAGGACTGCCACATTGAGTGAAAGCAAGCCGACCAAGCGCAAGAGTGCATCGGTGCCGCCGCCCATGAGCGGGGGATCGGGTCCAATGGACCTGGGGCTCCTCGAGCGGATCGTGCGTCTGATGCGGGACAACGACCTGAACAGCATCGAGCTTCGCGACGGCAACAAGCGCGTGACGCTTCGCCGCGGACCCGGCGAGGTCGCGATAGCACCGACGCCCGTGGCATCGGCGCCGGTTGCGGCAGCGGGCGGCAAGGCCGCCGAGAACGCCGTTACGCCGGCCGAGAATCCGGATGCGAATCTCCATCCGATCACCAGCCCGATGGTGGGCACGTTCTACGCCGCGACCAGTCCGGATGCCAAGCCGCTGGTGGCGGTGGGTTCGGCCGTCGATGCGGAAACCGATGTCTGCATCATTGAGGCGATGAAGGTCTTCAACAACATCAAGGCCGAATGCACCGGCACGATCGCCCGGATTCTGGTGACTAACGGGCAGACGGTGGAATTCGGCCAGACGCTTTTCCTGGTGAAACCGTGAGCGGCCGGGCCGATTCAAAGCAAACACAATGTTCTCCAAGATACTGATCGCCAATCGCGGTGAGATCGCCCTGCGGATCATCCGCGCCTGCCGCGAGCTGGGCGTGCGGACGGCCGTGGTCTATTCCACCGCCGATCGCGGCGCGGCCTATCTCGGCCTGGCCGATCAGGCGATCTGCATTGGCGATGCCGCTCCGGCCGAGAGCTATCTCAACATCCCGCGCATCATCTCCGCCGCCGAAGTGGCCGATGTGCAGGCGATTCATCCCGGCTACGGCTTTCTGGCGGAGAACGCGCATTTTGCCGATATCTGCCGGAATTGCCGGATTGAATTCATCGGCCCGCCGGTATCGGCCATGGCGGCGGTGGGGGACAAGGTCGCGTGCAAGAAACTGGCCAAGAAGGCCAAAGTTCCCACCGTGCCCGGTTCGGATGGCGCGATCGACGATGAGAAGATCGCGCTCAAGATTGCCAACGAGATCGGCTATCCGCTGATCATCAAGGCTGCGGCCGGCGGCGGCGGACGCGGCATGCGCGTGGCGCACAACGATGTCTCCCTGCGCTCGGGTTTGAAGCAGGCCCAGGCCGAGGCCGAAAACGCCTTCAAGAACTCGACCGTGTATCTCGAAAAGTACATTGAATTCGGCCGGCACGTCGAGGTGCAGATCATCGGGGATCATCACGGCAATCTGGTGCATCTGTGGGAGCGCGACTGCTCATTGCAGCGGCGGCATCAGAAACTGCTGGAGGAATCGCCCAGCCCGCTGCTGCGGACCGAAGTGCGCGAGGAGCTGTGCGCCGCGGCCGTGCGACTGGTGAAGGCGGCCGGTTACGCCAACGCCGGAACCGTCGAATTCCTCGTCGATGCCAAACAGAATTTCTATCTGCTGGAGGTTAACGCCCGCATCCAGGTCGAGCATCCGGTCACCGAGTCCGTGACCGGCATCGACCTTGTCAAGGAACAGATTCGCGTCGCGGCCGGAGCGCATCTGTCGTTCCGGCAGAAGGACGTGATCCAGCGCGGGCACGCGATTGAGTGCCGCATCAACGCAGAAGACCCCTCGCGCAATTTCGCCCCCTGCCCCGGCCCGATCCACGAACTTCGCCTCCCCGGCGGCCCCGGCGTGCGCATCGACAGCCACGTCTACGCCGGATACCAGATCCCCCCCAACTACGACAGCATGATCGGCAAGCTGATCGTCCACCGCGCCACGCGAGCGGAAGCGATCGCCACGATGCGGCGGGCGCTGGGCGAATTCCACATCGCCCCGATCAAGACCACGATCCCGCTGCAATTGCAGATCATGGACAACCCCAATTTCCACGCGTCGGATATCGATACCGGGTTCATCGAGCGGGTGTTGTTGAATAAGTGACGGCGACATGCCCGTTCGGTTGCCCTTCCGGTCGGCTAGTTGCGACGAGTGACGCGAATCAACTGCCCGGCGATCCCGCCATGGAACGGCGATACGGCCTCGTGGATGTGCCGCGCCAACGCGACAAAATCGGGATCGACTGTACACACGACAATTCCGGCGTGATTGGGCTGCTGCTGGTGCAGAGCGATGAAGTGTCGCCGGTTGAGCGTAATCACCGCCCGCGCCTCGGCCGTAGCGTAGGCCAGAACTTCCGCGTCGGGCATTTGGATGTTGGAGTTGCCGGATTCAGCGATCGTAGCACAGTCATGGCCGAGTCGCCGCAATTCGAGAACAGCCGGAAGCGGGAAATTTTCGTTGGAGTAGAGGCGGGCCATGAGAAGATCAAGCCTCTTCATTGGCACGTGCTTGAGCCTCAATCTCGTCCAGATGCGCACGCGTATAGTGCCAGGCATTGGTGAGATCTTCGGCCGAGATCGTCGGATAAGCGCGAAGGATATCTGCCTCGGACACGCCGGATTGGCGCATCCGATGAAGAACCCAGACTGGGATTCGCGTCCGGACGATGCAAGGTTCGCCGCCGCAAACGCCGTTGCGACTGTCGATGCCGGGGAATGCGTCGCCGAGATCTTGTGCGACATTCTGCAAGACCGAGGCCTTTTCACCGGGAGTCAGTTGCGCCAGAAGTTGCTGGATTTCGTGCAGGGCTGTCATGCGACCTATTATAGCTTTACGGTATGACGAAAACGATGGGGGCGAATGTTCACACAACGTCTTTATCTTACTTGTGGTACCATGCAGCAGATGGAGAACGCGGTCATTCTCAGATCTGCACACGACGGTACGACGCTTGAGGTCTCGGCAATTTCCACTGGCGTTCCCGAATACAAAGTATTCCTGTATGGTCCGAACTTCCGCGGCACCACACCCGTCTACATGCCCGAGCCGAGGTATCTGGCGCGGTTCTTTCGTGACTTGGCAAGCAACTGCAAGGGCTGGGCCGGCAAGAAAGAGTGGGCCTCGTTGGAACACGAGCTTTCTCTCGCCGCCACGATCGATTTGACGGGACACATCAGCTTATCGGTTCGGCTGCGGACATGCGCATCTCCCTTCGACTGGAGCCTGTCGGCAGTCCTGCTCATCGAAGCTGGACAGCTTGAGCAGATTGCGTCCTCGATCGAGCAGTTCGTGCATGACGGCGCACCCGCATGCGACAATTCGGAACCAAGGGTCGGCGAGTAGCGAGTGAAGTTCCTGCCCGTTCTGCTTGCGCGGGCGGTGGCGTCCGGACCCCGTTGTTGTCCCTACAGAAAATACCCCGGCTCAAGCCTGAAGTGCTCGGCGAGCCTGGCGATCGTCTTTTTGCTCAGTGCCCTCTGGCCGCTGAGGATCATTGACACCATCGACTGGCTGGCGCCCAGGACTGAGCGCAACTGAACAGGTGTTGTTTGCGATGTCCGCAGGAGGGCCTTGAGCCGTTCCAGCGGCGTGCGGCCGTCGGGTTTCACCGGCATCACGCTGTTCTCATACGCCTCGATGAGCACTTCGATGGCGTCGAGATACTGTTGATCGCCGTAGTCAAGATCATCGCGGACGGCCAGGCGGTCAATCATCCTGGACGCCGCATCGTAATCCTTCCGCGTGCGAATCGCGCGGAGCGGGTGCTCTTGAATAAGGGTGAGGTAGCTGTCGGCCGGGCGGGCGCTGCGGGAAATCTTGATCATGGTGCTCATAGTTCGCCTTTCCATCTATCGGTGTCGTATTCTTTGTGGGTGAGGATGCGAAGCACGTAGACTTTCTCCTTTTCGTAGCTGACCTTTGCGATGAGGCGGAATTTGTTTCCGCCGATGTCGAAGATGCAGACAGTGTTACCGGACCTCACCCTGGCTACGTCTGTCTGCCCGAAGCAGCGGCGAACGTCGGCAAAGTTTCTCCAGGCCGCCTTTTCGGTCAATCGGAACCACTCATCCAGCGGTGCGACGGCACGCGGATGCAGGTTACCGAATTCCACAAGCGGCAGCCGCTTGATGACGCGCATGACGTATCAAATTATGTGATGAACGCATCGAATTGTCAATCACGAAATGTGATGGAAATGGCGAGGTCAAAGAGCGTCGCCGAAAACTCTCTTCGCGAAGGATTCCCGAACGCGCGGATTTTGAGCGGCGGACTGGCCTTTCTGCGCGAGGACGGCTAAACCAGTATCATGAGTTACCCCGAGCGCCGAAAATACGACTGGACAGCCTATCAGGCGATGAAGCGAGCCGGCACGTCTCCGCAGGACGCCATACGACAGGCTGTCAAGGAAGGATATGCGCGAATAGAGGTTTGGCTGATGCTGCGCGAGGTCTACGGCTTCGATCGCGCGATGCAGAAGGCGGCGTGGCTGGAGGTGGAGGGGATCAAAATATTGCCGGAATACAGAAAGCGATTGGATGAGGCTGAACGGCAAGTTTCGGAGGACGCCCGGCGCAGGAAGGACGCCGGCAAATCAGACGAGGCGGCTGAGTGACGTTGCAGTTCGGAGGTTTCCAAAAAGGAGCCTACTACTTCTTCCCCGCCGCGCGCTGTTGTTGGAAGAAATCGGACAGGATTTTGGCGCACTCGGCCGCAAGAACGCCGGGGATGATTTGGGCGCGGTGATTCAGCCGGGGATCGTCGCAGAGGTTCAGGAGCGTGCCGGCCGCGCCGGCTTTGGGGTCGGGGCAGCCGTAGACGACTGTGGCAATGCGGGCGTTGACGATCGCGCCGGCGCACATTGGGCAGGGTTCGAGCGTCACAAACAGGGTGCAGCCGTCGAGTCGCCAGTCGTTGCGCGATGCGGCGGCCTGGCGAAGGGCGAGGATTTCGGCGTGGGCGGTGGGGTCGGCGGCCGACTGGCGGCGATTGTGTTCAGCGGCGATGACCCGGCCGTCGGCATCAACGACGATCGCCCCGACGGGCACCTCGTTCAAAGCCCGGGCGGCCTGGGCTTGGTCGAGTGCCAGGCGCATGTATCGGTCGAGATCAATGGGAGTATCGAGCATAGGAAGATGCGAATAAACCGCAAAGACGCAAAACCGCAAAGGAAGAAAATACGCAAAGGGCTACATCGTAATGGATTGTACGGTATTGAGGGGCTTTTCGTGAAATCGAGGGCCTGCAGGCGCGCGAGTTGCTCTTGGCGCGTCTGGAACTTCGCGTCTCTGCGTCATTGCGGTTGATTCATTGCATTTGGTGCTTTGGCCGGTTCCCGGTATCATGTCCCGGCCGGGTGCAACTTCCGCGGCCAAGCGGCGTATATTCATTTTAGCCGGTCGTTGATGGAGCAAACCGGGCATGGACTGGCGGTGACTGGCGATTTGGTGTAGTGTTATCGGTCCGTGCCCTGGCGGTGGAGACAGCCAAACCTTGACAAGGGCGGGCAGGTGACTTAGGAACAACGGTCTTCCGCGGCGGTGGCGCCGCTCGCGGCCGCGTCGATCTTTGAGGCAACATGATTTCGGTTTCGCAACTGACCAAAGCGTACGGTCCGGTTCTGGCCGTGGATAAAGTCAGCTTCGAGGTGCCCAAGGGACAGATCGTGGGATTTCTCGGCCCCAACGGGGCTGGGAAGTCAACGACCATCCGGATGCTCTCGTGCTGGCTGGCCCCGACAAGCGGCGGAGCGACCGTTAACGGGTTCGACATCTTCCACCAATCCGAGCAGGTGCGCCAGCACCTTGGCTACCTGCCGGAAAACGTGCCGCTGTACATGGAAATGACGGTCGAGGAGTACCTCGACTTCCGTGGCCGGCTGCGCGGCATGGAACGCGAGCTCCGCCGCAAACGCATCGATTATGTCATGCAGCGCTGCTGGCTCAGCACCGTGCGCTCGCGCGTGATCGGGCACCTGTCCAAGGGCTACCGCCAGCGCGTCGGCCTGGCCGATACCCTCCTGCACGGGCCGGAAGTGCTCATTCTTGACGAACCCACCGTCGGGCTGGACCCCACCCAGATTCGCGAGACGCGCAAGCTCATCAAGGACCTGGCCGGCGAACATACCGTCATGCTCTCGACGCACATCCTTCCCGAGGTGGAAGCGGTGTGCGATCACGCCATCATCATTGCCGGCGGCCGTATCGTGGCCCAGGGTTCGCTCGAGGAACTTCGCTCGACCCGCCGAGCCACCGCCCGCGTGCTGATCGAATGCCGCGGCCCGGCCGCCGACGTCCAGACCGCCCTCCAGCGAGTCTCGGGCGTCCATAAGGTCGAGATGCTCAACGGCGACGATGCCCGATCATCGCGCGACAAGAATTACGTCACCGCCGCCATCCGCCAGAAGGACGGCTTCGACGTCCGCGAAGAGGTCGCCCGCACCGTGGTTCAGTCCGGCTGGCCGCTCCGAGAAGTCCGGCTCGAACACGCCACGCTCGAAGAATTTTTCGTGCAAGTCACGGCCGGTCAGGCCGTCAGCAAGACTCAGGAGTCCGCATCATGAAGCGAGCCCCCGTGATCGCCCGGCGCGAGCTGGCGAGCTATTTTCATTCACCGGTGGCCTACGTGGCGATGGCGCTGTTTCTGTTTGCCGCCGGCGCCGCGTTCGTCATGTACGATTTTCAGCCCGGCCATCCCGACGAGATGCGGCACACGTTCGAGTCGTTCGTCTGGCTGCTGGTGTTCGTTTCGCCGGTCCTGACGATGAGCCTGCTGGCCCAGGAATGGTCCAGCGGCACGATGGAAACGCTCATGACCACCCCGATCAACGAGCTGGACGTGGTCATCGGCAAATTCCTGGGCTCCATGGCGTTCTTTGTCGTCCTGGTGCTGCCGACCATCTTGTACGTCGCCCTCCTGAGTGTGTACGGCCACGTCGACATCGGCCCGGTGATCGCCGGCTATCTGGGCATCTTCCTGACGGCGGCCCTGTTCATCTCGGTGGGCTTGTTCTGCTCGTCGATGACCAAGAGCCAGCTTGTGGCGGCCTTCGCCACCGGCGCCGTGCTCTTCGCGTCCACCATCATCCCCTATCTGGTCAGCTATTACGCGACCATCGGCGACGTGTGGCGAAGCGTCGTCAACGGCTGCATCTACGCCCGCTACTCCGGCTTCGCACAGGGCATCATCGACACCGGCAACGTCGTGTTCTTTATCGCGGCGACGGCCGTGTTTCTCTTCCTGTCGGTCAAGAAACTTGAATCGAGGCGCTGGCAATGAGTCAGGACAAATCCGACACTCCCCCGCAGTTTGTTCCCGAGAACCAGCAGGAGCGCTGGCTGAAGTACGGCTCCAACGTGCTGCTCAGCAGCGTTGTGGTCATTCTTCTGGCCGTCGCCGTCGTGGCGCTGGCGCAATACAAGCCCGCCCGCATCGATACCACCAGCAACGGCGTCTACACCCTGCGCCCCCAGACCATCAACATGCTGGGCAAGCTTGAGGGCAAGGTCCATATCATCGGCCTGCAGACCATGACCAAGCCGGCGGTTCAGGACCAATCCGACGATGATCCCATCTCCGGAATTCTGGCCAAGATCCCGCAGGATCAGAAAGTGCGACAGGTCACCGATCTCCTGAACGAGTTCCAGGCCGCCAACTCGAAGATCTCCGTCGAAATGATCGACCCGGTCACCAATCCCTTCAAAGTCGATCAGCTCATCAGCAACGTGACCAACAAATACGGCGGCGAAGTCAGCAAATACCAGGACTTCATCAAGTCCTTCGACACTCGCGTCGCCGATTTCAAGGCTCTGGCCGACAAGAATGTCAAGCAGATCCAGAAGATCGCTCCGGTTCTGGATTCGACCCCACTGGACGATGAGGAAGTCCGCCAGACGGTTGGGCTGGCCATCGGCTCGATCGGTGAAGTGCCGCAGAAGCTCGCCGAGTTGCAGGATGACCTCAAGAAGCCCCTGGCGACCAAGCCCCCCGATTACAAAGGCGCCACCGATGCCATGCAGGGGAGCATGTCCCAGATCAGCCAGTTGCTGGGCATTGTGCTCAATGAATTCCATCTGCTGGCCGGCGCCGGCCCGGCCACGCCCGCTACCGCGCCAACCACCGCTCCCACCGACATGGCTGCCACGACAGCCCCCGCGACGGTTGCCAGCGCGACAACCGGCCCGGCCACCCAGCCGGTTGCCGACACCCGTATTCCGCTGGCCCTGCGTCAGTTCATGATCGACAGCTATCCCGATTTCCAGAAGATGAAGGACATCGCCGACCAGGTGGTCTCCGATGCCGGCAAGCTGCCCGACCTCAAGCTCGACACCCTGCGCCAGAGTCTGCAAACGCCAGACCCGATCCTTGTCCAGGGTGACGACGCCTTTCAGGTCATTACCGCCGACAAGCTCTGGGTCAACGACGTGCGCGACATCAGTGCCTCGGGCAACGCCAAAGCCCGATTCAACGGCGAACAGGCCGTCACCAGCGCGATCATGGACCTGTCCCTCAAGGGCGACAAGCCCATCGTGGCGTTCATTCGCAATGGCGGCGAGGCGCTGACCACGCCCGGTTTTGGCGCGATGATGCCCGGCGGCGCGCTCTCCACGGTTGCCGATCGGCTCCGCGCCCATAACTTCCTGGTTGTCGAAAAGGATTTCGGCGGCGATTCCAATCCCGAACAGCCCGAAAGCTCGGCCACCGATGCCCAACTGAACGACAAGAACACCGTCTGGGTCGTCATGGACCAGCCTCAGGGCAATCCCATGACGGGTGAGTCGCCGCCGCCCACCGCCATGATCGAGCGCGTGAGCGAGCACCTTCGCGCCGGCGGCGGAGTGCTGGTTTGTGCCGAACCGGGGGCGGATGATATGCACGCCGCCCTCAACGACTGGGGCATCGACTTCAAGCCCAGCGTCGTGGCCTTCCACGAGGCCGTCAAGGCCCAGGCCGGCGGCGATGACGTGCTCAATAACGCCCTCACCCGTCAGTACATTTTCCGGATCACCGACTACGGCGCAAACAACGGCGCTGATTTCCTCAAGCCGATCCAGTCGCTTCCCAGCGTGTTCCTGCCGATGTCGATCGTCCAGACTCACCCGGTCGCCGGCAAGAAGATCACCCCGATCCTTCCCGTGCCCGGCTCGCCCAGTTTTCCCAACTCCTGGGGCAGCGCCACCGGCAGCATGATCTGGGATGAGATTCAGCGCGGCAGCAACCCGACCGTCGTCTTCCATCCCGACACCGATTTCAAACAGCCCATCTACGGCGGCGCGGTCTCCGAACAACAGGGCGGCGGCCGGCTTATCGTCATCGCCTCCGCCAGCTTCCCCAATAACGGGCTGGTTACCATTGTGGACAAGGACTATACGTATCTGGCACCGGGCAACGCCGAGTTGTTCACCGATTCGGTCTACTGGCTGGCCCGCAAGCCGGAAATGATCGCACTCAGCGCCAGCGCCGAAGACGTCAGCCGCATCGCCGATATGACCAGTGCCGCCCAGATCGTCTGGTGGATCGTCATTCTCGGCCTGCTGCCCGTCGGTGTCGTCGCCGGCGGCGCGGTCATGTATGCCTCGCGGCGGAGTTAGGTCATGCGGCGGCGCCCGGGTTTTTGCGTTTTACTGTTTCCTCTTTGTCGATTACGGACATGAATTTCAAAACCACACTCATCCTGTTGGCGGTATTGCTCGTTGTCGGCACCACGGCTCTGATCGTCGTGAAACATACACCCAGCGACGAACTCAGCCCCGTCGATCGCACGCTTTTGAGCGTCAAGGCCGCGGACGTCACCTCAATCGCCATCGAAAATTCCGATGGCGACAAGATCGTGATCACCCGGCCCGGCTCGACCGGCGCCTGGACCATCACCCAGCCCATCAAGGTTCCCGCCAGCGGCGATACCGTCGGCACCATCCTGAACGATCTGACCGGCTTGGTCTCGACCCGCGAGATGACGCTCACGGGCGCCAGCGACGAACTGCATGCCTACGGCCTGGACCACCCGCAGTACAGCGTGCGCCTTGAAGCGGGCGACAAGCACATCTCCCTGCTGGTCGGCCTTCCGCAGTCGATCGGCGGCGGGCTGTATGTCGAACAGGAAGGCACGGGAAAACTCGAAGTCGTCAGCAGTACCCTGCTCCCCGATCTGCAAAAGAAGGTCGGCGACCTGCGCGACAAGAAACTCGTCGATCTCACCAGCACCGCCGATCTGAACACCGTCACCATCGCCAAGCCGGATGGCGACGCCATCACCCTCACCCGCGACACCTCCGTCGCGCCCTGGCGCATGACCGCTCCCACGTCGATGCCCGCGGACACCTCGGCCGTCGAAGCCATGCTCGATCCCCTCGTCACGCTCTCCGCCAGCAGTTTCGTGGATGATGCCGACGTCGCCAAGGTGCCGCCGTCCAGTCTCAAGCCGCAGTTGACCATCACCTACACGCCCAATGCCCCGATCACCGGCGCCACAAGCAAGCCGACGACCCAGCCGTCCAGCACGATCGTTTTCGGCGGTTACGACGATCTGCAAAAACAAAACATCTATGTGCAGGTCGGCGCCGGCAAAGTTCTGGCCAAGGTTCCGGCCTCAACGCTGGTTACCTTCAACAAGAAGCCGCTCGATCTGCGCGACAAGAATATCGTCAAGATCGACCGCACCATGGTCAGCAAAATTACCCTGGACACGGAGGCCCCGGCCACAACCAGCCCGGCCTCGCGACCCGCGATCATCATGGGCGTGAGCCTCAGCCGCCGGCCGCAGTCGCACATCCTCGGTCCGGACCTTCCGACCGGTTTTGCGCCGACCACCTCCGCGACGCAGGCCACGACCATGGCCAGCACGCAATCCGCCACGACACAGATCGCCGCCATGTTGCCCGCCACCATGCCCACGACGGCCGCCACCACCATGCCCATTGTGCCGCCGAGCACCTGGATCGTGGACGCCACCAACGGCGACGCCGACGATGAAGCCGTCCAGGAATTGCTCACCGATCTCGATCCGCTGACCGTCGATCATTACATCGAGAAACTGCCAACGACCCAGCCCAGCCATATCTATCGCCTGACGGTCACGACCGTCGGCCCGGGCGGCTCGCCGGTGACCGAATACCCCATCCAGGTGATCGATCCCAACCCCATTGACCAGCCGTACGGCGTTTACAACGGTGTCCCGTTCGTCGCCCAGCGCATGCTGGTCACGCACCTGGACGCGAAGTTTGCCAAGAACCCGCCGGCCACGCAGCCGACGACGCAGCCCGCCGCCACACAGCCATGACCAGCCGGCTGACCCACCTGCGCAGGAAGACGTCGCCCGGCGGCGGTCGGTCTGCCGAACCGCCCGCGGTGAGCCCCGTCGAACCACGGTCCATCCTGAAGACCTTTGACAACCCCCGGCCGGGCCGCGACTACCACATTCAACTCGTCTTCCCGGAATTTACCAGTCTCTGCCCGATCACCGGCCAGCCGGATTTCGCGACCATCACCATCGACTATGTCCCCGACCGGCTGTGTGTCGAGATGAAGAGCCTCAAGCTCTATTTTTTCGCCTACCGCGGCCGTGGCGCGTTCTATGAAGCGGTGGTCAACACGATCCTGGATGACCTGGTTGCCACGGTCCGCCCGCGCGAAATGACCGTGACCGGCAGATTCAATCCCCGCGGCGGCATGAACGGAGTCGTTACGGCAACGCACAGTTCCACTTGACAGCCGCGCGGCGCTGCCCAAAATACGCGGCTCGGTCAGGCATTTGGGCCGCCGGTTAACGAGGACACATGGCCAAGGCACGCGCGATCGTCAAACGCCGCAAAGCGGTTCGCAACATCCGCAAGATCACCAAGACCATGCAGATGATCGCCACCGCCAAGTTCCAGAAGTCGCTGAAGCGCGCCGTCGGCACCAAGCCCTATTCCCGCAAGGTGCGCGAGCTGGTCGGCGAACTGGCCGCCACCGTCGGTGATGTCCAGCATCCGCTCTTGCGTTCCCCGGTGCCCGCCGAGCAGCCGGGCAACATCGCGGTCATCGTCATCACCAGCAATCGCGGCCTGGCGGGGGCCTACAACGGCAGCGTCCTGCGCGCCGCCACCCATTTCATCCGCGAGCAGCAAGGCAATCACAAAACCATCGAGCTTTATGTCGCCGGCAAGAAGGGGATCAGCTACTTCAACTTCCAGAAGCGGCCGATCACCCAGAAGGTGGATCAGATCGGCGATCCCCCTCGCTTTGCCGATGTCGAGCGCCTGGCCGACACGTTCATGCAGCGGTTCATCGAGTCCAAGATCGATTCGGTGTACGTGGTGTACGTGAACTTCATCAGCGCCGGCCAGCAAAAGGTGGACGTGATGACACTGCTTCCCCTTGCCTCCGTGACGCCGGCCGCCACCAAGCCCGGTCGTGCTGGGGAAATCATCTACGAATTCTCGCCCGATCCCACGACGCTGCTGAACGAACTGTTGCCGCTGACGGTGAAGACGGCGCTGTTCCAGTGTTTCCTGGACGCCACGACCAGCGAGCACGTGGCGCGGATGGTGGCCATGAAGAGCGCCACCGACAACGCCGACAAGATGGTCAAGAGCCTCACCATGCAATACAACCGCGCCCGCCAGAGCCAGATCACCACGGAACTGGCCGAAATCATGGGCGGCGTGGAGTCGATGAAGGCGTGAGGACGATGCCTTTCGATCGCCCGCTTGCGGGACTGCACAAGACTCCCTACGCCTTTGAACTTACTGATCCAAATATCACGCACGCTGCAATAGCCGCTTTGCGGGAGCAAGGCGGATTTCCAGGCGGCGATCCAGTGCGTTGGCAATGCGTTGGAGCATCGTCAGCGAATGGCCTTCGTAGTCGCAGTCTTCCAGCCGGGCGATGGCGGGCTGCTTTGTGCCGACGAGATCGGCAAGCTGTCTCTGCGTCAGGCCGGCCTTTTCTCTGGCCTCGTAAATGAGTTTGGCGACCATCGCGTTGACGGTCGCCTCGTCGGCCAACTCGCGCGTCTTTGGGTCGTCCTTGATCATACCTTCAAGGATGGCGACCGCATCCGAAGTCGCCCTGGCCCTATGGGAGCGACTCGCTGGCGCAGTGCGTTGGTGGGTCTTCTTCATATTGATTCCTGTAGGGTCCGCACCGCGGACCTTTGTTTGCCCGATTGCGAATTCCGGTCCGCAGCGCGGACCCTACGAAATCGGAGCCACGGAATCGTCCAACGCGTTCTTGGCACAATAGCAATATTGTTATCGTCGGCCAGGCGGTCTGGCAAGCTTTGACGGCCAGTTGTGATTGGTCAGGCCGGTTCGCTCCGCTGGGGCTTCGGCCCCTCCGGCGTCGGCAGAATGACGTTGAACGTCGTTCCCTTGCCGGGTTCGCTGGAGACTTCTATCCGGCCATGGTGGGCTTCGACGATGTCTTTGCAGATGGCCAGACCCAGGCCGCTGCCGCGGGTTTCGCCTTTTCTGGCGGTGGATTTGGTGGTGAAGAAGGGCTGGAAGATCTTGGCCTGAAGTTTTTCCGGGATGCCCGGGCCGGTGTCGATGACCTGGATGCGGACCATTTCGTCGCCATCCGGGCCGGCCTTGACGGTGAGCGATCCGCCCTTGCCCAGCATGGCCTGGCGGGCGTTAATCATGAGATTCAGCAGCACCTGCTCAAGCTGGACCATATCGCCCAGGACGCGAAGCTCCGGCGGCACATGGATGCGCAAGGCGATGCCGTCCTTCTGCGGGTCGCGGGCCATCACCAGCAGCACCTCATCGACCACCTTGCGAAGCTCGACCGGCCCAAACCGCGATTCGCCGCGGGCCAACGCCAGCATCGACGCGCAGATTTTGCCGGCCTTGTCAGCGCTCTGAAACGCCTTGCTCAACGCCTTGCGGATCAGCTCCATGTCCGGGTTTTCGGACTCAGCGCTCTGCAGCGCGTATTGGCTGTAACTGACGATGGGGGTCAGCAGATTATTGAACTCATGGGCGATGACGGCCGCGATGGTCCCGATGGTCGCCAGCCGTTGCGATTCGTTGAGCTGCTCCTGAAGGCTGTCCAACTGCTGCTGAGCGGTGGTAAGCAGAAGCTCGGCAGGCTCGATGGAAAGCGAGACGGGATCAGAATCGGAGCCCGTGGGTTGATTGCGCACCTTGAGAGTTGTATCGGCCGTCGGAACCCGGCGGCTTGATCGGCGGCCTTCTCTTTCCCCCTCGCCGTGTACTCGGGCCTTCGGCTCTGAGACTGAGCGCGTCGCCGCTCAGGCTCGAAGAGGAGAGTGTCGGGATGAGGGTTTGTTTTCTGACTCCGGCTCAATTTTCTACTCTCTACCAGCGCCACGATCTCCTTTCTCGCGAAGCGCGGGGTAACAAAAGGTGACACTTTTTCGTGTTTTTGTCACCCTGGGGCCGCCGGCTGGAAATCCTCACCGTGAACGTAAGCTATTGTGGGCAAATCACTTACAACTCTATGTGTACCCCAGGGATGGGATGGGAGTGCAGGTGGCGCGCCCCTCAGCGCCACTTGCGCGAACTCTCAGCCATCGCCGGCGAAGAATCCCACCGCCCGGCTCATCTTCGGCATCATGGAAACAGTCGCCGGCCATGCGAGGAACGACCGCGTACCATAGCCGCGCCGGCGGGAGTTGTTTGGACAACCAAGCAATGGCGTCCGTCGCGCCATCTTGCGGATCCGCGATCGCCAGCCGAAACCGAAAGAGGCCATTTCTTGCCATCTGAATGATTCCCAAGGCATGCTTGACCGTTCAGAATGCGACATGAACCCGACGTTTACCCTTGTTCAGTCGCTCCAATGCCCGCCGTGCGGCGTTTTCTGTTCCGTTATTGTACGCTGTTCGATAAAGTCAGGTATATTTGTAACGGATTGTGCGCGGTGAATTGAGCATAGGCTTCCATCATTAACAAGGGCGACCGCGAATGAAGATACGTCAGATTCAACTGAAGAATTTTAGGCGGTTTAGCGACGTTGCCGTCACTGACATTTCCGAAACCGCGAGATTGGTGCTTCTAGTGGGGCCAAATGGCAGTGGGAAGTCGTCCCTGATTGATGCTGCTCAGACCTGGCGGAATCGCTACTGGGACGACACATACCATCTCAAGCAAATTCCGGGCGCGCGAGGCGACTGGCGTCAGGCGGTGTCAATCGCCTTTTACGATCCGCAGCCGACGACGGACGTCCAACGTCACAAGGCCGTGTACGCGCGGTCTGCATATCGTAACGAGGCCGAGTTTCAGCTTAATCAGTTGTCCAGGGTGGAACCGGCATTGCAAGAGACTCGGATTAACCGGCTGATCGAGAACGACCAAGCGGTGAGTTTGAATTATCGGCGGCTTGTGTCCCAGGGATTCGAGGATGTGTACGAACGTGCAGACCCGAAGCTAACGATGGCAGAGTTTCGCGAGCAGTCGATCGGCGAGATCCGGGACGCGATGCAGCGGCTTTTTCCTGGTCTGATCTTGAACAGTCTCGGCAATCCACTCTCAGCCGGAACCTTCCGATTCGATAAGGGTGACAGCAGGGCTTTTCTGTACAAGAATCTATCCGGCGGCGAAAAGGCGGCTTTCGACGTATTGCTTGATGTCTTGATCAAACGTCGCGAGTACGATGACACCGTCTATTTTATCGACGAGCCAGAAGCGCACATGTCGCCAGCGCTTCAGAGCGCGTTGCTTGATGAGCTATTCCGTGCGGTTCCCGCGAGCTCGCAACTTTGGGTGGCTACCCATTCAATCGGCATGATGAGAAAGGCGCGCGACCTTGCCCGGGAGCATCCTGGCGCGGTCGTGTTCCTAGATTTTGATGGGATGAACTTCGACGTCCCATGCACCCTGCGACCCGTAGAACCCGACAGACCATTTTGGAAGCGCGCAATGCAGATCGCCCTCGACGACCTTGCTGGCTACGTGACGCCCGAGTGTGTCGTGCTTTGCGAGGGTGGACGACTCGAAGGAGGGAAGGATTTCGACGCCGATTGCTATAATCTGATCTTTCAGTCGGAACACCAGCAGACATTGTTCTTGGGCGCGGGGAACGCCAGCGATATACAGAATGACCCGCGCGGGGTGCAGCGGCTTCTAACCGCGCTTGCACCGAACGTGCGAATTACCCGCCTGATTGACCGCGACGATCGAACATCGAACGAGATAGACGATCTGCAGAGGCAAGGCGTGCGCGTGCTCTCACTTCGCACCATCGAGTCGTACCTGTTGGATGACGTCGTATTGACCGCGCTCTGCGACGGATTTGGGCGACCCAACAGCACAGCGCAGATGCTGCAGGCTAAGGCAGACGCGGTCGGGGCCAGCGTTACCAGGGGAAATCCACAAGATGATATGAAAAGCCCAGCGGGCGAGATCTACAATGCGGCTAAGCGCCTGTTTACGGACCGCAAACTTGGTAGCGACGCGCGCGCATTTATGAAGGGCGTGTGCGCGCCACTGATAAAGCCGGCGACGCCAACGTACAACCGACTGCGACAAGACATTTTTGGCTGACGGCCCTTGGCAAGAAACGCCACGGCGCGGCTCGTCGGTAAACGCAGCCCTGAGCCAGCACTCGAACATTCAATTCGTCCCTTCCGATGGAACCGGCGAGAATCGAATCCCACGTCTTCATTGGCACACTACGCCGGATTCACCACGATTTCCGGTGCCACACCCCTCGCTAATCTGTCATCATCGCATGGTGGCTTCTTGCCATTGTGCCGGCACGTCCTACCATCGCACCCAAGAGTGGCAAAAGCGGCGTGCAGTGAGGCGATCGGAAAGGCTACCTCAGCCGTCATAGCCGGCCTGCGGGAGTCGGCAGTATTCGCACTGACCGCCGGCACGCGCGACGACCAAGGCACGTGTTGCTGAGTCGATCACGCTATGCCGCCGTCGTGCGCTGGCCCAATGACAACCGCGCCTTTGACTTCCAAAGCGAAAGCAGATCGGCGGCGGCGATATAGCCGTCGTATTCTTCCGCTTCGGCCGGGCTGAGGTTGCCCTGACCGCACTTGGATGCCAGTTCGCTCATGCGGGCC
>Ga0181520_10006038_pt1 | contig 18815 bp, 13 predicted proteins | sample PEATcosm2014_Bin_29_FD_132451 | JGI IMG/M metagenome (GOLD analysis project Ga0181520, IMG submission 132451) | Peatland microbial communities from MTU Mesocosm Facility, Houghton, MI, USA - PEATcosm2014_Bin02_30_metaG | ecosystem: Environmental > Terrestrial > Soil > Wetlands > Peat | place...
ACTGCACGCCAAGGAGGCCCCGGCGCGCGTCCATGAACTCGAAGCCTCGAGCGCGGTGCTTGACCGCACCAAGAACGGCAAAAATTTACAGCGTAATTTCGGCGGCCACCGGTATCCGCGCCTGGCCCACGTTGGCGACCGCACCGGCCTGGAATTGATCCGCACCCTGCAAGATCACGGCATCCATCAGGGCATCACGGTACACATGGAATATACCATCGTCTCCCTGCTCAAGGATGGCAGCCGTGTGGTGGGCGCGTTTGGTTACGACCGTGAGCGCGGGCGTTTCCGCATTTTTAAGGCGAAAGCCGTGGTGCTTGCCACCGGCGGTTTGGGCCGCGCCTACAAAGTTACGAGCAATTCCTGGGAAGGCACGGGCGATGGCGTTTCCCTAGCGTATCAGGCGGGCGCGGAACTGATGGACATGGAGTTCATCCAGTTTCATCCCACCGGCATGATCTGGCCGCCAAGCGTCATGGGGCTGCTGGTGACCGAAAGCGTGCGCGGCGAAGGCGGCGTGTTGCGCAACAAGGACGGCAAGCGCTTCATGTACGATGACATTCCCGAGAATTATAAATCACAAACCTCAACTGATCCTGAGGAAGGCTGGCGTTACACCCAAAACGATAAAAACGCCAAGCGCCCCCCGGAACTGCTCACGCGCGACCACGTGGCCCGCTGCATCAACCGCGAGGTCAAAGCCGGTCGCGGCAGTCCGCACGGCGGCGTGTTCCTCGACATTTCCTGGATCAAGGAAAAGATTCCGAATTCAGCCGAACACATCAAAAAGAAACTGCCCTCCATGTACCACCAGTTCATGCAACTGGCGAATCTTGACATCACGAAAGAGCCCATGGAAATCGGCCCGACCACGCATTACGCGATGGGCGGCATCCGCGTGAACGGCGATACGCAGGCGACGAACATTCCCGGCCTGTTTGCGGCCGGCGAGTGCGCCGCCGGCTTGCACGGCGCGAACCGCCTCGGCGGCAATTCACTTTCCGACCTGATTGTCTTCGGCAAACGCGCCGGCGAATTCGCCGCCCAATTTGCCAAGGAACAGGCCGCCGGCCAGATCAATGACGCCCAGGTCGAGGCCGCGCAACGCGAAGCACTGGAACCGTTTGATCGCGGCGCACAATCCGGCGGCAGCGCTGACGGGCCGTATCAAGTGCAGCATGATTTGCAAAACATGATGCAGGATCTCGTCGGCATCGTGCGGCTTGAAAATGAAATGACCCGCGCGCTCGAAGGCATCGGCAAGCTCAAAGAACGCGCCGCAAAAGTCGCCGTTTACGGTCACCGCGAATACAACCCCGGCTGGCATACGGCGATTGATCTCAAGCATCTCCTCACCGTTTCCGAGGCGATCACGATGGCCGCACTCGACCGCAAAGAAAGCCGCCGCGGCCATTTCCGCGAGGATTTTCCGGACAAGGACCCGGCGGCGGCCAAGTACAACGCCGTGCTTTCCAAGGCGGCAGACGGTTCCATGAAATTGCGGCGCGAGCCAATTCCGCCCATGCCCGACGCATTGAAACAAGTAATTGAAGAAATGAAGTGACACCTCACGCATCCGCATCAAAAATGAAAACAGTCACTTTTAGAATCTGGCGCACGGACGGCAATGGCGGCGGCAAGTTCGTGGATTACACCACGGAAATCACCGAGGGTCTAGTCGTGCTTGACGTCGTCCACAAAATTCAGGCGACGCAGGCCAACGACCTCGCCGTCCGCTGGAATTGCAAAGCCGGCAAATGCGGCTCCTGCTCGGCGGAAATCAACGGCGTCCCGAAACTCATGTGCATGACGCGCATGGACACGCTGCCGACCGACAAGCCCATCACCATCGAGCCGATGCGCGCGTTTCCGAGCATCCGCGACCTGGCCACGGATGTGTCCTGGAATTTCCGCGTCAAACAGAAGATCAAAAAATTCAACCCGCGCAAGCCCGACGCCGAGGACGGCACCTGGCGCATGCAGCAGGAAGACGTGGATCGCGTGCAGGAATTCCGCAAATGCATCGAATGCTTCCTCTGCCAGGACGTTTGCCACGTATTGCGCGACCACCACAAGCACGAGGAATTCATCGGCCCGCGCTTCCTGGTCTATACCGCAGCGCTGGAAATGCATCCGCTCGACACCGAGGATCGCCTGCCCGAACTGCGACAGGCCCAGGGCATCGGCTTCTGCAACATCACCAAGTGCTGCACCAAGGTCTGCCCCGAACATATCACCATCACCGACAATGCCATCATTCCGCTGAAAGAGCGCGTTGTGGACGAATTTTACGATCCGCTGGGCTGGCTTTGGAAGAAAATCCGGCCGAAAGGTTGAATTTTCATCCCCTTTGAAACCCACGGCGACCGCCGTGGGTTTTTTGTTTTTTCGAGCACCCCGGAAACCGTTGTTGCTTGAAACGCGCGAACCGGTTAAAAATTCATTACGGCTTGAAGCCGCCCATGCGGAAAAATATGGACTTCATACACGACAACTTTCTGTTAAGCACCAAAATGGCGCGCAAGCTGTATCACAAATACGCCGAGGCGGAGCCAATCTTCGATTATCACTGCCACCTTTCCCCAAAGGACATCGCGGAAAACCGGCAGTTCAAAAATCTCTTTGAAATCTGGCTGGAGGGTGACCATTACAAATGGCGCGCCATGCGCAGCAACGGCGTGGCGGAAAAATTCTGCACCGGCGCCGCATCGCCCCGCGAGAAATTTCTCGCCTGGGCCAAAACCGTGCCGCGCACCCTGCGCAATCCGCTGTTCCATTGGACGCATCTTGAATTGAAGCGCTGCTTCGGCATCGGCGATCTGCTGGATGCCCAGACGGCGAACACCATCTGGAGCCGGGCAAATGAAAAGCTTGCCACGCCTGCGTTCACCACCCAGGGCCTGCTGAAAAAATTCAAGGTCAAGGTCGTCTGCACCACCGACGATCCGGCGGATAATCTCGCTCATCACCGCAAATTTGCCGCCCAAGGGCATCCCACAAAACTGCTGCCCGCATTCCGCCCGGACAAGGCGCTGATGGTGAATGTCCCAGCCGCGTTCAACCAATGGGTCGGGCAGCTTGCCGCCGCCGCCAACACGGACATCAACAGCTTCAGCGCCTTTGTCAGCGCGCTCGAAAAGCGGCATGAATTTTTCCATGCGCAGGGCTGCCGGCTGTCCGATCACGGCCTGAGCCATTGTTTTGCCGACTTCTGTTCCGAGAAAGTTGCCGGCGCCATTTTCGACAAGGCCCGCCAGGGCGCGGAGGTCTCGCCGCAGGAACATTCCCAGTTTGCCTCGTTTATGCTGCTGCTTTTCGGCCAGCTCGACGCCCGGCGCGGCTGGACCAAACAGCTTCATCTCGGCGCGCTTCGCAACAACAACACCCGCTTGCTCAAGCTGCTCGGCCCGGACACCGGGTTCGATTCCATCGGCGACTTTCCGCAATGCCAGACCCTCGCGGCGTATCTGGACAGGCTGGATTCAGAAAATTCCCTGCCCAAGACCGTCATTTATAATCTGAACCCGGCGGACAACTACGCCTTCGCCACGATGATCGGCAATTTTCAGGACGGCACCATTCCCGGCAAGGTTCAATTTGGCCCGGGCTGGTGGTTTCTGGACCAGAAGGAAGGCATGGAATGGCAGATCAATGCGCTTTCCAACCTCGGCCTGCTTTCCCGCTTCATCGGCATGATTACCGACTCGCGCTCGTTCATGAGTTATCCGCGCCACGAGTATTTCCGCCGCACCCTCTGCAATCTTATCGGTCGTGACATCAAAAATGGCCTCATTCCCGACGATGAAAAGCTCGTCGGGCCGATGATCAAAAACATCTGCTACGCGAACGCCAAAAACTACCTGGCATTTCCCGGTGTGAAATAGGCGGAATTTTGTTTCGCAGTCACGTAAACCCTTCCGCCTTGGTGCCTTGGCGGTAGCTTTCCCCCGCCTGGGGTCAAATTGATTTTTTGCGGGAACCTTTTTGCCAGCCGCAACTCTTAACCCTGTAAAGAACGCAAATCCATTAGAACCAAATTAATTAACCAAGAAAGGAAATTATTATGAAATCGAACAGCAGGGTCATGGCTATTATTGGCATTTTGGCATTCGCCGGGGCTGCCTCCGCGGCTGAAATAAGCTTCAACTTTAACGACGGATTCAACCGTCCGGGAAATATCCTGATTGCCGACCAGTTCAATAACCGGGTCATCGAAACTGACCCACATGGCAATATCGTTTGGCAATTTGGACGCGGGCCGGAAGACTTTTCGTCCCGGTCGCCAATCGGCGTAAACGATGCCCAGCGTGTGGGTTCGCTGACGCTCGTGTCCGGTACCGGCACTCCCGCCGGGGTCATTCCACAGGCCCCCAATGGCGCGGTTGACAACCGCGTGATGCTCATTGACGTCAACGGCAGAATTGTATGGCAGTACGGGCGGTTTGGGCAAACGGGCGACGGCTTCAATCTCTTGAACACGCCCGTCCAGTCCACCTGGCTGCCGAATGGCGATATCCTGATCACCGACCAGGGCAACAACCGGATTATCGAAGTGAACTTCTTTAAACACATTGTCTGGCAATATCCCGGTTCCGACACCAACGAGGCTGACCAGCTTAACAGCCCCAATTCCGCCGAGTTGCTCGCCAACGGCCATATTCTGATTGCCGACGAAAATAACAATCGTGTCATCGAGGTCACCCGCGCCGATGTCATTGTCAACACCTATACCGCCGGCGGCACGGTCGGTGCCGTGGCCTTTGCCAGCCGCCTCCCCGATGGTGACACCCTGATCACCGATGCCGGCAATTCCCGCGCCGTCGAAGTGGACGCCAATGACAATATTGTCTGGCAATACTACACCGATACCGACCCGAACAGTGTCCCTGCCCCCTCCCCGACTCGCGCCATACGCCTCCGTGATGGCAACACCCTTATCAGTGACCAGTTCAACAACCGGGTCATCAACGTCAACCCGGCAGGCGAGATTGTGGCGGACTATGGCCTGCCGCTGGCCGGCGGCGGTCCCATTGGCAACAACGTGGGCTATAACCTGCGCACTACCCAAAAAGGACTCTATTCGCCATATGATGCGAAGGTTATCGGTGATTACACCGGCTTGACGCCCCCAGGCTTCCACTTTTAAGGGGCGCAGCGCGGAAAGCTTCCAGGTTAGTTCAAGGCAAAGATGGGAAATTCCCCAAATTTCCCATCTTTGCGTCTTTGCGTCTTTGCGTTAAATTCGCACCGTCATGCAACCGGAAAAATTCACCCAAAAATCACAGGAAGCCCTGCAAACGGCCCAAAGCCTCGCGCGCGAACACTCGCATCAGGAAATTGACGGCGAACATCTCGCCCTCGCTCTCATCGGCCAGACGGAAAGCCTCATTCCCGACCTGCTCGAACGCATCGGCGTGCCGGTCGCACGGCTCAAACCGGATTTGGAGGCCGAACTGGCGCGCCGGCACAAAGTTCAGGGCGGCGGCGAGCCTTATGCCGGCAGTGACTTGAAAAAATCCCTCGACTCCGCCCAGTCCGAAGCCGCCAAACTCAAGGACGATTACGTCAGCACGGAACATCTCCTGCTCGGCCTGCTGGACGGCGGCGGTGCGTCGCTCAAGAAAATTTTCGCCCGGCATGGCCTCAAGCGCGATGCTGTTTTGAAGGCGCTCGCCGAATTGCGCGGCAACCAGCGCGTGACTGATGAAAATCCCGAAGCCAAATTTCAGGCCCTGGAAAAATACGGGCGCGATCTGACGGCGCTCGCCCGGCAGGGAAAGATTGATCCGGTTATCGGGCGTGACGAGGAAATCCGCCGCGTAATGCAGGTGCTCACGCGCCGCACCAAAAACAATCCGGTGCTCATAGGCGAACCCGGCGTGGGTAAAACGGCGATTGCCGAGGGCCTGGCGCGGCGCATTGTCAGCGGCGACGTGCCGGAATCGCTGAAAAACAAACAGCTTGTCGCCATGGATTTGAGCGCGATGATCGCCGGGGCAAAGTATCGCGGCGAATTTGAAGACCGGCTCAAGGCGTTTCTCAAGGAAATCGTCGCGAGCGAAGGCAAGGTCATTTTGTTCATTGACGAGCTTCACACCATCGTCGGAGCCGGCGCGGCTGAAGGCGCGACGGACGCGGCGAACATCATGAAACCGCAGCTCGCCCGCGGTGAATTGCGCTGTGTCGGCGCCACCACGCTGGACGAATACCGCAAGCACATCGAGAAAGACCCCGCGCTTGAACGCCGGTTCCAGCCGGTCATGGTGTCCGAGCCGACGGTCGAGGCAACCATCGCCATCTTGCGCGGTCTCAAGGAACGCTACGAAGTGCATCACGGTGTGCGCATCCAGGATGCCGCGCTCGTCGCGGCGGCCACGCTGTCCAACCGCTATATCACGGACCGCTTTTTGCCAGACAAGGCGATTGACCTGGTGGACGAAGCTGCTTCGCGCATCAAAATGGAACTCGATTCCAAGCCCACGGAACTGGACCAGCTTGACCGCCAAATTTTGCAGTTTGAAATCGAGCGCGCGTCGCTGGCCAGGGAAAAGGATTCCGCGAGCAAGGAACGGTTGAAACGGCTGGACAAGGAACTGGCTGACCTCAAGGAAAAATCCAAGGCCCTCACCGCGCAATGGCAGAATGAAAAAGCCGCCGTGAACGCCGTCAGCGTGGTGCAGTCGCAACTGGAGCAGGCGAAAATTGAACTTGAACAGGCGCAGCGCAAGGGCGATTTGAATCTCGCGGCGCAAGTCCAATACGGCAAAATTCCCGACCTAGAGAAAAAACTGGCGACAATTGAAAAACAATCCGCCCAGGCAACCCGCACCTCGTTGCTCCGCCAGGAGGTGACGGATGAAGACATCGCCAAAGTCGTCGCGTCGTGGACGCATATTCCCGTTTCCCGGATGCTCGAAGGCGAGCGGCAAAAACTCGTCCAGATGGAACAGCGGCTGGCGCAGCGGATCATCGGGCAGAAAGCCGCCATCAAAGCCGTGTCCGACGCAGTCCGCCGCGCGCGAAGCGGATTACAGGACCCGAACCGGCCCATCGGCTCCTTCATTTTCCTGGGACCAACCGGGGTGGGCAAAACCGAAACCGCCCGCGCCCTCGCGGAATTCCTCTTCGATGATGAAAACTCGATGGTGCGGATTGACATGAGCGAATACATGGAGAAGCACACCGTCGCGCGGCTCATTGGCGCGCCGCCCGGCTATGTCGGCTACGAGGAAGGCGGGCAGTTGAGCGAAGCGGTGCGCCGACGCCCCTACTCGGTCGTGCTGTTCGACGAAATTGAGAAGGCGCATCACGACGTGTTCAACGTCCTCCTGCAGGTGCTCGACGACGGACGCCTCACCGACGGCCAGGGCCGCACGGTGGATTTCAAAAACACCATTGTCATCATGACCAGCAACCTCGGCTCGCCCATCATCCAGGAATATTTCCTGGATGGCCATTCAGACAAAGCTTCGCATCAGGCGATGGAAGACAAGGTGATGGCCGAGTTAAAGCGGCATTTCCGCCCGGAATTCCTGAATCGCGTGGATGACGTCATCATTTTCCAGAGCCTCGACGAAGAGGAGCTATCGCGAATCGTCGAAATCCAGATTGGCAAACTGGAAAAGCGCCTCACGCAGCAGAATCTTACGCTGGAGGTGGATGCCGCCGCGAAAAGAATGCTCGCCAAGGAAGGCTACGACCCGCAATTCGGCGCGCGTCCGCTCAAACGCGCCGTGCAGGAGCACCTGCTCAATCCGCTTTCCATGCGCCTGCTGGAGGGCGAATTCAAACCGGGCGACAAAATCAAGGTGACGGCTGACGCTGGCGAACTGGTCTTTAAAAAGAAGTAATTTCCTGACTGCGCTTCTGCAAACAGGCAGGTGCATCTCGACGTGGTTTTCTGCGTGGCTAATTGCTCACTCACCTTTGCCGGAGGATCAACGCTGGTGTGCGGCAAAGCCGTCGCTTAATAATGCAGGGCAGGCGTCCCGCCTGCCCCGGTTAAGAAAGGTGATATGCACAACAAACAAACCTGTCCGATTACAAGATTGCCAAGCGTGCAAAAAACCCGCTAAATACAGGGAAATGTCAACAGTCGCCGAACAGCTCCGCGTTGCGCGCGAGGCCAGCAAGCTCACCATTGAGCAGGTCGCGGATTTGACCAAGATCCGCACCGACCGCGTGCGGGCATTGGAGGCCGGGGAATACAACACGTTTTCCGCGACGATCTACATTCGCGGCTCGGTAAAAAATTACGCAAAGCTGCTCAAGCTCGACGAGGCCAGCCTGCTGGCCGCGCTGGATGCGGAATTGAAGGGAACCGAAAAATTCAGCGAGCCGCCGCCGCTGGTCGAAACGAAAAAATCCTTTCTCGACACGCTGATTTTGGCGTGGGCCAAATTGAACTGGAAAATTGGTTTCGCCGGCGTGGCGGCCATTGCGCTCATCGCCCTGGCCGGGCTGGGCGTCTGGGCCTGGCGTCATCACCAGGCAAGCGATCCGCTGAAAAATCTGCCGCCCGCCGTCTATCAGCCCGCCAATGCCGGCGACACCCTGCCCCTGCCGAAAAAATAAGCCGGCACGGAGCTGCAACGTATCCGGCTGACAAAGCACCTCTGTGAGCTGGTGTGATTTTCGACGGATTCGCCCATTTTTTATGTTTGCGACCCGGCATTATCAGATGCCGATTTCGGCTTGCCCTTGTGCGCGTTGACTGCATAAGCTGACTGCATAAATTCTTGCTCAAGCAAATGCAAAATGCATGATTATATGCCTTCCGCTGTCGCTTTGCGCGTCCTCGAGAGCAAATCCCCATGGGGAAAATCATAAAAAAACAACCACAGTTCATTCACGCCATGAACAACAAATCAAATGGGAAATCCCGATGGACACGCTGGTCCGGACTGATTGGGGGCGCATGGATTGCGCTGGCCGCGCTGCTCGCGGCGGCGTTGCCTGCCGCGGCAAAAACACCGGCGGAAAAGGCCGACGCGTTTCTGGTTGGATTGATTAAAGCCAACGACCCCGGCGTGGCGGTGCTGGTGGCGCAGGGCGGCAAAATTCTTTTTGAAAAGGGCTACGGGCTGGCCGACCGGGAGCATCATGTGCCCGTCAGCCCGCAAACCACCTTCCTCATTGCCTCGGTTACGAAGCAATTCACCGCGTCCGCGATTTTGAAACTGCAGGAGGAGGGAAAACTGAGCGTGGACGATAAATTGTCCAAATACATCCCGGATTTTCCACGCGGGAACGAGGTCACGCTACGCCATTTGCTGACCCACACCTCGGGCATTCACAGTTACACGGTGGAGCCCGGCTTTCGGAACGAGGTGACCAACGCTACCACCATCGAGGCCATCATCGAGGCGATGAAGAAATACCCTTATGATTTCGATCCGGGAGCGAAATGGCACTATGACAATGCGGGCTACCGGTTGCTCGGTTACATTGTGGAAAAGGTCTCCGGGCAAAGTTACGGGGATTTTCTGCGCGAGAATTTTTTCCAGCCGCTGGGCATGACCAACACCGGGGTTTATGGCGCGCATGCTGATCTGCCGCACGAGGCACTGGGCTACTGTCTGGGCACGAACGGCTTCACGCGGCCGCTGAACTTTGACATGTCGTGGTGGGGCGGCGCGGGCGCGATCTACTCCACGGTGGAGGATCTGTATCGCTGGAACGAGGGCCTCTTCAACGGCCGGGTGCTGGACGCGGCCAGCCTCCAGGCGGCCTTCACTCCGGTCAAGGAGAACGAAGCGCAGGTCAATTCAGACAGCGGCTACGGGTTCGGCTGGGAAGTCCGGCGCGCGCGCGGTTTGCGGGTAATCTGGCACAACGGCGGCCTGGACGGTTTCCGCAGCATGCTGCTGCGGGCGCCGGATGAAAAATTCACCGTGGCCGTCCTGGCCAACGCCGAGCCCGGCCGGCCGAATGCCATCCCCGAACTCGTGGCAGGCGAAGTGGGGCATTTTTTCCTGGCGGACAAACTCGCGCCGCTGCCCACCGTGAACCAGCAGGTTTCACGAAAGTCTTATGACGCCCTGACGGGTCTTTACGAACTTGACGGGAAAATCCTGACGATCAGCCGACGCGGCCGGCACCTGTTTGAGCAGATTGGTGAAGGGCCAGGAACAGAAATATTTCCTGAGTCCGACCTCAGGTTCTTTTCGAAAACGGACACACGAATCACCTTCGCGAAGGACAGCAGCGGCAAGGCGGTCACCCTGATCTTCCGCACCCCCGACGATCTGGAGCTGGCCGCCCCGCGGGCGCAAGCCATCGCCGAGGCGAAGGTGAATCCGGCGGTTTACGACAGCCTGGTGGGCAAGTACGACTACGGCGACAGCGCCGTGGACGCTGAAGGGCGGAAGGTTGGGACGCTGACGGTGACGCGCAAAGGGAATCGTCTCTTCACGCAATTTCCCGGCCAGCCGAAGGCCGAGATTTTTCCCAAGTCCGAAACTGAGTATTTTTGGAAGGCGGGGATTGCGCAGCTCACGTTTGTGAAGGACGCCGCGGGCAAAGTGACCAAGGTCATACACCATCAAGACGGCCAGAACATTGACGCGCCAAAAATCCAATGACCAGAGGCCACCACCCGGATCATTCAGATAATCAAATAGGTTAATCCCACTTGGGACGTTCTACCAGGCTGGTGGCTTGGCCGCGATGTCCGCGCCGCCTTGCGCTTAGGAAACCCGGCCTCGAACAAAATAAAATTACATGTCCTCGAGATACAGGTTGCGGTTGCGCCAGAGGTAAATCCCGCCGGAAATCACCGTGAGCGCGACGGTGATCCACAGCATGATGGCGGCAAACCAGGGCGTCCACGGCGCGAAGAAATTTTTCAGCGGGTCCGGCCATTCCCTGCTCGCGTCCACCACCAGCAGGGCAATGATGGCAATAATCTGCGAGATGGTCTTGTGCTTGCCAAACCGTTCGGCCGCAAGGACGATATTCTTGGACGCCGCCAGCAGGCGCAGCCCGGTGATGCTGAGTTCGCGCGCGACAATGATGACCACCATCCAGGCGCCGACCTTCACCGGCGCGTCGCGGTTGAGGTGCGTGCTTTCCACGAAGGCAATGAACGCCGAGCAGGTCATGATCTTGTCCGCCAGCGGGTCCATCAGAATGCCGAAATTGGTGATGAGGTTGCGCAACCGCGCAATCCGTCCATCCAGAAAATCCGTCACGCCCGCCAGGCAGAAAAAAAACAGCGCGAGCGTGTCGTGACAGGTAAAGCTGGAGAACTTCGCCCAAATAAAAAGCACCGTCAGCCCGAAACGGGAGACGGTGAGTTTGTTGGGCAGATTCATCAGGAATTTATGATTTACGATTTACAACTTACGGCTGCGGGTCAGAGACGCGTCAATCGTAAATCGTCAATCGCAAATTCCTACGCGCCAAATTTGTCGAACATTTTCGCGTTGGCCTGCATCAGCCGGATGAGGAATTTCGCGGGAAACACGCTCAACGATCCGCTGTTGGCGCCGGTTTCCGTGAACCGTTCCAGCTTGTCCGAACCGCTGGTCGCCGAATGGATCAACACCGGTTGCGGATGCCATGAATGGCCTTTGAGAGCGCACGGCGTCGAGTGGTCGCCCGTCACGACGAGCACGTCCGGCTTTTTCTTCAACAGGATGGGCAGCGCGGCGTCGAAATCTTCAATCGCTTTTTTCTTCGCGGCGAAATTGCCGTCTTCGCCGTATTTGTCGGTGTATTTGTAATGGATGAAAAAGAAATCGTAGTTGTCGTATTCGGCCAGATAGCGCTCGAACTGCTCCTTGATGGTCTGCGGACCTTCGATCTTCACCATGCCGACGAGTTGGGCCAGGCCTTTGTACATCGGATACACCGCCAGACACGCGGGCTTGAGCAGGTAACGATCCTCAAACAGCGGAATCTCCGGCTGGTGCGCAATGCCCCGCATGAGAAAACCGTTCGCGGGCTTTTCCCTGGCAATGATGGGCAGCGCGGCCTTGTAAAAATCCGCGATCAGCTTGGCCATTTTTTTCTGCTTCAAATTTTTTGGATCGCGCGGCTTAACGGTCGGAATGGCAAAGCCTTCGCGGTTCGGGTCGGCATCCGTCAGCGGGCCTTCCAGCCCCTTGCCGCGAAACACGACTACGAAACGATGCTCCTTGCCGGCCTGGATGATGATCTGCGTATCGCCAAGCTTTTTGACCTTGGCCGCCAGCATCGCGCACAATTTTTCGCATGTCTCGGTCGGAATGCGTCCGGCGCGGCGGTCGGTCACAATGCCTTTCGCGTCCAGCGTCGCAAAATTGGCGCGGGCGCAAACGTCCCCCGGCTGCAATTCCACGCCCAGGCCGAGCGCCTCGATAACCCCGCGGCCAACTTGAAACTCCAGCGGGTCGTAGCCGAACAAGCCCAGATGGCCGGGACCGCTGCCGGGCGTGATGCCGGGCGCGGCGGGAATCATGCGGCCTTGCGCGGAATCCTTCGCAATCTTGTCGAGGTTCGGCGTGGCGGCGGCTTCCAGCGGGGTGAGATAATTTTGCTCCTTGGTGGCGATGTCGCCCAGCCCGTCGAGGACGATGAGCGCCAGCTTGGATTTGGTCTTCAGTGTCAGTTCGGAATAAAGCGCGTCTAAATTCATAAGCCATGATTTTACCAACAAACTGGCGACGCGCAATTCGTTTCCCATTTGCCTCGGGCGCAATCACTGACATTATTTTGCCAGCAATGAATCAATTGATGTTACAGGAATTTCACCAAAGCCTCGGCGCCCGGTTCGCGGAGCTGAACGGCGCGCCGGTCGTGAACGATTATGGCGATGTGCCGGCCGAACTGGGCGCGCTCCGCCAAAGCGTGGGCGTGCTGGACTTCAGCTTCCGCTCACGCCTCTGCCTCGTCGGCGCCGACCGCGCCCGCTTTTTGCATGGGCAGGTGACCAACGACGTGAAGAAACTCCGCGTTGGCGAAGGCTGTTACGCTGCCATCACCACGGCCAAAGGCAAAATGGAAAGCGACCTGAATGTCTTTTGTCTCGCCGATGAACTGCTGCTCGACTTCGAGCCGGGCCTCGCCGAAAAAATTTCGCAGCGGCTGGAGAAATACATCGTTGCCGACGACGTGCAAATTGTGGACGCCGCGCCACACTACGGATTGTTAAGCGTCCAGGGACCCAAAGCCGAAGCCACCGTCCGCGCGCTGGGCTTGTTCGCCGAAATTCCCGTGCATCCGCTCGCGTCCATAAAAGTTTCCGACCCGGCGCTGGGGGAAATCTATCTGGCAAACAACCCCCGGCTCATGAATTCCGGTTTCGACCTCTTTGTTCCCAATGATTCCCTCGCCGCAGTCGCTGACAAACTCACTGCCGCCGCGAAACAAAACGGCGGCCGCGCCTGTGGCTGGCAGGCGTTTGAGACCGCGCGCATCGAGGCGGGCATCCCCCGGTTTGGCGCGGACATGGACGAGACGAACATCCCGCTCGAATGCGGTCTTGAGGCCCGCGCCATCACCTACACGAAGGGCTGTTATATTGGCCAGGAAGTCATCAACCGCATCCACAGCGTTGGCCACGTGAACCGCGAACTGCGCGGTCTGCGACTGGCGGCTGATTTAAAATCGTTGCCGCAGCGCGGCGACAAACTTTTTCACGCCGGCAAGGAGGCTGGTTACCTCACCAGCGCCATAAAATCACCGTCGCTAAAAGCGAACATTGCACTGGGCTACGTCAGCCGGGAAGCCAATCAACCCGGCACAGAACTAACGCTGCGAACCGCCGACGGCGAAACGCCAGCGAAAATCGTCGCATTGCCCTTCGTGTGATTTTGGGCGCGTTTACATGTGGAGTATCCATGCACTGCAAAACGCCTGTCAGACAAAAACCGCCGTCATTCGCGCCAGCGCCTTGGAGTGCGTCCAGCCCCCTGGCGCTTTTCGTGTGCAACCACGTACGATCTCCCCGGTCAGCCCCGCGCTTTAGTTAATGGCATATTTAACTGTAAATCACAATCAGACCGTTCCCGGCGGCCATAAACTTTGGCCCACGTCCGTGCGATAGTAGCTGCCCACCACCCGGATTTTACGGATGTTCGCATAAGCCCTGGCTATCGCCGTCTCCAGTTGCGGCGCCAGGGCAATCACGTCGGCGATGCGTTGACCGGTGGCAACCAAACGGCCATCCACGCCACGCGCCACTTCGTTCCACCAAACGTCGCAATCGAATTTCTCGTCCATTTCCAGCGGCAATTGCGGGCCGCGCACCTGTGTAAACGGATATCCATAGCCCGCCAGCGTCAGCGAACAGCCAAAATTTAAACCGTCATTAAACGCCAGCTTCAATTTTTCATTCCGCGTCGTCCGCAAAACCGTCTCCACCGGATTTTTCAGCATCCGCAAAATCATCGGGCCGGAAGTGACCCCGATGCGGATGTTGTATTCGATGACGTGCCATTTGCCGGCGGGCGCGGACGGCACTTTGATGGCCGTCACCTGGACCGGCCCGTGGTAATTCACCTCGCGAAACCACGGCAGGAGCGGATGCAACAGCTCGCGCGCCAGGCCGTATTTATCGTGCTCATCCCGTTCCACCAGCCCGCCCAGCGGCGCGCCGGCCACAATGCCCATATTGCCATTGAAGGCGTATTTGTATTCCTGATTGGTAACGAGCGAATAAATTTCACCGCCGCTCACCAGCGCGATGTGTCCCGCCTCGGCGCGGCCAAGGTATTCCTGCAAAAAAACGCCCTCGGCATAATTCACACTGCGCAGCCAGGCGCGGGTGTCGGCCACGGTCTCGCACAGAATCGTGTGGACGGGACTCGTCGGCGAGCAGAGCGGATTCTTGATCACGAAGGGCTGCGGATGCTGCGCCAGAATTTTCTCCGCCTCGATGCGATTGGAGGCCACAAATGACCTGGGAAACCGGATCTTGAACTTCGCGCACAATGCCCGCGCAAAATCGCGCTCGCGCTCGATCCGCATTGCCTCGCCGGTGGGCGAAAAAATCCCCACGCCGGATTTGACCAGCTCCCCTGCCCACGGCTGCATGGCCCAGTCAATGGACTGCGGGATGACGGCCTCAGTCTTCTGCTCGCGAAGGAGCGGAACGGGATTGGGAAAGACGCCGCGCAAAAACGTCGGCCCGATCAGCGACGGCGGAAAATGACCATAATCGCGCGTGAGATACGTCGAGACGTTTGCGCCTGCGCCAGCCAGCGCGCCGCCGATGCTGTGCGCGAACGAGCCGACCCCCAACACCATGATTGCGGAGGAGCGGGATTTTTTTGAATGGGCTGTGGTCATAAGTTTACCCACAACGGAATACACGAACTATGGAAAAAGCCAATCGGTTTCCACCAGTTTCCATCGGCAAGTGAACTTGTGATGTATCGAATGGCTCGGCAGAGCTGGCACCCGACATGCTCTCTTGGTTCTCATGCAGACCTTCCATCTGCCGGTTGAATCCTAGCCAAAGTCGTTATGACAAAATTACCTTTCCCGGACCGGACCGCGCGGCACATCCTCATGATCATGGCCGCACTTGGCGCAATGTTCGCGTTGGGCGGCAGCGCCAGCGCCGCTTTTCTCATCAACTGCAAAGAGTGCCACACGGTGCCACAAAATGGGATGGCCATCGTCAACTTTCAGACCACCACCAACCTTGGAGCGGGCCTGTACAACGTGTTCCAGGTCAGCCCCGGCCAGACCGCCGTCATCCAGTTCAGCGTGACCAATGGCCACGGCGGCAGTTATGGGCTTAACCTCAACAACCTCGGCGCAGGAGGCGTCAACAACAGCAACAACCACCTGAACTGCACGGCGGACCCTGACTGGACAAGTTACTTCCCCGGCACCACCACCAACTTCTTCATGGCCGGGCCCGCCAGCGCAAGCCCGGACCTTTGGACCTTCAACCTCGTGGTGAAGAGCAACACGCCGGCGGACTTTTATACCATCAACACCCAAATGGCGGGATATGACGCCGCTTCCGAAATGTGGTCCCAGCAGGAGTCCTTTTACGTCCAGGTAATCGCCGCCGCGCCCTTGGCGCCGATGATTCTGTCGCCCCGATGGTCGGGCAGCTCGTTCTCCGGACAGGTCGCCACCACCAGCGGCTACACGTATTATCTGGAGTACAAGACCAACCTGACCGCGACGGCCTGGGCCGCCGCCGCCCAAACCCCGGGCGACGGCACAAAAAAGACGCTAACGGACACCAACGCGAACGACGCGCTACGTTTTTACCATCTGCGCGTGCAATAGGCTTTTCTCCGCCTCGTTCGCGTCCCCGTCCCGCTCGACTTTGCCCGGCTGCGTGGGCAAAATCACAGCATGGCAGATGAAAATTCCAGGCGCCTTGAAAAACTTGAATCGCACGCCGCGCATCTTGAACGCTTGGTCGAGCAGTTGAATGGCGTCATCATCGAGCAGGGCAAATTGCTGGAGCGCCTGAAAAAGGAGGTCCAGCGCCAGTCCACCGCCATGCAGACACTGGAACTGGAGCGCATCAAGGCGAACAACCAGAAGCCGCCGCATTACCAGTGATGAACGCTTCAATTGCCGGCCTGAAATCACCGTGATTGAGATTTGATTTGGCGGCTTGTATCGTGCCACCCATGTCAGCGTCGGAAAATCAGCCATCGTTGCTTGCCGCACCCATCACCTCGCTTTGGGGCGTGGGCGATGAACGCGCCAAATTGCTTGCCCGGCTTGACATTATTACCATCGAAGATTTGCTCCAGCACAAACCGCGCCGTTATGAGGACCGTAGAAAATTCCTGCCCATCCGCGATTTGAAATTGAAGGAAGCCGCGACCGTTCGCGGGAAAATTGTGGCTGCCGGCGTCAAACGCTTCAAAAAAGGCACGCGTTCGATGTTTGAATGCGTGTTCGACGACGGCACGGCGCGCCTGCATTGCCGCTGGTGGCAGGCCCAATCATGGATGCCGGACTGGTACGTCGTTGGGCGCGAGTTCCTGATTTACGGCAAGCCCGATTTGCTCAAGCCCCGCACGATTGACCATCCCGAAACTGAACTGGTCGAGCCGGGCGACGACGAGTTCATCCACGTCAACCGCATCGTGCCCGTGCATCCGCTGACAGAGGGACTCACCGCGCGGGTCATGCGCACACTGATCTGGCGGGCGCTGGAAAAATTCGTGGCGCCAGCCCGTGAGGGCGCGGCCATCTTCCCGGAGTGGCGGATTGCTGACGGCAAATTAGCGCCGCTCTCCCGGGCCGCCGCCACCCTGCCATCACGCGCCAACGCCGTTCACATGATTCATTTTCCGGCGGAATTGTCAGACGTGGAAATCGCGCGGCAGCGGCTGGCGCTGGACGAATTTGTGGAGCTGCAAACGCAAATCCAGTCGCGCCGCAAAAAATTCGAGGCCGTTGCCAGGGCCTTGCCCTGCGCCGGTGACAATCATCTGATAAAACCGTTTCTCACCGCGCTCGGCTTCAAGTTGACGGACGCCCAAACCAAAGTGCTCCGCGAAATCCGCGCTGACCTGGGCGGCGCCCATCCCATGCGACGCCTGCTGCAAGGCGACGTCGGATCGGGCAAAACGGCGGTCGCAGCCTGCACCGCCCTGATGACCTTGGAAAGCGGTTTCAATGTGGCGCTCATGGCCCCCACCGAAATTCTGGCCGAACAGCACTACCAAAATTTCTCAAAGTGGTTTGAACCGCTGGGTGTGAAGGTGGAACTGCAAACCGGCAGCCACAAGGGCAGCGAGAATGGAGGATCGAACATGGCAAATGGAAAGCCGCCCATCCCCCACCCTCCCGCCGCCATCTTCATCGGCACCCACGCCCTGCTCACCAGCGGCTTCGACCTGCCCGCCCTCGGCCTGGTCATCATTGACGAGCAGCACAAGTTCGGCGTGGCCCAGCGCGAGACGCTGGTGCGCAAAGGAAATTATCCGCATCTGCTCGTGATGACCGCCACGCCCATTCCGCGCACGCTGGGACTTACGCTTTACGGCGACCTCGACGTGTCGGTAATGGATGAAATGCCCGGCGGTCGCGGCGAAATAAAAACTTTTGTGCGCATGACGGAAAAGCTGCCGAAGGTTTTCCATTTCATCCGCGAAAAAATTTCCCTGGGCCGGCAGGCTTATGTGGTTTATCCGCGCGTGGACGTAGCCGACACCGACAAGGACATCAAGGCAGTAACGAAGGAATTTGAAAACGTCCAGCACGCGCTGTCACCCTTCAAAGCGGGCCTGCTGCACGGGCGCGTGAAGCCGGCGGACAAGGAGCGGGTCATGGCGGATTTTCGCGCCAATAAAATCCAGGCGCTGGTCGCCACGTCGCTCATCGAGGTGGGCCTGGACGTGCCGAATGCAACTGTCATGCTCATCGAAAACGCGGAGCATTTTGGGCTGGCGCAGTTGCACCAGTTGCGCGGGCGCATCGGGCGCGGCGCGCACGAGAGCTTTTGCATTCTGATTTCAGACGCGCAAAACGAGGAGGCGCAGGCCCGGCTGAAAATTCTGGAGCAGACCAACGACGGTTTTAGGATCGCCGAAGCCGACTTGAAATTGCGCGGGCCGGGCGAACTGCTGGGCCAGCAGCAGAGCGGCGCCATGAAACTGCGTTTCGGCAGCCTCACCGAAGATTTGCATTTGATCCGACAGGCCAAAGACCTGGTGGCAAAAACTTTAGCCCCGGAGCCAATCTCAAAGCTGCCGCAGCCGATGTAAGGCGGCTTTGCCAATCGGGTGTGAGACAAAAATTTTCAAAATTATGAATTCAGGTGTTTTTTGTTGCCAAAGTATCTACTAGTGTAGATACTTTGGCTCATATGAGCACTTCCCATCCCTTAACTGGCATTCTTCAAC
>Ga0181520_10006040_pt1 | contig 18812 bp, 8 predicted proteins | sample PEATcosm2014_Bin_29_FD_132451 | JGI IMG/M metagenome (GOLD analysis project Ga0181520, IMG submission 132451) | Peatland microbial communities from MTU Mesocosm Facility, Houghton, MI, USA - PEATcosm2014_Bin02_30_metaG | ecosystem: Environmental > Terrestrial > Soil > Wetlands > Peat | place...
ATCGACTAACCGCTGCTTGCCCGTAAAGAACGGATGGCAGGCCGAGCAAATTTCCACGTGAATGTCGCCCTTATGGGTCGACCGGGTCTCAAAATTGTTTCCGCAGGCGCACATCACACGCACCGCGGCGTAATTGGGATGAATCTTTTCCTTCGGCATCGACAGACAGACCTTTCCTCTAATTCTTCGCTATCAATATTGTAGGGGGATTTGCCGGCTTGCGCAATCGCCGGGGAGGGAAGCCGAAAAAACAGCTACCAGCTCCTGGCTGCTGGCTACTTGCCGTTCGTGCCGTGCGAACTGCTTGATACACAAGAAGATCATATCTAGAACCGACAAACTGGCAGCTGGAAGCTGGTGGCTAGGAGCTTGGCCTTTTTCCTGCCAGCGCCGCCCGCGCCTCGAGCGCGATCGCCATGGCCATCACGCGGTCGTCGTGCGTCCCTGACTGTGCGCCCGAGCTCCCATTCGGCAGGCGTACAAAGCTGCGGCACTCGCCCAGCAGCCGCCGGCTCTGGAAACACTCCGGCTCCTCCACCAGCGCCGCGCCCAGTTGCGAGATCGCCCACGGCCGGCTCACGCTGGTGGTCAGCCAACCCGCCTGCCCGCCCTGCCGGTAAATTCGATCGTACTTGCATGCTGTCTCGGCAAGCGCCAGCACGCCGCTGCCGTGGTTGTTCCGTTCCACCACCAGCCACGCTCCGTTGTACTCCGCGGCCAGCCCGGTCACATATCGCGCCAGCTCCAGTCCGCCCACGTGCCCAGCAAACTCCGCGCACTGCAAGCCGGTCTCCATCTCCAGCACCTGCGCCGCGGAGTAGTCGCCATCGCTCCCGCCGCCCGCCGGATCCACCGCCACCACGTATTCTTTGCCCCTCACTGGCGGCAGCCAGATCTCCAGCTCTCCGTTCTTCCGCCGCTCCACCGGCTCCGGCGCGGTCTGCAGTCGCGCCTCCACGGCTGCCAGTTCAAACATGCTCTCGCCGCTCGCGAGGAAGCAGCTCTCTTCATCTTCCGCATACTCCTGCGCCGTTAGACCGCGAAAATCCGCCCGGATGCGCCGCCGGTACGCGATTTGCGAGAGCTTGAGCCCGTGCGCGTCCATCAGCCCGCGTTCCTCGTCCGTCAGGCTCGCCTTATCGACCGCCTTTGACCGGTATCGCGACTCCATCCACCACGGAAAAAAGTGCCGCACCGTTCCCGTCTCAGCGGCCTTGCACCACTCCTCGTAGAAGCACCCGCCCACGCCCTGCGGAGTCGACTCCAGGACCAGCTCTCCACCCGGCGCCATGGCCGCGCGCAAGCCCGCCAGGATATCCGCCGCGTCGCCTGGCCACCGTGCAAGTTCGCTGCAATGCAGGTTCTGCACCGTCAATCCGCGCCCCGCATTACGGTCCGCCGCGCTCACCACGCGATACTCCGCGTCCATCTCCGGAAACACAATCTGCCGCACGTTCGCCCGCCCCGTCTTCAGCGGACCCTCGCGCAGCCTATCCGGCAGCCAATCACAAAACCGATGCACGATGCGGAAGATTTCCTCCGCCGCCTCCTGCGTGTGCGCCACCTCCAGCGTCAGCGTGCCCGGCTGCGTAATCGTCTTCAGTAAGAACCGCGCCGCCACCCACGTCGTCAGCCCCATCTGCCGCGCCTTCAGCACAATGTTCCGCTGCCCGCGCTTTTTCTCGAACGCCTTCTGCACCTTATTCGCTATCAGTTTTCCCGGCCGCCCTTCGCGTGTCCTCACCACGAGCAGTCTCTCCGCGAGCGCTATGCTCGCGAGGGACCCGCGCAGGCTTGCGGGATGACGGTCCAGAGTCTTCCCCAGGCACTCCAGCTCGCTGCGATCCATTTCGTCGACCCGCAAATCCTCCAGGCGCAGTCCCCATGCCTTAACCTTCGGCCCGCAATCTCCTCTTGCTTCCACGTAACCCCCGATAACTTGGTCAACTAACTCCGCGAACCCCGCTAACTCCGCATTGATTCCGCGCGATGCGGTGGAGCTAAGAGTTAGTTACCCATGGCCGTAACCCTCATTACCCCGTGTGACAAGCCCAACGTGGCCCGGGTTTTGTGCCCGAGCCATTGGATGGGAAGTTTTTATTTGATTCTCTCGATGACAAGGTCGACGCTCCACACACTCCCCGTGTTTGTGCCGCTCCCGATCGTTTCCCACGTAACCGCGACGCTGCTTGCGAGATCGAGGGTGAGTGCTGCGGGCAAATTCCAACCTGCGCCTGTCCCCACCGCGGCAGAAGCGACGGTTGAGCTATGGGAAGCATCTCCGCCTGTCTGCTGTTGTTTTACCGACAGGCTCACCGTGTAGGATGTGGTTCCATCGGTTGTGGGATAAACGTTTCCGCTCACACGATAGACACCGGCTGCTGGCGTCGTATAGGCAGTCGCGTAGGCGCCGGTCACCGCACTTTCTGAAGTGACTCCCATCTCATAAACGGTGCACGGCAGATGATCCCAGCCGTCGAGGCATCCCAGCGAGTTAGACGCCGCTACCGGCTGGCCGCTTGAATTGGTCGCAAGCACCTTCGCCGACGCCGGCACCGCACCACCGTTGATCTTGCCCACCATCGTCGCGCTCTGCGCTCCCGTCACGTCCCCGCTCAAAGCGCCGGCAAAACTTGTCGCATTGGCCACTGCCGTCGACCCAATCGCGCTCACAATCTGCGCTCCCGATGCCGCTACCGGCGCCGATCCGGTCGAAAAGTAACCCAGGCCCGTGAAGGCCGCCGAGCAGCTCACCGCCGTCCCGCTTCCGGCGTAGTACGCCACCGCGTAGGCCGCAGCGCAGTTGTTCACCGTGCCCGATCCGCCCGGCGTTTGAAATACGAAACTGTTCGTGCCGCTGTTGTAGTAGAGGTAGCCCGTGGCCAGTGCCGGAACCGGTACGCCGCCGATCCCGTTGGCGCTTGGCGCCGGCAATCCCGTCGACGCCTGGCCCCACGCGACTGCTGGCGCCGCCGCTAAAATCCAAACCCGCAACCAACGCTTCATTTGTCTTCTCCTCGACTTTCCTCTGCTCGCCCCGCGTTTCCTCGTAGTTCGTACACACCACTGCGGCCAACGGCGCAGCCGGCGCTCTGCGCGCCCTGCCGCGTTCCCGCTCCGACCGTCACTAAGTTGTTCTCTGGATCCCCCGGTCCCGCAGTGCCTAAGCTCCTAAGTGTGTAAGTCCCTTAGTCCCTAAGTCCCTGCTGTCTTGGTTCCTCGTTCCCTGCTCTTCTCATTGCGGCACGTTAGTCGATCCGGCATCTCCATGCCAGTCGCCCAGCCCGGCGATATACGTTCCCGTTTGCTCGGAGCAGGTGTTTGCTGTCGTGCCCACGGTCACGCCGCCCTTCCAACCCGCAGGCCACGTCCACGTATACGGGCCTCCGCTTGCCGGCTGACAAATGAAGATCGTCACCTTCCCGCCGCCAGTGCCCGCGCTGATCGACGTTGTCACGTTGCCGCTCAACACGTAAGTCGCTTCCGCGCGATCCGCTGAAGGCAGCGTGATCGACCCGCTCGCGGACGCGTTGTAAGTCTCGCTGGGGGCATTCAGCGCCACGCCGTTCACTTTATAACCATTCGCGGACACGGTCTCCCCCGTAGCTGCCGTACCCGCGCTCATGCCCGGAGGCACAAACCCGTGGTACTGATCCCGCCGCGCCTCCTCGATCCGATCTGGAGTCAAATTGCAGGTTCCGGCCGCTGTGCAGGCGGAATTGTTAGGGCCGGGGATGAACGTCCAAAATGGTTGAGCAAATTGATTCCCCCATCCCGGGGTTCCGGGAGCGAATAGGTGGAATGCTGCATATGTAGGACCGCTACTTCCTGTCGCTACTGTGGCGGTTGCAACTTGTGGATACCATCCATTATTCGCAAGCGAAGTGCCAAACGCCGCAGGGGATGCAACAGTTGGATTCGCCTGATTCGCGAACCCCCCGCTCCCGACATAAATTTGAAATGAGTTGTTAGTTCCACTGCACCCAGAGAAAGTCTGATTTGTACCCGGACGTACCCACGACCCATAAAGGAAAACATCCCCAGGATAAAGAGTCCCCGTCCAGGAGCCTGCCTGTACTCCACCGCACCCCCCGTAACCAGGCGGTGTGTCTAACTCAGCCGCCTGAATCTGACCGCTAGGACCATCCGGCCCTACCACATCCGCTGCAGTACATTGACCATTGGAGACGCAAGCAGAAGCCCAAGTCGAAGTAGATGTTGTCATCGGCAGTGAACCAAACGGTAATACAGATGGAGAGAAATTAGCACCACTTCCCATGTTTTCGCTCTGCATGGGATTGCCTAAAAATACAGCACTTGGGCCGGAATTATTTATCGGCTGTGATGCTGTGACCGCGTCATCAGATTCAATGCCCTCCATGATTAATTGACCGTTGAAGAACGGATTTGCTGCGAACGTACCTGCGGTACTTATAGTGATATGAGCGCAGCCAGTTGCCGGTTCTATGTCCGTGTACGCTACGTCGTAAATTGGAGAGTTGAGAATCGTATCTTGCATGAGTCCGTCGAGAAAAAGGCATCCATTACCCCCAAAACGGTTGTCAACCACAACCCCCGCCGTATCCACTTCTTCAAAGAGTGCCTTGTCTTTGATCTGCGGCATTCCAGTCGTATCTGTCTTAATGCCGCCATGAAAGGAAGTCTCTCCGTCGATGACTAGATAGTTGCAACCATTGTTGCCTGAACCATACTCAAAACCATTAGGGTCGGCGTCACACTTGAGAGCTTGCGGATAGCTCGGCTGTGGGCAGCCTCCACCGGGACACCACGCCCCAAGATCAGTAGTCGCAAATACAGAGCCATGAATAAGCATATTGAATCCCGACTCTGACAAGTGAATCGGGATGGCAGTAATAGCGCCATTTGAGAAAGCGGACACGTTGTTGACTGTTTCAAATTGATCTCCTTCAAACCATAGACAAGCTCCAATGCAACTCTGAAAGGTAAGGTTTTCCCATGTTTGACCACTATAAGTGTTAACGGCTGGGCCCGCCACTACTTCACCCCACTGATCGCCGGCACTGTGCTGGAATTTTGTCCAGAATGTCACCTGACCGGAGCCACATGATGCAGAAAAACCGGCTAGGACCACGCCGTTAGAACACAGAATGCGAGCACTCTCAAAACTGTCATCGTTGAATACTGTGGCCGTACAGCCAGTTGCGGGCGTGGAAACTACCGTAGTGTCCGTTTGGTAATACGCAACTTGATTTGTTGGCAGATCACCGAGACCAAAACTCACTGCGCCGTTCGTAATATCGAAACTCGGATCAGAACAACCACTTACAGTTAGCACCGTACCAGAGGGAACCCGTTGTGCGCCTGGGAAAGTGAGAGTCGCTAGACCCGCTCCATATATTGATCCAGCTCGTGTCGCAGTAACTCCGGTCACAGTAGCATTTGCCGCAATCGTAATAGCCGCTCCCGGCGGCAGGTTTGCAATCGAGCCGTTACTATAGGTCAACGCCATCGTGACAGCCGCATTTGTTGTCGTAATAGCTGTTCCAAGATTACCCTTTGCTGGTGGGCCTCCTATAAGTGGTCCCCATGCTCGTTGAAATTGACCACCTTGGATTCCAGGCGCACCGGAAATTCTGCTTACGCCATTCCCAAAGGCCATCGTTGAGTTTATGTAGAACGTGCCATCAAGCAAAACATTGAATGGCTGGGACGCGTTGTAGCCAATCGGCGTGGACAATGTGCAATTCGCCCCTTGGCAGGGAAGAGGATAGTTCCAATGTCCGCCCTCCACGCGGATCAAGCCCGCCGCTCCCGCAGGAGCACTATCCAGAGTATTTAGGCATGCTTGAAAATATGGATCAATCGAAGCGCTGACCCCAGGCACATATCCCATGCTGCGAATATCACAATAGGGAGAAGTTCCGGAGCTAACAGCACCCGCAACTAGCAGGCCGTCGCTGCCGTCCGTGGTTACACCGGGATAACCGCCGCCGGACCCCTCACACGTCAATATGCCAGTTGTTGCGTTCACCGTGCAGCTTGTGCCGTCTGGCTTCACGCCGCCAAGTGTGCTTGACGTCGCGATCGGGAGCGTGTAGCTGCTGCCGCAGCTCCCAGGTGTCCACTTGCTCGTGCCGCTATTCCAGACTGGGCAGAGACCGTTCGCAACCCCGCTGTCCGTCCAATCCGCAAGGTTTACCGTGCCGAAGGCCGAGCCCCCTACCTTGTAGCCAGACGCACTCACGCTGCCCGTCACGGTAATCCCGTTGTTCCCATCCGACGCTACGCCTGGCAGCAAATTGGCCACGGCTCCGCTGGCGCTTGTGGCACCGGTTCCGCCCGCGGTCAGTGGAACCGCGTTCATGCCGCCGATTGTCGTGCCACTGGCGGTGTAGTACGCAATCTGTCCCGAGTTACCGGAGTTAATGGTGCCACTCGTTCCTCCCGATCCGGATCCAGATCCGCACGCCGCGCCCGTGTTGGTGAGATTTCCAGATGTATCTACCTGCAGGCAGAAGTGCCCTGAGGACGCGGCCAGCCCGGGGAACTTGATGCTCGTCGGCCCCTGAAACGCTGCCACCAGGTTCGCGCTCGATCCCGAGTAGATATCCGTCTCCGTGCCCGATCCGCTTTCGTAATTCAGCCGGATATGTCCCGTCGCATTGCTCGTATCAATATAGGTATCGCCGCTATTTGAACTCTGGTACGCCTTGAAGCTGTCCAGGCCGCCCACTGCCGAAATCAGAGCCCAGTTATTGTACTGATCCTTCACCATGTACCACTGGCTGCTTCCGTTCCAGTCCTTATAGGTGTAAGAGCCCTTCTGACTCGTAGTTAGTCCGGGCCATAGGTAGTAGTCCACTTCCGCGTCGGCGTTGTTGCGCACCGTCATGGTTCCCGTCGATTGCGACGTCCCGCCCACCTGCAGGGTTCCGATGAACTGCGCGTCGCCTGCATTGTCCACGGTAGCCACTGTCGCCGGTGTCGTCCCGCCGCTCGAGAAGCTCACGCCGCCTGTCCCGGAATTGCTCGAGCAGTTAAAGCACACATTGCCCGTGCCCGCCGCGTTCAGCGCCGTCTGGTTGCTGGTGCTGCTCTGTCCGTGATTCCATTGCTCGATCTGCAGCCGGTACACGTTATTCAGCAGATCCTGAATCTGATAAAGTTGCTGCCCGCCGGTGCCGTCGCTGAAGCCGTAGATCCAGCGGTACCCGTAATCCGTCTGTATCTCGTTCATCAGGCCGCGCTCATTTCCCGCGCCGATTCCCAGCCGGAAATGATTGGTCAGCGTCGCGTCCTGCTGGCTTCCGTACCAGTCACCATTCAATGCGTTGAAACTCCGGTGAAATGTATCGAGGAAGCTGTTGCGTGTGCCGTTGTCGGTTAGTTTTCCCGTGAATATCGTGCCCCCGGTCATCCAGTTGTTGTATTGGCTGCCCGTGTCCGCCACGATCTGGTTGGTCGAGTTCTCGTTGCGCAGTCCCACGATCGTGTTGTTCACGGCATTCGCTCCCAAATGCAATGCTGTCGCGCATCCCTCTACGTCTCCACCCGTAAATGTGTTGCCATCACCCTGCTGCAGGTTGATTCCGTACGTTCCGCTGATCGGATTTCCGCTCGCCGTCGGGCAATCGATGTGCAGCCGCACAAATGTGCTCGCATTCATCCAGTCCCCTGTCGCCGGATTCGTCACCTGGTGCCCAATCGCATTCACTGCGGTCCCGAACCCGCCAAACTCATCGTCCAAAAACGTGCCGCCCGTGTAATTCCCGGTTCCATCCAGCGTCATGCCCGTCTGGTTTGCGTTGCCCAGAAAGTACAGGCTCTCCAGATCCATCTCCTGCGTCCGGTAGGCCACCAGTCCCTGCGCGGCTGCGTTTGCCGCTGCGGTGGTATTGATGGCCACGTCGTCCACGTGGAAGCCCGGCGTATCCACGGCATAGGTCGGATCGCCCACCATCACCATCGCGCCCGTGCCTGAGTAGGCAAACACCGTCCCGCCCTCGCTCCCGCTCGCCTGCGTTCCGCCGCGCAGTGCGCATCCCCGCAGCGATACGTTCCGCGTTCCCGCCGTCACCACAATCTGGTTCGCCGTCGCAATCGTCGCGCACGGCAACAGCACCACGGTGTTCGGCGTGGCAATTGTCAGGCTCGATGCCATCGACAAAGTCCCCGCAAAATCTCGCGCGTCGCACGTGCCGCCGTAACTTGTATTCAGCGCGTTCACGCACGCCTGGATCTTCGCCCCAATGTCCGCGCCGGGAAACTGGTCGACTTGAAACGCCGCCCCCACTCTGCTGCTCCCAACCAACGCGGCATAAGTTCCGCCGCCCGGCAGCGTTCCGCCTCCGCCATCCACTTGTGTTCCGTAACTCGCCGAGCTTCCCGCGTTCCACACCGTGTACCCGCCATTCCCCTTCAGCAGATTTCCGGCAAAGAACGTCATATCCTGCCCGCCGATCAGGTTCACCGCCGCCGCCGTATCCCACGTTCCCGGCTCGCTAACGCTAGCGGTCGTCGTCGATGAGCAGCCCACTCCGCCCTGCGTCACCGTCACGCCGACAATCGATCCGTTCGCATTCACTGCCGCCGTCGCCTGCGCCGTGCAACTTCCGCTGAACGCGATCGGGACGCTCGTCCCATAGGGATCCCATCCCAGCCCGTGTTCGCTGCCCACTGCCACCGCGGTCACCGCGCCTCCCGCTGCCGTCACCGCCAGCGCCGGTTGCACCGCGTTCCACGCCGGCATCACTGCCGCGTTGCTTATCGTCCATCCCTGCGCAGTTCCGCTCAGGTCCAGCACCAGCCCCGTCGGCGGTTCGCCCGCGGCCGCGGAATTGCCCGCTAGCGCCACCACGTTATCCAGCACGTTGTTCGATCCCGCCGCCGCAGTGAACGCGTGCGTCGCCTGAATCGTCACGTTCTGCCAGCGATTCGAATCGGCATTCAATCCCGCCGGCGCCGTCACCGGCAGCGCAGGAATCGCCACGCCCGTGTTCACTCCGCGAATGTCGATGTTACGGAAATCGCTCCACTGCGGCCACTGCGCCAGGTACAATCCGCAGGCATGCGTCGAATGCGCTCCCGGATATTGCGCCGCCATCGGGTCCACGCCCGTGGCCGCAATCTCCACGTTCTCCATCTCGGCCACGCGCAGCCCGTTTCCTCCGGCGCCTGTTGTCGCCTGCATTGCAATCGCGCAATTGCCCACCCACCATGCAGCGCCCGTGCCCGCGGTTCCTGTCAGCCCATTGCCGCCCGGCGAAAAAATCGAATTTCCCTCTATCGCCCGGCTCATTTGGCAGTTGCCCGCCGCCGCGCGGCCCTCGGCCGGCGAGCACGACTCGTCCACGCTCTGGTCCACATAAATCGTCAGGTCATGCAGCCGCGTATAACTCAATAAGTTCAGTGCGTCCGGCGCGCTCGCAAGCACGTCCTGGCCCGGGAATCCCATCAGCGCAGATACCTGTTTCCCCAAGCCTCCAATGGATTCTCCGTGCCAGCTCAGCGTGCGCGTCTTGCACGTGCCTTCGGGAAGCACCAGCGCTACGCCATGCGCGTTCGCATAACTCAGCGCGGCCTGCAGTGCGTTGGTATCGTCCGTCACGCCGTCGCACACCGCGCCGAACTCCTTCACGCTGCGCTCCGTCTGTTGCGACCCGCGCGTCCGCCAATCCACCACCTTCACGCCGTTCGCATTCGTAAACGTGTCCGTCGCCGAGTAATTCGGCGGAATCTCCATCGCTCCATTGCTTCCGGCCGCATTGATCGCAGCTTGCAGCGTGGTCTGTCCGCTTGCCGCTGTGGGTGCCTCCACGCCGTTCGCTTCCGGCGTCGTCAACGCGCCCGTCATGTTGCCGCCCGCCAGTGGAACCGCCGTCGCCACTTGCGTATCCACGTAGTGCTTGGTCGAAGCCTGCATCGGCTGCGTCGGGTCTGCATTCAGATAGAGTGGCCCGCTCAGCGTTCCGCCCGACCCCGTCAGCAGGCTCTCTGTCAACTCCGCGATCGCCTCATCCACATATGCCTTGCTCACCGCCTGCACCGCCTGCATCGCCGGCATGATTTGCACCTGCACCTGCGCCAGCGTTGCATTTGCCGCCGCCGGAACAACCCAGTACTGCGTATTTACGGACCCATCGCTCATGTAGTAGACGGCCGTGTAGTACTCTCCCGCGGGCGTCGCGCCCTGGTTCGGCGCGAGGTTCACGCTCACAAAGCCGTCGGCCGCAATCGTCGACGTCAATGAGTCCGCGGCCACCGCCTGGCCCGCCGCAGTCGTGAACCCCGGCCAGCTGATCACCAGTGTTCCCGCGCCCGGTTGTCCGTTGGCCAGATACACTGTGCCCTGCACGGTCGTCGTCGTCACGCCCTGCGCCCACGCCATCGCTGCCAGCCCCACCGCCAGCAAGCCCGCCGCTACGTGGGTGAGGAAACGCCGCTGCCTGACTCCAAATCCGTGCCCCATCCACGCCAGCAATCCGTGCCCCATCCTTTTCGTCCGCCGTGGCGGAAGAAGGGTAGTAACATGGCTAACTTGCTGGCTCGCTGACTCGTTGACTCGCCAGCTCGGCGTCCGCAATCCTTCGTCCTTCATGAGCTTCATTCCCATCGCGTCCTTCTTCCTGCCGCATCTCCCCGCACCGCGCGAGGCTGTCATGCCCCTTGGTCTCAGTTCCCTAAGTTACTCTTCCAACGCAAGCCAACCTGCTAACTCCAAAACTTACTGACCAGCTAACTTGCTAACTAACTGGCTAATCTGCAGATCCGCCGACCTGCCGGCTTGCTAACTCGCCTCTCAGTCCCTGGTCCATGGGTTCCTGTCTTTCGTCATTGGCCGCTAACCACAGCCGGATTCGCCCCGCCGTCGTCTTCCATGCTTTCGTCCCACTCCGGTTCCGACGCCAGCAGTTCCGCCCAGCTCGGCCCGCTCCGCTTCTTCTTTTTCTTTCCGTCCGTGTCCTGCTTCTTCTTGTCCATCAGCGACAGCACCATCTCCGTCCCGCGCATGTCGCCTGCTTCCACTTTGCTCACCAGTTTCCTGGCGATTTCGCTGCTCTTGACCTTTACCACTGCTTTCACCGCGTGGCGCAGCTTTTTCCGGGCTCCCTTGTAGTCCTCAAGATCCACGGGAACTTCATCGGGAACGCCCTCTCCGTTCTTCTTCTCGTCCGTCTTCGCCGTAGCCGTCGCCTTGCCGGACCTCGCCCGTTTCTTCGCCGCCGCGTCCTTTTTCCTTTGCTCCGCGACGCGTTTGTCGCCCACTTTTCTTCTGCTCATCTGCCCACCTCTCCGGTTGCCCATCCGCGCCTCCGCGCTCCCTCTGCGGAAAAGTTAAGGGGCAACCCTCTCCGAGTTGCCCCTCCGGTTTCTCATTTCGTCCCTACGCCGTTGCCCCATCCTCTTCGCGTTCGATGCGAAAAGAATGGGAATTCGGTGTCTGGGACGGGCTGCCACCCCGCGGCCGCGGACTCAGGAAGATCGGGAAAGCTCCTTCCGCTTCCCCGCCCGTAAGTTCGATTTCGGTACGAATGCCCTAAGCTTACCCAATTTGGTAAGAATGATCTGCAAAAGATTTTGTTCTTCTAGTTATCTATCGTTTCAACAACTTACATCCCGTCCCGCCCGCGCCAACCTTTGACAAGCCACTGAGGTGCACCCCCGAAGTGAGACAGATTGTAATTTGACAGTTCGCCGTTGGTTCGATTTTGGTTGTCAATTCGGGCTGAGGCGTTTCAGGCTCAGCCTCAGTCCCCGCCAGCTCCGCTAACCCCGCCGCCTGGCCGCCTGCTACATTTTTCCTATGCCACTTTCGCCTCGCAGCCTACGCTGCTCCGCCCTGGCGCTCCTCCTTTGCGCAACCTCCTTCCCGCCCATTTGCGCTCAGACCGCCGCGCCCGGCTCCCCGAGCCTCGGCCCAGAGCCTTCCAGCCAGCGGCGCGCAATCACCATCGCCCAGGTCTCCGTTTCGCCCGACGGCAAGCGCCTGGCCTGGATCGACCGCGGCGAAATTCGCGTCGCGCCTCTTGCAAATTTCGACCAGAGCCAGCGCGTCACCGCGGCCTCGCCCGACGGCTCTTGCACCGAATCCGACCTCGTCTGGTCGCACGACTCCGCCTCCCTCGCCTTCCTCTCCGATTGCGCCGATCTCGGCGGCCAATCCGACCTCTATCTTTCGCATCTCGACGGCAACCCGCCCCGGCGTCTCTCAAACCTCCGTGGCGATGTCAATGCGCTTGCCTTCTCGCCTGACGGCAAGCGCATCGCCTTCCTCTATGTCGAAGGCGCTACCCGTCCTGTCGGAGCCCTCGCTGCCATGGACGCGCCCTCCGGCGTCATCGGCGAAGACCACATCAAGGTCCAGCGCGTGGCCGCCGTTGCGTCCGACGCGGCCCAACCTGTCGCCCCCGCTTTCCTCACCCCCGCCAACCTTCACGTCTACGAATTCGACTGGTCTCCCGACTCCAAATCGCTCGCTTACGTCGCCGCCGATCCTCCCGGAGAAAACAATTGGTGGGTCGCGAAACTCTATACGCAAGCCACCGCAGAAGATTCCAAACCCACCGTAGTCTTCGCCCCGTCCGATGTCCCCGGACCCCTCCACGGTCTGCAAATCGCCCAACCGCGCTGGTCGCCCGACGGCAAAGCCATCGCCTTCATCGGCGGCCTCATGAGCGATCAGGGCGTCACCGGCGGCGACGTCTGGATCATCGATGCGACAAGCGGCCAGCCGCGCAATCTCACTCCCAACCGACCCGCATCTTCGCAATGGATCGCCTGGGGCGATGACGAGCACATCTTCACGCTGGAACTCGCCGGCGGCGTCAATCGTCTCGTGCGCATCAAGCTCTCCGGTGACCGCATTAGCGAGAGCGTCGCCTCCAGCTTCGCCGCGCCGGTCTTCACCTATCCCGGCACCGTCGGAACCAGCAATTTCGAGCACAGCCTTTCCGCCACTGCCGATCGCTCCCTCTTCGTCTTTCAGGCCAGTACCTTCAACCAGCCCCCGGAGATCTACGCCGCCGGCCCCGCCGCAGCCGCGCGGTCTACGCAAGCCGCTGGTGCCCCCGGTCCCTCGCATTTGGGGACCGGGGATGCCTCGAACGCATCCGCTGCCCCCTCCGGCCTGACCCAGATTTCGCATTTCAACGACGGCCTCCAACCCGCGTGGGGAGACTCCGCTTCGCTCACCTGGACCAACGAGAACTTCCACATTCAGGGCTGGCTCCTCCTGCCCGCAAACTATAATCCGGCCAAAAAATATCCGCTCATTGTCGAGGTTCACGGCGGTCCCGCCGCCGACGTCCAATCCCGCTGGAACGGAGGCGGCGGCGGCTTCAGCGCAACCGGCTATTCCGCTCTCGGCTACTTCGTTCTCATGCCCAACCCGCGCGGCAGCTACGGCGAGGGCGAGGCCTTTACCCAGGCCAATCGAAAGGACTTCGGCTACGGCGACTTGCGCGACATCCTAGCCGGGGTCGACACGGTGCTGGCCAAATATCCCGTCGACCCCAACCGCGTGGGCCTGACAGGCTGGAGCTACGGCGGTTTCATGTCCATGTTTGCCGTCACCCAGACCCATCGCTTCAGGGCCGCCGTGGCTGGGGCCGGAATCTCAGACTGGCTCTCGTACTACGGTGAAAACTCCATCGACCAGTGGATGATTCCCTACTTCGGCGCCTCGGTATACGATGACCCCCACGTCTACGCCAAAAGCTCTGCCATCTCCTTCATTAAGAACGTCAACACCCCTACCCTGGCCGTCGTCGGCGACCGCGACGGCGAGTGTCCCGCGCCCCAATCCTTTGAGTTCTGGCACGCCCTGCGCGACCTTCACGTTCCGGCGCAACTGGTCGTTTACCCCAACGAGGGCCACGGTTTTTCCGATCCTGCCCACCGCCGCGATGTCCAGCAACGCGCTATCGAGTGGTTTGCCCGGTATATGCCTCCCACCCCCTGATTCGCGCTTGCTTCCTGACTCGAAGGTCCCTCAGTTCCTAGTCCCCGTCATTTTTGCTCCCTATCCGGCCCCGCGCCAGTCTATTGATCAGAACCGGAGGACAACCTGGTTCAATGCCAGAGGTAGGCCCGCCCTGATACACTTTTTTCTTGGAGTATTCAGCGTGGTTCTCGCCTCTTCGGCCGCGTGCGGCAGTGTGCCGCCGGGGATCTCGAGCCGGGGTGCGATCCACCTGTTGCGGGCCGACCCTTGGCACGAAAAGGGAAGGCAATAACTCATTTTTCTTTACGTGTTCGTAGCGACCGTTCCGCGGTTCGACGGCGCGGAGCGGGGAGGATTCATGCGGCGGTTCTTGACGCTTGTTTGTTTGCTTGGTCTGGCCCTTCCGGCTGGAATTTCCATCTCCGGTTGTGTGCGCAATCCGGCAGGAAACTACTGCAACGGCCTCGGCTACGGCCCGAAGGACTCCGACATCGCTTCCATCACCCTGCAGCCGCAGGTCGCTGGCATCTCGCTGGCCTACGGGCAGACCATCCAGATACAGTCTCCCTCTGCCTTCACCTGCAAGGGCAATGCGGCCTCGATTGGTGGCAACTCGGTTAGCTACGGCACCACCAACAATCAGCTCGCCGACGTCTCTCCAGGCGGCCAACTTTGCGCCGGCACATGGAACCGCAACACCGGCGGCGGCATCGCCGATTACACCTACTGCTACTATCCCAATCCCTTGCCGGCCACCAAGGGCCTGCCCTACGCCGTTGCCTACATCACGGCCACTGCCTATTCCGTGACCTCGAATCCCGTCGCCGTATACATTCACGCGCCGATCACTGCCATCAGTCTGGTCACCACGTCGCTTTCCAGCTCTTCGTCACAGCAATGCTTCTCGCAGAACCAGGAGGCCGCGCTCGACTCCCAGGCCTGCTACGTTAGCAACGGCAATCAATACGAGTTTTGCGCCCCGGCCTCCGTATCCCCGGCGAATTATGCATGCACAGGCGGTCTGGCCCCGGGCGTTACCTCGGTTCCTCTCTGCTCGGCCTCCATCGGGACGCTCAATTACTCGGTCAGCAACAGCAATGTTGCCACCTTCAACGCCACCACCAACGTCCTTACGGCGCAGCAGCCCGGCACCACCTCCATCACGGCAACCATCTCGCAATCGGCATCGTCGGCCGGATATTTCTCCACCTGCCCGCCCGCATCCGTCAAGATCTCGTTGGCCTCTGGATCCACCAAGGGCGTCGTTACTCAGGGTGTTTCGCAAAACCTCACCACCACGGTCATCGACACGCAGGGCAACCCCATTAGCGGCTTGAACCTCTCTTACGAGTCCACCAATCCCGTTGACGTCACGGCCACAAGCGGTGGCGGCATCATCGCCGCTTACCCCGGGGTCGCGTCGATTTATGCGCTGTGCGAGCCGGGCAGTTGCAATCCCGCCCCCATCAATGAGTTCGGCCTGAATGGCAACGGCCTGTCACTCTCTTCCAATCCCGTCAGCGTTACCGTCCCCGGCACCACCAGCGACTTCGTCTGGTTCGCCGCGCCCGGCCAGTCGCAGTATTTCGCTTCCATGGAACTGCTCACCGGAAACCCCGGCTCTACCGTGCGCCTGCCCTTCGTGCCTAACTCCATGGTCATGGACCCGGACGGTAACAACCTCTACTTCGGTTCGCCCCGCGAGTTGATGATCTACTCCACGGCAGGCAACTCCCTCACCAAGCAGGACACTTCGGCCCCCGGCGTCGTGCTCGCCGTCTCGCCCAACAACGATGAACTGGTCATCAACGATCAGGTCCGCGGTCTGTTTTATCTCTACAACACCTCTTCCGGTCCATCGTCTTCCTTCGGTGGAATGGGTGTCGCTGCCGCCTGGACGCCCGATTCCAATACCCTCTACATCGTCGATAGCGCTGCGGCGGGGGCGAATCACACCAATACGCTCTACGTCTACAACACCAACATTGGCTGGAGCACCTACGACCTCACCGCTTCCGGCGGTTCCCAGAACGTGGCCGTTACGGTCCCCGGCATTGGCGCGTATCTTGCCGGCTTTCCTACCGTCGCCCACACCTGGTGTCCCTCGGGCACGGTCGGCAACAACGCCAGCATTCAGTTCTATCCGCAAAGCGATTCTCTTACGCTGCCCACCAGCATCCTTGGAGCTACCACCGATGGCGCGCACATGCTGGGTGCTTCGCTCAGCGGCAGCAGCATCACGCTCGACGACATCGGACTCGCCATTTCGGCCACTCCGCTGTGCCCTGAAGTCACCACCGGCGCGCCGCCCAATCAGGTAGAGACGATGAAGCCGCTCTCCACCAACCCCACGCTGAATGGCACGGTGAATCTTACTGGCGTCACCAATGCTGCCGCCGTCAATCAGGTCGTCACCGGCACGGCGCCCACCACGGCCTCCACCACCACGGCCGCGCCCATCGCGTTCATCACCTACACCACTCCCAGCACTTCCAAGGCGGCAGCCCAGCTCCCCTACTACCTGCCGCAGGCCAGCGGCACAGGCCCCGTGGGCTACGTCAAGTTTGCCGATGCTTCCTCGGCCACGCCGCCCACCGCTCCGCTCGCCGGCACGTTTTCGCCCGATAACTCTATCTTCTTTGTCTCCACAGCGGGCGACAACGAGATCCACTTCATCAGCATTCCTACCAGCGTCAGCATCGCCGCGCCGCCCACCGATTCCCAGCAGTACAGTCCTGCTCTGCCGGCCTGTACGCCGCTTTCGGCAGGCGGCAACGATGCCGGGTGCCTCTATCCCGTTGCGCCAGGCGCCAACACCGTGGTTCCCGTGACCGTCATCACCGTCAAGCCGCGCTCGGTCACATAGTCCCTACTCCGGGCCCCTGAATACTGCCACCGTGCCCCATCCTTTTCCGCGTATTTTGCGGAATAGGATGGGGCACGGTTTATGGCCAGGAACAATAACTTCGCGAGCCCCGCTAACCCCGCTGGCTCCGCTAAAATCAACTCATGATCAAGGGCATCTCGATTCTGCGCCCGTCCGGCAACGCGGCGGCTTACGAACGGCTGAGCGGCTTTTTCCGGGCGCTCGGCTTTGCCCCCGGCAAAGGATGGCAGGAAGAGGGATCGCGCGGCGCGTCGTTCCTGGCTCCGCTCGGCAATCTGGAATTCGTCGATGGCCGCTTTCCCTCGACAGCCGATCTCCTCATCGAAGTCACATCGCTCGACTCCATCCTTCAGGCGGCTGAAGCCTGGCTGCGCGCGCAGGAAGGGGTCGATGTCGCAAGCCGCCTCTCGCCCATCATGGAAACCCACTGGAAATCGCGCATCTTCCACGTCGAGCCCGAACTCGGCTTCCGCTTCAGTTTCTGGGCATGGACGGACCCGGTGAAAGGCAAGCCCGTCGCGCTCGAAGGCGATCTTTCTGCCGCAGGAATGAAGTTCGCTGTCATCGTCTCGCGCTGGAACGCCGTGGTCACCGATCGGCTGCTCGAGGGCGCCCTCGACGCGCTTATGCGCAGCGGCGCAGACCGCAGCGACATTGAGGTCATTCGCGTTCCCGGCGCGTGGGAGATTCCCGCCGCGGCCCGCGCCAGCGCCAACACCGGCCGTGTGGAGGCCATCATTACGCTGGGCTGCCTGTTGCGCGGCGAAACCGCCCACTACGAGGCCATCTACAACGAAGTGGCACGCGGCATCGGCCAGTCGCAGCAGGAGACGGGCATTCCCCACAGCTTTGGCGTGCTCACCTGCGAAACCCTGGAGCAGGCGCTCAACCGCGCCGGCATCAAGGCCGGCAACAAAGGCTTTGAAGCCGCTTCGGCCGCGATTGAAATGGTGAGCCTGTGCCGCAAGGTGCAGCAAGGCGGTCCCGCTTGACCAGCCGCCATCGCCGCAAGTCCCGCGAGCTCGCCATGCAAATGCTTTTTCAGGCCGACGTTGGCCGCCAAACCGGCGACCAGGTGCGCGCCACGTTCTGGAAGGCCGCCGATCCCGTCGAGCCCGAAGTTCAAGGATTCGCAGAAGACCTGTTTCGCGTTGCCGGTGAGCGTCAGGAGGAGATTGACGCGCTGATTGCGAGCCACTCCACGCACTGGCGTGTGGATCGCATGCCCGCCGTCGACCGCAACCTGCTGCGCATGGCCGTGGCCGAGCTGGTCGGCTTCAAGTCCACGCCCTTTCCGGTAGTCATCAACGAGGCGCTCGAAATTGGCCGCCACTATTGCGCGCCCGAGTCAAGCAACTTCCTCAACGGCGTGCTCGACTCGATTGCCCGCAGCCTGATCGGGAAATAAGCAGCCCCTTCTCATCCCCCGTCGGATCGCTCGTCGCTCCATTGCTCTCTGCCTTTCCTACGCCAGCGTTGCGCCCATTCTCCGCGCGCGTTTGAGCGTCCGTTCGCTCACCGCGTAGTCCGGCCTTCCCGCCGTCAACCCGATCCACAATTCGCCCACCGGCTTCGCGCCCATCATTCCCGCCGCCAGACGCAGCGCGCGCGGCGCTCCCGTGGCCAATGGAAGCAGAAATCCCGGCATCCCCGCCGCGGCCAGCAACACCGCTTTGCGCGGCTGCGCCTTGCTGCGCAGCGTGGGCCCGTTTTGTCCCCACGGCCAATAGGTGAATCCCAGCAAACGCTCCAGGAATCTGCGGAAGATCGCCGTCACGTTGTAGTAATTTACCGGCGAGGCCAGCACCACCGCATCCGCCGCTTCAATCTCTCTGAGCATCGGCTCCAGATCGTCTTCCTGTCCGCATCGCACCCGCTCCGCGCCCGGCGTCTGCGTGCATGCACGGCAGTTCTTGCAGAACTCAATGTGCTGATCCCGCAGATGGAAGATTCGTGTTTCGGCGCCCTTTGCCCGCGCGCCCTCCAGAACCGCTTCCACGG
>Ga0181520_10006041_pt1 | contig 18811 bp, 11 predicted proteins | sample PEATcosm2014_Bin_29_FD_132451 | JGI IMG/M metagenome (GOLD analysis project Ga0181520, IMG submission 132451) | Peatland microbial communities from MTU Mesocosm Facility, Houghton, MI, USA - PEATcosm2014_Bin02_30_metaG | ecosystem: Environmental > Terrestrial > Soil > Wetlands > Peat | place...
GCTTCGATTTGCTCGTAAATGGCCGCGTCGTTGGCCATTGTCCACAGACCCTGCATGGCATAGGTCGGCCTCTGGTCGCCAAGCAGATTGTCGTTGTCCTGTTCAAAGCGCACTTCAGCGCCCGCGCGGATCACGTGCGTGCCCCAGGCGTGCGTCACCATGTCGCGCACTTCATAGGTGTTTTCCGCATAGAGCGAAGGCGTTGTCGAGCCGGCGTATGCGCCAAATTGAATCGGCCAGGGCAGCGTCTGCACGTTGATATACGGAATGCCGAAGTTGGTCACGCCGGCCGCGTCCCTCACTCCGTTATCCGCAAACCGGGTGCCGTTGGCGCGCGCTTCGTTCAGCCAACTGGATGAGAACGTGTGAATGTAGATGGCGGTCGCAGCGGAGTTCTGTGGCTTGAAGGGTATATCCCCTTCCGGCCGAGATCCGGCCGCGCCGCTCACGCCATAGTTGTCCAGCTTGGTAAAGTAGACGCTTCCAGCCAGGTGGTCTTTGGAAGTCACATCGTAATCGCCACGCGCGTTGAACTGGTTGCCGCGGCTGTGGGCGGGCACATAAAGCTCCGCATTTTCAACGTCGGCAATACCGTCCAGGCCGCCGCCAAGCTGCGTATTCGCCGGGAAAACTCCGATCTGCGATGCGCCCCCGGGAGTGAGCGAGCCGATATCGAGGCCCCCGGTGACAACGTTGCAATTCACTCCCACGGTCAGGCCGGCGCAACTGGGAGTAAGGACGGCCCGGATCCGCGGCACTACATTCGGGGAGCCTAGAATCGCCGCGCTCACCCCACCCGCGCGATTGGCCACCACTGCTGAGCGATATTGCGACGTTTCCACGTAGGAACTCTCATACGAGTTGTTGGCGGTGGTGAATCCTGCCCAGGAAACAAAGAAGAAAAGTTTCTTCTGCACGATCGGGCCGCCCAGTGAAGCTGCCCAGCTGCGCTGATCGTTGTCCACAACCGTTACCGGCGCGTTCGACGGGCCGCCCCACTTGTTAGCCGTATTCAGTCCCGCTTCGTCATACAGGCCAAACAGCGAGCCGTGAAGGCTATCGGTGCCGCTCTTGGTAACAATCTTGATCTGTGCGCCGGAGTTGCGGCCGTCGGATGCATCGTAGGAAGTGGAGACCACCGTCATCTCCCCCACAGCTTCCTCATTGGGTGAAACCACCGCTGAGCCGCCATGAGTGAGCGAGTTCACGCTCACGCCGTCCACCATAAAGTTGTTGTCGGCCTGGCGCTGACCAGCCGCGGCGATCTGAACCTCATTCTCGGTCTGAAAGATCCCGGAGTTGGAGCCGCCGGGGCCCGCGGCATTGGGAAGAAACACGGCTTGGCCCGTGCCGCTACGCGCGCCGGTGCCTGTGATGCCGGGCGCGGTGCGCAGCAGTTCATAGGGGTCAGAGCCAATGGTGGGCAGCCGCTGAATCTGCTCGCTGTCGATGGTCGTCCCAATGCTCGCATCCGCCGCTTGTAGCAACGGTACAAGGTCGCCGTTCACCTGAACCGATTCCGTGGCCCCGCCCGGTTGCAACGTGATGTTCACATTCCGCGGGGTTTCGGCCTCCAGGGCCAGATTGGTCACGTTGTTTTTCTTGAACCCATCAGCAGTAACCACGAGCGAGTATTGCCCCGGCGCCAGTTCGCTGAAGTGATAAGCGCCTGTGTCATTCGTAATCGAGGTCTGCGTCTCCTGTGTCGCGGCGTTGGTCAGCGCTACGGTCGCGCGGGGAATGCTCGCCCCGCTCTGGTCGAGCACCGTACCGGCAAGGCTGGCGCCGAACTGGGCATAAACGGGCACAGCTGAAATGAGAAGCAACAAAAGCGCCCCCGTCCAGCAAGAGATCGTGGCGGGAAAAGGTTTTTCTTGTCTCCGGTTCTGAATTGTCAAACTCATTGAATCGGTCGATTGCATGTTGGCCTCCTGGCAACTGGTTGCTATGGTTCTAATGTGCCGTTCGCGGGAATTCGCATCGTGCCTCCCGGCTTCGATCGAACAACTCTCAGATCGAAGCAGCGTGAGAAAAGTACGCACACGCAATCTCGCGTCCACGCCGGACGCGTAGTTAGATGCATAGTTGTATGTACTTGGATTTCCGGTCAGAATCTGTATCGAATTGCTCAGTTTCGAAAGAAGATTCCGCACAGGGTTTTCGATTTAGCGTCAATCGACTCCCAGATCTCGTGATCGAAAATGCAATCGCACTACCGCCGCTCCGCCGCAGGCCGTGCTATTGTTGACCCGCTGCATTGGAGGTTTCAATGGCGCAACGCTGCGTATCTCGTCTTCTCGTTCCGTTCGTTCTCTCGCTCTTGCCGGCATGCTCGTTTGCAAAGACGGTCGTGTTCTGGCAGCCCGGATTTCCGGTAGCGGATTCTCCTGCGCCGAATGAAGCGGAATTGCGCGCAGCATTTGCCGGTGCGGAATTTGCGAATGCTGCCGATCTGCCCGGTGCGCTGGCCGCCGCGGACACGGACTTGCTGGTGCTGCCCTTTGGATCGGCGTGGCCGGGGGCGGACTGGGACGCAATTCTGCAGTATCTGGATCGCGGCGGGAACCTGCTCACCCTGGGTGGCAAGCCGTTCACACGCGCGGCGTACGAAGATGCGAGCGGATGGCATCTGCGCGCGGAGAGCACGGCGCAGACGCTGGAACTTTTCATCGACGGGTACCAGGAGACGCCGGGATCCGATGTGCGCGCGGCACAACGAACTGCCGGTGCAGTTCAATCTGTTTGCGTTCTACCCGGACGAGTTTGGCGGAGAGAATGGCTACCTCGATCCGGCGGCGCTCAACGCGGAATCGCTCTACGCTCAGTCGCTGGTGGAGCGCTTTCATGCGGTGCCGTTCCTGGCCTGGGACCTGATCAACGAGCCCAGCGCAAACAAGAACCTGTGGCATACTCAACCCGATTTCGATCCATTCGAGCAAGCGGCGTGGCGCGAGTGGATCGCGGATCGCTATCCGGACCGCGCGAAACTGCTGCATGACTGGGCTGAACCGTCGCTCGGAATTGGACGCGATTTACAGGCGCATCCGACGGCCATGGGTGCGGAGATGGCGGCCGAAGATCCACTGGCGCTCCCCAAGGCCGGCGCGTTTTCACCGGATGCGGCAACGAGCGGCTTCAATCCGCTTAAGGATTACGACTATGCGCTCTTCACACAATGGGTGTTCACCAATTGGGTGAGCAGGATGCGAACCCTGATTCGCAGCACGGGCTCGGAGCAATTGATTACTGTCGGCCAGGATGAAGGCGGCGTAGCGGGACGTGTTTCGCCCGCGTTTTATTCGCCGCAGATCGACTTTACGGCGGTCCACACGTGGTGGGACTATGACGCGATCCTGTGGGCTTCACTGGCGCCGAAGCTTCCCGGCAAGCCGATGCTGGTCCAGGAGACGGGAGAACAGCGCAGGCTTACCCTCGACGGCCAAATGCGTTTCAGCGTACAGGTGGAAGCGTGGCAACTGGAGCGCAAAATTGCCATCGCATTTGCACAGGGCGCCGGAGCACTGGAATGGGTGTGGAACGTGAATGCGAACATGGCCAACGACAATGAAATCCCGATCGGCGCCGTGCGCCCGGATGGAACGGAGAAGCCGGAGGCGGAGGTGCTGGCGGGTTACGCCGCGTTCGCGAACAAAAGTCCGCAGAGCTTCACCAAGATTGAGCCGCCGGCGGTAACGATGGTCACATCGCAAGCGCTGCTGTATTCGACTTTGGGCGGCCTGGCGCTGGACACGCAGAAGCATGCACTGCGCGCAATGGCGTACTGCGATCACGCGCCGCTGCGGATGTTGCCGGAGAATCGGTTGGCAGAACTGGGGATGCCGAAGCTGGTGTTTCTGCCGTCGGCGCAGGGGCTAACGGACAAGGCATGGGGCGAACTGCTGGATTACGCCGCGCGCGGCGGAACGCTGCTGGTGACGGGTCCAGTCGATCGCGACGAGCATTGGCAGCCGGCGAACCGGACGGCGGACTTGGGTATGACGGCAACAGTCGCTCCGCTGGCGGTGCGTGGGTCGTCTTTGACGTTGCCCGATGGGAATACGTATTCGCTCGGATTCCCCGCCGGCGTGCAACAGGCGGCAACATGGACCATGCGCTTCGCCGATGGGAAATCCGTGGAAATCGTTCCTCATGGCAAAGGCCGGATTCTGTGGGCCGCAGATCCGGTGGAATTTGCCGAGGGATATACGGCGGTCGCGGCGCTGTATCTGTGGGCGCTGGACGAGGCCGGGCTGAAACCGGCATTCAGTGAAGTGGAGCAGCTGTCGACGGCGGTGCTGGCGTTTCCCACAGTTCTGGACGACGCGGAAATCTACAGCTTCAGCAACGAGTCGCTCGATCTGCAGACGGTGAACATCGTGGATGCGCTTACGGGCGCGCACATTCATTTCGAACTGCAGGCGCAGCGTGGCGCTTTGCTGTTGCTAGACCGCAAGGGAGTGGCGCTCGCGAGCTACGGCGGGGCGGCGGTGGATGCGAAATGATCCGCCCGGAATGATTGCGATCCCTCAAGAACCAATCGATGAAAGGCCCATCGGGCCGATCTCACAAGGTCCCCGGCAAATTTGTCGATGAATGAAGACACCTGTTCGGAAGAGGATTGGGACGACCATAGAGGCCGACGATTGGGTCGCTGCACCAGTTCGCGTGTGATTCGTGGCACAGACTGAGCTGGCCAGACACGCCAACCATGAACTAGCCAGGAATTCGCGGGCATGTCGAAGCAGTTTTGCGGGTGCGCTCAGTTATGGGCTGAATTCCTTTCAGGGTTGGAACCAATGCCAGGGAGCAGGGATAGCGTTCGTCTCACGCGGCGGCAATTTGTGGCCACTGGAGCCATAGGCGGCGCGGCCCTCGCTGTTGGCTGCTCTGCCCGTAGCCACGGAGGCTGGGATTTCCTCAGCGATGGCCACGCTTTGACGCTGGCCGCGATGTGCGATCGGATGATCCCCGCGGATGACTTTCCCAGCGCCTCGCAAGCCGGAGTGATCACTTACATCGACCACCAACTCGCCCGGACCTACAAGCGCCATCGGAATCCTTACCGGGATGGGCTGGAACGGGCCGATGCGATGAGCAGAAAGCGCTTTGGCCGGGATCTGGCGGCGCTGTCCGCGCCGCAGCAGGTTGAGATTGTGGGCGCTATCGAACAGCAGAATCGCAAGTTCTTTGATCTGGTGCGCAGTCACACTCTTGAGGGCTACTACGGCTCGCCGCGGCACGGCGGCAATCGCGATGCTGTGAGTTGGCGGATGCTCGGCCTTGCTGAGCCACCCGTTCTCGGGCGCGCACAGTACGACCTGAGAAAGGGCCCGGCCTCATGAAACGCGTGAATGCAGTTGTCGTGGGCGCGGGCGCGGCTGGCGGTATTGTGGCCAAGGAACTGTCGACTGCAGGCCTGAGCGTCGTCCTACTCGAGCGAGGCAAATGGTACACGTCGAATGATTGCCGCAAGGACGACCTGCGGAATCAGCGCACCACGGTGCTGGGCAACGCTTTCGGGCCTGAGGATGAAGGCAATCCGCGCGTTCTGGCCGATGCCGATGGCACGCCGCACATCATGCTGCCCAGCGAAGGCGGCTACCAGAACAATGCCGCCTGTGTTGGTGGTGGAACTCTGAGCTATGGAGCCATGGCCTGGCGCTATCTGCCGCAGGACTTCCGTATGCGCTCAACCTACGGAGCGCCTGCCGGGAGTTCGCTGGAAGACTGGCCCATCTCCTACGACGATCTGGAACCTTACTACGAGAAGGCCGAGTATGAGATCGGCATCTCCGGAGATGATTCGGGCACTCCCTTTCATGGCCCGCGCCGGCGTCCTCTGCCGATGCCGCCGCTCCCGCCCAATCGCGAGTTTCAAATTCTGGAGCCGGCAGCCAAACGCCTCGGCCTGCATCCCTTTCCCATTCCCATGGCTCGCAACAGCGTACCCTACAACGGCCGCGGCCCGTGCATGCGCTGCCCTTGGTGTGTCGGATTTGCCTGCGAAGTGGATGCCAAGAACGGGTCGCAAAACACCGTGATCCCGGTAGCGCTGGCAACGGGAAACTGCGAGCTGCGCACCGAGTGCATGGCCAGGGAAATCCTCACCGACGACCGGGGACGCGCGCGCGGTGTAGCCTACTACGATGCCGATGGACGTTTGCAGGAACAACCTTCCGATATCGTCGTGGTCTCCGCTTGCGCCATCGAGTCAGCCCGTCTGCTCCTGAATTCCAAAAGCCGTCTCTTTCCTGGCGGATTGGGAAATCGCCATGATCAGGTGGGGCGCAATCTGCAAGGCCACCACTACACCGGCGCGACCGGGTTTTTCGACTTTGATACTTACGACGATGTGGGGCCCGGCGCCAGCATCGCCGTCTCCGACTACAATCACGGCACTCCAGGCCTGTGTGGCGGAGGCATGCTGGCCAATGAATTCATCCGCCTGCCCATTCAAATGGTCGACCGGATGCCCGGCGGCACACCCCGTTGGGGGCTCGCGCACAAGCAGGCCATGCGCCGCTTCTTCAAGCGCAACATCGTTGTCATGGGGCCGACCCAGCAGATTCCCATGGCCGACGCCAGGGTGACTCTCGATCCAGCGGTGAGAGACAAGTGGGGAATGCCAGTCGCGCGCATCTCCGGCAACGTCCATCCCCAAACCTACGAGATCGGCCTTGTACAGGCTCACCGCGCCGAAGCCTGGCTCAAGGAGGCCGAGGCGGCAAGCACAGTCATCAGCGCCGGCGTTCCCACGACCGTGTCGGCGGGCCAGCACCAGGCTGGCACCTGTCGCATGGGCAACGATCCGCAAGGTTCGGTAGTGAACCGCAACTGCCAGCTTCACGACGTGGACAACGTCTTCGTGATTGATTCGAGCGTGCATGTCACCAACGGCGGCTTCAATCCGGCGCTCACCATCATGGCCATCGCCTATTTTGCCTCTGAAGCATTGGTCCGCAACTGGAAGGGTGCGGGATTGCGCTCATGAAGCCGTTCCTCAAGTTCGCGGCAATCGTCGTTGGCGCAGTGGCCTTGGTTGCGGTCGGCGGCATATATGGCGCGTCTTATTACTACACATCGCAATACGGCCAGGGCTGCGCAAGCTGTCACGAAATGGCCGCCTACGTAAGCGTGGTTCATGCGGCGCCCCACAGGACTGAAGGTTGCATGGATTGCCATGAGGCGAGCATGGCCACCAAGCTGCGTCACATGCGAATTCATATTTTCGGCGTCATTCCGGAGAACATCCGGGTCCGGGACGTGGATGTGCAGGAGATGACTGCGAACTGCCGGGCCTGCCACCAGCAGGAATATGCGAGCTGGCACGCGGGTCCGCATAGCGCTACGTACAGCCAGATATTTGCCGATCCCGTACAAAATTCCAAACAGATGCCCATGGACGATTGCCTCCGCTGCCACGGCATCTATTTCAACGGTTCCATTCGCGACCTGGTCCAGCCACTCAACACGAAAGGGCCCTGGCGAGTGATTCGCTCGGATCTGGCCGATCAGCCGGCGATGCCCTGTATGACCTGCCACCAGATCCACAGCGAAGGCGCTCAGGAAACGAAGCCTGTTTCGCGCATCTCCGTGGCAGGCGCGGCCGTGCCCCCTTCGCTAGCCTTCTACGACCGCCGGGAAACTCTTCACTTCGCCGTAACGGCGCTTTCCATTCCGCAACTGTACGACGGTGCCCGTATGGTGACCGTCAGTCAGGACCCGCGGCAGGCACTTTGCTACCAGTGCCATGCGCCGAGAATGCCTGAAGCGGGTTCCATTGCGGCTGCGAATGCCTGGGGGCCCCAGGTCGGTTCAGGCGACGATCGCACTCCGATGGGCGTGCACGAGGGCCTGAGCTGCATCTCCTGCCACGACGGTCATAACGAGAATGCACGGGCCTCGTGCAAGACCTGCCATCCGCAAATGTCGCACTGCGGAATCGACGTGGAGAAGATGGATACGACCTACGCAAGCGCGACCAGTGCCCATAACATCCACTGGGTGAAGTGCACCGATTGCCATCAGCATGGTATCCCGAAGGCGAAAGCCCACGCGGATGTCAAAGCGAAGCTGCTAACCACTCCCGGTATGAACGGTTGACAGACTTCGAACCCCGGAAACGCAGAGGCGGAGGCTCCTCGGGAGGCTGCGGGGCCGCACGATCAGTTTTACGCGGATTGCGTCGGCAATACAGCCTTATGCGCGCGCACCATCTCGAGGAACAACTGCTGCACGCGCGTGTCCGCCGACATCTCGGGATGGAAAGTGGCGGCGAGCAAGTGACCCTGGCGCACCAGTGTCGGGAAGCCGTCGCGGCGGGCAAGCACTTCGAGGCCTCCGCCCACCCGGGTGATGCGCGGTGAGCGGATGAACACCATTTCTAGCGGACCTCCGGGCACCTCAGTCGGAAGCGTCAGAATCGTCGAGTCGATCTGGCGGCCGTAGGCATTGCGTTCGACTGTCGCGTCGAGCACACCCAGGCTGCGCTGCGTTGGGTGCAGTACCTCGCGCGCAAGAAGGATGCAGCCTGCACAGGTGGCAAAAACCGGCTTGGTAGAGGCAAACTTTCCGATCGCGTCAAAGAATCCGTCTTTCTCCAGGAACTTGAGCATGGTGGTCGATTCGCCGCCGGGCATTACCAACCCATCGAGACCAGCCAGTTCGTCGGCTTTGCGCACGAGCACCGTTCGCGCTCCGCTGCTCCTGAAGGCGCGGGCGTGCGCCTCGTAGTCGCCCTGGAGAGCGAGTACGCCAATGGTGAGGGAATTTGTGTTTGCGGCGCTCTCGTGCGCCTGGTCGGCTGCCTTGGTCGCCATCGATTTCCTTCTATAGTATGATAGCGAGCGGCGTCGCTATGATTCAGCATTCTGCAGTGTGGATGTGCGGCAAGCGAGACCTGTATCCTCAGTCCATGACTGAAAGCGCGCCCTCGAATACCGGCAATCAGCTTGAACATGCCGCGTCCTCTTATCTGCGCTCGGCGCGGCATCAGCCGGTGCGCTGGCACGCGTGGGGCGAGGCGGCCTTTGCGCTGGCGCAGGCTGAGGACAAGCCCATCCTGCTCGACATTGGCGCCGTGTGGTGCCACTGGTGCCACGTGATGGATCGCGAATCGTACGAGGATGCGGAGATTGCCGCGCTCATCAACGAGCTTTTTGTGGCCGTGAAGGTGGATCGCGACGAACGGCCCGATGTGGACACACGCTACCAGGCCGCTGTGTCGGCAATCAGCGGGCAGGGAGGCTGGCCGCTGACGGCGTTTCTGACGCCCGACGGACGGCCATACTTCGGCGGAACGTATATTCCTCGCGACGATCGCTACGGGCGGCCGGGAATGGGACGCGTGTTGCTCGCCATGGCGCAGGTTTGGCGCGAGCGCCGCGATGAGGCGCTGGAGACGGCTGGCAGCGTGATGGCGGCAATCGAGCACAACGAGAGCTTCTCCGGCCGCGGCGGCGCTCTGAGTTTGGAACTCGTCGACAAGATCGCCGCGTCGATTGTTGCGCAATTCGATCCGCGCAACGGCGGCTTCGGCTCGCAGCCCAAATTCCCGCATCCTGCGGCGCTCGATCTGCTGCTCGAAGTGGCCGTGAATCGCGGCAACGACCGGGCCCGCGAAGCCTTCACCACGACTCTCGAAAAAATGGCGCGCGGAGGCGTCTACGATCAGCTTGCCGGTGGCTTTCATCGCTACAGCGTGGACGAGCGCTGGGTGGTTCCCCACTTCGAGAAGATGATCTACGACAACACCGAGCTGTTGCGCAACTACATTCACGGCTATCAGAGCTTCGTTCGCGAAGATTTTCTCTCGATCGCGCAAGAGATTGTGGCTTGGCTGGATGCGACCATGACCGACCGCGAGCGCGGCGGGTTCTATGGTTCGCAGGACGCCGACGTGGGCCTCGACGACGACGGCGACTACTTTACGTGGACGCTGGACGAAGCGCGCGCCGTTCTCGGCGGGGATGAGCTTGAGTTTGCCAAGAAGTATTGGGACATTGGCGAGCTGGGCGACATGCACCACAACCCGGCGAAGAACGTGTTGCATTCGAATCAGACATTGGCCGAGATGGCCGCGCAATCGGGCGCGAGCCGGAACGTGAGCCCGGACGCAAATCCGGACGCGAGTCCGAACCCGAGTCCGGACGCGAAACCGGACGCGAGTCCGAACCCGAATATTGCTTCGTTGCGCAAGCTGCGCGACTCGGCCCGGGCGAAGCTGCTGGCCGCGCGCGCCGAGCGAACCGCGCCCTACATTGACCGCACGCTCTACACAAGCTGGAATGCGATGGCGGTGACAGCGTACCTTGAGGCGGCTCGCGTGCTGCGCGACGACAAGGCGCGCGAGTTCGCGCTACTCACGCTCAACCGGCTGCTGGACGAGGCGTGGGCCGGAGCGGCAACGCTGAAGCATGTGATCGCCTACCCTGACGGGCTCCGGCCACACGAAAGCGCTCCGGCTACGCTCGACGATTACGCATTCACCGTGAACGCCTGCATAGACGGCTGGCAGGCGAGCGGCGAGATGAAGTTTTACCGCGCGGCAATCAAGCTGGCCGACGCCATGATCGAGCAATTCCACGACGCCTCTGCAGGCGGGTTCTTCGACACGTCCGCGCCGCTCAACGACGAGCCGGCTGAGATTCCGCTGGGCGCATTGACGGCGCGGCGCAAGCCGCTGCAGGACGCGCCGACGCCCGCGGGCAATCCCACAGCCGCCACTGCCTTGTCGCGGCTTGAGGCTCTAAGCGGACGCGAGGATTACCGCCTGATCGCTGAGGGAACGCTGGCCAACTTCGCCGGAATCGTGGAGCACTTCGGCCTCTACGCCGGCAGCTACGGACTGGCCGCCGAACGCCTGCTCCTCGATCCGGTGCAGGTGGTGATTGTCGGCACAGGGCCGGAGGCGGATCGGATGGAAGCAACCGCGGTCGCGGGCTTCGCAGTCAACAAGACGGTAATGCGGGTTGAGCCTTCGCGGCTGGTTCCCGGCGAGCTCCCCGACGCGCTGGCCGAAACGCTGCTGCAAGTGCCGGCGCCCGCCGCTGCACAGGCATGGGCATTGGTCTGCCGGGGCCGAACCTGCCTGCCGCCGGTGACGGTCGCCGACGCCTTGCTACAGGCACTGAAGCCGGCTCCATAGCGCGGGGGCCGCAACGAATCCTCGCTATTCACCGGTGAACGGATTCGTCTCCTGCGGCTTGATCGTGGTTGGATCTTTCGCAGCCGCAGGTTCCTTAGCTTCGGTCTCCAAGCCAACCGCCACCGATTCTTCCGCCGGCCTGAACACGCGATACGGGTCGCCGGGAAGCATGTGTTTTTCTTCGAGAGCGAGCCGCACCCGCCGCTGGAATTCGCGCATGGGTCCGTATTGCTGGGTCGCGATGGTCTTGAACACAACCGGAAAGATGACCTGTGAGCCTTTCACCGCATCCACGCCCAGAACCTGCGGGTCCGCAAGAATCACATGCTTGAATTCTTCGCTATTTCGGACGTCCATCGCGATCTGCCTCAGCAGCCTTGTCACTTCGTCGGGGTTCGCGGAGAAGTCGACGCTCACATTGACCGTGGCCACCGAGAAGTCGGCGCTCAAATTCGCCACAGTAGTGATCTGCGAGTTGGGAATGACATAGAGAGTTCCATCCCCATCGCGAACCATGGTCTTGCGCAGGGTCATCGATTCCACGATGCCGGTAAGGCCAGCCAGGCGAACCGTGTCGCCCACGTTAAACTGATCCTCCACCAGAAAAAGCATGCCGTTGAACATGTCCTTCACGATGTTTTGCGCCGCCAGCCCGATGGCGATTCCCGCGACGCCGGCCGAAGCCAGAAGCGGAGCAAGATTGAATCCCATTGCATCGAGCGCCTGCAGCAGGGCGATGACGCCGATGATCGCGAGGCCAGTCGCTCGAATGACGCCGGCCATAGTTCTGACCTCGGCACGGCGTCCCAGGCCAGCTCCGCTCTTTTCCGAAACATGGATCATCCGCGAAGTGGCGAGCCGCAGTAAGCGGCTGAAAACAAAGGCGATGATCGCAATCACAATCAGCCGCGGCAGCTTGGAGTGGATGAATTCCTGGCTATCGTTGATCCATTCGTCGAGGACCCGCCCGAGGAACCGGCCCTCCTGGAACCAGCCCCAGCGCAACATCAGAACGAATTCTGCCGCGTGACAAAGAAGTGACATGCAAAAACTCCACTTTCTAGACTAAACTGTGCGCAGGATTGGCCGGATCCTCGGCCTTGCTCGTCCGAAATCTTCCCCTGCGGTCAGTGAGCGAATGAAACCAATCAGCAGCGAAACAAGGAGCCAGAAACGCCGGCTGCAAAGCCGGGCAAGAGGTCTCTGTTCTCTTGGATGCGTCGCCGGGCTGGTTATCGCGGCGGGTTTAGGACTGATTCGAACCCAGGCGCAAGAGTCGTTTCCACTTCCGGCGATCGATCCTCCAGGAGCCAAGGCCTCGCCACCGGGGGCCAAGGCCTCGCCCGCAACGAGTAATGCCGCGCCCGCGCACCCGGCGGGACAACCTGCCCGGCCGCAAGCCGGGGCGGGAGATGCGAGCGCGCCCGATATCGCCAAACAATGTGCTGACCTGCTGAGGATGGCGACAGACCTGAAAGCGGCCGTCGACAAATCTTCAGCGGGCACGCTCTCGGTAACCGTGGTTCGCAAGGCCGGCGAGATTGAGCAATTGGCGCACAAGGTAAGACTTACGAACGGGAAAAGCTGAGGCAGAAAAGCTGAGGCAAGCGATGCGATTTGTTTCGTGGGCGGTCGAAAATGCGTGAAGCAGGACGCGCGGTGGAAAGCGGCCGGTTGGGGAGATGGAAGCTATCTCTGTGTTGGGGTTTAGGCTTTGCGATGGTGTTTGTCATTGCCTCCGGACACCCGGTGCGCTCCCAGTCAGCTCCCCCCCGGGGTATCATCAATGGTCCTCCCACGATGTCGGCGGACCCAGCAGCACCGGGCGACTTTGATCCCACGATGATGGAGAGACGGATCAGGGCGCTCAACAATGAGCGGCAGAAGGACATGGTCTCCGATACCGATAAGCTGCTCAAGTTGGCCCAGGAGTTGAACGACGAGATCGCGGCAAAAAACGCGGGCACATTGACGTTCGACCAGCTTCACAAGATCGCCGAAATTGAAAAGCTGGCGCACAGCGTCAAGGAGAAGATGGCAGACGCAGTAGGACAACCGACGCCGGCCGGGCGCCAGGTGCCCCTTGTGTTCCCTACCCAATAGTCGGCAGCCTCGCGGCGCGGTAGCAGTCAAATGGCCCGAACGGGTAAGCATCTGCGCCTTGCAAATTGCTACAATCAGTTCAGGTGGTACCCGGAGGGTTCTTCCGGCAGGGCGGGGTCACTATGCCCGGATTGGCTATGCGCGAGGTCGCCGCGTTCATCGCGCCGGCTTTCTTCGAGTGACGCGGGCAGAGACTGACTCCGGTGTTGCGTATGGGGGTCGACCGGAATGGAAGTGGCAATTTCCAGCGCTCGTGCGTCCGGAACGCATCCGGCCCCGGACGAGCTGTCCGCGCAACAGAAGGTTGAAATCTACCGGCTGATGTTTCTTTCCCGCTCGGTAGACGACCGCGAAGTTCTCCTCAAACGCCAGCAGAAAACCTTTTTCCAGATTTCAACCGCCGGCCACGAAGCCCTGCAGGTGGGCGCCGCTCTTGCCTTGCGCCCGGGCTACGATTGGTTCTTCCCTTACTACCGCGATGGAGCTTTGTGCCTGGCTTTGGGCGTTACGCCGTATGACATGATGCTGCAGGCCGCGGGCGCCGCGACCGATCCGGCAAGCGGCGGGCGGCAGATGCCCAGGCACTGGAGCAGCCGGGCGCTGCATATCGTCAGCACCTCGTCTTCAACGGCGACGCAGTTGCTTCATGCCGTGGGCTGCGCCGAGGCTGGGCGGGCATTCAGCAGGCATCCCGAGATCGCAGCCAAAGCGGAAGGCGACTATCGCGCCTTTCACGATGTGGAGTTCCACGGTGATGAAGTCGCGCTGGCCTGCGTGGGCGAAGGCTCGACTTCGCAGGGCGAGTTTTGGGAAGCGATCAACACCGCCTCGAATCAGAAGCTGCCGGTGATCTTCTGTGTTGAAGACAACGGCTACGCCATCAGTGTGCCCGTCGAAGTGAATACGCCGGGCGGGAACATCTCCAGGCTGGTCGCCAATTTTCCCAACTTCCATTTTTCCGAAATTGACGGCAACGATCCGGTGGCGAGCCTGCGCGCTTTTCAGGCGGCGGCGGCACACTGCCGCGCCGGCCACGGACCTGCGCTGGTTCACGGCCATTGCGTGAGGCTGTATTCTCATTCGCTTTCGGACGACGACAAGAACTACCGGTCGGCTTCCGAAAGAGAGGCGGACCTGATGTGCGATCCCATCGCCCGCATGCGCTCGCGGCTGATCGGCGAAGGGATTCTGACGGCCAACGAGATCGACGAACTGGAACGGAAGCTCGAAGCCGAAGCTGCCGAGGCCGCCGAGCGCGCATTGGAAGCGCCGCTGCCAACGGTCGAGGGAATCACTGAGCACGTCTACTCCGAGGATCTCGATCCGACCCGCGCCGCCTTCGCCACCGAGCAGCCGCAAATCTCGTCTGAAGCGAATGGCGCCGCATCGACAGCAGGGCAAGGGCCTGCGGCCGGACACAAGAGCTCGGGCGCGCATACCATGGCCGACCTGATCAACTCCTGTCTGCGCGACGAGATGCGGCGCGATCCGCGCATCGTTATTTACGGCGAGGACGTGGCCGACGCCAGCCGCGTTGAGGCGCTCTCAGAAGCGAAGGGCAAGGGCGGGGTCTTCAAGCTCACCGCCGGCCTGCAAACTGAGTTCGGATCGGAGCGCGTCTTCAACTCGCCGCTGGCTGAGGCCAATATCGTTGGACGCGCCATCGGCTATGCTCTGCGCGGCATGAAGCCGGTCGTGGAAATTCAATTCTTTGATTACATTTGGCCTGCTATGCATCAGATTCGCAATGAGTTGGCCTTGATTCGATGGCGGTCGAACGGAACTTGGGCTGCGCCCGCAGTCATCCGCGTTCCCATCGGCGGATACCTCACCGGGGGCGCGATCTACCACTCGCAATCGGGAGAAAGCATCTTCACTCACACTCCCGGCCTGCGCGTGGTTTTTCCCTCGAATGCCCTCGACGCGAATGGCCTTTTGCGCACCGCCATCCGTTGCGACGATCCGGTTCTTTTTTTCGAGCACAAGCGGCTCTATCGCGAGACTTATGGCCGCGCGGCGTATCCGGGGCCGGAGTTCGCCATACCTTTTGGAAAAGCCAAGATCGTCCGTCCCGGCTCGGACCTCACGCTCGTCACATATGGCGCGCTCATCCCGCGCGCGATGCAGGCCGCCCAGCATGCTCAGCGCGAGCACGGAATCGAAACCGAGATTCTCGATCTGCGCACGCTCAATCCCTACGACTGGGAAGCCATCGCCGAGTCGGTCCGCAAGACCAATCGCGTAATCGTCGCGCACGAAGACATGCTGAGCTGGGGCTACGGCGCGGAAATTGCCGCCCGCATCGCCGATGAGCTTTTCGACGAGCTCGACGCTCCCGTGCGGCGCATCGGCGCCATGGACACCTTTGTCGCTTACCAGCCAAAGCTCGAAGATGCGATTCTGCCGCAACCGGAAAACATCCTGAAGGCCATCGTGGAGCTCATGGCGTACTAGAGCAGTTTCGGAATTAACGTAGACTTTTTGAGAGCATTAAAAGGTGGCATTTTCTTGATGAAAATGCCACCTTGCTAAGTGCATTCGGTCTACACCAATTCCGAAACTGCTGTAACGTATCCCGCGCATCAATGTTCCGGCTCGGCGGCGGATTTTCCATTCTCCGAATTCGCAGCAGGGAAGGCCGCCCAGACCAGAATCCCGCTTAGGACGACTCCATAAAGAACAGGCGTTTCCATGCCCATTCTCCATTCGTAGAAAAACCAATTCGATGCGCCAATAAAATGGCCGAAAGTAAACGCAAAAATGCTCAGCACCGCGAAAAATCTGGGAAGGTTCGAGGCCAGCCAAAACGCGCCCAGGCAGTAAAGCAGGTCCATCAGCACATAATCCTCCCAGCCGCGCATCATGATCGCGCGCCAAAACGGGTTGCCCTCATGCACGGTTTTCGGATGCAGCCAATATGAGCCAGGCTCGCCGATCAGGGTGACCAGTGGATCGATGAGCATCACGCCGATCATCACCCATCGAAGCCGTTTGATCATTGCGTTGCCGGCCTGAATTGGAATCGGAGAAACCGCCCAGGCAATCGCCGCGCTCAACAGCACCCCATATAAGGGCACGCCGCTAAAACCCAGATGCCAGCGCGTCGCGAGCCAGTTCGAGGCGCTGAATACATGACCGAAGATGAACGAGAAGATTGCGATGAGCGCCCACGTTTTGGGCAGGATGGACACCAGCAGAAACGCCGCGGCGACATAAACCAGGAAGGCGGCAATGTAAGCCAGCCAACCGTGACCCAGGAAAAACTCAAATGTATGGTTGGTTGGATTGTAGATGGAAAGTCCGTCGCCGCGCATTGCGGTTTCAGGATTCCGCCAGAAACTTTGCGGTTGGCCGAGAATCGTAAGCATCGCGCTGAAAAGCATGGCGCCAACCATGACCCAGCGAAGGCGCTTCGCAGCCCAATCGCGGCGAGGTTCGGCGCGGCGGAAAATCAATTTCATGATTCGACCTCGAGCGGGCATCGGCGGTTTCGCGGAGGATGGGCTTCCTCGCGCCGTTACGCATCTCGTTATCATAACCGCGCGAGTGGAAGTGAGGAGCACGCAATGGGCATATCGCGTCCGGCGCGGATACAATACGGGGATGGACTTCCGCACCCATTTTCAGCGGGGCTCTCCCAACGGGGATCGCCGCGCTGGACGCGCCGGGCAGGCCGAGCCGCATGAGTAGATTCCTGCGCCTGCTGCGCTATGGGCTGCCTTACACGCTGGAGTGGCTGCCCGGAGTCATTCTGTCGGCCCTCGTCGGAATTCTCGACACCTTTCGTGTCCTCCTTCTGCAACCGATATTCGATCAGGTTCTCCGGCCCGACGCCCCCGAAGGCCCCATCCTTCTCGGTCTTACCAACAGCCGCTGGCACTTCGACCTTAGAATCCTCATCCCCCACTTCCTGCATATCCATAATGCGTGGGATGTGGTGGCCATCGCGCTGGTGGTCGCCACGGTCCTCAAGGGACTCTGCGACTACCTGGGAAATTATCTCGTGAACTATGCGGGCTTCGGCACAATTACCGATCTGCGTAACCATCTTTACGAAGTCACGATGCGCCGCTCATCGAGCTTCTTCCATAAGAATCCCACCGGCACCATTCTTTCCACGCTTATCAATGATGTAGACCGCGTGCAAACGGCACTGAGCTCCGTGCTTGGCGATTTCTTGCAGCAGTTCTTCACCTTCGTCGTCGCGATCGTGCTCATCGTCAAACTCGGCGGCTACCTTAGCTGGGCCCTCGTTCTCTTTATTCCCGTCGTCATCGCCTCTGTGCGCAAGATCGGCAGCGAAGTGCGCACTCGCACCCGGACCGGCCAGGACAAATTGGCCGAAGTCCAGAACATTTTGCACGAGACGGTCACCGGCAACCGCATTGTGAAGGCCTTCAATACCGAGCTGTGGGAGATTCTGCGCTTCAAGAATGCGGCCAAGCGCCTCTTTCGCGCCAACCTGCGCAGCGTGCGCATTCAGTCCATCAGCTCGCCCTTGATGGATACGGTTGGCGCAATCGCCATGGCGTTGCTGCTCTGGATCGGCCGCAGCGAGATCAAGAACCACCACATGACCCCTGGCGTATTCGTCGCGTTCATCTTCCTGCTCTTCAAGCTCTACGATCCGTTGCGCCGCTTCGCCTTTTTCTACAACGCATTTCAGCAGGCGATGGGCGCTTCGGCGTCGATCTTCGGCTTCTTCGATGCCGAAGACGATGTGAAAGAGAGGCCGCACGCCGTCACGTTTACGCGTTTTCGCCAGGCGATTAAATTCGAGAACGTGGGGTTCTCCTACTCGGCCGGCGAAGGCGAGCACCAGATCCTTCACAATGTCGACCTGGATGTCAACGCCGGCGAGGTGCTCGCCATTGTTGGTCCCAGCGGAGCGGGCAAGTCCACGCTGGTGAATCTTATTCCGCGTTTCTTTGATGTGACTTCGGGCCGCATTCTCATTGACGGCCGCGATCTGCGCGATCTCACTCTCGGTTCCCTCCGCCGCCAGGTTGCGCAGGTGACGCAGGAGACGATTCTCTTCAATGACACCGTGCACAACAACATTGCTTATGGGCAGCCAGGCGCCAAGGCTGCGCTGGTGAATCAGGCTGCGCGCAACGCTCTGGCGCACGACTTCATCATGAACATGCCGCACGGCTACTTGACCATGATCGGCGAAAAAGGCTTCCGGCTCTCCGGCGGCGAGCGCCAGCGCCTGGCCATCGCGCGCGCAATCTTCAAGAACGCGCCGATTCTCATTTTGGACGAAGCGACGTCGGCGCTCGATGCTGAGAGCGAGTCTCTGGTGCAGGAGGCGCTGGCGAATCTGATTCAAAACCGCACCGTGCTTGTGATCGCTCATCGCCTTTCCACCATCCGCCGCGCCAACCGCATTGCCGTTCTCGAGAACGGCCGCATCACGGCCATTGGTTCGCACGAAGCGCTGCTCTCGACCTCGCCCACTTATCAAAAGCTCTATCAGTTGCAATTCATTGACATGCCCGAGACGCTGGACACGCCCGAAACGCAAACTTCAGATCATAAGCTGTACCTGCCGTTCGATCA
>Ga0181520_10006042_pt1 | contig 18806 bp, 15 predicted proteins | sample PEATcosm2014_Bin_29_FD_132451 | JGI IMG/M metagenome (GOLD analysis project Ga0181520, IMG submission 132451) | Peatland microbial communities from MTU Mesocosm Facility, Houghton, MI, USA - PEATcosm2014_Bin02_30_metaG | ecosystem: Environmental > Terrestrial > Soil > Wetlands > Peat | place...
CGATGTGCCCTACCAATCGCTCATCAAACTCTGGTGCGCAGAGAAAGCCGCCGAGCTGGTTCATTCTCCACGAACAGCCCAAAGCGGAAACAAATAGAGTTCGTAGACTCCCAGGTCCGAAAATCCGGACCTGGGGCACCCAGATTTATGTGATTGATATTATTGGACATGGGCCACCCGCCAAGGGTGGGAGACCACGAACCCCAACCTGATCTTGATCCGTCCTACTGCTTGCTGTGGGATGCGCTGTGGGCAATGGCTTCCAAAGCCTCGCCGACGGAAACAATGCGTCCTCCCTCGAAGGCCTCGACCGATAGAAGAGGCTTGTCTCCGGTCACGATGAAATCGGCCTTCGCCGCTATCGCCGTTCCGATCACCACATCGTCGTCCGGGTCAGGCGCGAGGCGTGATACGGGAATAGGCTGCACGATCTCAACCTGCTTTGTGTAAGTATCAAAAAGCTCAGATGGGGAAAAGTCCAGACTGGCAATCCGCTTTTTGAACTTTCTGCGCGAAAGGACATCCGCCAATTCCTCAAGAAGAGCGTCGCTCGTAAAAAGTTGAAGGCGAGCAACTGCCACCGCTTTCAGCAAACGACGCGGTGCGCCCTCCCATAAAAGTGCCGAAACCACCGTGTTGGTGTCCAGAACCAATCGCATCAGATGCGTCCGGCCAACCGCTTTTCGGCCCGCATCGCGCGAATCTCCTCAGCAACTTCTTCAGGAGACATATAATCGTCATTCCCCGCGGCATCCAGCTTGTCCAACATCGCAATCAGCTCGGCTGCGGCTTGCTGCTTTAATTGCTTGCGCAGCCACTCCTCCAGCGCAGGCGCTGACAGCAGCCCGGCGCGTTCGGCTTCCTGGGCCAGTTGATCGGGCAATTCTAGTTGGATGGTCGTCATTTCAACCTCCCTGGAATACTTTCCTAGCTCCTATAATAACTGAATCGCCATTTTGAAGCCGGACGCTCCAAGACTGACCAAGAAAGGCTGGACGCCCTGCATCCCGCCCGGATGGTGTAATCTCGTTTGTGGAAGAAAAACGCCATGCCAGGAAGAATTCTAGTCATCGACGACGAGCCGCAGATCACCCGCGTGCTGCGCGCCTCGCTTAGTGCGCAGGGCTTTGACGTGCGCACCGCCAACGAACCCGAAGAGGGCTTGCAGGTCTTCAAGGACTGGACGCCGGACGTGGTCATCACCGACCTGATGATGCCGGGCCTGAGCGGCGTCGAGGTCTGCCGGGCGATTCGGGCGCAGTCGAATGTACCGATTCTGGTGCTTTCGGTGCGCGACCACGAGCGCTCCAAGGTGGAGGCGCTGGACGCCGGAGCCGACGATTACGTAACCAAGCCTTTCAATACACAGGAGTTGCTGGCCCGCGTCCGCGCCCATCTGCGCCGCGCCCCGGAGCGGACCACTTCCGCCATCGAGGCGGGCGACTTTGTGGTGGACGCCGTCGCCCACTCGATCACCGTGCTGGGCAAGCCGATTCACCTCACGCCCAAGGAGTTCGACCTGCTGCTGCATCTAGCCCGCCACGCGGGCAAGGTCATTACCCACCGCGTGCTGCTGACCACTGTTTGGGGCGCTCAGTCGGCCCATCAGCCGGAGTACCTGCGCGTCTTTGTCGGCCAGTTGCGCAAAAAGCTGGAGGCCGAGACCGGCAAACAGTACATCCAGACCGAGCCGTGGGTGGGCTATCGTTTTATCCCCGAGGGTTTTACGGGCGAAGGTGAATAACTTCGCCGGGATTCTGCCTCGGAATCATCCGGAACGAGAGCCTGACCCTCCAAATCGCATGAGTCTTTTCTCGAATTTTCCGATTTCTTTGGTTCGCTGATTCCCGTCCTGTGCGTACGGTTCCCAGTGCTTTTTCCGATCTGGATCAACGGGCAATCCACACTGGTTTTCATTCTTGGGATGATGTATTTTGTGATTTTGGTCCGCGTTCGGCAAGGAGAGTATGATGCCATTTTTGGACTGGAATCGGGATTTTGCCTTGGGCGAGGATGCCTTGGATACTCATCGCATCGCTTACATCGAGATTTTGAACGAGTTTTACTTAATGGTTATGAAAAGCCCGGCGCAGACGGATGCAGGCCAGCTAATGCGCAAGCTGAAAACGGAGACGCAAAGCTATCATTCCGCCGAAGAGAAGCTGCTGCAGCGCATCCACTACGCCGAGTATGCGCGGCATTGCAAGCAGCATCGGGAGTTTACCGGGAAGATTAGTGACTTCGAGTTGCGCCACGCGCACGGAGATCGCGCCGCCCTGGTGCAGATGCCGCGCTTTCTGCTGGAATGGCTGTATCGACATATGCTGCAGGAGGATTTGCTCTATCGGCGTTGTCTGACGGCGCTGCCAACTGGCGAGAAGATTCCGGCCTTGGAGGCAGGAAAAGAGCAGTCGGGGAGCCCGCACGGGCAGGGATGTTGACCTTCTATTCTGTCAAGCGCGGCCTGGCGCGAGAGGTCGATGCCAAAGCCGGTCAAAAGAGACGGCGTCACAGGCGGCTGACAGGCTCAAAGCCCCGGTGATCTTTGGGATTGGCAGCGCAGCCTTCCATCCTTCCGCCGGATTCCGTTTCGCGCCCGCATCCCATCGCTTGACTTAGACAGTGATTCGGAGAATCAAACCGGCCGAAGGCCGGAATGATTCTCCGAATCACTTGGTCTACTGCATACGCACGGCAACCATCGGAAACCGGCCACGATGAATCTACTGCGTTGGAGCGGGATAAGTGGTTCCCAGCGTGATCTCATCCAGTGCGACTTGATGCCAGTCAAACGACTCTACATCTTTTGATTTCCTGCCGAGGTATTCGCTGTGGCAGAAAAGTCCTGAGATGGGTTGATAGCGCAGATATTTGTCTGCCAAAGCCGAGAAGCGGCCTACCATGGGGTTGGACATTCCGGCTTCAATACATTCAAATCCAAGCGCGCTTGGAAAAAGAACACGCAGCCCCATGTCACTGAACTGGAAGAAATGCCACGGCCGCTCATGCGCTGAGTAGGAAAAGTGCGTCTCAACGAAAACGATGCCACCCACCTTCAGCAACTTGGCAATCTCCACGGGGACCAGCCAAGGCATGGCAAAATGTTCAAAACACGCGCTGCTGAAGATGATATCGAACTTCTCATCTGCCTTGAAGTAGGAACTCAAGCGATGAGCATCGCCGACAACATCAACGTTAGGGCCAGGATAATAATCGAAGCCAATATACTCGGCCTTCGCAAACCGCTCTCTTGCAGCGGACTTTCCCGTCACTTCTCTGCTTCCGATCTCAAGTATGCGGAAGCCTTCCTTATTTCCTAACTGATATAGATAGTTCTGCCACTTTGCGTGGCTGACCATTTTGGAGATCGGTATTTCGCGCGAAATGCTTTGTGAAAAAAGCACTCTGTCAAAGCCGGACTCAAGCCACCCCAGGGCGCGAAATCCAAATCGCCCAAATTCTTTGATTGATTCTTTCACTGAAATCTCCCTCTCTAACCATAGTTCGCTTGGAGAATATCACACTTCCAAAGCATAAAAATGCCAGCGCCAAGGTTTCTGCGGTTGCCGTTTCCTGAACGATGACTCGCCATCTCATTTTGGACTTCCGGCCTTTTGCGCTACCGGTGTTTCCCGGCTCGCAAGATTCATTCATCGCGTCTGGGCTTCGCGGACGGTATCGCGCCTTCCGCCTCCAAGAGCAATTTGAGGCCGCGACCGCATCCTTACGCTATATTTACGAAATCTTTCGGAGAATCAAACCAGGCGAGAGCCAGAATCATTCTTGAGCAGGCGGCTTCCCCAGACCCGCTCACCGAATCGAGAGACGCTATGCAAGATGTAACGATGCTGCTGTTCACGGTAATTTTCTTCGGTCTGGCGTTCCTTTACGTCAAGGCCTGCCAGAAGCTGAGGTAACCCATGCAAATTGACTTGACCACCGTCGTTGCCCTGATTTTGTCGGCCCTGTTGATGGGCTATCTAACCCTCACCTTGCTCTTTCCGGAGAAGTTTTAATGACTGCCAATGGTTGGTTGCAGTTTGCACTGTTCTGTTTGATTCTGCTGGCCAGCGTACGGCCGGTGGGAATCTATCTGGCGCGCGTGCTGGAAGGTGAGCGCACCTGGCTCGACTCCATCCTGCGCCCCTTCGAGCGGCTGATCTACCGGCTCTCCGGCGTTGAGGCCGACAAGGAGATGAACTGGCGCGAGTATGCCTTTGCCGTGCTGGGCTTCTCGGCGGTTACGCTGCTGGTCACCTACGGAATTGAGCGGCTGCAGAACCTGCTGCCGTGGAATCCGCAGCATCTGGCTGCGGTTGGGCCGGACCTGGCCTGGAACACCGCCGCCAGCTTCACCACCAATACCAACTGGCAGTCGTACTCGCCGGAAACCACGATGAGCTATCTGACCGAGATGGCCGGTCTGGCGACGCACAACTTCTGGTCGGCGGCGGTGGGCATTGTGGTTGCCGTGGCGCTGATCCGCGGCATCAAGCGCACCACCTGCGCCACCATCGGCAACTTCTGGGTGGACATGACGCGCACGCTGCTCTATGTGCTGCTGCCCGCTTCCATCGTCTATGCGCTGCTGCTGGTGGCGCAAGGGGTTCCGGCCAACCTGAACGCCTACACCACGGCGCACACGCTGGAAGGCCAGACGCAGACCATCGGCCAAGGGCCGGTTGCCTCGCAGGAGGCCATCAAGATGCTGGGCACCAACGGCGGCGGCTTCTTCAACGCCAACAGCGCCCATCCTTATGAGAACCCCACGCCCTGGACCAACCTGCTGCAGATGCTCTCCATCTTCATCATCCCCGCCGGGCTGACCTATACGCTGGGGCGCATGACCGGCTCTCCCGGCCACGGCTGGGCAGTTCTCGCCGCCATGTTTGTTCTCTTTGCGGCGGGATTCACCACCGTCTACTGGGCTGAGTCGCAGCCGCACCCAATGCTGGACAATGCCAAGGTCGCGCAGATCGGTTCAGCCACCGCTCCGGCCGGCAACATGGAGGGCAAGGAAGTGCGCAACGGCATCGCCGCCAGTTCACTTTTTGCCACCATCACCACCGACGCCAGTTGCGGCGCGGTCACCAGCATGCACGACAGCTTTACGCCGCTCGGCGGCATGATGGTGCTGCTCAACATCATGATGGGCGAGGTGATCTTCGGCGGCGTCGGTTCCGGTCTCTACGGCATTCTCATCATGGTGGTCCTGGCGGTCTTCATCGCCGGACTTATGGTGGGCCGTACGCCCGAATACCTGGGCAAGAAGATTGAAGCCTATGACGTAAAGATGTCCATGCTCTATGTGCTGATCTTCCCGATCATCATTCTTTCGCTCACTGCCGTCTTTGTGCTGTGGCCCGGCGTCGGCCTCTCCGCGCTCAACAATCAGGGACCGCATGGCATGACCGAGATCCTGTACGCCTTTACCTCTGGCGCGGGCAACAACGGCTCGGCCTTTGCCGGGCTGAACGCCAACTCATGGTGGTGGAATGTCTGCCTGGGCTGGGATATGCTCTTTGGCCGCCTCTTCATGATGATTCCGGTGCTGGCTTTGGCCGGTAATCTGGCCAGCAAGAAGTCCGTGCCGCCCTCGCCGGGAACCTTCCCGGTGAACGGCTCGCTCTTCACCGTGCTGCTGGTGGGCATCATCGTGATCCTGAGCGCGCTCACCTTCTTCCCGGCCCTGAGCCTGGGCCCGATTCTGGAGCATTTGCAACTGCACGCAGGCAAACTGTTTTGAGCTTTCAGCGAACAGCGATCAGTAGTTAGCTTCTGTCTTTTGGCTGCTGATGAAAAAACTGAATGTTCAATCTGACTATCTAACGCTGATCGCTGAAAGCTGAAAGCTGATAGCTGAAAGCAAAAAAGGACCATCATGCTAGAAAAAAAGTCTCTTTGGAATACGGAAATCATGGCCCAGGCGCTTGTGGACGCATTCCGCAAGCTGAATCCCAAAGGCATGGCCAAGAACCCGGTGATGTTTGTTGTCGAAGTCGGCTCCGTGCTGACCACACTGCTGCTGATCGACAACACCATCCATCACGCCGGCGACTTTGCCTTCAACCTCCAGATCACTCTCTGGCTCTGGTTCACCGTGCTCTTTGCCAACTTTGCTGAAGCCATGGCCGAGGGCCGCGGCAAGGCGCAGGCCGACACGCTGCGCAAGGCCAAGGGCGAGACCATCGCCCGGCGCTACACTGCGGACAACCAACTGGAAGATGTGCCCAGCGCCTTGTTGCGCGCCGGAGACATCATCTATGTGGTGGCGGGCAGTTACATCGCCGGCGACGGCGAGGTGATCGAGGGCGTGGCCTCGGTGGACGAATCAGCCATCACCGGCGAATCGGCTCCCGTCATCCGCGAGGCGGGCGGCGACCGCTCGGCCGTCACCGGCGGAACCAAAGTGCTGTCAGATTTTATCAAGGTGAAGATCACCTCCAACCCCGGCGAAACCTTCCTGGACCGCATGATTGCGCTGGTGGAAGGCGCCACGCGCCAAAAGACGCCCAACGAGATCGCGCTCTCGATTCTGCTCTCCGGCCTGACCATTGTCTTTCTGCTGGCCGTGGTCACGCTGCAACCCTTTGCCATCTACTCCAAGGCGCCGCAGACCGTCTTTGTGCTGGTCTCGCTGCTGGTCTGCCTGATTCCGACGACCATCGGCGGGCTGCTCTCGGCCATCGGCATCGCCGGCATGGATCGCCTCGTTCAGTACAACGTGCTGGCCATGAGCGGACGCGCCGTCGAGGCAGCCGGCGACGTGAATGTGCTGCTGCTGGACAAGACCGGAACCATCACCCTCGGCAATCGCCAAGCCACCGAGTTCATTCCCGGCCCCGACGTCACCGCCGAGCGGCTGGCCGACGCGGCGCAGCTCTCCTCGCTCTCCGACGAGACCCCCGAAGGCCGCTCCATTGTGGTGCTGGCCAAGGAAAAATACAACCTGCGCGGGCGCGATCTGAGCCACTCCCACGCCGAGTTTGTTCCCTTCACCGCACAGACCCGCATGAGCGGCGTCAACCTGCCCGGGGTTCGCATCCGCAAAGGTTCGGCTGAAGCCATCACCCGCTTCCTCGAGGAGCAAGGCTCGTCGATGCCCAAAAAGGTGCGAGACGCCGTGGAAGAGGTTGCCCGGCTGGGCGGAACGCCGCTGGTGGTTGCGGAAAACTCAACCGCGCTCGGTGTCATTCACTTGAAGGACATCGTCAAGGGCGGACTCAAGGATCGCCTGGCTCGCCTGCGCGCCATGGGCATCCGCACCATCATGATTACCGGCGACAATCCGCTGACCGCCGCAGTCATCGCCCGCGAGGCCGGCGTGGATGACTTCCTGGCCGAGGCCAAGCCCAAGGACAAGATGGACCTGATCAAGCGCGAGCAGGCCAAAGGCAAGCTGGTGGCCATGACCGGCGACGGAACCAACGACGCTCCCGCCCTCGCCCAGGCCGACGTAGGCGTGGCCATGAACTCCGGCACGCAGGCCGCGAAAGAAGCGGGCAACATGGTGGATCTGGACTCCAACCCCACCAAGCTGATTGAGATCGTTGAGATCGGCAAGCAGTTGCTCATGACCCGCGGCGCGCTCACCACCTTCTCCATCGCCAACGATGTGGCCAAGTACTTTGCCATCATCCCGGCCATGTTCGCCGGTGTCTTCCCGGTGCTGAATGCGCTGAACATCATGCGCCTGTCCACGGCGCACTCCGCCATTCTCTCGGCGGTCATCTTCAACGCCATCATCATCATTGCGCTGATCCCGCTGGCCCTGAAAGGCGTCAAGTACGAGCCCAAGACAGCCGACATTCTGCTGCGCAACAACCTGCTCATCTACGGCGTCGGCGGCATCATCGTTCCGTTCATCGGCATCAAGGCCATTGATCTGATTCTGGTGGCGCTGCATCTGACGTAGTCGGTTGTTGATCACAACGGTTTTGAAAGGGAAATACTTCAATTGCGCAGAAAGCCGCCGCCAACTTGCTAACTCGCGATTTCCGCGCAGCGGAAGCTAACTTGCTGAACTGTTGACAACGAATCTCATCGAATGACTTTGTTTATAGGGAGAGAAAAAATGCACTCCATCTGGAAGACCTCGATTCTATTCACGCTTGTTACTCTCGTCCTGCTCGGCCTGGGCTATCCGCTGTTGGTTACGGGCATCGCCCGCGTGGTCTTTCCGCATCAGGCCGAGGGCAGCCTCATCCGGCTTAACGACGGAACAATCATCGGCTCTGAACTGCTCGCCCAAAGCTTTGTAAGCGACAAATACTTCCATCCGCGCCCTTCAGCGGCAGGCAACGGTTACGACGCCACGGCCTCCGGCGGCACCAACCTGGCCCAATCCAGCCAGACGCTGGTCACGCGCCTGCAGGGCGACATCGACAAGCTCGCCGCGCAGAATCCCGGCAAGCCTGTGCCTATTGATATGGTCACCACCTCGGCCAGCGGACTCGATCCTGACATTACCCCCGACGCCGCCAGCTTCCAGGTTCCGCGTGTCGCCAAGGCTCGCGGCCTGAGTGAAGAGGCTCTCCACAAACTCATCGCGCGGCAGATCACCGGGCGCCAACTGGGCGTGCTGGGCGAAGCGCGCGTCAACGTCCTCGCGCTCAACCTGGCTCTCGACAAGCTGACAAAGTAAGGTGTAGCCCTAAGGTGTAGCGCCTAAGATGTAGCCCCTAAGGTGTAGCGCCGGTCTCCAGACCGGCTGTGGCGCGGACGTCCCCGTCCGCGCATATTCAGATTTAATGACAAGTGAAATTTCCTTTGGCTGTAGAATCCGGCGTGGACCGGGAGGTCCACGCAACAGCCGACCAGGAGGTCGGCGCTACTTTGATGTTGGCGCTACTTGGTTATTGGCGCTACTCGGTTGTAGTCATTACCTTCTCGCCGTGGATGCGCGCGCCACCAGCTCCGGCTGCACAATCATCGTCTTCGGGTGCGGCTGGTTCTTGGCTTCCAGCAGCGACAAGGCCAGCTTGGCTGCCCGTTCGCCAATCATCTCCGTTTGCTGATCGACGCTTGAAAGAGGAACACGCAGCTCAGAATCGTAATGCAGGTTGCCGGAACCAATCACCGCAATGTCCTCAGGTACTTTCAATCCAGCGTCCAGAATCGCATGGACTGCGCCAATGGCCATTGGATCGTTGTAGCAAAAGACTCCGTCCGGTCGAGGATCAAGCGCGAGAAACTGCTTCATCAGCTTTGCTCCGTTCTCGCGGCTATGCACATCCACCTGCCGATACGGAGAGATATACTCCGGCCGTGGAATTATTCCATGCGCGCGCAATGCGCTCTCAAAGCCCAGGAGACGCCCTTTGCCGGGGCTGTTCTCCGGTCCGCGCAGATGAGCAATCCGCTTGCATCCCACTTCAATCAGATGCGTGGTGGCCAACCGTCCCACGGCCTCATCATCCACGCCCACATAATTGGCATCGAAACCGGCAAAGCTGCGGTCGATCAGTACAAACGGTGGTCCATCCTTCTGCAGTTGCTTGAAGACCGTTGGCTCCGCGCTGGCGGAGGCCACCACCAATGCATCCAACCGACGGCTCACAAGCCGTCCAATCTCCTGCTCCTCCAACTCGGGATTATCTTCTGAAAGAGTGATGGTCAGAAAGTAACCCTTCTTGCGCAGTGCGGCAGAGAGCGAGACGGCAATCTGGGCAAAGAACGGATGAAGAAGGTCAGGAACCACCAAGCCCACCAAGTAGGTGCGTCCAGTCACCAATCCGCGCGCTGCCAGATTCGGCGTGTAATTGAGTTCCTTGATGCGCTGCATGACTCGCTTGCGCGTCTCATCGCCAATATCCTGATGATTGCGCAGCACCTTGGATACCGTAACTACGGAGACTCCAAGATCACGCGCAATATCTTTCATAGTTACTGGCATAACATAAATATACTCCAACGAATCATGAATCAATCACGTGAAAGTAAACGATATTTTATGCACTTTGAGAGTATTTTTTCGATGGATTGAAAGGGATGCCCTGACACAAAACCAACCAAAGGCAGGAATTGTGTCAGGGCTAATGCAAGGCACTATCGCTGAATCCGACTGACGTCGCGCACCGCGCCGCGGCTGGCGCTGGTGGTCATGGCGGCGTAGGCCTGCAGCGCTTGCGAAACTCGGCGGGCGCGGGCGGCGGGCTTGTATGCAGTTGCGCCTTTGGCCTCGGCGGCTTTGCGGCGGGCGGTCAACTCCTCGTCCGTCAGCGCCACGCGCAGCACGCGCTGGGGGATGTCGATCTCGATCGTGTCGCCTTCGTTGACCAGCGCCAACGAGCCGCCTTCTGCAGCCTCTGGTGAAATGTGCCCAATGGCCAGCCCCGAGGTTCCTCCGCTGAAGCGGCCATCGGTGATCAGCGCGCAGAGTTTTCCCAGGCCCTTGGACTTCAAATAGCTGGTCGGGTAGAGCATCTCCTGCATTCCGGGCCCGCCTTTGGGGCCTTCGTAGCGGATCAGCACCACATCGCCGGGGACGATCTTGTCGCCGAGGATCGCCTCGACGGCCGAGTCCTGGCTCTCAAAGATGCGCGCCGGGCCGATGAAGGTCAGGTGCGCGGGATCAACGCCCGCCGTTTTCACGATGCAACCGTCCTCGGCAATGTTGCCGAAGAGCACGGCCAGGCCGCCGTCTTTGCTGAAGGCGTGGTCAAAGTCGCGAATAACGCCGTGGGCGCGGTCGAGGTCCAGCGCATCATAGCGCTTGCTTTGGCTGAATGCTTCCGTCGTCCGCACGCCACCGGGCGCGGCGCGATAGAACTCGGCAATCGCGGCAGTGGGCGAGCCCATCACGTCCAGCGTGTCGATGGCCTCGCCGATGGTGGGCGCGTGAACCGTGTGCGCGGAACGATGCAGCAAACCGGCGCGGTCCAGCTCGGCCAGGATGGCGAAGATGCCTCCGGCGCGATGCACGTCTTCCAGATGCACATCCGGAGAAGAAGGCGCCACCTTGCAAAGATGCGGCACGCGGCGCGAGAGGCGGTCGATGTCGGCCATGGTGAAGGGAACCTCGCCCTCCTGCGCCACGGCCAGCAGATGCAAAACAGTATTCGTGGACCCGCCCATGGCAATGTCCAAGGTCATGGCGTTCTCGAATGCCTCGAAGGTGGCGATGGAGCGCGGCAGAACCGTCGTATCGTCCTGCTCGTAGTAGCGCTTGGCCAAGTCAACAATCGTCCGGCCCGCCTGCAGAAAGATCTCTTTGCGGTCGGCATGCGTGGCCAGCACGCTTCCGTTACCGGGCAGACCCAGGCCCAGAGCCTCCACCAGGCAGTTCATCGAGTTGGCGGTAAACATTCCCGAACACGAGCCGCAGGTGGGGCAGGCCGAGTGCTCGTACTCGTCCACATCCGCGTCGCTCACATTGGGATCGCCGGCCACAATCATCGCGTCAATCAGGTCCACGGCCTTGACGATGTTGCCGCTCAGCTTGACTTTGCCCGCTTCCATCGGCCCGCCGGAGACAAAGACCACCGGGATATTCAGGCGCATCGAGGCCATCAGCATTCCCGGCGTAATCTTGTCACAATTCGAGATGCAGACCAGCGCGTCGGCGCAGTGAGCGTTCACCATGTACTCCACCGAGTCGGCGATCAGATCGCGCGAGGGCAGGCTATAGAGCATTCCGTCGTGGCCCATGGCGATGCCGTCGTCAATGGCGATGGTGTTGAACTCCTTGGCCACGCCGCCGGCGCGTTCGATCTCTCGCGCCACAAGCTGGCCCAAATCTTTGAGGTGAACGTGGCCGGGAACAAACTGGGTAAACGAGTTGGCGATGGCGATGATGGGCTTGCCGAAGTCGCCATCCTGCATTCCGGTCGCGCGCCACAAGCTACGCGCTCCGGCCATATTGCGTCCATGCGTCGAGGTTCGTGAACGATAAGCGGGCATGGGGATATTTTACCGCGTAGGACGAACAATCGGTATGGAGCAGAAATGAGAAAGACGCGTCGATTGATGATTTTGGGTGTTTTTCATTGTGACACTTGCGAAAGTGTCACAATAGTGCCCTAGACTCGCGCGCCGCTGCCCTATGATCGGATTTTGCAGGTAAAAATAAGGAGGTCCGTCCGGTGATCCACTGGCTGCTGCAATCCAAACACTACCCATACGCAAAAGAACTCCTGCTTATTTTTGCAATCTTTGTTTCCTCTTGTACGATAAGTGGATGTGTTGAGTCAGGTTTCTTTTTAGACAGTGAATCGAGACTGCCAAAATGCATAACACTTCCGCCGGGACTTACACGCGAAGACGTATTTGTCATATTCGAACTACATACAAATGGTGATGCAGACTTTTTATTAACTAACAAGAAATGGAAAAAGTTGGCATTGGTAAAAGTCAAGCTGAAAGGATATAAATATCCATCGAGATATTATCATATTGTCAGTGAAAATAACATAAAAGAAACAATCACACTCGAACCCAAAAACGAACATGGATATATGGAACTATTTTTCTATGTCATGGATGACCCTATTGTAGAGAAAAAGTCTTAGTGGATGATCGGGCCACCTGGTAGGTTGAAAATGGCTTTCATAAAGCCTTCACCAGGTACTCGATGATTCCGCAGTCTCGTCGCGACAAGATTGAAAGATCACGCACTACGCCGCCGCGCTCACGGTTATCGGCTTCACTTTCTTGCGCTTCTTTTGCGAGGCGACCCAAAGATCGCGCTGGGCCTGGAGGCGAAGCCATAAATCCGGCTCTGTGCCGAAGGCCTCGGAGATGCGCAAGGCCATATCTGCCGAGATGCCCGCCTTGCCGTTCAATACCCGCGAGAGCGCAGGCCGGGTGACGCCCAGGTGCCGCGCGACCTCGGTCACGGTTCTGTCCTCAAGATAATAAGCAAGAATCCTGCCGGGATGGGCGGGGTTATGCATCTGCATGGCGCGAACTCCTTTCCTCAGTGGTAATCCTGATAATCGACTAAAATTGCATCCTCACCCTCGAAACGAAAAGTAAGCCGCCAATTCCCATTCACACTGACGGACCAATGAGCCGCAAGACTGGAGGTCAGCGCATGAAGTTGCCATCCGGGAACATTCATCTGTTCAGGCCTTATGGCAGAATTCAATACGGTAAGCTGTTCATTCAGCCTCCTGGCATGGCTGGGCTGAATTCCGGCCTTCGAACCGGTCTGGAAGAACTTCTCGATGCCCTTGTGCCGGAAGCTGCGTATCATTCTGCAAGCAGTGTACAGCGTAACGTCACGCTGCACAAGTGAAATGTGAAATGGACGAGATGGCGGGTGGCCCGATCATCGATTTTTCTTCCTTCATTCAAACGTCAAGTGAAAAGCTGTGCCCCGTTCATCGCGTCTTTTGCGATGAGCGGGCGGGAGCATTGAGATTCGGAGTCTCCCGCTCATCCACGATAAAACCGTGGATGAACGGGGCACAGCTTTTCATCGTGATTTCTTCGCGGTGATGATCGGGCCACCTGCCAACTGCGTACTGCTTGCCTCCACGCGCAGCAGATAATTCTCCACTCCTGCCGCGCGCAACTCCGCGCCCGCTCTTGCGCGCCGGTTATTTGGCGTTTTGCAGCGCCTTGATCCGCAACTGCGTCAGCGACCACAGGCCCGCCGGCGAGGCGTATCCTTCCGGCTTCTTGATCTTCTGGTAAGCATCCAGCGCGGCATCCTTTTCCCCATACTGCTCATACAAACTGGCAATGACAAACCACAGCATCGGATTGGGCACGGCCAAATTGTTGCTGTGCATCGTCTTCGTCAACAGATCCCAGGCTTCATTGGTCTTGCCCTGCGCCGTATAGAGGCAGGCCAGCGTTTGCAGCATCTCCATGTTGTTGCTGTTGGAGAGCGTTACAGCCTGGCGGGCCATCTTCACTGCATCGTCATTGGCGGTGTTGTCAAAAAGCGCCGACCATCCATACCAGTCGTAATCCCCAGCCGTCGCCTTGCCTTTGTCGATCAGTATCTTGTAGGTTGCGCGGACACCTGGCCAATCGCCCTGGGCCGCCAGGTAGTTGCCTTTTATCCGCAACAGCTCTTCGTCGCTGGGATGCTTGGCAAGTTGCGCCTCCAGCAACTGCTTTCCATCCTCCCAGTTTTTCTGATATTCATCGGCAGTTTTGGCAAAGCGAAGCGCGGTGTACGATCCCGGATACTTTTTCAGAATCTCGGTTGCAATCTCCTTCAGATGCGCCCCGTCCTGCGCGGTACGATACGCCGAGGCAAGCAGCAGCGCAAAGTTCATGCGTGCCTCGTCATCGGCGGCCTTCTCCCAGGCGGCGCGCAGATCGGTGAGCGAATCCAGCACCGCCGGATCGTCCTCCACCAGCGCCAGGGCAGCCCAGCGCATCGCCGCCGGATCGGCCGGATCGCCAACCGTCCAGAAGCGCGGAAGCAGCGGGCCGGAAAGAGGATCGTCTCCGCCCCCCCGATGCATCAAGTCGCGAACCCGGTCGAGCAGGGAGTGCGCTTCCTTGGTGCGGTTGTTCTTCAACAGATAAAGAAGATAGTTGCCCGTAACCGCATGCAAGCTGTTCTCCGCGGCAACCACGTGATACGCGCCTTCATCGCGCGTCACAAAATACTTGGTCACATTGGAGCCGAGGCTTTCAACGGTAATCAAGTAGCCCGATTCGTCGTCCCCTTCCGCACTCAGTTTGAGGTTTCCGGCGATAAAATCCATCAGTCCGGCCCCGGTCAGCCCGCTGCGGTCTGCGCGGACGTGCAAGGCGTCCCGCGATTGCATGATCCGTTCCAGCGCGCGATTCCACGAATCGCTGGAGGAGTAGGCATGGGGCGTCATCAGTTCTTTGGCCATGGATTCGTTGAATGTGCCCATGAATGTGGCCAGATTGAACCGCTGAACCACAGATCGAGGATCGCTGGCCGGAAGATAATCTCCATTCCACAGCTTCAACTGGCGGGTCAGCGCGATATTTTCCGCCGTCCCCGACGAGTCCTGCTGCCCCTCGACCGCCGTGGCCAGGATGGCCGATGTCTCTGGATAAAGCCGCAAACGCATGAGGAGATTTCCCGCGTTGTTCAGAGCCGCGGTGCGATCTCCGGCGTTGGCGGAGAGGCGGTCAGCCCGCGCAATGCCCGCGGCGATTCCCTTTTGCCCGCCCTCCAGAGCAACCGATGCCGCAATCGCCAACCCGTAGCGATTGGGCGACATGGACAACTTGTCGATTTCGTCCAGCAGCTCCTGATGACGGCCGCTATAGAAGAGATCGTAGAGAATGTTGTCCTGATACTTCTCTCCGGCGGATTTATCCTTTTCCTTCAAGGCGCGCAGGCCGGCAATGGCGTCCTTCAAAGGCGCATCCGGGGTGCGGCGCTCACCTTTGCGATCATATTCTTCGAGAATGGCAAGATCCGCGGCCACGTTTGGATTGTCCGGGTCCAGCTCCAGAGCCTTTTTCAGAGCATTGAAAGAACACTCCCAATCGAAGCCGGGATACATATAAAACCCAAGGTCGTTGTATTGGCAGACCTGGCCAAGAGTTCGATAGTTGATAGCGGATTTGGAATCGAGGCGGGTTGCCTCCATGGCTTCCTGACGGGCGCGAACTCCCAGACCGGCCTTCACGTACACCCAAACGATTTGGGCGTGATGAATGCTCTTATGGGGATTCTTGGCGATCAGGTCGCGATCAACCGCCAAAGCTGCGCGAATCTTTCCTTCGCCCATCAATTTGGCGCCCTTCTGATCGAACCACACGGTAACATTCTCTTGTTTATAAGCCGCCAGAACAGCCTCTCGCAAGGCAAGCGCATCGTCGGCCGTCAATCGAGTCTTGGCATTTTCAAAGCGGAAGGTGGCGAGGATCTTGCCATCTGGCCCGGCTTCAAATTTCTGTGTAAGTGTGGCCGGTCCCATTGCCGTGGATTTGTCCGCCGGAAGAGCGCGCACTTCAAATCCCGCCGGAGGCGTAATCGTATAACGCCACTCGGTCGCAAACGGATGGGAATCGTACTCAGTGGTGCGGGCAGCAATGGCGCGTTTGCGGTTGTCCTCCTGCTGGGGCGTAAGCGTCACTCCCTCGGTTTGCGGATCAGTGCGGAACCACTCTGGAAGCCGCCATAGAATTCCCGACAAAGGAACATTGACCACCGCATCATCCGTGCCGGAATCACCCCGCCGAGATTCTGTCATCTCCAGCTTCAGCGCAAACGGCTTGCTCAGGTCGTGCGGGTCGCCGTGGTTGATGGGAGCCAGGGACTTGGCCAGATAGATGTTTTTCGCGTAATTTTCCAGCCCATCTTTTTGTTCGCGCGTCAATTCGCTGCCATAAATACTGCGATAATCCGCGTCCACAATGCCACGGGTCACTGAAGTCTCGCTGATTTTGGCATATCCATAATCGGCCATTGCCACGTCGCGCTGTTCCACCAGCAAATCGCCTTCGACCTTTGCCTCCGGCGTCTTGGTCAGCCCGCTGGTTCCATCGGCAATAATCAACGCATTCCGCCCGGCGTCCATCTGCGGCAGCATCCCGGCCTCGTAGTACTCGGCGGTGGCGTCAATCCACATCGCCTCGCTGCCCTGCGCCGTCGGCAGATAGACAATCGCATGGTCGAATTGCATCCCAGGCAGCTCCGGATCAATATCGATGCCCGGGCCGACATTCAACAGCGCCATATCCGCATCGATGCCCGCCGCCCGCAGCATCGCCACCAAAACCGCCGCCTTGTCTTTGCAGTCTCCGTAGTGGCGTTTGATCACCTCCGCAGCCGGAGTCGGCTCCAAACTGGCCTGCGCGAATTCGATCCCCGTATACCGGACAGCCTTGTGCAGCGCCGCAACAATCCGCGCGATCGTCTCTTGGCGATTGGCGCCCGGCTTGGGCATCAGGCTCTTCACCTTAGCCGGATCAATGTTGGCTTCGGCCATCTTGCGATAGGTTGCCGCCACCGCGGCCCACGATTCACCGGTGGAAAACCGCGTGCCATGGCCGATGAAGTTATGCGTCGGTAAAGAGATGTCAGAGGCAAATCCGGCCGGAATATATCCCTGGTCAAGCGCGTAATGGCGGACGCCATTCACAACTTCATCTTTGATCTTGGCATTGGGAAGCGACAAAACCTTAATACGAAAGTTGATGGACGTGGGGACTTCGATCCGCAGTTCGCCGCGATGGAAGGGCACATTCCACGAAAATCCATTGCCGTATCCCAGCCCGCCCGCAAAAAGCGGCTCCTTGTCCGTACTGACCGTCTCCTGCTCCACAATCGACCCAGCCGAGGCGGCGGGAAGCGGAACCTTGCGCACACGCGCATCGGTATAGGTGTCCGCTGAATCCTCGCGCGCCGGACCATCGGTGATCGTCGTTTGGTCAAGCACAGTCACCTTGCCGTCCGGCGCAATCACCCGCGCGTGAATCTCGGGCTGCAACTGGTGCCACGGCGCCCAGCCGACACGAATCTCCGACCAGTCCTTTACGCCCTCCTCGGTCTCCATGCGGTAGATCAGCGTATGCCGATAGGTCATGCGCCCGGTCGCGTCAAAGCTGAAGGAATCCCGCTCAAAAAAGATGGTGGCTTCCATGAACGGCTCGGCTTTAATCTTTGCCGCATCGGCCTGAATCTCCGCCGGTGACGCGGTAAATGCGGTAGTGATCGGCCAATCCGGAGATTGCGCGATCCCTAAGGTGGAGGCGAAAACAAGGAGCAAGGAGGTGAGAGTGATCCGAGGGAGTTGGATGGACATGATCAACCTTTGCATGATTAAAGATTTCCAATCATGTTAGCGCATTGGACTGGCATTATTCTCGCTATCTGATAAGAATGAAAGATTCTCTTTATCATTCTTCGCCATGAATGCATTGACCGTAAGAATTGGGTTTGACCGTGGACAGTAGCGCCGGTCTCCAGACCGGCTGTACCGCGGACGTCCTCGTCCGCGACCTTTCATGATGGATTGCCGGATGCCCCATCCATTCGCGTCTCTGCGAATGGACGGGATGCCTCACCACCATCACTGGGCCAAATCGGTTTGCTTCGGTGAACTGCAATCTTCCACCAGCAGCCGATAATGATCCAGCCCCACCACGCGCAGCGCCGCGCCGGCCGCAACCGGCTCGCTGGCCACGGCGTCCCAGATCTCGCCCTCAACCAGCACGTGGCCCTCCGGCGTCAGCGGCTCCATGGCGCGCGCCGGACGGCCCACCAGCGCCGCGGGGCCAAGGCGGAATTTGGTCTTTCGCGCCCGCATGGCCAGCCGCACCAGCCATACCGTAATCAGGCTGAAGGCGGTGGCCACGGCAAAGGCGACCAGCGGACTGACGGCCAGCTCCGGCACCGGCGCGGCCACCAGCGTCAGCAATCCAAAGGTGAGGCAGACAATGCCGGCCAAGGCCAGCACGCCGTGGCCGCCGAATTTGGCTTCAAGCAGAATCAGCACCAGCGCGGCAATCAGCAGCAGCACGGAGGTAAAGCGAATCGGCAGCAGGTCCAGCGCAAAGATGGCCAGCAGCATCATCAGCGTGCCCAACGCGCCGGGAACAATAGTGCCCGGCGTGTTGAACTCCAGATAGATCAGCAGCGCGCCGCACAAGCCGAGCAGCAGGGCGATGTTGGGATTCACCAGCCAACCAAGCAGCTCATCGCGCAGCGTGGGCTGAAGGCTCACGATGCGCGCCCCGGCCAGATGCAGCACCAGCTTGCTGCCGTCCATGCTGGTCAGCTCACGCCCATCCAGCGCGCGCAGCAGCTCCGCGTCGTTCGCGGCGATCAGGTCGATCAGGTGCAGGTCCAGCGCCTCCTGCGCGGTGTAAGAGTGTGAGCTGGCGGCGGCCGCCAAAGCGGCATCCGTGTTGCG
>Ga0181520_10006044_pt1 | contig 18804 bp, 17 predicted proteins | sample PEATcosm2014_Bin_29_FD_132451 | JGI IMG/M metagenome (GOLD analysis project Ga0181520, IMG submission 132451) | Peatland microbial communities from MTU Mesocosm Facility, Houghton, MI, USA - PEATcosm2014_Bin02_30_metaG | ecosystem: Environmental > Terrestrial > Soil > Wetlands > Peat | place...
AACACCACTCGGCCACACTCCAGCCTGAAAGCGCAAACGCCCGATCAGGTATACTTCAACCGCCTGCCAGAATCCATGGCAGCCTAAAAACAAAAGCACGAACTTCCACTTAAGGAATAAACAAAAACTGTCCGAACTACCGGGACCAGCTCAGTGTCCGCCTAACACTTTCAACTGCGCCAGTGCGATCTTCACATCGCCAGTTTAATCCACTGCAGAGAGACGTCATCGAACAGATTACGCCAAGTCCCGGTCCGCTCCAAAACCGCACCGAAAGTTCGCGAAATGATCCGCAAATCCAGCCGTAAATGCTCCAATGCCAGGCCTTTTTCCAGCGCATGATAGACGCATTTCAAGTTCGCACAAACAGCCGCTTTCAATTTGTTTATAGTCTCACTGTTATACCGAGCATACTGGTAGTAGTCGAGCTGAAAAGCGATGACCCCAAGGCTTAAGTCTTTGCCGCGATCAATCGCGTTGCATAGGAATTCGGTTACGCGCATGGTTGCTTATCTCCTTGGGCTGGGAGTCGGGGTGCATCACAGTGAGCCAGACTCAATCTCGGTAACGATAAAGGACTCAATCAGCGGCGTTTGACTTTGGGACCAACCTCTATCTAATTCCCCACTGTGGATGGCTGGGTGCAGCCTGGGCCGGTCTGGCGACTGATGGTCTGCTGGCCGTCTTTAACTGGACGGTGCTGCTCACGCTATGCGCCAGAACGTCGCCTGGACCTGTGGGAGCAGGATTAAAGTCAATGTTGGTCAATAAACAGCCATACAAGACTTAATCATTCCGAATAGCTTCTCCGTGATGATTCTGCAATCGGGAAACAGTATTCTCAATTCGCGAATATCGAGCAGACGAATCTGCCGCAGTTCTGTTTGGCAGCAGTCTGGGGTTGGCTTCGAAATAACTGCCCACAATGTGAAACGAATGAACCTCCGCTGCAAGGTGCTGGGGAGCCAGTGAAAAAACGGGGTAAGGAAGTGAGGGTCAATCGGGAAATACCGCGAAGGGGTCTGAACCCAATACCTCTTCCCGACCCGCCTTATTTCGCGTGCCGCCAGCACCTGATTTTCCCAAGTTTCCAAATGCTCGATCATCGAGTTACTGAACACGATGTCAAAAGCACCGTCCTCGAATGGGAGGCTACAAGCGGAACCGACAATCTGCGGAAACGTCGATGCCTTATCCTCGAAAACATTCAAAAGGGTAACCTGCGGCCTTATGGCCATTTTCTCCCAGAAGGACGAAGTACCTCCTACATCTAGAATAGTTGTATCCGGAGTTACACCCATTTTCGAGACAAACATCTCGTTTCTCTTTTGACGGAAAAGCCTGTCAAAGAGCTTGTACAATGTTAGTTGGTTCATATCTGGGATTATACGCGACTGTTACACCTAGATCGTAACGAATGGGTCATAGATGATTGAGTGGGAGGCTGTGGCGAAGAAACAGTACAACGCATGTGTGTAACAAATTTACGGGCCGCAGTCGAGGGAGTCGCGTTGTCGGCGCAGCCCGAACCACTGGGGCTTTGGGAACAAGTGCTGACAAAGTTCCGCGCAAGGAAGTCTGCTGCCTCGCCCAACAACAGTGCTCCCGGGATCCGCAGAGCAGGCTTTTAGAAGCGTCTGTTTGCGCGACAGAGCCGTGTGAATGGAAGTTAGCGAATTATCCCCTACAGCCCAAGTCTGCCTGACACCTTCAGCTACGCCGGCGCGTTTCGAACAGCCAATCCAGTTCCCGCGTCATTCGTCCGCTGCCCAGACTGTTATCGGTCTGCAGAATGGAACATGGCTCAGGAACTGCAATCAGGATGGTCAATGACCGCCGTTCAAACACTATATTATGTGTCGAATGGACAGTTTATGCGCCGGCCGGGATAGAAGAGCGGCGCTTGACACCGCAAGCGCCTGAGCCTATGATCGCTTCATTCTTGACCGATTTCCGAAGAACTTCGTACGGCTTGTAATCAAGCCATGGAGGCGATCTTAAGACCTTGCGTTTTGGGTTCTGAGATTGCCTCGGTTACTCGGATGCACGCTCTCGCAAGGTTCGCTCCTTAGGAGCTTTCGATATTCCCCGAAAAACGAAAGTGTGCGACGGGGGTGTATCTGATAGAGATCGCCTTCCACGGCAATGTTGACATCGTACTGTTTGCATATCGTCGCAGCGATATGCGAGGCTGTGCGTGCCATCAAGAAAACGAACGTCCATTGCAAGCAAGCAACAATCCAGCGCTGTATGCGGGCGGGCTTCTTCTATGAAGGCAGACATTACGACCATCTTAGCGGACGAAACATCGGACGCCGTTGTCGGGACGACGCAAGAAGGAGTCGTCGTTTACTGGAACAAGGGCGCAGAAGCCATGTTCGGATACGCCGGCGCTGAAGCTATCGGCCATTCTTTTCTTGATTTGGTCGTGCCGGACGATTGTGTGAAAGAAGAGCTCCATTTCCGCGAAGAGGCCCTCGCTTCAGACGTTATGATCTACGAGTCAATTCGTCGCAGGCGAGATGGGTCGCTGCTCTACGTCGATGTGTCTACCAAGGCAATCCGAGACGCGGATGGCACGTTCCAATGTCTCCTGACACAGCAAAGGGATGTAACTCATCTAAAAGCGCTACGTCACTCAAGATTGATCGAAGAGAAGTTTCGCGATCTATTGGAATCGACGCCGGACGCGATTGTAATCGCCAACCTGACCGGCCGCATTGTTCTCGTAAACGGCCACGCGGAGAAGGTCTTCGGGTATCAGCGCAAGGAACTCATAGGAAAACCCGTAGAGGTCTTGCTTCCTGAGAGATTTCGTGCTGGCCACATTGGCCACCGGGCCAACTATTCTTCGCAGCTTCGCACGCGTGCGATGGATGCCGGTTTCGAGCTTTACGGCCTGCATAAGAGCGGCAAGGAATTTCCGGCGGAGATAAGTCTAAGCCCGCTGGAGACGAACGAAGGGACGGTAGTAATCAGCGCCATCCGAGATATCTCAGAACGGAAGCGCGCCGAAGAGGAGTTACGTCTTAAAGAGGAACGCTTCCGTCTGATGGTGGAAAACGTGACCGACTACGTCACGTATATGTTGGACCCCGATGGGAATGTCTTGAATTGGAACTCGGTGGCGGAACGGATCAAGGGTTACACCGAGAGCGAGATCGTCGGTCGCAACTTTTCCTGCTTTTATACAGCGGAAGACAATGAATCAGGCAAGCCGCAGCGTGAACTGGCACAAGCGAAGATCGAAGGGCGCGCAGAGGATGAAGGCTGGAGGGTGCGCAAGGACGGCTCAAAATTCTGGGCGACTATCGTCATCGAATCGATCCGTGATAGTCAAGGGAATCTGCGCGGATTTACCAAGGTGACCCGCGACATGACGGAGCGCAAGCGCGCGGAAGAACAGTTTCGCGGTCTGCTGGAGTCTGCTCCTGATGCCATTGTCATCGTCAATGAACAGGGCAAAATCGTGCTGATCAACGCACAAACAGAAAGGCTCTTCGCGTACAAACGCGATGAACTGGTGGGGCAGCCGATTGAGATTCTCGTGCCGGATCGCTTTCAAGGTAAGCACGTAGGCCATCGCAGCGGATTCGTTCGCGAACCTCGTGCGCGCGCCATGGGCGAGGGGTTGGAACTCTTTGGCAGACGAAAAGACGGCACGGAGTTCCCTGTAGAAATCAGTCTGAGCTCATTTGAGAGCGACAAAGGACAGTTGTTCTCAAGCGCCATTCGAGACATCACCGAAAGAAAACGAGCTGAGCATGCGTTGCAACTGAAGAATGTTGAACTGGAGAATGCGAACCAGGCGAAGGATCGCTTTCTGGCCACGATGTCGCACGAGTTGCGTACGCCGCTCAATGCGATCATCGGCTTTACCGGGACGCTTCTGATGAGATTGCCCGGCCCGCTCACCGCCGACCAGGAGAAGCAGCTCCGTACAATCCAAACCAGCTCGCGGCACTTACTTTTGCTGATCAACGATCTGCTAGACTTGGCGAAAATTGAATCCGGCAAGGTGCACTTCACACTTGAGCCCGTTCCTTGCGCATCCGTTCTTGAAGAAGTGGCCACAGCGTTGAGGCCTCAGGCCGATGCAAAAGGAATCTGGCTCGAGTTAATGCTTCCTGCCGGAGAAGCCTTTGTCATGGCCGACCGCCGCGCATTTAGCCAAATTCTCCTTAATTTGACGAGCAATGCCGTCAAGTTTACCGAGCATGGTTCGGTCCGGTTGGAAGTGGTCGAGAAAGATGAAAACGGCGTACCGCTCATTGAGATTTCGGTGACCGATACGGGGATGGGTATTCGGCCCGACGACCAGGCCAAACTATTCAAGGCATTTTCCAGAGTGGAGAACGAAAAAGGGAAACGCCTCGAAGGCACCGGACTTGGCCTGCATCTGAGTCAGCGCCTAGCCGAGCTTCTGGGCGGCCGGATACTGCTTGAGAGTGAGTATGGCAAGGGAAGCCGGTTTACGCTGGTGCTTGCCAGAAAAGTGGGTAGTCATGAGTTGCAGCATTCTGATCATTGAAGACAACCAAACGAACATGGAACTCATGGTCTACCTTCTAGGCGCCTTTGGGTATGAGGTGTCGACTGCGCCCGACGGGCAAGTGGGAATCGAAGCGGCATTGAGCCAAGGTCCGGACCTGATTCTTTGCGATCTGGAAATGCCCTGGATGAATGGATATGAGGTTGCAACGCATCTTCGCGCGCAGTCCACGCTTCCGCCCATTCCCATCATTGCGGTAACAGCTCTGGCCATGGCCGGGGATCGCGACAAAGTGTTGGCCAACGGCTTCGATGGCTATATCTCGAAACCTATTTATCCCGAAACATTCGTCGATCAGGTTGAAATCTTTCTTCCACTCCACAAACGGCCGGCAAGAGCAAAACTCTCAAGCGAGGTTGTCCCGGCATGCGCGCCTACTATGCAATCAACACGGGCGGTCGTATTGCTGGTTGATGACTCTCCTATCAACGTGGATCTGGTTCGCAGCGTGCTTGAGCCTACCGGATACACAGTGATTTCTGCTAACGCTGTTGAGGCCGCGATGGAACTGGCGCGGCACAAGTCCATCGATCTCATCTTGTCGGATCTGCACATGTCGCCCGAGAGTGGGCTGGCTTTTTTAGAGCAAGTCAAGGCGGACGCACGCATGAAGCCTATACCCTTCATTTTGCTAACCGCATCGATGAGTGACCCGCGGGATGGTACGGAAGCGAAGGCTTTTGAACTCGGCGCGGCAAGGTTTCTTTTCCGCCCTATTGCGCCGGAGCAATTGCTCCTTGAAGTCGAAGCTTGTTTGACAAACAATAAAGCCTCGAATCGCTGAATGTGGAAAAGATTGCCCGTTTTCGATGGAAGATGCTTGCGAATGGATGATGTTTCGCGGACAATGCTCGATCAAAAAGATTGCGGCACAGAGAAATCAAAGGTCAGGAGGCCTGCTATGGCTACCATTCTTATAGTTGACGACAACCCTTCAAATCGCGACGTGATAGTCACGCTTCTAAATTACTATGGCCATCGGATGCTGGAGGCCGCGGACGGCCTCGATGGACTGGATGTGGTTCGCGAAGAGAAACCGGATTTGATCATTGCCGACATCCTGATGCCTACGATGAATGGTTTCGAGTTTGTATCCAAATTGCGCCAGCATCCGGTCACTGCCCAGATCCCCGTGATCTTTTATAGCGCGACCTTCCATGACGCAGAAATGAAGTCCTTGTCGAATGCCTGTGGGGTTTCGCGACTTCTTCCGAAACCGGCGGAACCGGAACAAGTGTTGCAACTGGTCAATGAGGCGCTTGCTTCTCCTGATCCGGCCGGGCCGCAAATATCTTCCGCCCTTGCAGGAATTGAAGTTGTGCAGATCCTGAACAATAAGCTCTTCGAAAAGAACAGTGAACTGCAGAAACTCAATGCCCAGTTGGAAAAACGGATAAGCGAGCGCACTTCGGAACTCGAAGACTCGAACCGAATGCTTCAACAACAGATTGAAGAACGCGAACGTACGGAAAGTGAGTTACGGCAGGTACAAAGACTCGACGCGATCGGCCGGCTCGCGGGCGGCCTGGCGCACGATTTCAACAATTTGCTTGCGATCATCCTGGGACAAAATGCAAGGCTTCTGGCGCGTTCAGAGAATTGGGAGAGCACGCGGATGTTGGAATCAATAAAGGCGGCAGTAGAACGGGGCATGAGCCTTACATCCCAACTGCTCGCGTTTGCAAGACAGCAGCCTCTGGAAACCAAGATTCTGAACTTCAATGCAGTTTTGGCTTCCGTTGAAAAGCTGCTGCGTGTCTCGTTTGGCGAGAGTATCGAACTGGAGCTTCAAACTGATCCCGGGCTCGGCAGCATAGCGGCCAACCCAAGCCAGCTCGAACAGGTAGTTCTGAACCTGGCATTTAACGCGAGAGATGCGATGCCAAACGGTGGAAAGCTGACAATCAGCACCTCTAACCTTCAACTTGAGAAAGCGGGCGACAGGCATTCTGTGGTCGGCAGCCCCGGGTCCTATATTTGTGTCGCAGTTACCGACACGGGATGTGGAATGGATGAGGAAACCCAGAGCCGGATTTTCGAACCATACTTTACCACCAAAGGACTTGGGAAAGGGACTGGACTCGGGCTTTCCACCGTTTACGGAATCGTTAAACAAAGTGGAGGACAGATTCTCGTCTATAGCGAGCAGGGTCACGGGACGACCTTCAATATTTATTGGCCGCAGGCTGAATCTGTTGCAGAAAGTCCGAGCCTTCCTGACGGCGACCAGGAGGTAAGTAGTACGAAGACGATCTTAGTGGTTGAGGACGAGCCCTCCCAACTTGAAATTACTTGCGAGTTCCTTCAGGAAAACGGATACGTCGTCCTGTCGGCAGGGTCGGCAGAAGACGCGGTTCACCTGGCCTCGACCTACTACAGCACGATTGACTTGCTTATGACAGATGTAATCATGCCCAAAATGAACGGGAAAGAACTTTCATCGAGGCTGTGCAAGAACCGGCCGGAAATGAAGGTCCTGTTTGTTTCCGGCTACTCCAGCGACGTCCTGCGGGAAGGAATACAGGAGAGCATCCCGGGCGGCTTCGCATTTCTTCAGAAGCCCTTTACCTATCAGATGCTGGCGCAGAAGATCCGCGAAATGTGTGGCTCGCAATCGGTCAAGTCAGCAGGCGGCAAAGTTTGAGTCGCGGTCAATGCCAGACAATGCCAAGCCATAACGTGCAGCGCCTCGATGGCGGTTAAGAGGAACGCCAGTTACGGCTTCTTCTGCAAGTGCGTTGATCGTTGAGAAAGTCAACCTGGTACCCTTTGCCCAGAAAGGACACTTCTGGCGAATTCTATCTCATTTGTTTTCAATGGATGGGGAAGACATCGGTTCCATTTGCCGCTGTCCTTCAGAGAGTGGTAAAGGTCTTCGACCAGTTCCCAACTATACCTGTCCTTTATGCAATTCATAGTCTGCGGATTCATTCGTTGTGCTAGTTTGTCCCGCTAAGTACATAATTTTTCTAATACTTACGAATGGGAACTTCCAAAGACAGCCACACCAACAGGAAGATCGATTGTGGCTAAACAGAATCCATTTTCATACCGATATAGCACTCGACCGGAAATCTGGCTTGGTGCTTCGTCTGCCTTGCGGGGGTCCGAGCTCTCAATGTCTATCGCGATGCCCGTCCCGCGATGTGAGGTGGCAACGGATGACCAGCGAACGCCCAAAAGGGCTTCACAAAAGTGGCAAGGCAAAGCGAGCGCACGTGGTCAAACCGCAAACGCAGTCGAACCACGGACATACCACAATCGATGTCGAGCGTTCTGGAGACTGGATGCCCGTCGAAGATCTGCGGGAAGCAGCATTGGGTGCTTTGGGAGCAGTTGGCGACCTAACCCTCAATCTCGACCGGATCGATCACTTGGACGCGAGTGCGCTGCAGATTTTACTGGCGCTGGACACGGAGCAGAAGAAGCGGGGACAGAATCTGCACTTAGCGAACGCGTCCCTGCACCTACGGCAATGGTTTGATTTTGCGGGGGTGGCTGATCATTTCTCAATGACCGAACGGAAGGGCAATGAATAGATCTGCGCAGGACCAATCAGGCGGAACCTGTCTGAGCGCGCCTCAGGGCATAGCTGAGGAATGTGCGAAGGAGAGTTTGGGCGTGGACGCCGAACTCGCCCGGTACTTGCCGCACCTCAGTCGGATGAGCGCGCAACTGAAGCAGACATCGTCGCAAATTGAAAGTTCGGTCGTAGGTGTGTGCGACAGCTTTCAAGGAATCGCGGAGCGCGCAAGGTCGACCGTGTCTCGCACGACAGGGTTTCTAAGCAGTGAGGGCAACAGGACTTCCAGTAAACAGTCGTTCGAGAGCCTTATCCAGAATTGTGCAGACACACTTGTCAAGATCCTGAATACGACAGAAGAAGCAGGGGAGGTTTCGCGGCGCGCGATCGAGCGAATCGACCAAATGGATCAAGCTTCTCAGATGATCGGTGCTGCGTTGCTCAAGCTGGAGCAGATTGCCCATGAAAACAAGATGCTGGCGATGAATGCACGCATCGAGGCGGCACACGCAGGCATTCACGGAGCAGGGTTTGCAGTAGTTGCGGTCGAAGTGGTGTCCCAGACAGAAAGAGCACAGGAAGTGACTGCCCAGGTGAGCGGTCTGATCGCCAACCTGCGGGCGCTTGCCGGATCGACTCTGGAAGACCTGCGGCGAACGAACGAGCAGGATTCCAAACGCGTGGAGAAATCCAGGCACGAAGTGGATGACTCGCTTCGAGATATGCAAGATGCTCATGGCGAGATGGAACAGATGCTAACCGTGATGACTGAGGAAGGTGCGCTCCTGGCGAACGACATTGGAGCAGCGGTGCGTGGCCTGCAGTTCCAGGATCGGATCAGTCAACAGATTGCCCATGTCGTGGAAGACCTGGACACGCTACATACGAAGCTGACCGCCCGTTTCGGTGGCATGAATGCGGGAGACGCCGTTTCGAATGAAGGTTTCAGCGAGTATACGATGCACGAGGAGCGTCAAGTTGCCGGTATTGGTGGTACGGAATCCGCGGCGGGAGATGTTGAACTGTTTTGACCGCAATGCAGAGAGAGAAGAATGCAAACCTCGAAAAGGAGGGCAAAGTGCGAAGAGTACTGATTGTCGACGACTCGGTTTCCATGCGGCAAATGGTCGGCTATACGCTGCGGCAGGGTGGCTATGAGGTCATTGAAGCCGAACACGGCGCGGATGCGCTGGACAAGCTCACGGGCGCGACGGTGGACCTGATCATTACCGACCTGAATATGCCGGTGATGGACGGCATCACTCTGATTCAGAACGTGCGCAGCCAACCTGCAATGAAAACCAAGCCCATCCTGATGCTGACCACCGAAGGGCTTGCGGCTAAGAAAGAACAGGGAAAAGCAGCTGGCGCCACGGGTTGGCTCATCAAGCCGTTCGATCCAGAGAAGTTGTTGCAAACCGTTGCGAAAGTGTTGCCATAAGGCCATGAAAATCGACCTCACTCAATTTCGGCAAACGTTTCTCCAGGAGAGCGCGGATCATATCGCTTCCATGGAAACAGGTCTTCTTGAACTGCGATCGGCTCCAGCCGACATCGAGTTGCTCGATAATATCTTCCGCGCGGCGCACTCAATCAAGGGAGGGGCTGGGTCCTTTGGGATGACGAACCTCGTCCGGTTTACTCACTCGCTGGAGAATCTCCTGGATCGGCTTCGGTCATTAGAGATGCAAGCGACCGAGGAGGTAATCGATATCCTGCTTCGATGTGTGGACGTGCTACGCAGATTGCTTGCCGCGGACGCAGGTGCGGCAATGCCTGCCGAAGCGCTTGAACTGGATGAGCGCATCAATGCGCTGATGCCCAATGAAACTAGCCCGGCAGAAGCCGCTCCTGAAGAGGCGCCCGAGTTGGTGGAGGATGCGCAGAAGATGATGCTGTACAAGGTGGAATTCCGCCCCGACCGGCAGCTCTTTGCGAGTGGCACCAACCCAATTGTGCTGCTGCGCAATCTTGCCGCATTGGGAACAGTGAGTTGCTGCCATCTGCATTGCGAAGAGTTGCCCACGCTGACGGACCTGGATCCATCGCAGTGCTACCTGAGCTGGACGGTGGAGCTGGCCAGCGTAAGAGAAGAAGCAGAGCTGCGGGAGGTATTCGAGTTTGTTGAACATCTGGCAGAAATTCGCATTTCTTGCTCGGATGCGCCGCCGCAGCCCGACTCCCTATTGGCTCAGAATTCAACGGTAGCGCCGGATATCGCAGATTCGTCCGCACCGAATTGCATGCCCTCGTCTGCTGAACGCCGCAAGGCGCCGGATGCGGATCGCCGCCAAGTTGCAGACCGCCGCCAATCCGATGTAACGGATCGTCGCCAGTCTTCTGTGAAGCCCTCGACCAACGGGGATTCTGGTTCGATCCGTGTGGCGACCGATAAGGTTGACCGGCTGATCGATCTGGTAGGCGAATTGGTGATCGCGCACGTAATGACTGCGCAGATGGTCGAAGACTTTGAACCATCATGCCTGCCCAGGCTACGCGAGGCGGTTGCAGCGATGGAACGCAATACCCGCGAGTTGCATGAACGGGTGATGGGGATTCGCATGTTGCCGTTGGGGGCACTGTTCTCGAGATACACACGCACGGTCTACGACATTGCGAAGGCCACCGGAAAACAGATTCGCCTGGAGATGCACGGAGAAGAGACCGAGATCGACAAGAGCATGTTGGAGTTGCTCGGCGACCCGTTGACGCACCTGATTCGCAACGCCGCCGACCATGGCATCGAGAATTCGGAAGTGCGCAAGGCAACGGGCAAGCCGGAGGAGGGCGTCATTACGCTAAGGGCCTTCCACCGTTCGGGCAGAATCGTGGTCGAGGTCTCCGACGATGGAGCCGGAATTGATACGGATCGCGTGCGCCGCAAGGCGATCGAGCGGGGGCTGATTGGCTCCGATGCGCAGATGAGTGACGAGCAACTCCGGATGCTGATCTTCGAGCCGGGCTTCTCGACCAGGGAAGAAGTTAGCGACCTGTCTGGGCGCGGCGTAGGGATGGACGTGGTCAAGCGGAACGTACAGCAGATGAATGGCACGGTCGCGCTGGCCAGCGAAAAAGGGCGCGGGTCTACGGTGTCGATCGAGCTGCCGCTTACATTGGCCATTCTTGAGGGACTGCTGGTGCGGGTTTGCGACCGCACCCTGGTGTTGCCACTTTTGGCGGTGATTGAAACCGTACCGTTACGCGATGAACAGATTGTGCGGGTAGCCGAAAAAGGCGAAGTGGTTGTGATCCGCAACGAATCCGTTCCTCTGTTGCGCTTGTCCAGGTTCCTCGGCCTGCCGCCGCAGAACGCGGAGGCCGGCGCGGTCAATGCAGACGCAAATATTCGCCGCCTGGCGGTAATTGTGCAGTCGGGCCAGAAAAAAATCGGCCTGGTGGTCGATGAATTGCTTGGGCAGCAGCAGGTTGTCGTCAAGAGCCTGGAACGGAATTTGCGCAGGATCGACGGCTTGATGGGCGCAACCATTCTGGGCGATGGCTGTGTTGCTCCCATCGTCGATGTAACTGCCATTGGCGTGTTGAATTTGTTTTCGCTTCAAGCTTCAACCAAAGTGTTGCCGCAGATTGCGGCATCCGTTCGGGCTGCTGGGGCAGCTTCAATCTAACAAAGGGAAATGGAGTAACTTCACATGAACTGGTTTAAGAATCTCAACGCAATGCCCCGGCTGATGAGCAGCTTCAGCGTCTTGCTGGCGCTGACCATAGGCATCAGCTACCTGGCTATCACCAACCTTAGCGAGGCCAACACCCGCGTTGGCGCCCTCTACAACGAGGACATGACGGGCGCAATGAACATCATGGACATCAACTATGAGCGAGCCATGAACGGCCGCTCGGTGCGCGACGCCATGCTGCACATGAATGAGCCCGCGTTGGTCGCGGAGAACGAAAAGAACTCGTTTGAGTACATTGCCAAAATGCAGTCCGATATTGAAGCGGCAAAAGCGGGAGCCCGTTCCAAGGAAAGCCAGGACGTGCTGGCCATTATGCACGATCAGTTGCCGGCGTATGAGAAGGGGCACCACGATATTTATCAGCGCATTGAAGCCAAGGATATTGCCGGCGCGCAAGCCGCTCTCGCCTCGGTGACCGAATCCGCCAAGCCGCTCTTCGATGCGGCGGCGAAGGCCATCGAAATCAAGAAGAGTAAAGCGCAAGAGAAGTTCGACGTGAGCAATACCTCCTATCAATCGGCGCGCACCCTTATGCTCAGCGCGACGGCCATTTCACTGCTGATGGGAATCATCCTGAGCATCTTCATTGCTCGCGGGTTCTCCGTGCCCCTGGGACAAGCCGTGACCGTGTTGGAGCGAGTTGCCGACGGAGATCTGACCGTCACGCTCAATGTGAACACGAAAGATGAAGTGGGACGGATGGCCGAGGCGCTGAATCGAGCGGTGGAGAAGCTGAATAGCACATTGCAGGAGGTGGCTGACAGCGCCGGGAATGCCAGTTCTTCGTCGCAGCAACTGGCCGCCGCGGCCGAAGCGATAGCCTCCGGCGCCCAGGAACAGGCGGCCAGCCTGGAGGAGACTTCAGCGAGTCTTGAAGAGATCACAGCTACAGTGCGGCAGACCGCTGACAACGCCAATCAGGCCAGCCAACTCGCAACCGGCTCGAAGGACTCAGCCCTGCAAGGGCAGGAAGTGGTTTCAAACGCGATTACCGCAATGTCGGAAATCAACGCCGCTTCGGCCAAGATATCAGACATCATTTCGACCATCGACGAAATCGCTTTCCAGACAAATCTTCTTGCGGTGAATGCCGCAGTGGAAGCAGCACGGGCGGGCGAAGAAGGACGCGGCTTTGCCGTGGTGGCCTCCGAAGTACGCAGCCTGGCGCAGAGAAGCGCCGTTGCCGCCAAGGAAATCAAAGGACTAATTCAGGATTCATTGCGCAAGGTGGAGGCCGGGTCAGTACTCGTGAACCGTTCCGGCGAGACGCTGCAAGGCATCGTTGGCTCAGTGAAGCGGGTGACCGACATCGTTGGCGAGATCGCAGCGGCCAGTGGAGAGCAGAGCGCCGGCATCGACCAGGTGAATACCGCTATGACTCAGATGGACCAGGTGACGCAGTCAAACTCCGCGCAGACCGAAGAGCTATCGGCTACGGCGCAGTCGCTCTCTGAACAGGCCGCGCACTTGATGGAACTAGTAAGCACCTTCACTCTCAGCCAGGGCGGGAAAAACCAGCGGGAACGGCAGGCATTCCAGCCTCATGCTGCGAATCAACTGAAACCTGTACACCTGCCAAACCCCACGCAGCACGCAACCTCGGTAGCGCACGCGCAGCCCAAGCCAGTTCGAAGCAGCGTGCCGTCAAGGTCCAATTCGAACACTCGCGGCAATAAGCGGATCAAGAGCCTGGAGCCAGCTCTGGCGGTCGCCATTGCAGGCGGATCGCCCGCAAGCGATGCCAGCTTCCAGGAATTCTGAGACGAGGGCGAAGGTGCGATCGGGACTCACATCCGATTGCGCCTCAACACCGCGCAAGCGCGCGATATGCACGAAAGGATTAGCAATGAAACCAGTAGTTGCAAAACAAGTTCAGGAGTCACAGCAGTTCCTCACCTTCCTGCTCGACGATCAGGAATACGGGCTGGAGATCTTCAAGATTCGGGAAATCCGCGGGTATGCGCCCATCACTCCAATTCCCAACGTTCCGCCGCATGTGCGGGGCGTGATGAACCTGCGCGGGACTGTCTTGCCAGTCGTAGACCTGCGCTTGAAATTCAATTTGCCGGCAGTGGAATACAACAAGTTCACCGTTATTGTGATTGCGACGGTGGGCGAAAAGACCGTGGGACTGCTGGTGGATGCGGTCTCCGACGTCTTAATGGTGGCGAACGATGCCATGCGCGAGGCGCCTGACTTCGGCACATCTGTAGATACTCGATTCATCAATGGCGTTTTCGAGTCGCGGGAACACCTGGCAGTGGCGTTGAATTTGGAAGAGCTTCTTTCAGAGTGCGAGTTGGCATTGCCACAGGCCATCGCGGCATAGCGCTCGCTCTCGCATCGGGATAGAAAAGAGACTGGAAATCATTCATGGGGAGGACGGAAATTGCAAGCAGCAACTACAGCAAACTCGTTCTTCCCCATGGGGCTGCGTGAATTCAAGCTGTTCCGTACCCTGGTTCACGAGCGCACGGGAATTTGGTTGCGGGATGGCAAGCAGATAATGCTGGCTGCACGCCTCTCGCGCAGGCTGCGTCTTCACGGCCTGGCGAACTTTGCCGACTATTACGCATACGTCCAGAACCTACGCGACAATGGCGAGGAAATCGGCGAACTGATCAACTGTGTAACCACCAACAAGACGTCCTTCTTTCGCGAACGGCACCACTTTGAGTTTCTGGCCAACACGGTCGTGCCGCAAATTAAGTCGGCATCTCGCCCAGGCTCCCCTAGAAACATCCGTGTATGGTCTGCCGCGAGCTCGACCGGTGAGGAACCCTATTCGACCGCGATTACCTTGCTTGAAGCGTTGCAGGGGCCGAAGAACGCCAAGTCCGCCGTTCATCCGCAACCTGCGCCAACTCGGACGGGGCTTCCTGGATCCATCCAGTCGCCTGGCTCATGGAAGATCGAGGTTGTCGCGTCCGATATCGATACAAAGGTTCTGGAAACCGCCGTCCGCGCAATCTATCCCGAGGATTCGCTAACCACCGTTGACACACCCTTGCAGCGGAAATACTTTCTCCGCGGCACAGACGACATGCAAGGTTATGTGAAAGTAAAGCCGGATGTAGCCCGGCTTGTCCAATTCAAGCGCATCAATCTCATGGATGCCCAATGGCCGCTCGATGATCTTTTCGACGTCATCTTCTTTCGCAATGCGCTCATTTACTTCAATCAGGACACGCAGGATGTCTTTCTTCGCAAGATGACGCGTTACCTGAAACCGCGTGGCTATCTCTTCCTCGGCAATGCCGAACACATACCCTGGTTGCACGGCATTCTGGAGCCGTTGAATCAAACCATGTATCGATTGAGAGACGTGAATCGATGAACTCTTTCTCGAAGGCACGTTTTCAAGGATAGGAATTGGTGATGCAACCCAATGAGGCCGGCCACGAACAGTCCGCAATATGCGCCTAAGGCAAGTCCGGGGCACGGCTGCGGCCAGGCTCTCCATCACAGCCGGATCTGCCTCTTCACCGGCGATGTTGTGGCCAGCACATGGCCGATGGTTCTACACACACTATTGGGCTCTTGCGTCGCGGTCTGCTTGTACGAGCCAGCGCTCAGAGTCGGAGGCATGAACCACATCCTTTTGCCGGGCGGAGGCCGGGATTGCATCGGCCCCCGGTTCGGCATCCATGCGATGGAACTATTGATCAACAAGCTGATGAATATCGGAGCAGACCGGAAACGGCTCATCGCTAAGGCGTTCGGAGGAGCCAATCTGTTACAAGGTATGCAACAGACGCAGGTCGGCGACAACAATGCCGAGTTTGTCCGCGACTTTCTCTCCACTGAAAGAATTCCCCTGGTTGCTCAACGGCTGGGAGGAGATCAGGCAGTGCATGTGTATTTCGAAACGGGTTCAGGAAAGGCGACTATCCATTCGGTTGACGGCTTGCGATTGCCGAAGATTGTTGAAGCCGAAAGCGCCTATCGCCGGACTCATCTTGCCGATAAATACATGAGCGGCGAGATTACATTGTTTTAAAGCTCCTACTATGGCTGGAGCCGACCGGCCCGGATCGCCCGGGCCATCCGTTGCAGGCTGGCATGAGGCGGCCCAAATGATGACGACACGCTCCAAGGTGCTTATCGTTGATGATTCGGCATTGATGCGCCAATTGCTCACCAAGATACTTAGTTCCGACCCTGGACTCGAAGTGGTAGGAACGGCCGGCGATCCCTTTGTCGCAAGAGATAAGATCAAGGCACTGAATCCGGATGTGTTGACCCTCGACATCGAAATGCCGCGCATGGACGGACTGACCTTTCTGGAGAAACTGATGCGCGGCCATCCGATGCCGGTGATCATGATCTCGTCGCTGACCGACAAGGGCGCTGACACGACACTCCGCGCACTTGGCCTTGGTGCGATCGACTACGTCTCCAAGCCCAAAGTGGATGTCTCAAACGGCACCATCGAGCAAGCTGAAGAGATTGTTGCCAAGGTAAAGGCAGCCGCTAAAGCAAAAGTGCGGCGCCCCAGTGAGTCGCCGGTGCCGCCCGCTGCGTTGACTCGACGGACGTACCAGTTTTCGGCAACGCATAAGATTGTTGCCATCGGCGCTTCAACGGGTGGGACCGAAGCCCTTAAAGAGCTATTGTCGCCGCTGCCAGCCGACTTTCCAGGAATCGTGATTGTGCAGCACATGCCGGAGGCTTTCACGCGCCAGTTTGCCGACCGTCTCGACTCACTCTGCAAGATTCGAGTGAAGGAGGCGCAGAATGGCGACCGCATTCTGCCGGGACATGCGTTGTTGGCCCCCGGCGGCCACCACATGGCCGTAGTTAGCAAGGGAGCGGAATATGCAGTGCACGTGTACAGGGGAGAACGAGTAAATCGCCATTTACCTTCCGTGGATGTTCTGTTTTCTTCCTGTGCGCGCAGTATGGGGAAAAACGCTCTTGGTGTGTTGCTAACAGGGATGGGTGCGGATGGTGCAAAGGGCATGTTGGAGATGAAACAAGCTGGTGCTTTCAATATTGCGCAGGATGAGTCCACGTCCGTTGTCTTCGGTATGCCGCGTGAGGCGATTCTACTGAACGCAGTCGATAAGGTTCTTCCATTGGGGCATATACCGGAGGCGCTGCTGCAAAGACTTGTTGGCAACTAGCCTGTCACCGCTATCGAGCGCACGTCAGTCGATCGCATGTCTCGTGTTTTGCGAGAGTTGATAGGTACACCATCCTCTCAGCGGACGACCTGCTGCGCTGTACGAATCATCACACCATACGAATCGCAGGCTGCGTCATCGCACGCCAGCGCCCAGGCACCGCCAAGGGATTCGTCTTTCTCTCGCTGGAAGACGAAACCGGCATCGCCAACGTAATCCTTACTCCAGACGTCTTCGAGCGTGGCCGCATGGTCGTCACGCGCAGCCGTTTTCTTTTGATCGAAGGCACGCTCCAGAACCAGGACGGCGTCATCCACGTCAAGGCGTAGTGCCTCTTTCCGCTAGACATCACGAACGCCGCCATTACCTCTCATGACTTCCATTGAAGACAGCGACGCCCTCTGTAAATTTGGTTTGACTTGCAGGCTTTTCGGCAACAAAAACGCGCACATCGATGCGAGTCCTGAATGGGGGCGATTCACGGCAGGAATAGAGATTCTCACCAGCATCGAGAAGGTTGCGCAGTTAACAGAAGGCAACGATGCGAGGTCCCAAGCCGGTGTACTTAAGAATATAGTTTTCCCTTCGGTCCGCCTATGACTCTCTGCGCCGTAGAAGTGAATCGAGGCGCCATACCCAACAAGCCAGTCGACGTGAAGAACCTGGTGAAATATGCAATTGAAAGCCTTGGCGAGCGCGAGTAAAGCAAACCCGTTTAAAAATTAGTTTTCAACTATAAAATATGGCAGAGAAAGCAGCCAAGAAGGCCAAGAAGAGAAGCTCAGGGGGAAAGCGAGCACAAATCATGAAAAAGAGTGGTTCCCAGACAACCGAATCTGCATCTCGACTGATAGACGCGAAAATTCAGGGGCTAGGCGACTGGCGCGGAGAGATGCTTTCCCGCCTCCGCGCTCTGATCAAGCTTGCCGACTCTGAAGCCGTCGAGGAGTGGAAGTGGGAGACGCCTGTGTGGTCCCACTACGGGTTGATCTGCACCGGCGAGATCTACAAGAAAGTCGTAAAGATGACATTCGCCAACGGCGCCTTTTTGGATGACCCCTCGGGTCTCTTCAACTCCAGTCTCGCGGGTAAAATGAGACGCGCCATAGACTTCCGCGAAGGCGACAAGGTGAACGAGAGTGCTCTGAAAGCTCTTATTCGCGCCGCCGTGGCCCTGAACACTTCCTCGGCTTCAGATCGCTGAGGGAACTCTACCTCGGCTACTTCGTCGTCGTGCGTACAGTTATGGAAAGCTGGGCCAGGATTTGGTGTCAAGACCAGATTGCGCTCACAAGGTGGTAGGCAGCGCCGAACTGGACCGAAGAGATCCAGACGGGCCGCACGCCCCCTCCGGCGAGCGTCTAAATATGTCGCCGCGCGGCGTGGAGAGGTTGCTTCTAAGCTCTCGACCAAATTCCTCAAAAATTTACCTTGACAGCCCTCATTTGGCGGGGTTCTAATGCGTGCGTCGGTCTTTATACCTGCGTTTTGTTCTGAAGACTATCGATTGTCTAAAGACAGTTGAGCAGGCATGGAAGAAGAGACAGGGAAACGGACCGATGCGAATCGTTGGAGTGCGGGAGAAATCCGGTTTATTAGACAATCGTTTGCACGAAGAAATCGATTGCGCAAAGGAACCAGCAGTTCATCACATTCAGTTCTTTCCGCTGCTGCCATGGGCGGATTGGGGAGCTGTGAAGCAGATTGAACCTCTTCTTGACAATTTCCCGATGCATTTCAAACAGCTTCATTCCTGATTACGGGAAGAACTACCACCACAAGAAGCATCAGCACTTTGAAAAGGAAGGCCACATGAGACAAGCGAGATTCAGGTTCTTTCTACTGCCGCTGTTCTTCCTATTGGCATGCACAGCGACAGCGGTTTTTGCGCAGGAAAACGCGGAACTG
>Ga0181520_10006045_pt1 | contig 18793 bp, 17 predicted proteins | sample PEATcosm2014_Bin_29_FD_132451 | JGI IMG/M metagenome (GOLD analysis project Ga0181520, IMG submission 132451) | Peatland microbial communities from MTU Mesocosm Facility, Houghton, MI, USA - PEATcosm2014_Bin02_30_metaG | ecosystem: Environmental > Terrestrial > Soil > Wetlands > Peat | place...
GATCTGCATCAGGACCGCAAAGCTGCGATGGTCCTCTCGCTGGTGGCGTATGGCGCCGCCCTGATGGTTCTGCCGCGGCTGACCCGCACACGGGCGGCGGCGGGGCCGGCGGGGGACGCCACTATCCACAGATAGCTTTTCGGGCCCGGGATCGAAACCTTATCATGATGGGAACCGGTATGAAGCTCCTCGCCAGCTTGTCGATGCTCCTGTTCCTGCCCGCCATGCACGCCGCCGAAGGCGCGCTTCCGGACTGGTTGCCGCCCGAGACTCGGGTCGTGATCGGTGTGCGCGTGCGCTCGCTCGTCGATTCCGACCTTGTGAAGTCCGCGTTTTCCCAGGCGGCTGCTTCCCAGGCGGCCGCCATGCCGCCCCAAGCCGCCGGCTGGATGAACCTCACGGCGGCCCTGGGTTTCGATCTGGCGCGCGATGTGGACGAGATTGTGATCACCTCCACCGCCCAGGGAGAGAAACCGCCCGTGCTGATCATGGTTAGGGGCCGTTTCAACCGCGCACGTCTGGCCGCCGGCGCCCCATCCTACGGGGGCGTCCCATTGATCGGCGGCGGCAAGGATTCCTCTGGGGTAGTGGCATTGCTAGACGCCACCACGGCGATGGCCGGCGACCTGCCGCTGGTGCGGGAGGCCATCGACCGCCGCGGCCACGGCGGAATTTCCGCGGACCTGGCCGCGCGCGTCGAGGCCGTGCGCAACCGCTACGACATCTGGGGCCTGGGCGACCGGCCAGCGGACTTTAAACCGCCCGTCGGGACCCCCCAGGGCTTCGGTAATATAGACCGGTTCCAGTTTGGCGCCCTGTTCAACCACGGATTGGAGCTGAGCGCCGAAATCCACTCCACCTCCGCCCAGGATGTGGAGAAACTCATGGCCTCGGCGAGCTTCATGGATGCCGTGATGAAGGCTCAGCAGTCTCAGGCCGGCACGGGCAAGCTCGACGTCCACGCGGACAAGGGTACACTGTACCTCTCGCTCACCATTCCTGAAGAGGTGCTCAAGAAGGCCATGGATGCGCAGGCCGCGGGCATGAAAGCCGCCCAGGCCCCGCGGCCCGGAGCCAAACCCGTCGTTCCAGCGCTGAAGCCCAAGTCCCCGGCCGGGACGCCTCGCACGCTCAATCCCGATGGCGGAACCGGCGTTGTCAGGCTGCCCGGTGGGCCGTAAGACTCTGCGACCGGCGCTATAATCCGCTTGAGGACACCGCATGAGGGGCCACCACGGATGGCCGGGATTGATCGTGGCTGCGATCTTCGTGGTGGTTGTGTTTCTGGTCCGCCGCGACCGCGATGGATTTCGGAACGATCTTGAGAACTTCTCTTCGCGCCTACGGCAGTCGCCTATGGGGATGCCTGTGCCTGAGATCGACCTGGTGGCGCTCTTGCGCTGGCTCATTCCCCTGGTGTTCTTCTTCCTGGGAGGTCTGCTGCTGTTAAGACCGGGCACGCCGCCACTCAGCCCGGCCTTCGGCGTGAGCCTGCTCGGGGTAGGCGCAGTCGCCGCGGCCGGATGCCTGGCGATCGGGTTCCTTCTCCGTCATCCCCGCTGAGCGCGCCCATCGACAGCCCATGCGCGCGTTTCCGCAACGCGATAGATTGGAGAGCTAGAGGTTTCCTCGCATGTCGCACAACCGCTTTTCGAGACGGCACTTCTTCTTTGGTTCCCTGCTGGCGGGCGCCGTTCCCGCCGGCGGATTCGGCAGCACGGCATCGCTTAAGATGCTGGGATACCGTTCGCCCAACGAGAAGCTGAATATCGCTTCCATCGGCGCGGGCGGGCGGGCCGCCTCGGATATCTCCGGCTGCGCTCCCACCGAGAACATCGTGGCGCTGTGCGACCCGGACTCGGAAAATGCCATGGCGACATTCAATCGCTTCCCCAAGGCTACCCAGTACAAGGATTTCCGGAAGATGCTCGACAAGGAGGGCAAAACCATCGATGCCGTCATTGTGGCCATTCCGGATTTCATGCACTCGACCGCCGCGCTGTGGGCCATGGAGCGCGGCAAGCACGTCTACGTGGAAAAGCCGCTGACCCGCACGGTCTGGGAAGCCCGCATACTCGCCGAGGCCGCCGCCAAATATAAGGTAGCCACCCAGATGGGCAACCAGGGCTATTCGAACGACGGCTCGCGGCGCTGCGCCGAGATGATCTGGGCCGGCGAGATCGGCAACGTCACGGAAGTTCACGCCTGGACCAACCGGCCGATCTGGCCGCAAGGCCTCACCAAGATCCCGGCGCCAGATCCGGTTCCCGACACGCTCGATTGGGATCTCTGGCTGGGCATCGCGCCGCCGCGCCCGTTCACCATCGGCGGCGAAGGGTATCCCACGCGGGACGGTAATTTCTACCAGCCCTTCAACTGGCGCGGGTTTTTCGATTTCGGCTGCGGCGCGCTAGGCGACATGGCGTGTCACATCCTGGGGGCGCCCAACATGGCCTTGAAGCTGACCGCTCCCTCGAGCGTCGAGTGCGTGATGCAGGAAGGCAAGAGTGCCTTCATGTTCCCCCGGAAATCGGTGATTCGCTTCGATTTCCCGGCTCGCGGCGCCATGCCTCCGGTGAAGATCTTCTGGTATGACGGCGTCAAGGCGCCGCCGTCGCGCCCGGCGGGCCTCTCGGAGACGGAGCGGCTGGGCGATATTCCGGTGCACCGCGTGCCGGGCCGCCCGCCCGCGCCCCCGCGCGACACCTGGTCCTCGCAGCCGACTCCCACGCTGCCCACCGACTGCACACCCGAAGAGTGGGCGCGCGCCGAAAACAACGGCGCCCTGTTCGTGGGCGACAAAGGCTTCATGACCGCCGGCACCTACGGCGACGGCGCCCGCCTGGTGCCGTTCGAGAGGATGGCCGACTATAAGTACCCCTCCGAGTTCCTGCCGCGCTCGCCGGGCCACTATCGCGATTGGATTCGCGCCGCCAAGGGCGGGGAAGCGGCCTGCTCGAATTTCGCCGCGGCCGGCCCCCTGACCGAGTGGATCGCCCTCGGCGTAGTGGCGCTGCGCTTCGAGGGCAAGCTCGAATGGGACGCCGCCCGAATGCGCGTCACCAACCTTCCGGAAGCCAATAAGTACATCAAGCCCGTCTTCCGTAAAGGCTGGGGCGTCACCTAGCGCAATGACCCCGCCGGGACGTCAGGCGTAAATGTTCACGCTCGTGCCCGACGTCCCTTGCGTTCCGCTGGCGCTGGCCGAAGTGCCGGACGACGCCGTCGTGCCCGAGGTGGACGTAGTGGATGGTGTGCCGCTCTGGGTGCTGTCGCTGCTCGAAGCGCCCGAGGCATGGTGGTGATGGTGGCCGCGATGGGCCGATTGCGTCGACCCGCTCTGGCTGGCCGACTGCAAATCGCTTTGTACTTTGGAGAAGTCGCCCTGGGCCTGGCTCAGGTTGCCTGAGCTGAGGGCTTGGCCTAGTGCCGCGAAATCGCTTTGAAAAGAGCTGCTCTGGGTGCTGGCTGTCTGGCTGCCGGGACCGCTCTTCATGATCTGTTCAAGGCTGCTGTAAGCTTTCTGGGCCCCCGGAAGATCTCCGGACTTGAGTGAATTGGCAAGCTGTTTGAAAAGTTTCTGGGCCTGGCCGGTGTTGCTCTGGCCGCTGGCCGGGGAAATACCGCTGCTGCTATTGCTGGAAACGGCGGAAACGGACACGTTTGCCTCCCGATTTCGAGCGTCGCTGATTCCGGTGTGTCGAACTCCGGAAGGCGGGCACTCTCGATGATCTTATCGGCCGAATCGGCCGGTTTGATCGCCGATGCCCGGTACTGGTGATCCAATTGCGAAGGCGATTGGGCAATGTTTACGCAGCGGGATGCCCCAAAGCGGCATAACGTACCAAGATGGTTATTGTTCGCCGGAGCCATCTTCCTGGCCGTGATCGCTACGGGCGCCACCCTGCTCGCCATCCACTGGCCCTTCACGCGCCAAGCTGTGATCCAGGCGCTCGAACAAGCTTCCGGCCGACAGGTTGAGATCCGCACTTTTGTCGACACGTACTTTCCTCCCGGTTGCACCGCCGAAGGCGTCCGTTTTCTCCGCCACAAACACCCCGAGGCCCAGCCCATCGTCACTATTGAAAAGCTCGTCATCCGGGCGAGCCTAGTGGGCTTAGCCGGCTCTCCCACGCGGCTTTCCGACGTCCGGGTTGTGGGTATGCACATGATCGTTCCGCCGAAATCGGCCCGCGAGGAGGGTGCCAGTGTTCCATTAAATTCGGGCCCCGGCGGCCAATCGCTGGCTATTTCCCATATCGTGGCGGATGGCGCGGTCTTGGAGTTCATTCGAGAGAACCCTAAGGACAAGCCTTATCTCCTCAAGATCGACCAGCTCGGCCTCACGGACGTCGGCCCCGGAACGCGCATGTCCTACCGCGCAACGCTCAGCAATACGGAGCCGCCCGGCACCATACGCGCCGAGGGGAAATTCGGTCCCTGGAATCCCTCCGACGTGGGTGCCACCGTGGTCTCCGGCACTTACACCTACGACGATATCGATCTCGGCTTCTTCGGAAGCATCGGGGGCAAGGGCCGCGCGAAAGGCCAGTTCTCCGGACCCCTTGCGCGCATCGAAACTCGGGGCAGCCTCGAGGTGGCCGGGTTCCGCGTGGACGGCAGCGATCATGACGTCCAACTGGCCACGACTTTCCAGGCGACGGTGGACGGCACCCATGGGGACGTCACCCTCAACCCCGCGGTGGCGCGCTTCCGGCATACGCAGATCGAGGCCCGCGGACGAATTGCCGCACAAGGGAGCCAGCCGGGCAAGACCGCGAGTTTCGACATCGCCGTGCAGCAAGGCCGCGTGGACGATCTACTTTACCTGTTCACCAGGGGCCAGCCGGGCATGAGCGGCGATGTGGCGGCCCAGGGGAAGTTCCTCTGGCCGCCCGGCCCGCGCAAATTCCTGGAGAAGATCCGCATGGACCTGGTTTTCGGTATGAACCAAAGCCGCTTCACCAGCCTCGCGACTCAGAACGGCATCGACCGAATCAGCGAAAGCGCGCAGGGTGAGGACAGGAAAGAGCAGGACGGCAATCCGGGCACGGTGTTGGCTGTGACGCACGGGAACATCGGCGTGAGTGGCGGCGTCGCCGCCATTTCCCATGGGAGCTTCGCGGTTCCCGGAGTCGATGCCACGTTGCATGGCACTTACAACCTGCTGAACCGGCGCGTCGATCTCCACGGCACGCTCAAGACTCGCGGCAGTCTCTCCGACGCCACCTCGGGCGTTAAGGCTGTCGTGCTGAAAGCCGTGACTCCGCTGTTTCGAAAGGAGAAGTCGGTGCGCATGGTTCCCTTCCAGATCACCGGCGCCTACGGGAACGCCGCGGTAGGGATCGATTGGAAGAAGGACCTGTCGCGCTTGTCGAAGTAACCACGCGACTGGCGCCGATTTCTGCGAGTATGGGGAAGGAAAGGCGTCACAGTGCCCCAACTCCATTACAGTCTGTGGCTGGCCCCGCTGCTGATTGCGCTGATCCTGTTTGCTATCGACCGCTTGGTTGGCGCGCGAACCCTGGCCGGGATCTACCGCGTAAAGTTCCCCGAGACGCCCCGCGAACGCCTCTTCTGGGCCTCGCTGGGCTTCTTCGTGGCCGTGGCGGTGGTGCGGACCCTGACGTTTCTGATTCACAACCAGATCGGTCCCTTTCACGATGTCGAGATGCGCGGCCGCCATATTCACCACTTGGTGTGGGGCATTCTGCTGCTGCTCGTCACAGGATACGGCTGGCTGCTGGAGGCCGGCACGGGTACGCGCGGCTCGCGCACGTGGGTGGGCCGCGCGATGTCCGCGGCCTACGGCGTGGGTGCGGCGCTCACGCTCGACGAGTTCGCGCTCTGGCTCAATCTGCGCGACGTCTATTGGGAGCGCGAAGGCCGCGAGAGCTTCGAGGCGCTGGCGCTGTTCGCCGGAGCGCTGGCCATTGCGGCGCTGGGCGGTCCTTTCCTGCGAGCGGCGGTGCGGACGTGGATCGGCAAGTCTAAATTCCCCGCGAGGCGGAGTTGACCGTCACCGTGCGCCGGCGGCAGCGCACGGTCACTGAACGACCGTGCCGCTCCATTGCTTCCCGGCCGCGTTGACCGAGCAAGGCGAGCCCACAAAATGGTCGCCTTCGACGCGCGCCCTTCCCATGCCGTAGCTGCACCAGTGGCCCAGTTGGCCCGCCTGTGGGGTGGGGGCGGCCGTGCCGCTCGAGCCCATCATCATCTGCGGAAGATTGCCGAGCGTGCCGGTGTCGACCGGGCCAAAGGCGCCCATGTGCCGGTAGACATCCGAGGTATCCGGCAGGTTGGCCATGCCCTTGGCGAGGGAGCGGAAGATCATCTGCTGCGTCATGGCGCGGCGCCGGCGCTCTTCCGGGGTCATCATGGCTTCGCGCAGATCGGCCAGATCCCGGCGGCGCCGGTCGAGCCGCTGGCGGCACGCATCCAGGTACTTGTCGAAGGTCTTCTTATCGGCATTCACCGTGTTCTGCCAGGCGGTGAGCTTGTCGTAGTTGGTGCGCGGGAAATTGCGGTCGTGGGCCTTCATTCGCAGAAAATCCGCGAGCATGAACTGGCGGCTGGCGATCATCTGGTCGAAGCGGAAGACGGCGTCGGTCAGAGCGGCCGCGGACTTGATTTCGGCGTCGTAGGCGGCCACCAGCGCGGAGCCATCCGGCGGATGAGACAGGAAGGGCAACCACGTGTGCTGAGGCTGTGCGGCGCGGGCCAGCGCGAGTTGACAGCGCAGGTCGGCGAGGCGCTCTTGGCCGCGCGCCAGATTCATGGTGGCGGCAGCATACTTCCAGGAGTCCTTGTCGTTCTCCTTGGCGATGCGGTCGCGCTCCCTGAAATAGTTCATCTGGGCCGCATCGGTGCCAAAGAAGTTGTGATAGCCGGTCATGGCGGGGATGCGCGCTTTTTCCAACTGCGCGGCGCGCTCGCGGCGGACGGCTTCGAGCGGCGCCAGGGCGTCTTCGAGAGGCTTGAGGGCGGCTTCACTTTTGGCGATGTCGGCTTCGAGATCGGGAATCGACCGTGTGGAAGCGGGCCTGGAAAGCACCGCCGAATTCGCTACCGAGCCGGGACGGCGGTCCAGGAAGTTGGTTGTAAATCTGTAGCCCAGCCATAGGACCAGGAGGAGAGGCGGAAGGAGAAAGAGAATCAGACGGAGCGGTTTGCGAGCCACGGAAAATCCTTGTCGTTGGAATATATAAGGACAAGTTACTCCGGATTTGTGAAGGCTATGTTACAGCCAAGGGTGTCGCGGTACTAACGGCAGAGGCACGAAGTTCTGGGCAGGCTAAAGCGTGCCCCACCGCGCTGCGTGGCTGGCGGAAGTCGCAGCCAAAAAAACGAGCCGCCCGGCGAAGTGCCGGACGGCTCGGGTTGGGTTGGCGCTGGCTATATGTTTCGAGTTTCGAGGTCACCGACGGAAACCGCCGCCGCGTGCATATCCGTGGCCGTATCCACCCCGCGCATATCCGCCCCCGACGTATCCCCGCGCATATCCACCGCCCGCGTATCCCCGCGCGTATCCGCCGCCGGCGTATCCCCGCGCGTATCCGCCACCGGCGTATCCGCGGTAGGCCGGCCCGGCATACCTCGGGCCGCCCCAATATCCGGCATAGTACTGGCCGCCGTAAAGGCGCGGTCCCACCCAATAAGCGCCGGCGTAGGGCGGCAGCGACCAGTAGCCGCCCACCCAGCTTCCGTAGCCGTCATAGTAGCCGTTGATCCAGAGATATCCCGGCCCGGGGCACGGAGGCCGATAAGCACCCACTGCCACGGGAGAGGGATCCCCGTAATAACCTGGCGCGCCGACCGCTACTCCCACGCCAATACGCTGGGCGAAGAGAGACCCGCCGGCCACCAGCAGAAGCGCCATCAATTTCGTTTTCATTGTTCCCGACCTCCTTGCACCACCCTTGATTGCAAGCTGCGTGCCAATGGATAACTCGTTGAAAACAGGATAATTGAAGTTTATCTACTGGCTGGAATCCACCGCCCCGATGGTGGAATTCAGCCGCCTCGCGGGGCACGCGTGTGGGCTCCGGCGTCTATAATGATCTGATGAACCAACGCAGGCGATTATCTCTTTTCGAAGCGGCCGCCGTTTCGTGTGCCGCGGCGGGGTTGCTCTGGAGCCAGCAGGCCCCAGTGTCTCCACCGCGCCCGCCCACGGTGCCCTTCACCCGCGCCGAGCTGGAAGCCATTCCTGTGGTGCCGCCGCGCACCGGGGCGAGCGTGACGAAAACGCTTTTCGATGGCCAGACTCTCAACGGCTGGCGCGGCAATCTCGAGTGGTGGTCGGTCAGCGATGGCGCCATCGTCGGGAAGTCGAGCGGCAAAGTGCCGAGCAATTTCTTATTCACTGCGGACAATTACTCCGATTTCAGGCTCACGCTGTCATCTCGGGTGGTGACATCGGAGAACCACGCCGGCGTGGCTTTCTGGGGCCAAATCGCGGAACAACCCGGTAATAAATGGTACACGAGCGGCCCGCTGGTCATCTTCCCGATTCCCAGCATGTGGGACTACATCGAGGCCAAAGGACTGCGCGTGTACAAGGCGACCGAGGAGAAAGTCTCGAGCCAGCACGAATGGGTCAAGGTGGAGATTCTGGCCCAGGGTAACCGCGTGCGCACGGCATTCAACGGCGTCGAGGTGATGGAATGGCGCGAGCCCGACCCCAACCGCATCAAGGTTGGTCCGATCGGCATTCAACTGCACGGCCTGGATGGAGTGCAGGAAGTTCTATATAAAGATATCGTGGTGGAAACATTCCCACGGGAAGACCGGCTGGTCACGCTGAAAAAATAGCGCCGCTACGGCACCCATTGCGGAACGGCGTAGGCCAGGAAGATCGTCAGCAGGGCGACCAGCGACATCAGCAGCAGGCAGTGGCGCAGCGCGAAGCGGAACAGGCCGCCTTCGTCGGAGGGCTTCAGGCCGGCGCCCACGGCCGCCACGGCGATGCTTTGCAAGCTGATCATCTTGGCCATCATGCTGCCGTTCGAGTTGGCGGCGGCCATTAGCGTGGGGCTGAGGCCCAGGCGCGTGGCCGTCACTACCTGCAGGTTGCCGAACAGCGCGTTGGCGGATGTAATCGAGCCCGTCAGGAAGCCGCCCAGCCCTCCCAGCACGGCGCTGAAGAACGGGAACAGCACGCCGGTGGTGGCGAATACCAGCCCGAGAGTCGCGGTGGCGCCGGAATAGTTCATGACGAATGCCAACGCCAGAACCGCGGCGATGGTCACCTCGGAGTAGAAAACCTGTTTCCAGGTGGCGCGCAGAAGTTTGCCGAAGCGGGCCGGCGACAAGCCCAGCAGCAGCGACGAAAGCGCCGCCGCGAGCACGCCCGCCGTGCCCGCCGCCCCCAGCCAATCGAGCCGGTACATGGCCGCGTACGGAGTCGCTTTGGGGACCACCGGCGCGACTTCCGTCACCGCCAGGTGCAGGCCCGGCCAGGGGAACACGATCGCGAGCTTTCCCAATGGCGCCTTCAACGCGCTCGACAGAACCACCATCACCACCAGGATGGCGTAGGGACTCCAGGCCCGGATCACTTCGCCGGCCGTATGCGGCTGCGATTCCGCCTGCACCGCGTGATCGCCCGCGAGCACGAAATCGTCCTTGGGCTTCCAGACGAGCAGCAGAGCCACCAGCGCCACCAGCGCCGCCAGCGCCCCTCCCATGCTGGCCAGATGGGGGCCAATGAAATAAGCGATCAGAAACTGCACGCCGCCCCAGGTCACGCCGCAGACCAGCGCCGCCGGCAGCACTCCCTTGAGCGCTTTCCAGCCGCCCATTACGAGGACCATGTATGCGGGCAGCAGCAGGGACGCCGGCAGGCAGATCAATCCTACCGCCCCGCTCAGTTTCTCGATGGGCAGGCCCGTCACGGCGGCGAGGGTGACCACCGGGATACCGATGGAACCGAAGGCCACCGGAACCGTGTTCGCCAGCAGGCAAAGGCCGGCCGCGTAGAAGGGCGCGAACCCCAGCCCGATCAGCATGGTGCTGGCCACCGCCACGGGGACGCCGAAGCCTGCCGCGCTCTCCAGAAAGGCGCCGAAACAGAAGGCGATCAGCAAGGCTTGCAGCCGGCGGTCCCGCGTCAGCCCGCCGAGCGAATCCTTGATAATCTCGAATTCCCCGGACTCCACCACCACGCGGTAAAGAAGGACCGCGGCGAAAACGATCCAGCCGATGGGGAACAGGCCAAAGGCCGCTCCGTAGCCCAGCGAACCGGCCACCAGCTTCACAGGCATGCGATAGAGCAGCAGCGCCACCCCGACGGCGGCCGCCAGCCCGGCGAGAGACGCTTTCCAGGCCGGGAACCGCTTGATTCCCAGCAGGTAGAGCATCGCAAAAGCGGGAAGCGCCGCCATGATCGCGGAGAGTGTCAGGCTATCCGCGAGCGGGGTATAGTTTTGTGTCCACATGAGGGGTAAACAACGTGATAACGGAAGGCGCGCCCCAGTGTCAACTCGGCGCCTGCGGAATCCGGGCGTGGCGGGTCCCCAGCGGCGCCGCTTCTCTGCTAGATTTGTGACCATGCGCCCGATTCCGGGATGGGATCAGTATTATCTCGATATCTGCAAGGTCGTGGCGGCCCGCAGCAAGGACCCCAACACGCAGATCGGCTGCGTGGTCGTGGGTCCCAACCACGAGATCCGCTCCACCGGCTACAACTCGTTCCCGCGCGGCATTCGCGACGACGTGCCGGAGAGGCTGGTGCGGCCGGCCAAGTACCTCTGGATCGAGCACGCCGAGCGCAACGCCATCTGCAACGCGGCGCGCGCCGGGACGGCGACCGAAGGCTGCACCATCTATGTTGAGATCATGCCGTGCATGGATTGCGCCCGCGCCATCGTGCAGGCCGGCATCATCCAGGCTGTGATCTCGGCCCAACGCATGTCCCAGTACTCGAGCGAGTACTACAACGAGCACTTCGGGATGGTGGAGACGCTCTTCGGGGAGGCTGGGGTCGGCGTGCGGCGGGTGTGAAGTCCGTGGCTTCCAGTGTTGCGAAATCGTGTCCTGAGATACAATGGAACTTACGCGAGCGTGCGGTTAGTAACGCTCGGTAGTTTTGCAGGCCAGCTTCAGGATCCCTCTCAACCTCTCCTGCTCAATTCGACATCCTTCGGCGGGCCTGGCACGGAAGGACGCCCCAATGCCGGAAAAAAACGGTCCTGACGGTCGCTGGAGCCATGAGGAACTGCGCGCCGCGGAAGCTACCGCCTGCCAGTTTCTGGAAGACAATAGCACCGATATCGCCGATACCCTGCGAGCCAAGGTCAAGTTCCTCGAAATCCTGATCGAACGCCTGGAGCGCAAAGCCACGCATTTCGAGGACCGGCTGGAATACTTCGCACGGGTATCGGAGATTGCCCGGTTGATCGAGGACGATGCCAATGGCTTCTTCGAGCTGGCCTCGCAGCCGGTGGTGGCCCGCATCCTCGCGACCGTGCCGCGCCAGTAGCGGCTACAGCCGCAGCTTTTCCAGGTCGGCCGGCTCGCCGAACTTTCGTCCGGCGAGTGCCGGATTGATCGCGCGCAGCAGACCCGTGAGCACCGCGCCAGCGCCTACTTCCACGAAATCGGCATGTCCCGCGCACGCCATCAGGCGGATGGCTTCCATCCAGCGCACCGGGTTGGGCACCTGATGGTATAGGCCCTCGCGCGCCTCGGCGCCGGTGCGAATCTCGCGCGCCTGCCAGTTGTTCACTAGCGGGCAGACCAGGTCGCGGAATTCGGTCGCATCCAGATCGGCGCGCAGGCGCTCCTGGGCGGGCTTCATTAGGGCGCAATGGAAGGGAGCGCTCACCGGCAGTAGCACGGCGCGGCGCGCACCGGCGGCTTTGGCCAGGTCGACCGCGCGGTTGACGGCGCCGGCGTGCCCGGCGATCACCACCTGGTCGGGCGAATTGAGATTGGCGGCGCTGACGATCTCGCCCTGCGCGGCCTGGCTCAAAATCGCGTCCAGCTTGCCATCGGGCAACCGCAGCACTGCGGCCATAGCGCCGACTCCCGCGGGCACGGCCTCCTGCATGTAGAGGCCGCGGTTGCGCACCAGCCGGACGGCATCCGCAAACCGCAGGCTTCCCGCTGCCACTAGCGCAGAATATTCGCCCAAGCTATGGCCCGCGACGCAGCACGGCTTGAAACCCTTCTCTTTCAACACGGAAAAGGCCGCGATCGAGACCGTGAGCAGGGCCGGCTGGGTGTTCTGGGTGAGCTTGAGTTGATCCTCGGGGCCTTCGAAGCAGAGCTTCGCGAGAGGGAAGCTCAGAGCGTCGTCGGCTTCCTCGAAGACCCGGCGCGCGGCCGGGAACGTCTCGGCGAGTGCCTTTCCCATCCCGGCGAACTGGGACCCCTGGCCGGGGAAAAGAAATACGGTCCGAGGGGCGGCTACCGGGCCGCCTGTAGTGTTTGCATCGGTCATGAATAGGCGATTATAACGCCTGCCACCGGGGGCACCGGTCATGGGCAGGTGCTATACTTCCGCCGGATACGGCGAAGGCCTGATGAACGCGCTTATCCGACCACCCGTTCTGCCGCAGGAGCGCCACCACGAATTCGTCGGTGGGCGCCCTGGCGTTTCATTTCGTCGATGAAATCGAGCAAGGGCTGAGTTTCGGCGGGCATGTGGCGCCAACGAGGAATGGGTGACGCGTGGCGTGGCCAACCGACTGGCCAGCATCATCGTGGGGTTTCCGCTGTTTCTCGTGGTGAGGATGATCGTGCTTGCGTGGGGCGGCAGCCGGAGCGTCTAGAGAGTGCGGTGCGCAAGTGGCTCACCTACATCGCGCAGGTGCTCACCGCCAACGCCGTGATCGGGATTGCTGGCCTACTTCCTACACGGCGATCTCGACACTCAGTTTGTGCTAAAAGTCCTGACGGTACTTGTGCTTGCCCTTGGAATCTTCACGTATCACCTCGGGTCGTTGCGCCGCGAACGCATCTCCTCGGTCCACAATCGAGAGTCCGCCATCCTGTACCGGCAATGGTGAGGCGGGCCTGAGCCGGCTAGTGGATCGACCGCGTCTTGCGGTTCATGTAATCCATCAGCAGATACTGCCCAAGTGTATAAGGCGTCGTGAAATAGGCCTTACCGCGGCACATCTCCGTCACTTTCTGGACGAAGTTCACCAGGCCGTAATCGCTGGCCAGCATGAAGGTGTTGATGAGGATGCCCTGCTTCTTGCAGCGGTTCACCTCTTCCAGGGTCCGGCTGATCACCAGCGGGTCGAGGCCGAAGGCGTTCTTGTACATGCGGACGTCCTCGAGGGTCAGGCAGCTCGGCTTGCCGTCGGTGATCATGACGATCTGGCGCATGTCCTTGCGCTCGCGTGAGAGCAGGCGCTGGGCCAGAATGAGGCCGTCGCGCGTGTTGGTGTAATACGGCCCCACCTGCACACGCGCGAGCTGGCTGATGGCCAGCTCCTCGGCGGAATCGTGGAACAGCACGCAGCGCAAACTGTCGCCGGGGTATTGCGTGCGGATCAGGTGCGCCAGCGCCATGGCCACTTTCTTGGCGGGCGTGAAACGGTCCTCGCCATAGAGGATCATGCTGTGGCTGCAATCCAGCATCAGCACGGTGGCGCAGGAACTCTGGTATTCGCACTGGTGCACCTGGAGGTCGCCGTACTCCATGTCGATCGGCACTTTGGCGCCCTCGCGGCGGATGGCCGAAAACAGGGTCTCGCTGACATCCAGGTTCAGCATGTCGCCGAATTCGTACGGCTTGGAGCTGCCGGAAGTTTCGATACCGGTGGCCAGGTCGCGCGTATCGTGGCGTCCGAAGCTGGATTTGCCGAGCGAGCCGAGCAGGTCCTTGAGGGTTTTGAAGCCCAGGAAGTCGAGCGATTTGTCGGTGACCTCGAACTTCACCTGGCTGTCTTTGCCGTCCCCCATTCCGGGAGCCGAAGCGTTCTGCGAACTGGGCTCTTCGATGGCGATCTGACCCTCATCCACCATCTTCTGGACCAGCTTGTCGAGCAGCGAATCCATCTGCTCCGCGGTCATCGATTGCAGGCGCTCCATCATTTCCTGGAGGCTCTGGTCGTCGAAGAGCTGGCCCTGTTCGAGGGCCCGCTGGATGGCCTTCTTCAAGTCTTCGAGCGTGTGCTCGTTCATCTCGCTGAAGGGCATGTACTGCGAATTGAAACCGCTCTCCAGCAGGAAATCGGAGAGCGCCTGCAAAAGCTCATCCGCCCCGATGCCCATATCCTCGCCGGAATAGCGCGAGTAATGAATCCATTTCATAACAGACCCCCCTCATCGCTGCCAACCGCTCCCTTGCGGGGCGCCCTTTGGGCCCGGCCCGGTCTGAGCCGCGACCCTAAAGAGCGATGCTTTCCCCTCAGTTGAATTGCCGCCGGACCGGCCGCTCGGGCTTCCCGCCGCTCTCTTCGCGAGGCGGTTCGCGTTTCTTCTCTTCGGCCGCGAAGCCGCGCTCCTCGTTGCGGCTGATGCGCCGGTGCGAGTACAGCCCCTCGAGCACGAATTCGGCGGCCGCGGCGCGCACGGCGTCCGGCTCATTCGAAGAAATCCCCAGCCCCTTGGTCTTCTCCATCAGCCCCTGAATTCCGCCCAACTGTCTGGCCATAGTAGCCGCATCGAGGTTCTCATCCAGTTTGAGCGAGCCGCCCAGGTCGAACCATTGCACGATCTGGGCAACGTTGGCGCCCTCGAAATAGCGGTCGTAAACCTTCCCCACTGCGATGCGAATCAGCTCGCGCGCCACGGTGTCGCCGCCCTTTAGCTCGCCCTCGTACTCCAGCTCCAGCTTGCCGGTGATGGCCGGCAGCGCGTTGTACAGATCGAGCATGCGCGGCACCGCCACGTCGTCCTTCACTCGCAGGGCCCGCCGCTCGGCGTTTGAAACCACGTTCTCCAGCACCGAAATGGGCAGCCGCTGCGAGACGCCCGAGCGCTTGTCGATGCGCTTATCCTCGCGCGCCGCGAAGGCCAGTTGCTCCACCACTTCCTTGATGTAGCCCGGCACCACCACTTCGACGGGCGACGGCCGCTTCAGCCACGCCTCCTGTTCGGTGATGGCGATGCCCTGTTCGACGGCGGCCGGGTAGTGCGTGCGGATCTCGCTGCCGATGCGGTCCTTGAGCGGAGTGATGATCTTGCCGCGAGCCGTGTAATCCTCCGGGTTGGCGGTGAAGACCAGCATCAAATCGAGCGGCAGGCGCACGGGATAGCCCTTAATCTGCACGTCGCCTTCCTGCATGATGTTGAACAGGCCCACCTGGATCTTGCCCGCCAGATCAGGCAGTTCGTTGATGGCGAAGATCCCGCGGTTGGCGCGCGGCAGCAGGCCGTAGTGCACGGTCAGCTCGTCGGAGATGTCCTGCCCGCGGCGGGCCGCCTTGATGGGGTCGATATCGCCGATCATGTCGGCGATGGTCACATCCGGCGTGGCCAGCTTCTCGACGTAGCGGTGGTTGCGATCGAGCCATGCGATGGGCGTTTCGTCACCCTGCGCTTCGAGCAGGTCGCGGCAGCGGCGGCAGATCGGTTTGTAAGGGTTGTCGTGTATCTCGCAGCCCTCGATAAACGGCGCCACCTCGTCGAGCAGCGTGGTGAGCATGCGGATCAGCCTGGTTTTGGCTTGCCCGCGCAGGCCCAGCAAAATGAAGTTATGGCGCGACAGGACCGCGTTGATTACCTGTGGCACCACGGTATCCTCGTAGCCTAGGATGCCCGGAAAGAGCGCATCGCCGCGCTGCAACTTGCAGATCAGATTATTTCGTAATTCGTCTTTAACGGAACGGCCGGCATATTTTTCCCGGTTAAAGTAGCCTTGACGAAGAGCGCCAAACGTCCGGGGCAACTCCTGAGTAGCTGTGGACACTATTCCCCCCCTCTGTTGGCGATTGTATCAGACCCATTCAAACATCACGCGTCTCATCCGATACAATGGCTGCTGTGGAGACACAAGTGAAGAGCCAGCCGCAGACCCTGTGGAGCCGCTATCAGGAGATCACACGCGAAGTCCACCGCGGCTTCATCGCGGAATGGACGGTGACGGTCATCCTGCTGTTATTTGCCACCACGTCGCTGGTCCAGGCCTTCGTTATTCCCAGCGCGTCGATGGAAAACACGCTGCTGATCGGCGACCACGTGCTGGTAGACAAGCTGGTCTATGCGCCCCCGGGGAACCTTTCCAAGCATGTGCTGCCCTACCGCGAGCCGCACCGCGGGGACATCATCGTGTTCCGCTACCCCCTGAATATCAAGGAAGATTATGTGAAGCGGGCCATCGGGCTGCCGGGAGACCGTATCAAGCTGGTCAACAAGCAACTGGTGCTGAACGGCCACCCGGTCAACGAGCCCTACGCAGTTCACTCGACCACGTACACCGATTCTTATCGCGACGATTTTCCCTCCGGGCCCCCCGGAATGGGCATTTATCCGCAAGCCATCGAGATGCTGGAGAACCACGTAGTCAATGGGGAGCTGGTAGTGCCGCCGGGCTGCATTTTCGCCATGGGCGACAACCGCGACGATTCGCTCGACAGCCGCTACTGGGGATTCGTGCCGCGGGAGAATATCGTAGGGACGCCGCTGATTATCTACTGGTCCTTCGAAGCGCCCACACAGGATTTGACCAACGGCAATATCGGGATCGATCATATCGTGGATGTGATCACCCACTTCTTCACCAAGACCCGCTGGTCGCGGACGTTCCGGCTGATTCGCGGATACCCGCTGCATTAGGGAGGTCGGCAAACCGCTCACTGACGGTCGCGGTTCGGAGCAGCCCTATTCGCTTCTGAATGTGAACGTATCGGTGTTGGTGCGGACCACCACGTGGCCGCCCGTCAGGGGTTTGCCGTCGTTGGGAAAAAAGACCGCCCCATCGGTGGAATCGCCGGGCGCCAGCTTGGTGCCCACCAGCGCGATGGCGCTCGCCGTCGCGGCGGCCCGGAACCGCGTGGCGCCGCCCATTGCCAGGGCCGACTGCCGTCGCTGCTCGTAACCGTTGGTCGAACGCAGATGCGGGTTGCCGTAGATGCCTGCTTCATAGGCGGTGACCAGCTTGATCACATCCGTCCCGCTGCCCTTTTGCATCAGCATGGCAATGACGGTCTGGGCCGGAACGGCGCGTAGGCTGCTGCCTTCGGTGCGCTCGTAGCTGAAATCGTCCGGGCGAATGACGTACGGTCCCGGCGAACCGTTCGAAACGGCCACTTGCAGGATGGTGTATTCGTGGATATGGGAGGGCATCGGGGCGAACATAATCGTCACCCCGGACCGGGTAAGTGTCTGATATTTAAAACCATTTGACTCGAACTCGATGACCTGCGCGAACGTCGCGCAAAGGCCCAGGGAGAGAGCCAGGGCACTCGCGGCCCACAGCCGTTCCATTACCACCATATTACGATAGCTCATGGCTGCTTACCGGGCGCGCGAGGCCGCCTGCTCCGCGTGGTCGGATGTTCCGGATTGCGAGCCTTTCGGCAACGCCCCGCAGCCCTCGCCGAAGGGCGAATACAAGACGAAAACAGAGCGCCCTTCACACATAACTAAATTCTTGTTACAATAGAACTTAAGCGCTAAACAAGGGAAATCAGCTTGGCCGATCAGGAACTACCACCACAAGGCTCGTTAGTGCCGCCCGCGGGCGGCGGGGATGGGGGCTCGAAAAACCTCATTCCTATCAATATCGAAGATGAAATGCGGCGTTCGTACCTCGATTACGCCATGAGCGTAATCGTGGGGCGAGCCCTGCCGGATATCCGCGACGGCCTCAAGCCGGTGCACCGGCGCATCCTCTTCGGAATGCACGAAATGGGCCTGGCGCCCAACCGTCCCACGCGCAAGTGCGCCAAGATCACGGGCGAAGTGATGGGCAAGTACCACCCGCACGGCGATTCGCCGATCTACGATTCCTTGGTGCGCATGGCGCAGCCCTTCACCATGCGGTATCCGCTGGTGGAGGGGCAAGGGAATTTCGGCTCCATCGATGGCGATCCGCCGGCGGCCATGCGGTACACCGAGGCGCGCCTGTCGCGCTTCGCCACCGCACTGCTCGAGGACATCGACAAGGAGACCGTCGATTTCCGGCCCAACTACGACGAGAGCGAAAACGAGCCGGAAGTGCTTCCCACGCGGGCGCCGAACCTGCTGGTGAACGGTTCGGCGGGCATCGCCGTGGGCATGGCCACCAACATTCCGCCCCACAACCTGACGGAAATCATCAATGCCACGGTTCAACTGATCCAGCATCCCGCGACCCCCCTGGCGCAGATCCTCGAGATGGTGCCGGGGCCGGACTTTCCCACGGGCGGATTCATCCTGGGACGGCAGGGCATCATCGACGCCTATACGCGGGGCCGTGGTCAGCTCAAAATTCGCGCCCGCGCCGCCATCGAACGCATGGGGAAAGACCGCGAGCAGATCGTCGTTACCGAGATACCCTACCAGGTCAACAAGAGCAAGCTCATCGAGCAGGCCTCCGCGGCGGTCAACGAGAAGCGCATCGAGGGCATCGGCGACATACGCGATGAGAGCGACCGCGACGGCATGCGGATCGTTTTCGAGCTCAAACGCGGCGAGCAGGCCGAAGTGGTGCTGAACAACCTGTACAAGCACACGCAGCTTCAGACCGGCTTCGGCGTGATCATGCTTTCGATCGTGAACGGGCAGCCGCGCGAACTGGGCCTCGTCGACGTCATCAAGCACTTCATCGAGCACCGCATCGAGGTGGTCCGGCGCCGCACCGAGTACGAACTGCGCAAAGCGCGCGAGCGCGAACATCTCCTGGTGGGTTTCC
>Ga0181520_10006046_pt1 | contig 18788 bp, 20 predicted proteins | sample PEATcosm2014_Bin_29_FD_132451 | JGI IMG/M metagenome (GOLD analysis project Ga0181520, IMG submission 132451) | Peatland microbial communities from MTU Mesocosm Facility, Houghton, MI, USA - PEATcosm2014_Bin02_30_metaG | ecosystem: Environmental > Terrestrial > Soil > Wetlands > Peat | place...
AACAATCATTTATCTTCCGTCTATTTTAATTTATAATTCTGTCGTTTTGAAAATTTGGCTAGGAATTTAGTGTTTTAATTCCAAATCTCACTTATGTAAAGCCTTCACCTTCCATCTTTATATATGTGGAAAATCACCAATTATCTGATAACATGGAAGCAAAACTAAGACCACTTCTACCTGGCATAGTTATGCCCCCTAAAAGTCAAATAATGACTGTACTGAGGGAAGCAGGAATCCTAGATAGAATTCCACAAGCACAAGGACTTTATCAATTTTATGCTCAACAAATAGGCAATACTTCAAGGAATCCTCTCGGTTTAATGTTTCAGTGGGAAGTCTCGGCACATCGCACTCTCTATTACCTGCCTGCCGATCTTGCAATTTCTGCGGGCATGACTTTTGATGGAGTGGTCATGGCGATAGCACCAGAGGAGATGGCAGCACAGGCAATAGCTATCAGACAAAAATTCTTAAATGGCAAACCAAATAACTATTCGCGATTTCCAGATCCTCCAAAGGAAGTCTTAGAAAAAATATTGCGACCTTATGCATGATTCAGGAAGCGCTCTTGCTTATTTCCTTAGCAACTATCGAATAGTTGCCTGAAAGCTTCGAGGAAGCCCTCTTCAGAGCCTCCTTCGCTATCGCCAAAGAGGCAGGAGTCGCATTAACCTTTATCTCAAAGACCTGGGTGTTGCGGTGCATCCTTGCGGCAACAGACACCGGCCTTCCAAAGGACATGGACATTCCCTGCGAGAGTCTGTCTGCTCCTGCACCGGTTGCCCTCTTTTTCTCACGTATTACCTGATGTGGATAAGTTACAACCCTGAAGAAATAATTCCCAGGCAGTTCCCTTTCGAGGTATTTGTTAGCCGTCTGCCTTGCTGCCTCGAGCGAGTTCGACCTTACCTGTACGTATTGGTCGGAATTAAGCGTGAGTATTGTATCATAATCTGGCTTGTTTACGCCCATCCTGAAGATAAGCAAGCTGGTGTGGGGAAGAGCCTTGATGAAGTTCTTTCTCGGCTTCTTTACAGAGTACCTGCTCCAAGACTGGCTTGTAATGTACCTCATTGTGCGTGCTGGCCTAAGTTTCATAGTAACCACTGAAGATTTGTAGATAATATATGGATAAAAAGATTATAAAGGGTTTGCTTGCACGCAGATTAAGGTCCTTACTGGCTCTCCTTCTTCACCGCCTTAAATCCTATATCTGAAGGTATATTGTTCGAATTATCTGCATAGCGTGTGTCTATTTCCTTCAAATCCCCTAGAACAAAATGGCTAAAAAAGACTTCTGAAAAATACTGACCTAAGGTATGATGTGGAAAGAATATCTCAACCTTCTCCCCCAACTTAATTTTAATATCCTCTCCTGATCTGTAGTCTTCGCTTCCAAGTTCAACAAATCCCATTAACGGGTGATGTACAACTGCAATGAGCAGACCTCCTGTTTCCAGAACCCTACTTATCTCTGAATATGTATTATCGAGGTTAGCAACGTAAGGAAGGCAGAACTTAGCAGTAACAATATCAAATGATGAGTTCTCGAAAGGGATGCTTTCCATACTGCCCAATACAAGATTTTTAGATCCTCCAAGGGTTCTTACGGCCTCTTTGAGCATCACTCCAGAAATATCTAGTCCATAAACAGCCTTTGGATTCAGTTCTCTAATACTACGAATACCATCTCCAGTGCCGCAACCCAGATCCAAAATCCTCTTACCTTCGAATAAAGCACTGGAAATAATAAATTGTGTTATTTTTGGCTCTTCTGTAGTTCCAGCGCGTTGGAGTTTTGCATACCTTCTTCCTATTATGTCATATTGGTGAAGCACCATAAATAATTCCCACTATAGCTAAACTAGTTATAACTCTGTCCTGGTATGATATACCTGTTTTTTCTTATTTCAGTTTCAAAGTCTAATCTTTGCACGCCGTCAAACGGTATAATATATCTCTTGACAAAGCCCCTACTCACGCCTGTTCTCTCATAAAGATCCTGCGCTTCTATAAGCAAAGAAGAGACATCGTTTACACATATCGGAGAAATTATCCATATAATACCTTCCGCAGCGAAGAAACTGTTTCTTCCATATCTGCCTTCATGTTCTGGGGTAACTGCCATTTCGGGTTTTGACGCTATGTTCCTGAATTCCGAGAAAGCTCTCCATAGATTCCTTATGCCCCCCGCATTTATTGTAAACTGTGGACTGAAAAAATATGATGCAGGGTATTCTGCAACCTGCAATGCCTTTACATAAGCATTTATCAACGGAAGTATCTCTTTCTGGATATGGTCTGCGCCCTTCTGGTCAAAGTTACCCAAGACGTTAACTGTTGATCCTAAAATGCCTATTACCTTTTCCACATCTTCGAAAGTTGCATTATCCAATCTACCCGTTTTGTCCAGTCCCTTGCTCTGCCTGTATCTGATAAGGGAATTCAAAAAATAACGCTCAGAATCAATGTAACCTGAATTTGGTCTTTGGCCAGCCTTCGGATAGAAGTTTTTTGCAAATAATCCGTCCTTTTTCATTATCGGATCGACACCATAGTAGATTCCATCGTCATTTTCAAACATGTATAAATCAACATTCCTAAACAAGAACTGCGCTTTTGAGTTCCCTTCCATAACGAATCCAGACTCAATAAGCTCCATAGCTACCCGTTCCCAGGAATTATCCAAAGAGAAGCTATCTGAAATCAGCATCACATACTTCCTCGGAACCTGATCGATCTTAAGTATGTGTCTTTCCCTTCCGTTTACCGTTGCTTTCGTAAATTGGCTATGGGTCTCCATACCAACCAGAAGGTACGGACCTACATGAAAAACATGTTTTCCCAATACTATTTTCTCTTCGAATTCAGACCCGGCGACTATAAGCGATTTGAACCTAAATTCCACGCTCGCGTCAGAACCCGTTTTCAATAACTGGTCTATGATAGGCCTGTATGTTTTAAGGGTATTTGCCATGTCCAAAACAAATTCTTTTTTTGAAACAACCGGATTCTTATCCGAAGCCCATCCGTACGTATAGGGGGTTACAGACAGCCTGAATGCCTCTATGCAATCCGCATACGTTTTGTTCAGGTTCTGATTTGCATCCTGGAGTTGTGGGTCGTTCCTGCCATACCCTACGGTAGTTATCCTTGTCCTAACTCCAATATCTTCCATGGCGTATTTAACGTACTTGTCTATGAACGGGTAAGAAGTTATGTCGTTGTCTTTGTATGGGTAAATCGCACCTGGCCTCCTCTTCTTCGGACCATAACCTACTAAGCCCTGCTCTGGCATGATGAATTCCTCAGAAAACACTCCCTCTTCCGATAAACAACCCTCCAATCCTCTTATTTTTAGCCCCATGAACTTTATTCCGGCAAAAAGGTTCGCCAGTTCCCCGGCATCCAGCCTAAAAATCGTCTTTCCGGCACCCTCTCCACAGAAACTACACTGATTGAAGCATCCCTTATCTGGCTGAAGTTCCCTCAAATTCGTGATTATCTCTGCTGGAAGCTTTAGCAAATTTTCTATAAGTTGGTCCCTTATTCTTCTGTCCTCCGAAGAAACATTAGAGATACCTCCTTCTGACTCCAATGCTATTTTGTACATCTACTCACAAGTATACTTTGTCCAAACTTGAATATAGAATAAATGTCCCCTGTACAGGGTACATAGTTTATATATGAATATGGCGTAAAAGAGATCATGTTCGAGAAAGAGCTCCAGTCGATGGGTCTAACCGAAGGCGAAGCAAAGGTTTACGAGGCACTCCTTTTTCTCGGTTCATCCACAGTCGGTCCCATAGTAAACAGATCAAAGGTCTCATATTCAAACATCTACGAGATCCTTGACAGACTTACTGTAAAAGGATTGGTCAGCTACGTCATAAAGGAAAAAACCAAACGTTTTCAGGCAGCTGACCCAAGCAGGATAAACGATTACCTAGATTCACAAGAACTCAAGATAACCAGAAATAAGGAGATCCTTAAGAGCCTAGTCCCCTTCCTAAATGACGTAAGGAAGGCGTCAGGCAAAACCGAAGAAGTCGAGATGTTCATAGGAAACAAAGGGCTTATGACTGCCTACGAAGTACTTTTGCATGGCACAAAGAAGGGAGACGAAGCATTTTTCTTTTACGCATACAATCCCGCATACATGGAAATTTCGCTTAGCTTTTACCGAAGGATAATGCCTTTTTTCAAGGAAATAGGGATAAGATGGAACGGCATAACTCAGGAAAGCTACAGGAAGATAAGTTTGGCAAGGCAGATTCCTAAATACATAATCAAAGAGCGTTATGTCGGTTTTCCCGTTCCGGGTAACGTCGGCATTTTCAATGATCGGATATTGATAATCGCCTGGAGCAGCCAACCTATAGGTATAGTCATACACTCCAAGGAGGTAGCCGACAATTTCAAGTCCTATTTCTCTTCACTATGGGAGATGGCCAAGGACTAGCTATTGACGCATGTTTTATCTCTTGAATATGACCTTGCCTATTATCTGTCCCTCGCTCACGTGCCCGAATTCCCTGCTGTCTTCGCCAAACAGGGTCTCGTTGTCGCCAAGGACAAAATACCTGCCGTTGTTTGCGTTCTTCACTCTTTTTACCAGATGCATATTCCTGTAGGGGTGCTTCAGCACAACTATATCCCCTTCTTTTACTCTCTTGCTGAGACCACTTACCATTACGTATTGGCCTGATTTGAGGCCTGGCTCCATGCTACCGTCAGGAACTTTGAAGAGCCTGAACGCCAATTTCATGGAATATAGTAGAATGGGATAATTAAAAAAGATTTAGATTATGCTGTATCTCATTTCTTCAGCAGTTCTGTCGCTTCATTGACTATGTTTTCTGCAAAAAGCCCATACTTCTTCATGAGTTCAGGTCCATCCCCTGATTCACCGAAAGTATCCTTTACGCCAACCATCGCCATCTTTGTGGGGTATTCCTTCGACAGAACTTCCGCGACTGCCGAGCCCAACCCTCCTATGATGTTATGGTCTTCCGCAGTCACTATCGCTCCGGTTTTCTTGGCAGCTTTTATTATCGCTTCCCTGTCCAGAGGCTTTATGGTATGGCAATCCATGACTCCAGCCGATATTCCGTTTTGCTTGAGTGTTTCAGCTGCCTTGAGCGCCTCTGCCAGCATTACGCCGTTGGCTATTATGGTCAAGTCGTCTCCATCCACAAGCGTTTCAATCTTACCCACCCTGATCTCTTCGTCCCCTTTGTATACTACAGGTATTGAAGATCTTAGTATCCTTATGTAAGCCGGTCCTTTTGAGCGTCCGACCTCCTTTATGAGCATTTTTGCCGAGTATGCGTCTCCTGGTGCTATCACGCGCATGTTGGGAATCGCGCGCATTATTGAAAGGTCTTCTATCGCCTGATGCGATCCTCCATCAAAGCCCACCGCGATCCCGCCATGGGATCCTATTATCTTCACGTCAAGCTTGCAATAGGCTATGGTGTTCCTTATCTGGTCTATCGCGCGCTCCAGGAAGACTATATAGGTTCCGCAGAAGACGGTCTTGCCGGCAAGCGCGAGTCCGGCCGAGACTCCTATCATGTTTTGTTCTGCTATCCCGACGTTGAAGAATCGCTCAGGGAACTTTTTCCCGAATTCCAGCATCTTGATCGATTCGGTTGTATCTGCTCCAACCATCACCGTATTGGCATTTTCGGTTCCGAGTGCGACTAGGGCTTCTCCAAGAGCGTCCCTTAACGATGCCATTTTTGTCTCCACCATCTAATCTCCCTTGTATTCCACCTGCTTTATCGCCTTCTCCAACATCTCCTTGTTCGGAACCTTTCCGTGGTACTCCTTATTTCCCTCCATGAAGTCCACTCCCTTCCCCTTCACGGTCTTCGCAATTATCACCGTAGGGAATTTTTCAGTGTTGGCCCTGTCCAGAGCGGAGATGAGCTGCTTCAGGTCATGGCCGTCAACCTCGATGACGTTCCAGTTGAATGCCTTCCATTTTTCGGCAAGCGAATCTGAAGGCATTATCTCAGACGTCGTTCCTTCCTGCTGGAGGCCGTTCTTGTCTATTATGGCGACAAGGTTGTTTAGCTTGAACTTCGCTGCTGACATCGCAGCCTCCCAGACCTCGCCTTCGTCCTGCTCGCCATCGCCCATGAGCACGTATATCATGTGTTTCCTGTTGTCGAGCCTCGCGGCGAGCGCCATGCCTATTCCTTCCGAAAGGCCTATGCCCTCAGGACCTCCAGGTATCTCCACACCCGGAAGCTTGTTCGGGTCGGGGTGTCCCTGAAGTCTTGAATTCAGTTTTCTAAGCGTGGACAATTCCTCTTTTGGGAAGTAACCGCATTTTGCCAATACGCAGTACAATAGCGGAGCCGCATGTCCCTTCGAGAGGAGGAATCTGTCGCGATCCTCCCATTTCGGGTTCTTGGGATCGTGCCGCATCTTGTAGAAATAGAGCGAGGTTAGTATCTCCACCGCGCTCAATGATCCTCCCGGATGGCCGGAGTTTGATTTTCCCAACGTCTCAAGTATGTCCTTCCTGAGGTCGGCGGTTATGACGCTGAGCTGCCTTATGTCCAACTGCCTGTCTCTAATTGTAAAATCAGTTTCCGGCATGAGAAACAACTACAATTACCTTATTGTGCGGATACAATAATAAAGCATTGCCTCCTCATTTGCTTCTGCTCTCCATGTATATCTTCCTTGCGCTGGCCATGGCCGAGACAGTGGCACTCACCCTCCAGAAAACCCTTCTATTCATGCGCATGCTGCTGATTTTCCTCTGCCTGTCCTCACTTTCAATGGTAAAGAAGGCACCGCCTAGTATTATTGCCAATGTAGTCAAAAGCCTAATGCCACGGTGATGCTTGAATGCAAAATATGTCCTCCCTTCCTGCCTCTTGCAGAAGATCTTGTCTCTCATCTCCTGGCTTTTAGAAAATGTCAGGGTATGGCCTTCAAGGTGGATTAGAGACACCCTTCCGTTATACACCACCCTGTATCCCGCGGCGCTGGCTCTCAGGCAATAATCTGCGTCTTCAGGCGCCCTGAAGCAACTATCGTCAAGCACGCCGATTTTCTTTATGACTTCTCTCCTTATAAGAATTACCGCGCCTATTACTGCGTCGATGTCCTCTATTTTGTCGTACTGGCCATTATCCGTTTCCGCCCTGCCGCGCGTTTTCGGAAGATTCTTTATGGATATGCCGGCATGCTGTATCTTTAGGTCAGGATAAACTAGTTTGCATCCCTCCACGCCTATTCGTGCATCTCCGTCGGCCAACTCAACCAGCCTCGAGAGCCATGTTCTGTCCCTTGCTATTACGTCGTCATTGAGAAGCACCATGTACTCCGGATTGTATCTCTTCAGCGCATAGGCTATCGCCGAGTTGTTATTTTTCGCATAGCCCACATTTTTCTTGTGTGATAAAACATCGACATGGGGGTAATTCTTTCTTACGTATTCGTCTGTCCCGTCAGGCGAGCAATCGTCAGTCAGTATGGTCTTATAACCGGAAAAGGAAATGTTTTTGATGGAGTCGAGGAGCAGCTTGATTATCGGCTTTCCCTTATACGTAACAGTGCGGCCGTTATAACTAGATACTACTAAACATACCCTCGTTTTCAAATCATCAACCGTGGTTTTCCATACAAGCTCATTTGCCTATCATGAACCTGTAAAGAACTTCGAAGTTCTTGAAATCCAGGAACCTTCCATTTTGAAACTTGTTTACCTCGATCTTCAATTTCCCCGAATTAAGAACGTCCGCCACCGTAAACTCCGAAAGGCCCTTCGGTTTATAATTCATGGTGCTCGATATCTCAAGATACCTTTTCCTGAAGGCCATGATGCCCCACGCCCAATCGCTTTTTGGATTGGCCGACTTGTCTTCAAATAAATAAGTGGAATCATCCTTCACCGAGACCGCACACAGCTCCTTAACATTGTTCACCTTGTATAATCCAAGGACCACGTCAGCATCCGACTGCTTCAGTTTTTTGTACAGCAGGCTAAAGCTTTCTTCGGGGAGCACATACGTATCCGGCATGCCGAAGAGGATATAATCATCATCCGAGAGAAACGGAAGCACCTTATTCATCGCATCCGCCAGCCCCTTTGGCTCCCTTTGGATGATGTAGCCTATGGCAACTCCGTATTCCGAGCCGTCTCCATAATATGAAAAGAGAGGGGTTCTGTTTGGAGACGCAACAAAGTAAATCTTCTTCGCCCCGGCTTTCAGCATCATGTCAAAAACATGTCGAGACACCGGCACCGGGCCGCCCGTCTTCTTGTCTATCCTATAGGGCATCATTTCCTTAGGAGTAACATAGGAGAAGCGCGAGCTCCTGCCAGCGCAGGGAATAAGTCCAACTATTGCCATATAACCTCCATTATCTTCCCGCCGTGTGTCCATCTTCAGCGTGGTCCATGTCCGCAGCCGGAGAGGCCAGGCCTTGGCCACAATATATGAGAAGATTACCTTTATATTTATGATGTCGTATATATTTCTATTTTCTCCATGTGTATTCTGCCCTGGAGGTCCTGTAATCTAAATGTGGTATAATTGGACGAAGACGAAACGCGAAAAAAACTAAGCGAGATTGAGGAACGCAAGAAGGTCCTCGCCCAGGGGGAGAAAGAGTTCAGCAAGGGGAAAGAACTCCTGAACAAGGAGGAAAGCGAGCTGAGAAAGGAGATGACTTTCGAGAAGAAGGCGGAAGCTGCGGAAGGCAGGGCAACCAACTTCGATAAAAAATGGAAGGGCATCTTCGGGAACCCCTCGGAAAACAACCTCCAGACCTACCTATTCTATTCGATTGCCGTACTGCTGATATTTGTAGCGGCCATCTACCTACGAAGCACGCTGCTGAAGTACTGGGGCTTCTACGAGCCCGACGACTTCTATCACTTCTCTGTCATAAGGGCCGCAGTCAACAACAACTTCCTCATACCTGTAAAGCTTGGCCTGTCCGGCTGGCCGCAACCCAGCGACATAAGCGAGCCGCGCGGGCTGTATTGGGTAACCCTGATACCGTATTTCTTCCTGAGATTCTTGGGAATCAGCTACTATAACATAATGAGGAACATCTCTCTCGTATTCGGACTCCTGGACATGCTCGGCGCCTACCTGCTGGCAAGGCTCCTGAGCAAGGACAAGTTCTTCCTCCTGCTGGTATTGGTGCTCGTAGCCCTGAGCTCCGGTGACGCCGCAAGGACGAGCGCGCTGATATACAGGGGAGACAGCTTCGTCACAATATTCCTCATAATAGCGCTCCTCTTTCTGGTCTACCTATTCAAGGCGAAATCGAGCCGGGAGAAGACCATCTGGGCGATCCTTTCCGGTCTCTTCCTGAGCCTGACAAACTTCGTCTGGAACGGTTCTCCATTTGTCACCATAATATACCTGGTGACCGTTATGCTGGTACTGATTTTTTCCTTTGTAAGGAAGAAGGAAAAACTGCTGAACGACTTCCTCTACGTCCTTCTCGCCCTAGGAGTCTGGTTCATCGGGGTAAACGCCTTAATCTTCGGAGGGCAGATCACGTTCGGCGCGCAGTCGCTTTCAGGGCTTGAATTCCTGCCAATCTACGCCTTCCTATGCATAGGCTGGTTCGTAGCGCAGTACATAACCAAAAAGAACTACTTTGAAAGCGGCGTAGCAAGGCTGGCATTGATAATCGCTGTCGTTCTCCTTGGTATCGTTGCGATCTATGCAATAGAACCAGCGCTCGTAATAAACGTAGTGCTAAACAACGGGCTCATAGTGACAAGCTCCTTCACCGCAACCATACAGGAGCTCACGCCACCGACATACAGCTTCCTTTTTGCGAGCTTCGGCTACGCGCTCTACACCTCTCCCGTAACCATACTGATGACGCTTCCTTCGGTCGTCCTCCAGGGGGTTTCTGCGCTCTCGGTGCTCAGGACGGAGCTTGACTTCGTATTCTGGATAATAATGCTGCTGGGCTTCATACCTTACCTCTTCATGAAGGTCTACGATTCGGAAGGCTTCCTGAGCGGCAATGCGAGATGGAGGCTCGGCGTGGACGTGGAGATGATAGTGCTCGCAGTATACTTCGCAATAACCGCCTTCCTCCAGATATACGCGATCAGGTTCAACTCCCTCGTGGCGGTGCCACTTGCGATATTCGGCGCATACACCATATACTGGCTTACCCTCTTCTCAAAGAGATTCAACCTAACAAGAATACTCGGCATGATAGCCCTATTCTTCATACTCCTGCTAATATTGAATTCTACGCTTGAAGGCACATTCGGCTCATCGCTCGTCTTCCCCATGGTCTCGTTTGTGCTGGCCGCCCTCGCAGCCGTCGGCGTCTATCTCCTGGCAAAAAGCACCAACAGATACGAGGTCTACTGCTACGCCATAACAATAGTACTCGTAATGGTCCTTCTCTACTATGACATAATCTTCAGCGCGAACGTTTCTCCCGCAGACTCCATGAACCCGTCACTCTTCTCCGCCATGACCTGGCTCAAGAACAACTCGGCTGCCAACAGCGTGGTCCTGACCCTCTGGCCCGACGGAAGCGTTGTCGAAGGGGTGGCAAACAGGACCAGCGTGATGGACAGCGTGGGCTCGCAGAATTCGCAGAAAGCCGACCCCTTCGCACTCTGGCTCTTCAATTCAAGCGGCGATCCGGGCTTCCTGACCTCAAGCAACATCGGAAGCCCCAATTATCTTCTGGTGAGATATGTCTGGCTCTATGGCGAGAGCGTCGGAATCTTCCAAGAATCAGGTATCAACTCGAGCCAGGAAAACGGCTACGCCTTCGCCCCGCTCTCCAGCTTCAATGAGTTCGCCAATTCTACCACCGAGATATTCAAGTTCAGCAGCGGCTCGAACGGGCAGGGCATAAACGCGGTCGCTCAGGTGTACAGCAACAACACCCTCCGCAGCTACATAGACGAGGGCAACGGACAGATCTCCCCATTCACATATGTGGCCTTTGACGACCAGAGCACCGGCAACTTCAGCGTGGTCAAGCAGACCGCCTTCAATACGACAAACAACCAGCTGCTGTTGATACAGTACTCCGAGGTGCCAAACCAGCAGCTCAAGCTGAACATAACGAATGCGGCGATCTTCGCCCAGGGGATGGCCGACAGCAACCTGCTCAAGTTCCTGTACTTCTGCAACGCCAGGACCTGCCTCTGGAACAATAACGTCGCTTCCCTGCAGCTGGTCTACGCCAACTCCGACACGAAGATCTTCAAGATAACCTACAACAGCACTACCTGAGCCTACCGTACTTGCAGGCCTTGTTCAACGGGCATTCTGCGCAGACAGGCTCGGTCTTCCTGCAGTATCTCTTGCCGAGCTCGACAAACTGGGCGTGGAAATCCTTGTATAACCTAAGGTCTTTCGGGAGTTCCCTCAAAATAAGCGACTGAAGCTCCTCGTATCCAAACTCCTTCCTTCTGAGATAAATCCTCGACATGCTCCTTCTGGTGTACGCGTCTATTACAAAGATCGGCTTCTCGGCCGCATAGAGCAGTATCGAATCGGCGGTCTCCATGCCAATGCCATTCAGGGATAGCAACTCCTTTCTCAATTCAGGTACGCCATTATCAAATAATTCATCCAAGTTTTTATAATTCCCGAAGAGATATACTACGAAACCCTTCAGCCTCTTCGCCTTCTGCTTGTAGAAACCGCTCGGTTTTATCAAGACCTCAAGTTTTCGTATATTAATTCCAGCTATCTTTTTTAGGTCAAGCATCTTCTCTTTTCTTAGGTTGGCTATCGCCTTCTCCACATTCTTCCAGCTTGTGTTCTGAGTGAGGATCGCGCCTATGATTACCTCATCTCTGGTCTCGCCTGGCCACCAATCGAGGAAGCCAAACCTCTTTCTGAGAGCCAAATAAATCCCTTTCGTTTCTACTTTTTTTATCGCACCACCAGCAACTTTAAATATTTATTCTAGCAATGTATTTATGAATAGCCATTTGGCTATTTGCTCGGCAGCGTCGGGATTTGAACCCGAAAATCCTGGATGGACCTCGCTTTTCAGGCGAGAGGGGTACCAATTACCTTTGTACGCTGCCTTTGAGCTATTATTTTGGTTTAGACATTAGTCCGAACGCATATCTTATACTAGATTACAAGTTTATATACTTTATTATATATATTATACTTGGAGAAATAGGTTCTTCCATGACGTGGCTCAGCTAAGTAGAAAAAGATTTGGAGCGGAATTGGTTTTCGGTTACTGTATCCTGATCTCTCCGCTTTTTATCTTGGCTATGATGGCCATGGCATCGACTCCGTCGCAGGTTATGTTCATGCTCTTGCACGTTCCAAGGACCTGTTTTGCCTTATCGGCGAAGGTGTTTCCGTACATGCCATTCTCCTTCGCCTTTGCCACCTTCTTTACCTGATCGAGAGTTATGTTTCCTGCTACAGTTTCCTTTGTTTTCGCGCCGTTTGGTATCCCAAGCTCCTTCAATATGAGGGCGCTCGTTGAAGGGGAACCTACCTCCACCCTGAAGCTCTTTGTTGCGGTGTCTACTATAACCTTCACGGGTATCTTCATTCCCTCGAACGCCTTTGTTTTCTCGTTTATCTCAGCGACTATTCCCGCTATGTTTACTCCCAGCGGTCCCAATGCCGGCCCGAAAGGCGGTCCGCTTGTAGCTTTTCCTCCTTCTACCAATCCGTTTATTGTCATTTCAGCCATTATACAACCTCAGCTTTCTGAATTATCTTGGCGGTGTTAGATTTTGTTGTCACCGGTATGGGCACTGCAACATCCATAAGTTCCACGGTTATCTCGTCCTTCGCGACGTCGACCTTCCTGACCTTGGCCTTGTAGCCCTTGAAAGGTCCGGCGAGGAACTCTATTATGTCGTTGACTCCTATCTCCTGCGCCGTCTGTTTGATGGTGAGCATCTTGGATATCTCTTCCTCGCTCAGAGGGCTCGGGAGCATCCCCTTCACATGCGGCTCGTTCATTATGAGCTCCCTGCACGCGTTCTCGCTCTCGGCCTCTATGACCAGGTAGCCGCGCATTCCTGTAGGTAATATCAAGGAGTAAATGGGAAGACTGCCCTTGAGTACCTTGTTCTCAAGTATGTCTGCCGTTATCTTCTCCTGGCTTGATGTCACTCTCACTATAAGGTACAATATATCACTTTATGCCCAGGCCGCCACGCAAAACATGTCACATAGCGGTTTAGGATTGAGTATCTATTGGAAGGTTAAAGAATAAAATACCATACCTTAGGCCTTTCATATGAGCTGAGCGCTGTTTATGAAGACTTGTAGAAGAAGATATAGCTTAGATTTAATGCGCAGGGAGACGCCAAGTTACAGGGAACTGCTAGCAGCAAAAATCGGGGAGAAGAGGTACAAGGAGATCAGCAAGGGCTTCGACGTTCTGGGCAACATTGCGATAATAGACGCTGACAAAAGCGTTGCGGGAAAGGTTGCGCGGATAGTGATGGACACCCACAAGAGCGTGGAGACTGTCTTGAGAAAGGGAGGGCCGGTCAGCGGCAGGTATCGGACAAGGAAGTATGTTTTCGTGCTTGGGAAGAAAAACTACACGGCAAGGTACAATGAAAACGGAGCATCATTCGTATTCGATGTAAGAAAGGTCTATTTTTCGCCAAGGCTTGCATATGAAAGGAAAAGGATAACCGACCTGTCCAAAGACGGAGAGAGCGTAGTGGTAATGTTTGCGGGAATAGGGCCATTTGCGATAGAGATAGCCAAGAAGAACAAGAAATCGAAAATCATCGCTATCGAATTGAACAAAATGGGTTACAAATATGCAATTCAGAACATCAGGATAAACAAGACGGACAATGTAACTCCAATACTCGGAGACGCAGCCAAACCTCCAAAGAAGTACAAGAATTTTGCCGATAGGATAATAATGCCGCTGCCCATGGATTCCTACAGATTCCTCGAATCCGCATTCGCAATGGCCGGAAAGAGGTGCATAGTGCACTATTACGCTTTCGTCGACGACGAAGGAGATGAGGAGATAGTCAAGGTAAAGAAATTTTCAATTCGACACGGAAGAAAGTTCAAGCTGCTCGGGAAGAGGATAGTAAGACCATACTCTGCAAGGACCACAGAAATTGTTCTGGATTTTGAAATAGCAAGGAAATAGCCTAAGGGATTGTTTTGCGCACAACTTATAAATGTTGATTTCGTAGAAGAAGGTAGTGGGTAGTAATTTGAACGGGTTGATGATAGGATGAAAGGGCAACCGGCGATTGAGTTCCTATCAGTATACTCCTGGACTCTCATCGCAATCATACTCTTTACGGTTGTGGCTTCAGTGCTCGCGAGCGCCCAGAGCAAACAGGTATATCCTCCTTCATACTGCTACATAACCATCGGACTGCCCTGCTACGGGATGTATGTCATGTCCAACAGCCTAGGCACCTTCTCGCTCATAATCTTTACAAACGAACTCGGGGTAACCTTAAACTTCCCGAATAACGCCATAAAAATCAATCCGACCTACCTAAATTCGAGTTATTACGGCCAGTGCGTGCCGACAAATGCGGTGGTGGGTGCAGTAGTCTCCTGCAGCGCGGCGTTTCCAGGATTTAGTACCTCTCTGGGCACCGAGATGAATCCCAACTTCCTACTCTCCTACAAGATCTGCGGCAGCAGCTGCTCGGGTACGCTAGCAGTCTACAACACAAGCGGTGCGGCAGAGGTGGCCGTTTCACCGTACGCGGCGCATTTCAGGAATTTCGTCGAACTTGCAAGTCCTCCGTCATTCGGAACGGTCTCTCCGGGCAACGGAACATATAATTACGGCTCCCAGGTGAGCATCTCAGAAAACACCCTCAACGGGCATACCTTCATAGGATGGACCTGCGCAGGAACCGGCTGCTACAACGGGAGTTTGACAACGAATACCGTTACACTGAGCAATTTTATAGTGGAGACCGCAAACTTCAGATAGCCGCTTCAATGAAAAGCTATTTTTTCCTTGAACCCTTCTTCTGGTTGAAAATTGAGATCGCCTTCCTGAACTCTTCCGGCGAGACGAAGTTGTTGTAGACACTTGCGAACCTTATGTAAGCCACCGGATCAAGCTTGAAGAGTTCCTTGACCACCATATTTCCTATGGCCTTGCTCGTCACCTCCAGTTTTCCTTTTGTGCGTATCTTTCCCTCTATCCTGTCTGTTATCTCCTCCATAAGGGCCCGGCTTATTTCCCTCTTCTGGCAAGCCTTCATGATTCCATTGAGGATCTTGTTCCTGTCGAACTGCTGCCTGGTGTTGTCCCGCTTTATAACAGTTATCTCCTCAACCTCTGCCCTTTCGTAGGTGGTGAACCTCCTCTTGCAGTTGTTGCACTCCCTCCGCCTCCTCGTCACCTCCCTGTCGGTCACCTCCCTCGAGTCGATGACTCCGGTATCCTCATTTTTGCAGAAAGGGCATCTCATAAAAATACCAAGTTATCCAAGGAAATCGTCTATCTTGAGCTGCTTGATTAGGTTCATGGTCTTCCAGTAGTTCCTAATGTAGGGGGCAAGGTGATTTGTCCTGAGGTCCGCCTTTATCGCCTCTATTGTATACTTGTCGGAAGGATACCCGGAGCCTATCCGTATTCCCTCCTTCTCCCTTATCCTCTCTATCTCCTCATCCCTCACAACCTTAGCCACTATGCTTGCTGCCGAAACCACCGGATACCTCGCGTCGGCCTTGTGTTCGGAGATTATCTTTATCGAACCGGCATGCCTGTTCTTTCTCGGCTCCTTTACCCCGGCTATCTCCAGCGCCAGCTTGGAATGAAGCTTGATCCTGAGGCCGAACCTCTCAGGCACCACATCAGGCGAGTCTATGTATATCCTCTCGGGAGTGATTTGTGTCGAGTCTATCAGCTTTGCGAAGTTGAGGGCCTCCAACTCGTTTATGGAGACCTTGTTCTGCATGGCCTCGTTTATCTCGGTGTTGGTTATTTTGTAAACTTTCACCTCCTCGGCTATGGCATTTATCTCTTCAAAAAGGAAACGCTTCTTCCGCTTGGTGAGCATCTTCGAATCCCTGACCCCGATTCTTGAGAACTTGCCCTCCCTGCCCTTGCTCACGCTGACTATACCGATAACTATGGGTCCCATTACAGCACCGCGACCCGCTTCGTCGCCGCCTGCAATGATTATGCAAACACCTATTACACTAGGTTCTTCCTGTCCACTACAATGAAATCGTTTACGGCCATGACGCTTGTGTATGGGACCGTCAGCCTTCCGCTCTTGACGCTCAGCTTGTTCACAAACTCGCTGTCCACATTGGGCTCTATGACCAGAGCGTTGAGTTTACCTGAGGTTTCACTCACTTCAGCATCGACAAACTTCCCGAGATCGAATCCGTCATTTGTTACGACTTCCTTGCCCACAAGCTGTTCCGCTATCATATATTTTACCATTCTACGCACCTTGTTACTCCAGAGAGATATCAAGAATATGTATACGGCTTAAGTTTATATATCTGAGCCTCTAGAGGTCGTCAGGAGTTGACAAGGAGAAAATGCCCATAAACATAACTCCAGTGCATGAAAGTTGCGCCATCTTCGAATCTGGAACAAGAAAAGACAGAAAGGAATAAGAAAGAGGCGAGGCATATTGTTCTGGTTGTAAAGATGGCAAATGAGGGAATGCTTATCTTCAGGGACAAGCAGGCCAAACTGATACTAATGCTGGCGGACGGAAGCAAGGAGTGGTACCTTTCCAGCCTTGCCAAGAGCGCAGCCGTGACCTACATCCACACGAGCAGGTTCGTTGGCAGATGCGAAAAGCTGGGGATCATAGATTCGGAAAGGCACGGAAAGATAAAGAGGATTTTCCTCACCGAGAAGGGAAAGAGCATAGCCCAGGAGATGCAGTCTATAATAAAGAGAATGAACGAAGTTCCTGTGGCCGTCGAACCAAAGCCACAACCTAAACCGCTTCTATAACGGTGCGCTTCCTCATCGAATTCAGGATATGAGCGTAGTCCCTATAATGCACGAACGAGGTTACCGTAATTGTATACTCCCCTCTCTCAGTTCCAACGTCGCTGTAGATGTCTATGCGCGCCTCCTTCTCCTCATTCGCAGCAAAAGTTCCCAGCTTCACCTCCTTCTCCTTCGAAAGTCCTATGGAATCAACGCTGAGCTGCTTCGGAACGCTGACGACCACCGAGCCCATAACCGGCTCTCCGGTGAGGTTCTTGAGCTTCACCATCAGCGTGGAGGAGCTCCTCTCGCGCGACCTGAGCCTGTAGGGCACGAACTCGGTCTTGAACGCGTAGGGGAAGCGGGCACCGAGCTGCGATGAAACATCCCTCTTGCCAAATAAATCTAGAAGTCCCATAAATTCAACCTGCGGTCACGTTTATCGAAGCGAGAGCGCCACTATCTCCTGTAACTTCAAGTTTATAATTGTTGCCTTTCGGAAAGTCCACGACCACCCTTTCGCCGTCCAGCGTGAGCCCTCCGCTGTAGGTGAAGGTTCTGCTCTCTCCGGGAGTAAGGTAGTAGCCGTAGGCGGTGCCCTCTAGGCCTGAGACCGAAGTGGGAACCGTGAGCGTTCCATTGCTTTCGAGAAGGAAGGGAAACAGCCCCAAGTCTTTCTCCTCCAGGCTGACGTTTTTCGCCTGGACCTGCAGGGCTTCGGCCTTCGCGTTCTCGACCAAATTCAGTATTCCGGTGAGGTTGGCATTCGAGAGGTTGCCGCTGGCCAGCTTCTCCGAGAGGACGCTCTCGAGCTGGGTCAGGTTCTCGCCCTTCAACGAGCTCGCGTAGGAGGAATTCGTCAGGTTGCCTATGACCCCTGTCAACAGCGAGCTCTGGTCACTCGCATTCAGCCCGCTGCCTATCGAGCCCAGGCCGGATAGCGATCCGCTCAGGAAATTGCCGGATACGAGCGTGCTGATCTGGTTCTCCGACAAGCCGGCCGTTTTTCCCAAGCCTATTATCTGGCTTATGTTCACGTTTGAGACTATGGAATTTGAGGCGTTGGTCGTTGCGCTGCCGCTGGACAGTTGGCCTATCGCCTTGCCGATGACATAGAAGGTCTCGTTGAGGAGCGACCCGGCTGTTACGTTGCCAGAAGACGGAGGGACATCAGGGATAATTTTTCTTGCGTTGACAACCGCCGAAACGTTCCCGAATATAATTAGATGTCTGAGGGTAAGCGGCAGATTGGAATTGTCGCTTACCGTTATTGAGACCTGGGTCTGGTTACCATTGGAACCGAGTGAGGCAGAGCCTATTTCAATGTTGGGCTTCTCTCCAGCCAGTGCTAATCTTACCGAGGCGTTCAGCGGGAAGGTCTGGTTTAATTGGGCCACGGAGCCGACGTTTTGTATTGCTATGCCTCTTAGCGAAGGCACCATTGCGAACATCGTTGAATTGGCAGTGAAGATGGGAATTATGGCTGGCGAAAAGTCTAGGACCAGGCTTGAGGAAAGATTCAGCTCCGGAGATCCGAAAACCGAGGATGTGAACTGCTGGTTTGGAAATACAAGGGGGCTGCTTGTGCCGTTTATGGCAATGCTTCCGGATGTTAAGTTGAATCTGATCATGTCCACAGTGGAATTAAGAGGGATCCTTACAACCGCTATGGTCTCGCTCGAATTAACCAGGGAGAGAAGATCGGCGCTACCTCCCGCATAGGTATCGATCCATTCAGATCCCGTCGCATTTTTAATGTGAACCTGGACCGAAGAATATGTGATGTTTATGCTCTGCGTGTTTTTCGGGAATAATGAAGGATCAGTCAACTGTATGGAGAGGGTTGAAGCCTTGCTTAT
>Ga0181520_10006047_pt1 | contig 18788 bp, 13 predicted proteins | sample PEATcosm2014_Bin_29_FD_132451 | JGI IMG/M metagenome (GOLD analysis project Ga0181520, IMG submission 132451) | Peatland microbial communities from MTU Mesocosm Facility, Houghton, MI, USA - PEATcosm2014_Bin02_30_metaG | ecosystem: Environmental > Terrestrial > Soil > Wetlands > Peat | place...
ACCAACCCAGAGTTCGTGAAACATAATATGCAGTCTGTTAGTGCCAATGATTTTGGTCAAACGTCTGGAAAGACCAAACGGCAATCCCTTGGGATGAAAGCCAAATGGCACGAACTGAAGGCTCACCCAGTCTGGTTGAAAGTCGCGAAGACGTTTACGTGCAAGTTCCACACGTTCTTCCCAGGCCAGCCAATTAGGCAATCGCAGAGACTCAATTGGCGACGCCTCACTTCTCCGCCCATTCGGATGCTCACAAAGGGACTCCCGCTTGTTTGGAACAATTTCCTCGATCTTCACCGTCCAGCCACTGTCCCCCTCAACCCGCTCGCTGATGCTCATGCCAATCTTTTCGCACAGTGCCACCGCCAAACACTCATGCCCCTGCCGCATACATTCCCCTGCGAGTATTCGCGTGTAATCACCCACACCATCACGGCCTGGGTCCAGTGAACTACAGATAAATGCCAACCTCATGGGCTTGCGCCATAAAATGCAGCCATTGTGGAATTAAATCATAAAACTTGGAAACTCGAACGCCGTTAAGACGCATTTCAAAGAGGAGATATCAGACGGGCTTGCGCAATCTTGCGCCCATTTGGCGCAGCAGCTTTCGTCCAATCGGTACGGGAAGCCTCCGGCTGGCTTCCTCAGTTGCTTCGACGAGGGTTCTCGGCAGTGCATGAAGCAGCAATTCCATTTTCAGATGGCCATTCGTCAAGGGGTTGGTAAATAACGAAATTACCTCGACCTGTAACCCGGCCCGGGACGCCAGCACTGTGATTTCCTCGGGATGCAAAAGAAAAATATGACCATCAGAATTTGGCTTGAATTGGACCTCCTCGTAGACGCAGGGATCCGGACAGTCGGAGAATTTTGGCAGCTTGTTGCGAAAGCACGCGCCGTTGGGTGTGGTCATTACGATAAATCCCCCCGGCTTTACGAGTTGCGCGGTCTTGGCCAGAAATTCATCAGGATGGGCAACATGCTCGATGATTTCAGTGATGAGAACGGCATCAAAGGGAGCCGGGAAGCTGAGCTCAAACGCGTTTCCGGGGGAGTAACTAAGCTTACCTCGCTCGTGTTTGAGACGGACATAGTCTGCGAGGTCCTCGCGGAGGTCGTTCCACGTCACGTCGTAGCCCATTTCGGCCAGCGCCAACGAAAAATTTCCTTGGGCGGCGGCGATATCCAGAATCCGCGCGCCCGGAGTGAGGACCTCGGCGAGCAGGCGCAACGTTTGGCCCCGCCGGCTGGCGTAGGCATAAGCGTAACCCCGGTGGGTGATCTCACCATAGACCTCCTCCAGGTCATAACCATAGGAGCTTTTCCAGGAATCCGGCCAGTCTGGTTGGAGATGCACCCGTTTCATAGCAGGGTTGGGGCGATGGCGTTGATGGTCATGATCGTTTAAAAAAGCTTTCTAAAACAGGCGTTCCAAAGCGGCCGCCGCCATGATGTCCGCCACCTTGAATATTTTGAAAAAATCCGTTGTAATTCTGATCGGCTGGCTTGAATTGGCCCAGAAATTTTTGTCGGCCGGCCCGGGCGCAAAACCCTTGCTCAAGCGCTCCCACAAATAATTGCGCCGCCAGGGCTTGTTGGTGCCCAGCGAGTGCGACATCAAATAGCCCATCCGGTCAATGTCCATGCCGTCCTTTCCCGACAGGCTGAATGGCCTGGCGGTGTCCATCAAGGCGATGTTCAACGCATCTTGATCCGTAAAACAAAACTTGAAGGTTCGATCGTGCAGCACCCAATCCATCAGGTCGCCCGCGGCCGGTGACATTTCCCGCTGGATTTGGCGCCATTCCTCAAGAAACCCCTTTTGTTCCAACGACAGCCCCAGAAATCCTCCGTTGACATAGATGTCAAGACTGTTCTTTAATTTTCGCCCCAGCTTGCCGTAGTAATCCCGCCAGGCATTACGAATCGGATGCGACGAAGGCATGGGTGAATTGACATCTTCACAGAGCGCCGCTCCGCCCTGCACCCATTCCTCAAAGAAGGTCCAGCGGCATTTGATGGTGATGTCGGGGTCAAAATAGAACATCGCCCCGGCTTCCGGGCAGTGTTTGTCCCAAACTTCCAGCATGAAATCCGGCTTGTGGTTGGTGAGGTGAATCTTGGTCTTCAGCGGAATAAATCGCAAGGTCAGGCCGGCTGCGGGGCTGAATTCGGTGAAGCCGTCAAAAACCTTCCCGCCGACAGTCCATGGTGGCAGCGGCCCCCGATAACCGGCAAAAATTGTGCCCCGAAAACTCCGGGCATAAAGTGAATTGGCAAACGCGCCCAACCCGTAATGGTAGTCTCCTTCAAACAATGTGCAGATCGCTGAAGTCATGCGGTCAATTCCTGATAAGCCTGTAGGTGCCTTTTCGCCACCAGCGGCCAGGCCAGCGTTGCCTCGGCGAACTGCCGGCACCGGCGGGCAACCTCTGCCCGCCATTCCGGTCTTGAAATATACCGCTCCACCAGCGCAATCATCGCCTCGTCATGGTCGTTGGCCACGACGGGGAACACCGAACCGCCGCCATAATCCCGGATGCCCCCGACATCCGTCGTTGCCACCGGCAACCCGCTCGCCAGCGCTTCAACCACGGCCGTATTGGCCCCGCTGTCATTCATCGGCAGGAGCATAATATGGGAGCGCTGATACAGCGCGCGCAGTTCATGGTCGTTCAAACCGGCGTGCCAGGTTACCGACGGGTGCTTCAACAAGGGCGCCAGCGCCGGGCTCTGGCGATGATGCAGCGGCACCAGCAAATCGAAACGCAGATCGGGAATTTTCCCGGACAATTGCTTGACCACCCGGACCAACATCGGCTCATTTCGCAAATAAACCCCGCTGTAAAGGATTCGCGCCGACGCCGGCCTTTGGGACGCATCCGGTTTGAAGAAATCTGTGTCGGCGCCATGATGTATGAACCGGACACATTCCCGGCCAACATATTTCTCAAAAAAGGAAAAATCCCGCTGATAGAGCACCAGCGCCGATGCCAGTCGGGACAGCCAACCGCGCTGCTCCTGGGTCAAAACCGAGGCCGGCAGATGGATCGTGCCGATCAAATCTTTGGGCGATTTGCGCCAGGCGCCCAGCATGGCCAGATGCTGTTCCATGTAAAGGACGTGACATGCTTGCGGCCCCCGAAGCCGGCGTTGCCACCGGAATTCCAATTCGCTGAGGTCGGTCGCCCCCCGGCCGGTGCGCCCATGCAACCGCGCATACGCGCTCCCCGCGTAACGCGCCAATGGTCCCGGACGGGGAGCGATGACCGGGCAACCGCCACCGTTGCCGAGGAATCCCGGCAATTGCTCATACCCGGTATGCGCCCCGAACCAGGAAATGCGATCACGCAGCAGCAAAAGGTTCATGGTTCAATCAGTCCCGCCTGATGCAAAGCGGCCACCCGGGATTTGCACGCTCCATGCTTTGGAAGCATGATCAAATTACATTCATCCGGCAGTGCTTCCGGCACCCCGTTCCACTTTTTGGCCCGTTGCAACACCATAACCGAAGGGGGCCAGCTCAGCGGGACGAAATAAATTTCGTAATGTAAAAAAGGGGACAACAAATCCAAGGAAACGGCCCCGTGTTCCAAGAGCGCCTGCCGGTTATGTTCAATCAACCAGATGGGTGGATCTTGCGACATGATCAGGCGCCGGGCGCCATTGATCATCGAAACTTCCGCGCCTTCAATGTCGCATTTTACGAAACTGATGCGGCCCGCTCCCTGGCCATTCAACTCCGCAGCAACCGCGTCAACAGTCGTTGCCTCCACACTTTTGCGTATTACCGCCGCCCCCATGGCGGCTGATTTGACAGTGCTCTGCTGCGCGTCCGACCCCTTTGTTGACAACCAAAAGTCAATGGTGCCCGTGGAATCGCTGACCGCTTTTCGGTGAAGGAAGGCGCAATCTAATTTCAAAAGTCTCCTCGTCGCTTCGAGATTGACAAAGGTTCCATCACCCGGCTCGAAGGCGTGGACTTGTCCAGCGGGGCTTACAAGATCGTCCAGCAGGGCGGTGAAGTAACCCACGTTGGCCCCGATATCCAAAACCAGGTCGCCATTGCGCACAATTTTGCTTGCGATCAGAGTTTCCAAAGGCTCATAGGCGCCTTCCAAATAAATCAGTTCTGAGAGATGGTTGCCCCGATGGTAAACAAAGCGGTTGCGGCTTTTAAGCAAGTAGGTGAATGTTCCGTGTTTTTGAAAGTCCGGATTCCGTCCGGCCGCCACTCTTTTCATATAATAGCGGAGACTCTTTCGCCCCATTGGCGTAAACAATCCATCATATAATTTTAACGGCAATTTAAGAATCATATTTTCCAGCCCTCGGTTTCAGTTGCACACAATAGGAGTTTTCACCGTGTTTCATAGGACAGACGCAAGACCAGCCGCCTGATTTTCTAATTCAAAGACAGGTTGCCCGGGGGCCAGGCCCGCCCCATTTCACGGATCCCAACCCAAACATTAATGATGATGGCAAAAAATATTGAAACGATGTTCATCATTAGGACACCCCGGACGGTGGAGATGTCAAAGAACAACATCAACGCAGTTTGGATGGCCAAACCCAACGGTATGGTGATCCACGCGGAGGGGATCCACCCCTTCGAATAATTGCAGGCCCATACGGCTCCATTAACACCACCGACCGACGCACTTAAGGCCATCAAGGCGACTTCGGCCTTTAAATGCATATATTTTGGCCCGAGCACGGACAAGAACGGCACCGGAAATAAAACGGCCACCATGACCAGGGCGGCTCCAAAAATCACAAAACACCCCAAAATTTGCAAGTAGCGCGCCTGGAGAAGCCGCGGCGAATGGCAACGGGCGAAACGTGGCAAAATCACGCTGGTCATCATTGAATTAATGATCGTGAATATAACGGCCAAGCGGCCCAACGCCCCGATGTCCGCCAGGTTTTTCGTGCTGCCAAAAACGCCAATCAGCCAGATCATTAATTGTCCCTGAACGCAAAAGTAAATGTCGTTTGGCGCCTGCTTCCGAACGATGGCCCAAAGCGCACGCCGGTCTTCATCGCTCACGGGAGCGGCGAGATCCACCGTCTGACGCGCCCAGCGTTTCAGGACATAAGATTGGACGGCGAAGCTGATTATAGCCGCAAGAACCGCGGAAAACGAGTTCAAAAAAAAGCAATAAGCGAGGAATAAAAGCCCGAGCCGCCCCAGGGCGAAAACCAGGTCGAGGTTTTGCACACGTTTAATCTGAAGATGAAGCCTGGGGATGACGACCAGCACACCATTGGTGACTTGATAATGCAAACCGACGATGGTGAGGGCGGTCAGGGCGCAGGCGTAGCCAACCGAGGCTCCATTGAAAATGAGCAGCCAAAGCAACGTTGGCAAAACAACCAATTGCGAAAAAACCAAAAGCCAACGCCGCAGATGCAGGGCGGTGTTGATCAACTTTCCAAAACGCAACCGGTCCTGCCAGACCCGCCCGCCAATCGCGGACAACCCGCTGCTGATCCCAACATCGGCGAGCAATGTCATCGTGGCTTGCATGGTGTTCGCGAGCGTGAAATAGGCATAGTCGGTCTTGCTCAATGAGCGAACCAACAGGATGCCACTGAGCAATCCCACCGCCTGCACAATCAATTGGATGAAACCAAATTGTCCGAGAACCTTGGTCCAATATAAGGCCTGGGGCAAACGACCAGCGACAGCGCCCCGGGACCGCGGTTGGTAGACTGATGGAATGGACGTCACGGATTCGCTTCGCGCCTCGTCGTCGAATGCAAACGCAAATTTCGAGGCGGCGGATTTGCCCCCCGATTTTACGGAGACGATGGGGAAACAATGTAAAGGCCGCCCGGGCCGGCAGGTTTTGAGGTGTTAACCAGCGTTACGTTGTCAAAAAAGAGCGCTTGGACGACCGCATCCGCACCGCCGCTTGCATTCGCAGTAAGAGTCGCATTTCCCCTGAGCAGAAACTGGAATACATGTGAATAGCCGTTACTTTCATTGACCGAATAACTTGCCGACATACCATTGGTTGATGTCAAAGTCATGGTGAAAACTCTGAAATCTGAAAATTCCGCCGGACTAAGCACCGTGATATAGTGGAAGTTGGTATCCGTTAATAAAATATTTAGTGTGCCAATTGGATTACCTTTAAGCCCGTCCACCAAGCCAGCCAAACTCCCACCATTAAACGCCCCGGGCGTGCCGCCGCCCACAAATGCGAACGGAGCAAAATCCGGTTCCAACACATTGTTGACGTCATATTCGCGCTTCAGAAATTGAGCGCCAGTCCAGCCAGAGCCCTTGGTGACAACAAATGCCGGGGTAATATTGAACAGATTGGTTACAGCACCACCCCAGTCATAAATTACGTAGCCTGCGGTGCCAACGTTAAGATCGTTCGCGAGATTTCCGTAACCATAATAATCCCGTTCGCGTAAATTTAAGACACCGGTCGCATATCCCGCGCCGATGTAACTGGGCTGTCCCAGCGCCGGAGCGGTGGAACTCACATCAACGAGCACCTGAAGCTGCTCCCCTTCAGACGCCGACCCGGTGCATATAACGGTCCGGCTCGTGTCGAATGGATTCATTGGAACCTGTTCCGAGGCGGCGCCTTCCCGGCCCGCGACGACCGCGGTGACCACAAAGTAGTAGGTTTGCCCGTTGGTGAGGCCGCCGGCTATAAAGTTGTTGTACGTAGTGGCGCCCAGAAGCATGTTGTACGGGCCACCATTGTTTGTCGAGCAGTAAATGTTATAGGAACTGGCGCCCGGAACAGGATGCCAGGAAAGTTCGCCCGATTGATTCCCGTTTTCACCGGCAACCACCACAGGGAAATCAGAAGCCTGATTTGTGAGAAAAAACACACCGCCCAAAAGCCCGCTGCCAACCTGTTCGCGGATGTTCCTGGCATTAAGCAGGTGCCACCGCTGCGGCCCATGTGCGCTTTCATCATTGTTCCACGCATAATATTCTCCGTTCGTGAGCAGGACAAGGCTCGGACCATAGCCATTACCGACAAAACCGGGGATGGGGCCCTCATAAGCCTGATGGGACAAACTGCTTTCACCGAATTGGCCGACGAACAAACCATCGTCATAATAGTGCATGTACTGGCCAGCTTGAGCCTGTGATCTAAAGAATTCTCCGTGAAAACCATAAACAACATTGCGACCCAACGTCTGAACGCCAGACCCCGCATAGGTCAGACCGTTGGAAATCTCATAATTTCCGAGGCCGTTCAGGGCACCGGCGGGACTGGTCTTCCAGAGCCAGTTGGTCCCCCCCATCCTGATCCCGCCCAAGTGCCAGCCATTGTTTAATGAAGCGTCAAATGAAATGAGAATGTTGTTGCTGCTGACCATGGTCGGCAGCACGCTATTGGCGGCCAATCGGGGGAAAGGGTCCGTCGGCCCGGTTGACGCCGTGGCCAGCAAGGTTTCAGGATTCCATAGCGGATTTCCGTTGGTATCAAATCCACTAAGAGTTGATTCGAACCAAGCGGCGCCATTAAACGTGGCGGCCCTGGCCGAGCCATCGGCGCCAAGAGAATTTATCATGGAATTAACCGGGCTTATCATTGGAAATATTCCGGTCATCCGAACGCCATTGGTTCCCAATTCACAGAGCTCCCGGGTGTTTCCACTGGTAACGGTGGGGATAAGGGCATAGGTCCGGCCATTGGTGAAAGTGGTGACTTCCTGCAACCCTTCGTTCCAAGGTATGTTATTGGAATTCAAGCCAACTTTCCAATTGTTCACCAGCCTCCAGGCATTGCTTTGAGACAAAGGTTTGTTGTAGTCCACATAAAATTCAAGAAATTGGTTGAAGACTCGGGAAGGATTGTTTTGATCAGCAAATGTTTCATAGGAATGGGGCTGATACATGATTTGCTCAAGGTAATCGCGACCGGCTGAAAAATGCAGCGCGCGATGATTCTCTTCATCCCCCACCCAAAATGAGCCGTCCGGGGCGAAACAGAGGAAAGTCTGGTCAACTCCCTCGTAGCTGAACCAAAACTTGTTGGTGGCGACCGCCACTCCATTACTTGGGTATCCGCCGGCCAGTCCGTAATTCCAGAGCGACGTTCCGGCATTATTGAAGGCTTTCACCTGCTGACTGACTCCGCCGTCGGCCACGAGGATTAAATTTGAATTGGCGGGATTCACAGCCACGTCGAGCGGCTCGCTCAAGCCCGAGATTGTCAAAGCAACCGTGGGATTGACACTTAAATTGGTGTATTGAATCACGACGGAATTGCTGGAACACACCCAAAGACTGCCATCCGGCGAAAAGTTGAGACGGCCCGGGGAAACAACCTTGAAGCTAATTATGGGCGCCCCCGAGAGTTTGTTTATGAGATAAACGGCATTATCCGGAGCGACTGCGGCCGCCAGCAAATTGCCATTCGGTTGGACGCTTAACCCCGACAGACCGGGCTGGGTGCCGACATAAATTCCATTCGGAAACGATTCACCCCCATTGGGAATCACGACACCATTAGTAAAGAAAGCGAGACTGTTATCGCTTACTTTGCCTGCCACAATGCAACCCGGGCCTCCATAAACGGCTCCATTGGTTGGATTCCAAGTGGCATTACAGCCGAAATAAACCCAATTGGTGTCCGAGGTGGTCCAGAGCCAGCAACGATTTGCCAGCCCGGGTTGGGATAGAATATTTGTTGATCCGGCGTTCATATCCCAAAACCACTGTGAGGCGACCTGCTGGGGTGCCGTGGTCAGAAAGCGGCGAAAACCGTACTGGCCCTCATTATAACCTGAACAATAAAACGCATTGGTTCCGGAGATCGTCATGGCTTGCATGAACCAAAAACCCCGGTGAACCGTGGGACCGGACATTTGGTCGGAAGTGTTGCCGATCACCCCGTCCCACAAATATTCCGTGTTATGCTCGAGCAGCCTGATCTGGTAAAGGCCCGGCGCGACCGCGTTGCTGTTGTCGTCAAGACCGTCCCAAGTGGACGAATAGGTGCCGGCGGCATAATAGCGCACCTTGTTCCAGAGGGTGCGGACCAGGGTTCCATTGGTCTGATAGACACCCGCACTCGTTTTGCACGGCTCATCCAGCGTGAAGGAAAACGTGGTCGTCGCGGCATGGATATTGACGCCGGCGCACAAACATAATGCCAGTACCAACCATAAGGTCCAGACAGGTCGAAGGACCGTTGACTTTAAAAACAAGGACATATTAACCGCACCAATGATCAGCCAAGTTCAAGCAAAAGGCAAACGGCATCATGCTTTCGCTTGACGGTGCCCCACATGGGCGCTTATGGACCGCCTTAGTTGAGCCGTTGCAGGGCTGTGCCACGCATTACTCTGACAAACGCGCCGCCGGAGAAGTTTAATAGGCGGTTGCCCCAGGAAACACCACCTGTACGATGGTCCGAAGAATAATCCAGCAATCCATGGTGAATGACCAGTTTTCTAGATAATAGATGTCGCTTTCGATGCGGCTAATCAAGTCAACCGTGGTTTTGGTTTCCCCCCGAAATCCCCGGACCTGGGCCAAACCGGTAATCCCCGGCTTGATGTTCCCCCGTACCGGATAATTGCGCAGATGTTGTGCGAATTGGTCATTGTGTTCCAACATATGAGGTCTCGGACCAACGACGCTCATGTCGCCTTGAAGCACGTTTAAGAACTGCGGCAGTTCATCAACGCTGAATTTTCGCAGCCAACGACCTCCTGGATAAATTCGGGGATCTTGTTTGGTTGCCTGCCGTGCCCGGTCCGGATTATGTACATACATGGTTCTAAATTTATAGATGGCGAAGGCCTGATTCTGGAGCCCGGAGCGCAATTGCCGGAAAAATACCGGGCCGGGAGCAAAACGCCATTGCAAAATGGCCACGAGCAAAGTGGCGAAGGGCAGAACAAACAACACCACCGGCAACGCCACCAGCAGGTCCAGGCAACGTTTACTGAACCGGCTAAACGGATCTTCCAGCGGCTCGTCGCGCAAAGCGATGAAGCGCATGCCTTCGTCTTCAAACATCGTGACCGGATGCCTCAGGGCCCGTTCAAAATCACACACCACCATCAGTCGGACACCCTGCCGTTCACAAACCATGGCGTAGTGGGCCAGAAAGTTTTGAAACAGGGGAAACTCCACCAAGATGACCTGCGTGATATCCTGGTCAATAATAACGTTTTCCAAATCATCGAGCGTGCCCAATATGCTGATCCCGTTTATAGTCCCAACCGGACGGTCATGGCAGACCACGCCGGCGATGGCATAACCATGTCGTTCCTTGCTTTGCAACCAACCCTGTAGTTTAGGCACATTGCCGAAACTGCCGGCCAGCAACACCCGCTGAATGCGAACGCCCCCGAAGCTCAGCTTTTGCAAAAAAGGCGGCAAAAACCGCTGGGTCAGAACAAGCACCCCATAAAGGGCGGGCAGCATCGTGAAAAGGAACGCCCTGGAAATGGTCTGATCCCTCTCCCCCACCAACAGAAGGATCATCAAGAACACAGCAAACAGGGTCTGTCGTGACGCCGCCCGCTGACAATCGGAAAAGGAGCGCTGGCTGAACCAGACATTGTTCGTCGCGGTGACAAAGGCGGTCACAATTCCAATCACGAGAACCGCATTGAAGATCATGTATTTTGACAGAACCAGGCCCGGGAGATTGGCGGTGCGCTGGCACACTGACAGCCACAGCCAAAATGCCACGGTAACGGCCACAACCTGGCCCGCCACACAGATCTTGGCGAGTCCTTTGGTCCGGGATGACATCATTTAAAGAACCTCCGCTGCGGCAGTGAATGCAGACTTGGCCAAGAACCGGTTTTGCCGGCGCAGGGCCGAACCCGGCACCGCACCTGATGACTTACCGAATGATTCATTGCGCTGGCGGGATTGGCCATTGGGCAAGCGGGCGCTCCACGAATTCGCCCGGCAAACGACCGGCCGGGGCGGGGGGGGCGCCTGCCCACCACTTTTCATTTTGTGGCCCGGAAGGCATCGTGACCCCGCGGAATTGCCGGAATTGATTGCCACGTCACGCGAATCGGGCGCAAAACCACGTACAGCCAGTCAAGCCAGCGAGGCAAACAAATCCAGTGCCGGTCTTTAATACTGGGCTGCAAAGCAATCCGAGCCATCTGGCAGAGGTAAATGCCTTTTTCGCGCCACCGCTCTTTGGTGCGCAGATGGAACCAATCCCGTCCCCAACCCAGCCGGTTATGGGCCGCCGCATTTCGATGAATGAACATCTGTTCGCCGAGATTCCGGGCCAGTGAAACGGCGGACTTGTCCTGCATGATGCGGCCCCAGACGGGTTCGGGAATTGAAGCCCCCAGCAGATTTTTCGACAGGTGGAGGCCGATGAAGAGCGTGCGCCGGCAACCAGAACTTTCGGCAAGCGCCAGCAGCTTCTCCCAGTTTAATTCCGGCCGGTCACGCAGGACTTCCGCGATGTCCACCACCCAGCACAAGCGACTCCAGCAATGTTTGGCCCCGTGGGCGCACAGATGAAGCAGAGTAATATCCGCAGGTAAAACCAGCACCGGCACCCGCCCGATCTTGATCTTCCGCGGCGCCGCCCAGATGGCCTCCAAATCCACATGAAACCCCAACCACTTTTGAAGCAAATTCCAGTGCAGTTCCAAGGCCACACGCCCGTCGGCGCGAATGTGGTCGCAACCCAGTTGAGAGGTCAAATAACCATCCGTGAACTGGCCGGCGGGAGACCGGTAGCCCCGGGCGGCCAGCAGTTCCCTGGCGCGGCACAAGTTCTCTTTTTGAACCAAGATGTCAAGGTCCAAGAACTCCCGGAGGGCGACATTGCCGTACGCCGTAATTGCCAAAAGCGGGCCTTTGAATGGAATCACTTCAATATCACTTTCCCGAAACTCCTGGACCAGGGCAAGCAGTTCCTGGGTCAGAAAAAGATTGCGGCACGCATTGGCTCTGAACCGGGCTTGCAAAACCTCCCGGATTTCCCGGGGAACCAAATCGGGCGCGCTGGCTTCCAAGTTGAAACAGATCAACGAACTGACCCCGTGGGCCTGGCAGACCTCAATGACATAGACCCAATCCGGGCATTCACCAAGCAGAGATCTGATTATCGCCCGCCGGTCTTCCGCCATCACCGTGGCAGCGCAGGCCTTGACCAAGTCAGCTTCAACTTGATGAGATGATCCGACGATGGCGGCGCGTTTCATTCTTAAGGCGACGGCGGTGCAAGCCTTCAGCGATAACTGGCCGCCTGCGTGTTGTAGAGGTCGGCGTAATCCGTGCCCCGACGGACCAGATCCTCGTGGGTGCCGTGTTCGGCGATCCGCCCGTGATTCAACACATAAATTCGATCCGCCATTTTCACCGTGGAGAGCCGGTGGCTGATCAGCAGCGTGGAACGGCCGGTGGCCAGTTGACGGAATTTTTCAAACACCTCAAACTCGGACTTGGGGTCCAGCGCACTGGTTGGCTCGTCCAGAATAATGATTTCTGTGGAGCGCAGGAAGGCGCGCGCCAGCGCGATTTTCTGCCATTGACCCACGCTCAATTCCTCCCCGCCTTCAAAGAGATTTCCCAGGGTCGTGTCGTAACCCGCGCCGAGCTTCCGGATGAAGGCATCAGCTCCGGCAGCGTGCGCGGAACGAACGATCGCCGCGGTATCCGCCGGCAGGCTGATGTTGCCGAGCCAGATGTTGTCGCGGGCGGGGAGCTGGTATTGAACGAAATCCTGAAACACCACGCTGATGGCCCGGCGCAAATCCTCCTTGTTGAATTCACGGAGGTCTGTCCCGTCAATCGTGATGCGCCCGCCGGTTGGATCATACATCCGGCACAGCAGCTTGATCAGCGTGGATTTGCCGGCCCCGTTCTCGCCGACGAGTGCCACCACTTCGCCCGGCCCGATCTCCAAGGAAACGTCTTCCAGGCACGGACGGCTGGCACCCCGGTATTGAAAACGCACATTTTCGAAACACACCCCCCGGCGGAGGGGGTGGGGCACCGGGCGCGGGCGCGGCGTCTCGGGCAGGGTGGCCTCCATGTCCAGAAAGGCATAAATATTGCGAACAAACAGATTGTTTTCATACAGGCCCGCGACCGCAGTGAGAAACTCCTGAAAGAACCCCAGCCCGCGCTGAAACGCCTGGTAGAACATCACCAGTTCCCCGACGGAAAGGGCCCCCGAACCCGCGCGGAAGGCCAGCACACCGAAGGCGCCGAACATCACCAGCGCGCAGGTGGATTGCGTGATGAATTCACCGGTCACCCGGTGCATCGCAAACCGCAACCGCCGCCGGTTCAATCCGTGCCGGATTTTCGCCGCCCGGTCGCGCAAGACCGGACCGACGTTAAAAAGCCGGTTTTCCTTGGCATGATGACTGCCGGTCAAAATCCAGTTGTAATACTCCACCCGGCGCTCCAACGGGGTCCGTTCGATCTGCCAGTCAAACATCTTCCGGGCCTGATGGAGGCGGACCAGCAAGCCCGGCAGGGCGACGAGCAGAAAGACAGCCGCAAAAATCCAGTGGAAGGAAAAGAACACCACCCCCGAGATCGCCAGCAGGGACAAGCCGCTCCGCACGAGTTGCGCCAGGCCAAAGACAATGCGTGTTGGGCGGAAAGGCGCTTCCTGCTGCGCGCGATGGTAGGTGTTTTTAAACGCCGGGTTCTCATAATATTCGAGATCCACCTCCACTGACTTGCGGTGGAGCATTTTTTCCATATGCCCGGTCACCCGCTCGGATTGGGCCTCGCTGACGACTTGCGCGAGCGAACCACACAGGGCGGACAGCAACTGGACCAGCAAGGCCCCGGCGACCAGCAGGATCAGCCGGTGAAACTGGTCGGGGGTCAGGGCCCCTTTCCCGGCGGCCACCACCGCGTTGATGATCGTTTTGAGCAGGAACAACCCGGCGATGGGCAGACCCGCTTGAACGAAGGACAGACCCAGGCTGAGGGCGGTCCAGCCCGCGGCACCGGACCAAACCATCCGAACCGCCCGCGACAGGTCCGCAGCCGCCTGCAGGACCCGCTTTATGGATTGGGTGAAATTCATCGAGTGGCAGCCAATTCGCCAAGATACGCGAGCGGCTCATGCAGGCCGATCTCATCCTCCACCAAGCTGGCAATGTCCCCCAGCGCACTGAGATCTTTGGGACGTTTCAAGATGCTGAACGAGATCCGGCGGGTGAGTTGCACGCATTGCCGGAAATTTCCATCCAGGCCGCCAAGCTCCTTCATGATGGTGGACAGGTAGGTGTGTCGCACCAGGGCCAACAACGCCTCTGAGGGCGCCATCGGAACCGTCTCCAGTTGTGTGCCCCGATCCAGAAGGTAGAGGTGCCGCAAGGGCAGTGGCTCGTCCAAAAAGCCGCTGTTTGCCGGCCGGGTCCGTTTCTCGACCTGGGAATGCAACCGGCGAAGTGCGTCGGGATCATCACCAAACACAGCCACCGCCGCTTCGGGCCAGAGCTTGAAATGCGGTGGCCCGGGCAAAACCATCGGTGTGCCGCCAGTGTCCGGCATGATGACGAGAAGGTCGTCCGCGACCAAGGCGTGCCCCCGGGCGTTGAGCGCCGCCGCCATGGTTGATTTGCCCCAGCCTTTTTCCCCCAAAAACCCCACCACCAAGCCATTGATGCTCACCACACTGGCATGCAGAACCAGCAATCCGCGTTGGTGCATGAGGTAGGCAAGCGCAGGGCCAATGAGAAACAGTTGAATGAGCGCCTCCTCCGCACCCGGTTCCGGGGCAATCAAAATCTCACATCCGTCTCGAATCAGATAGGTGCCAACGTGGCGCCAATGAATTCGGAACTCGCCCCGCTTGAACTCGACCGCGCGCCCACCCTCGGCGTTGGACGCCGGCTTCTCCACCTTTGCCAGTCGAACGATCACTTGCGGGTCATGGTCAATTTGAGGCAAGCCGGGAACGAAAATTTCTGAATCAATCGTAAGTCCGTAGGAAATAAATCGCATTTGCAACTAAAGGTTGGGGAATTATGCCCTGGAGCAGGAAATTAGAACCGCGCCAACCGAAGGCCCGGCAGCAGGTTGAAAACCCGCACGGGGACGGCACCCGGCCCGCAAAAACAGCGCTCTAATTCAACACAGCGCGGCGATTGCAATGACTCTCCGATCGCGGGGAGAGCGGAGCGGCAGGCCCGACCCTGCCACTCCACTTGAATTTGAGTCAAGCGGTTCAGATGCGCCCGCACCACTACGGACTTGAGCCATCAGGGGCACCGGGAGTACCAACGGGGGCGCCTTTGGGAACATCTTGAACTGAGACTCCGTACGTTTGTGTAAGATCCGCAACCGTGCCATGAATGTTCAATTGGGGCACCGTGTAGGATTTCTTTTCGGTTTTCATTTAATTCACCTCCTTTCCGATTGATTTTCACCGACTGGAGCGGCAGATCAAGCCGCGAGGCCCGTCCGCTCCAGCCAAAGCATAAGATTGGCCACCCGCCCAGGAAAAAGCGTTGCCCGATCCTCAGAATCCGCGCGAAAACGGCGGCACGCCTCCTCCTTTTAAAATGACTTTGGAGGCCATGCCCAACGTCAGTTGAACGGACTCCAACGAGGCCGGAAAAGTGGAGTGGCAGGGTCGGGCCTGGCACTCCACTTGAATTGTGAGTCAAGCGGTTCAGAAGCGCCTTCATCATTACGGCTGTGAGCCAGTAGCCACGCTAGCGGCGGGAGTGCCGCTGGGCGTATCATAGTATCCGCCTCCGCCGTGTTGCGTCAGTTCCGCAACGGTGCCATGCCTGGTCAATTCGGGAGTTGCATAGCTTTTCTTTTCGGTTTTCATGTTCTTCACCTCCTTTCAGATTTGGGTTACTGACCGGAGCGCGGAATCAAACCGTGATGCCCGTTCGCTCCAGCCAAAGCGTAAGATTGGCCACCTGCCAGAGAAAAAGCGTTGCCCGGTCTTCAGATTCCTTGCGGACACGGCGGCGCGCCTCAGCCAAATGCCGGGGGCAGACATAGGCCAGCAAATGTTTGTTGGCGGCCGCATCGGCCATGTTCAGGTCGCCCAGGCCATGCTTGAACAGGCAGTGCTTGAAGGAATGGCTCATATCGGATTTTTCCCGGCGCCACTGAACTTCGGCGGGAAGCAGCCCCTCCATGGCCCGGCGCATGATCCACCGGGTGCAGCCGTCGCGAATTTTAAATTGCGGCGGCAACCCCAGGCAAAATTCGATGAGCCGCCGGTCCCAAAAGGGAAAACGCACTTCCACACCAAAGGGCGCCGCCGTCTGTTCGAGCATCTCCAAGGTGGCCGGCATGATGCCCAGCATAAATTTTTGGTGATGCAACGCCTTCTCTGTTTGCAGGGGCGGCAAGGCGGGGTCACGAAGCGACTGCCGGTATTTACCCACGCCGATCCGGTCCGCAAAGTTTTGATTCAACACACAACAAGGTTCGTAATGGGCGCGGCCAACGGAACGCAACCTTCGGGCCACGCCGCGACAGACCCGTTGCGCCGGGGCGGGCAGGCGCGGCCACAATCCGTCCCGCCACAGATACTTCCAGAACATTCCCGGCGCCGAATTTCCGTAGAGGGCGGCCACGGCCGGCACCAGGCGGGCCAGTTCGATCCAGCGGGCCGCCCGGGCCAATTCCGACAAATAAGCTGTTCCATGGGAAATAGTGGTGTCGCCATCAAAGCCATCCAGCATGACCCGCACACCGCGCTGCCGGGCCAAGCCGTAGAGACCCCAGTTTAAAAACATGTTCCCGGCGTCATGGACTTCGGCCTGGGTTCGCGCCAATTCGGCGGGGGCCTGAAAAGGATTACATCGGTCGGCTTCCAGAAAAGACGGGGCAAATCCACATTTCCGAACACTGGCCTCGATAAACGTCCGCTCGTTGCTCCGCGGCACTTCATCAAACACGGCGGAGAAAGTGGCCAGCGGACCGCGCCCGGCTTCGGCCATCAAATGACCCGCCATGGCGGCAATGGAGGAGGAGTCGAGTCCGCCGCTCAACATCGAACCGGGCGTGCCGCTGGTCCGCAACCGCGCCTTTACGGACTCCCGAAAGATGGACTTGAATTCCTCAATATATTCCCCGTCCGCGGCCCGGCGCGTCTCAACCCCGGGATCCAGTTTCCAATATCGCGCCAGTCTGAGCCCGCGTTGATTCACGCGCAGAGAATGGGCCGGTGGCAACCGCAGGATGCCGGCATAGAACGTCGCGGCGGTATCGCCATAAAAGGTGGTCAGGTGGCTGGCCAGGCGCTGTTCGTTCAGGCGGCGCGGAACCCAGGCAAGCTGCAGCAGGCCGTCAACGCAACTGCAAAAGGCAAAGCGGTGATTCGCCTCACAATAATAGAACGGTTTGACCCCGAACTGATCCCGCGCACAGAACAAGGTGCGAGTCCGGCGGTCCCAGATGGCAAAGGCAAAATCGCCCAACAGATGCGCCGGACTATCTTCGCCCCATTTCAAATAGGCCGCCAAGATCAACCGCGAGTCCGGTATTTGAGCCGGTGGAGCATCGCCCAGGCCCAGAATGCTGATCAATTCCTCACGATTGTCGAGGCGCGCATCCGCCGTGATGCGGAGGGGGCCAACAGCATCGCCCTCAGGCATGGATTCATAGACCGACTCCGGCGTGGTCTGAAGCAGGCAGTTTCCGAGGGCGACCCCCGCCTCAGTCCAAATCCCCGAGGCGTCCGGTCCGCGATACGCAAGGTAGGCGCGCAGCCGCTGCAGCCCGGCCCGCATCATTTCCGGATCGTCAACGGAATGGATGCCAAAAATGGCGCTCATGTTTTAACCAAGGCAAACTAAACCGGAATGAATTCGACCAAGCCCATGGTTTGCAGCTCCAGAATCAGCCGGCGCAAGTCAATCTCGCAACGCCGGGCCTCGACGTCATACTCCTCCACCAATTGCTGTTTGATGACGGCCAGGCTTTTCGCTTCTTGAATTTGCCGCCACACGCTCGCGCCGACCGGGTTCAGGGTGAAATAAATTCCTGACTTCAGGTTAAGCAGCGACACATCGCCACCTAACTCGGCTCCAAGAACGTCCTTGCTGGCCCGAACCTTGGTGGTCAGATCAAGGGAAATTGCCGGGGGGGTCTCATTCATAATGTGTGGTGGAACTGGGAATCATTACGGGTTAAAAGCAACCGGTTGGCGGGGGAGGGTTCCTGCAAGGGCACAAAGCGGTCAAAGCCCGCCACCGCCCCGCCACTAACCACCCGTCCGCACACCTCCACCCAGGCATGGGCTTCCAGCCGGCCGGCCGGCTTTAATGCGACCCCCAACCGGAATTGGGAGTCCTGGCCCAATCGTCCCAGCAACAAATGCGTGGCCAAGCCCCGCGGGAGACAGGTGGTTCCGGGAAGACGGCGGCTCGCGGCCTCGACGGCCCAGGCCACCTGGCCGATGCGACGGCGATCCAGGTTGCAGCTCAAACCGGAGGACGTGCGGAAATGCCCCACCCATTTCCGCAGCACGCGGAAGGGCAGCAGCCGGAGCCCCAGCCGGAGGGCGGCCACAAGCGCCAGGGCACGAAAAAACAAACTCCGTTCGGCCGGACTCAATTGCTTATACCTGATGATTAAACGCATGATGACGTCCAATTAATTAAGATTGCGGAGGGCCACCCGCCTGATTACGAGCGTCACGATTGGCCGCCCCAGCCTCACCGCGTTTGACAGGCGGTGGCGATTGACAGATGGCGGACGTCCGCCGCCGGGGCGGGCAGGCTCCACAACGGCGGAGCCAACAGCGGTTCTTGAGCGGGGGCAACCGGCATTGGTGGCCGCAAGGCCAGTTGATATTTTTGCGCGA
>Ga0181520_10006048_pt1 | contig 18787 bp, 25 predicted proteins | sample PEATcosm2014_Bin_29_FD_132451 | JGI IMG/M metagenome (GOLD analysis project Ga0181520, IMG submission 132451) | Peatland microbial communities from MTU Mesocosm Facility, Houghton, MI, USA - PEATcosm2014_Bin02_30_metaG | ecosystem: Environmental > Terrestrial > Soil > Wetlands > Peat | place...
AAATCTTTGGTTCTATCTTGCGTATCATGTGCCATATCATGAGCACACATGGTCGCCACTCTCCTACTCTGAGTGGGGCTGTACGTATCAGACTAAAGAAGGCAAACATTGCACTGCACACGAAACTGAACATACTTGGATGTGACATGAAACCAACGGAAAAGTGGGACAGGAAGTATCTCGGATTGGCGAAGTATGTCGCTAACGAGTGGAGTAAAGACCCCTCAACTAAAGTAGGAGCGGTGCTGGTAAACTACGACTATCGACAGGAGTTCATTGGGTACAATGGATTCCCGGTTGGCGTCAGGGATACTCTTGAACGTTACGCCGACCGAGAGCTAAAGTACAAACTTGTTGTTCACGCAGAAGTGAACGCCATTCACAAGGCGGGACACCTTTCTCGTGGGGCCACACTTTACGTATACCCGGCATTTTCTCTTCCACCAATTTGCAATGAGTGCGCCAAGCTGGCGATTCAAAGCGGCATCAAAGAGGTTGTGGGGTTCGAGCCTGACCTGAACGATCATCCGCGTGTTCAACGGTGGATAAACTCTATTTCCATTTCCAAGGAAATGTTCGAAGAAGCGGGGATTACGTGGAGAACTCTCACGGAGTAATTTGTATCGGCGCGTACAAGTTGCCAAAATTGTACTAGGGGTGGTATAGTGCCAATCATAGCGGAGAAGACAATTTTCCACTTTTCGAAGGGAGATTACACCGTGCCAGACCGTGTTCGTTTCTATCCATATAAGGTGACCTACGTTGACCTGCAAGATTACATGGCCGCACCGAACGGCCAGCAATTGCCGGTCTTCACTGACATTGTTCGAGCCAAGAACGCCGACGATGCCAAGAACAGTCTTCGCAGTTCTCTCTCCCGCACAGTTGCGTTTATGTCTTCCGGTCGGTATCCAGAACGGTTGGGAACTTCCGTAAGGGGTGTTCAGCTTGTGGTTCTCAACAAGCGGCAACTCAACGCTCTGGAAAGAGAAGTTCATGGTGGGTCGGCAAAACTTCCTCATGCCATCAACCCCAAGGCGTTTGTAGCCTCCAAGCCAAACTCCACCTTACACACTCGTCCCACCCCTTCGATGCGTTCTGTGCCCCCTGTGGGCGCACCACGCACCATTACCAAGTCCACACCCCTTCAGCTTTCTGACAACCCTATCGACATTGGCGGATTCACGGTTGGGTTCAAGAAACCCGGTGAGACACCAGTCCCTTCTCCGACGTTTACGCCGCCCTCCCCCAACCCATTCGATTTGGCGAACACAACTTTGAGCACTGCTATGGTGACGGGGGATTCTCCCATCCCGGCACCCTCAGGTCAATGGGATTTCACAATCAAGGCCGGTCAATCTCCGATTGCATTACCCTCCGGGTTTCAACAAACAGTTGATGCGTATGAGCCACCCAAGACAATGGCTGCTGCTGCCGGAGCAGATGTTTCCGGGGCAGGGAGTTCTGTTTCCGGGGCTGGTTCTTTTGCAGCACCACAGGCGACTGAGACCAACACTGGTATGGAGTATGTTAAGGCCGTTACTGTGACGTTGCCGCCGTCAGCAGGGGCGTCTCCATGTTCTCCCTGTTCCTATGCGGAGTCGAAGCCTTCTCCCTTTCCTCTGTGGAAAACAATTTTTTACGTTGGTATAATTGGACTCATGGTGGCTGGCGTATTTATGCTTATATGCCGCCATTGAGTCTCAATATACAGTTGGAGTCTGTCCTCATTGATAAACTCCACATCGCTATCGTAGAAAACCTCCGCACCGACTATCCGATGATTGCACAGAATCTGGTGATGGAAAAAATTCCATGCCAGTTTGCTGGTTACGTGAGCTACGCTTTCACCAGTTTCCTTGCCAACATTCATAGGCAGGATAAAGAAACAGCCACCCTGTATGAGTACCCGGCGACCGCGTGGGATTTCATCAAAGAAAAGTACGCCCCAAAGTGGTTCTTGAAACGCTGGCCGGTCCGATATGAGAGTAAAAAGATTGTCACTTTGAGGGAAAGCAACTTTATGTGTCCCCATCTTCCTACGGAGCCCACCTACCCCCACGCTTTATGGTTGAAAAAGAACCAAGATACGAGTTGGTGGCAATAAGTAAACTACAAACAGACTTCGAGGTTCTTTCTGTGAAGAAACATCCTTCACAACAGGGGCCCTCGAATGGTCACGTTTATAATCGAAGCTTCACACTTGTTTCGCTCCGGGGACAAGTTCCAGACACAATTTTTTGTGATGGACGTGGTGAACTACCTCAGACGAAATTTTTTCGATAACACTGAGGATTTTCACACTGTCGTGTTGCATGGCTCCACCAAAGATGAACAGGCGGAGCGGTACACGGCTGCGCTTGAACGGTTTGATGTCAAGGTTGTTCGGATGCGCCCCATTGCGTCCATCGCTGGGGCAAACAAAGTGTATTACAAACCCACGTGGTACCTCCACAAAATGATGGGGCGTGAGATTCCTCAAGGTTCTGACCTGATGATGGTGGGCTTCCACAACCCTCGCTACCTTACCTTTCTCCAAAAGTATGCTAAGGATTACACCTTCTCCATGGCGGCGTTTACCACCCCCTCTAAGAAACAGGGTTGGATGCAAATCCCCAAAGAGTTCACCCCCTACTTGAAGCACATCGTGAATCTCGATGACCATGTGGCAGAAATCAAAGCCGAGTTCAAGAAAAAGCACACCAAAACTGAGTAATAGAAGTGTGACCTTCCAGCCAGACGCTAGTCACGTTAGGCAATAGTGAGCCCTCTCGGTAGTCGCGTACACGGGAGAGTGAGGAGCCATCTGGTTGGAGGGTCGGTGGGGTTATGTCTAAACTTGAGGATAATCGTGGAAGTTAAGCTGCTTACGCAAGATGATTTAATTTGGCCCTTAGGACAGCAGGACAGTCAACCTCGTTACGAAATTGGATGCGGCACTCACCCACGTTCTCACAAGATTGACCCCTATCCTTGCTACACACACGACATTGAATTGGTTAAGAGTCTCGTGAATGAGTGTGTAGGAGCATTCCCCCTCACAGGCACCCGCACTGCTTATTACGTGCTTTCGCACGAAGACATTGAACGAGTCAATGGCACCACATTCTGTGACAGTCTCTACAAGGGGAAGGCGAGAGAGGCATTCTGTCAATGCGGTTGCGACCGCAAAGTTGAATTCTATCCGCTGGCGACGTATGTGGTGCTCTCAGGTAAACGCACACCTATCCACCCGGCGATGACTCGTTACCTTGTGTGTCATGAATATGGACACATGGTATGGAACCATGTCAGCCGCATGTTGAATTATTCAGAGTCCGACGAGAGCAAGTTGTACGACCTCTATATGCGTCTTCGCGGTGTAACCGATTACGTGAAACGGTACACGGGAAGCAAGTGGCATCGTAACCCCGGTGAGATTGTTGCGAATGATTTTCGACTCATCTTCACGAATCAAGAACGGGAGTTCTGGCCGCACGACATTCCACATCCAGAGGAGACTCCAATCGTTGACTGGTGGAGAGAAGTCCATGAGCACGCGCTACAGCTAACAGAGGAACCAGTCGCGTTGGCAGCTAGTGTTTGATTTTCTCAACGCCGATGGGAAAATGAGTCATGACTTCTAAAAATTCATGATTTCCTGTTTCTTTCAGTAGAGGGAATTATGGCACGGTATTCAGAGGTCTACATTGGTGACGAGTTGACCAAGCTTCGGGATGGGCTTGAGGTACTTGAGAGAGTTGTTGACTCCGAGACTCTCAAGGACCTCGACCTGTGGCTCTATGGTGTCGTTACAGACCCGTACCTGTTGGATGTTGCGAAAGAGGCTATCATTAGCAACGCTGAAGAGTTCATGAATGAAGAAGGCAGCACGACACTGGAAGAGGGCGACGTAGAGTTGGCTGAAATCGCAATCGCCGTGCCCATCAATTATTCTTCGCACATTGACATTCTTTACGGTCGTGGGTACCCATTGCGTGAGTTGGAATTCGCGTACCAATCTGAAGGTGAGGGAGTTCGTACTTTGGGTTTCTATAACGCCTATACTACTTCGGCCTCAGTGAAGATTAGCGATATGGGAGAGAAAGCCATCGCAGAATCTGATTCGGATTTGGATGAATTTTTGAAGGATAAAGGCAAAGGCACAGCAATGCAGATAAAGCGTAAGGTAGAGCGGAGTGAGGAAGCGACAACGAATGCTCCTCATGTTCCAGAGCCCCCGAAATTGAAGACGCCTCAGCCTGAGCCCCCGGCAGAAGAAACACCGCGTTCCGCTTCTTTGAAGGTTGCACGACTCTCAGATATTGTGGAGGAGTTCCTTGGGTAGTCCAGTCAAATCCGTTGCATTAGAATTGACGAGACCAATCGCTTCGGCGATTAAACCAGAACTCGCGGCTTCGAAATCAGAGTACGTCAAGGTTCGTCTTTCGTATCTAACTTCGCAGCCTCGGCACTTGCGTAGTTTACTCCTACTACATACTTGTGGGATTCAACCCCCATACACCGAAGAAGTCTGCATCCTCCTCCCTTATGCTAAAGTCTTCACGCTTCTGGAAACTTTTATCCCCTCATTTGAGTATTTGCAGAAGTGCGATGCCGTCTCCAAAACCGCAGAATTGCAAGACTTTAGAGTGCTTGACGAAGACAATACCACCCTCGCCTATATTTTCTGAAAAAAATAACTGTTGAAATTTCCCTAAGGTCTGGTACACTACAGACATTGCGAAACCTTGACCTTTAAGGCATTCGCATAGTCGAATGAAGTGTGGTATACTAAGTTCGTTTTACTCCACACCGATTGAAGGGATATTCATGAGCGACAAATCGCAACAGCCGCATCACCATGGCATCCTTGACACGCTGAAGAATCTGGCCGTTGAAGAAACACCAGACACTCCATCGAGTTCCGCGTCAACACCAACACCTATCGCTCCGGCTCCTGCCGCCCCATCTCCATTCTCTTTCAGTTTTGGTGGTGGAGCATCCGCCGCAGCAGCACCCGCTCCCATTCCAGTTCCTCCAACCGGGGACACATCCTCTCTTTCATCGTTCATGTCCAGCACTGTCGCGTCCGGCCCCGAGGCTGAGGATTTCTACCAGAAGCTTCTGGCGAAGACGGACTTCGACAAGTCGGACATCGCTCTCACTGTTCAGAAATTCATCGTCCCGCTTCAGGGTCTCATCACCGACCGGAACATGTTGTTCAAGGCCGGTGTCGCCAGCGCGAAGGCTCAGGCCGGTGTCACCGAGGATGCGATTCTCAACACCTTCGATACATTGAAGGCCACTCTCTCACAAGCAGCGGAATCTTTCAAAACGAAAGCTGCGGCGTTCGAAGCGAAAGAAATCACCGCCCGTCAAAACCGTCTCGCTGAAATCAACAGTCAGATTGCTACGCTTCAGGCAGAGTTGACACAAGTCTCCTCCGACTTGTCTGACGCGCAAGCGAAGGATGCTCACACGCAATCTGGTTTCAACTCGGCTCTTCAGCGTCGTGCAGCGGAACTGGATACCCAAAAGGCCCAGTACGCAGCGATGCTCAAGTAAACTCCAACTCAGTCAACAGAAGGGATAGGCATGTCAATCATACCAAGTACCGCTGGAATCCCGCAGGGGTTCACTCCGAAGACTTTCTGGCAACGGCCAGAAGGTGGTGCCGGAAAGGGTCTTCTCATCTTCGGCGCTATCGCCGCTGGTGTCGCCCTGTTCTGGTTTTGGGGGCTCATCGTCCCCTTTGTCTTAACTACTCTCGCAGACACCCTGATGGCGAGTATCTACGCTGGCGTCTTGGTCGTCGCGGCAATGATTGCTTTCGGCATCCCGCCATTCGCGATGATTCGGGTGGTTATCAAGAATGCCTTCCAAAGTTTTTCGCGAGGGATTGCCCGGTGCTACACCGAGATTGATCCCATTGGCATTCTGCGAAACAACCTCGATGACATGAAGAAAGAGAAGGCTGAACTCGACGGCACAGTTGAGAAGTTCTCTGGTTCCGAGGAAGCATTGCAACGCAAAATCTCTGACAAGAATGACGAGGCAAGAAAAGCCTACGCCATGTCACAGCAAGCGGCACAGAGAGCGGCGGCAATCGGCAGTGACCCGGCACAAGCGATGCAGAAGCAGCAACTAGAACTCGCATCAGAGACCAACGCTGAGAAGGCTGGTCTTCTGTTGCAGGGCGTGAAGCAGCTTCAAGCACTGGAAGTGGACACCAAGCATCTGTTGACCACGTTCCAGAACTGGTCGCAACTCGCCGACGCGAAGATTCAGCGGACGCAATTCAAGGTGGACTTCCTCGCAGAGCAGCGCACGACAATTCTGGCTGCGAAGAGCACCCTGAGTGTCGGACAGCGTTTGCTTCGTGGCAAGCCTGAGCAGTTGCAAATGGTTGATAACGCGATTGAGTACCTTGAGCAGGACACCGCCAACACTCTCGGCCAGATTCGTGAGTTCAGCCGCTACACCGACAAGCTTATGACCAACGAAAGCCTCGAATCCGGGGCGGACGCTGAGTTGGCACGGCAGCAGTTTGCCGAGTTCAGCCAGAAGCTTCTCACCGCTGGCTCTGCACCATCAGCCGCAGACTTCATTCAGATTCCCGGAGTCTCTTCACCAGTTCCTGTAGCACGGGCTGCTTCTGCTGGTGCTGCAAGCAATAACAAGGCCGACGATTTCGACCCGTTCAAGTAATTGGGCGGGCCGAAAGGCCGCAACACCGTAGTACAATCTTGAAAGGATTGAGGTACATCTGTATGGCACAGCGAATCAAGCCCCAAGCCAAGGCATTCTTGGTTATCATCGGTATCCTGATTGTCGTGTTTGGCTTTCGTGCCGCGATGCAGCATGGACTGATTCCCACACCGGGAATCTTGAAGTCTGTCGTCGCGTCCAAGGTCAACTTGCCCAAACAGGAAGATGCGAAGGTGCAGGGCGTTGCCCCGCTCCCGTATCCTTCCTCTTCACCCGCACACGTTTCCGCGAATGCACTCAATATCGAAGAGTGGGAATGGGATGCTCAGAACGATGAGCACCTTGCTAACGGCGGTCCTGACACAACTAAGGGCTCCCTCATGGAAAAGTACGGCGTTAATCTGCACATCGCACGGCAAGACTCCAACGACCAGATGAAGAAGGATTTGCTTTCGTGCGCGAAGCAGTTGCACGACGGCGACCAGACCTGTTCAAGTGGTGCGGAAGGCATTCTCGTCATGGGCGATTCTGGCGGTCAGTGGCTGGCCGACCTGAATCCGCAGTTGGCGAAACTCGGCATGAAGTTGAAAATTGTCGGCGCTACTGGGCGCTCCAACGGCGAAGACGCCCTACTCGGACCGGCTGAGTGGAAGGACAACCCTCGGTTGATGCTTGGCAAGACGATTGTCGGTGTCATTCGTGACGGCGACTGGAATATTGCTCTGGCCTTCGAGGGTTTCAACAACCTCAAGAACAACCCGGACCTGACTACGTATGACCCGGATGCGGTCAACTGGATTTCGGCACCGGACGACGACTACATTAAGGCCGTTACTGAGGTCTATAACCAGCACAAGTGCGAATCCCGCAAAGAAGTTAAGGATGGGCATTTGGATGGAAAGACCGTTCAGGTTTGCCCGGATGGTGTCGTAACGTGGACGCCGGGTGATGAACAGGCCGTGCATGGCGTTCCCGGAACGGCGAAGATTATCTCGTCCAAGGAATACTCTGCACAGATGCCCGATGTCCTGCTCATCCTCGACAAGTTCGCCAACAACAACCGCGACGAAATCGCTGGCTTCTGGGCCGCGACGTGGACTGCCGCCGACCAAATCAAGGCGTATGACGCTGCTTTGATGAAGGCTTGCGAAATCTCCGCCAAGATTTACAACGACCAAGACGCGAACTACTGGTTCAATTACTCCAAGGGCATTCGCGACAAGGCAACAGGCCAGCCCCTCGGCGGCTCCGCCGTGTTCAACCTTCAGGACAACCTCCAGTATTTCGGTTTGGCTGAAGGCTATCAGAACAACATGAAGGCCACTTACGAGACGTTTGCGCGTATCGACATGGAGCAGTACCCGAGTCTCTTCGACCCGAAGAAGAATCCAATCCCGACCTACATGGAGGCTGTAGACACATCCTACATTCGTGCGGCTCAGGATTTGCTGACCAACGCAGGTTCGCAGTCTGCTCCGGCTGAGACTGTGGACTACACGTCTGAGGTTCAGACAGGTTCTCAGGTCAGCAAGGCTGCGCTGTACATCAGTTTCGCTACCGGCTCTGCTCAGTTGACACCGGAAGGTCAAGAGCAGCTTAAGCAGTTGGCCGAGAACCTCGGCATTGCCAAGAGCCTCGCTCTGCAACTCGACGGTTACACTGACAACACGGGCTCCGATACGGTGAACATTCCGTTGTCTCACGCACGTGCGGAGGCAGTGAAGGCGTACTTGCAGCAGGTTGCTCCTCGCGATTTCCCGAACAGCCGCTTCAAGTCTGTGGAAGGCCATGGGTCGCAGAACCCAATCGTGCCGAACGATACTCCAGCGGACAAGCAGAAGAACCGCCGCGTGGAAATCATCCAGATTGGTGACAACAACTAACAAGGGGTTGTTTGGATGTTGTGACCATACAGAAGGGGCGGGGTAACACCCGCCCTTTCCTCACTCGGAGAATTTTCATGACTACCGCAGAAATTTTTGGCGTTTTATCGCCGCTCAAAGCGACCAGTAAGAATACCTTTCTCATGCTTATGGTGGGAACGGTGGTGGTGCTTTCCTTGGCTTGGGTGTGCAGCCCATCGCCGTTGCTTCCGAATCCCTCTGAGGTTTGGTCGTGCTTTCAAGACCAGTGGGCGGGGGGTCTTGGTGCTCAACTTATCACCAGCTATGTACTCAACCTTCAAGCCATCATGTGGTCGATTGTCATCTCTCTCGGCCTGTCCTACCTTTCAGTGGTCCCTGTTTTCAAGCCTATCGTTTTGATGTCCACCTATCTTCGTTTTCTGTCAATGGCAGGGCTCTCTGTTGCGTTCGCCGTGGCAATTGCAAATCCGCACACAGTTAAGGTTGCGATGTTGACGTTCTCCATCAGCGTGTGGTTTATTACTTCGATGCTGGACGTTATCAAGGCTATCCCGCAGGAACAGTATGACCTCGCTCGTACCCTGCGTATGGGTGAATGGCGTGTGGTGTGGGAAGTGGTTGTCCTCGGTCAAATAGACAAAGTGTTCGACGTGCTTCGCACAGTTGCCGCCATGGGCTGGATGATGCTCACCATGGTCGAGTCCATTGTGTTCGCCGAAGGCGGTGTGGGTACCGTGCTTCAAACCATGCAGAAACACGCCCGGTTCGGTGACATTATGGCTATTCAAATTTGCATTCTTCTTCTCGGTGCCGGTCAAGACTATGGCATCGGCGTTATGAAGAATATCTTCTGCCCGTACGCCAACCTGAATGGGGGTAAGAGCTAATGGCAAGCATGGAATACCATCTCGGACAAGCACTGCTCACCATTGATGACGTGTCTCTCAAGTACGACCGTCAAATTCTGAAACACGTCAACGCTCAAGTTCAGGATATTGTGGTTGACCGTGTTGATGAAAACGGCAAGCACATTGTGAAGGGGCAGGTCGTCGGATTCCTCGGTCCTTCGGGCATCGGCAAGACACAATTGTTCCGCATCGTCTCCGGCCTGAACAAACCGACCAGCGGTCACGTTTACATCAACAATTGTCACTGCGGTCGCCCGGATTGCGGGAAGGACAAGTGTGAGGTTCGGGCAGGAGACGTGGGCGTCGTTGCACAGAGCTACCCGCTCTTCTATCATCGTACTGTCAAGTCCAACTTGATGATTGCTGCGATGCAAACTGAAAAAGACTCGAAGGTCGCCATGGACAAAATCATGGGATACCTGACGGAGTTCGGTTTGGCTGATAAGCTACTCAGCTACCCCGGCAGTCTCTCGGGCGGTCAACGTCAGCGTATCGCCATCATTCAGCAGATTCTTTGTTCTGCCCACTACATCTTGATGGATGAGCCCTTCTCCGGTCTTGATCCCATCAATTTGGAAAAGGTGGCTAGTCTGATTCAGCAGGTTGCCAACATGGACGACCTGAACACTGTCATTGTCGTCACGCACGACGTGACCGCCGCTTGTGCAGTGGCTGACCACATCTGGATGCTTGGGCGTGACCATGACGCGGCTGGAGCTACTATTGATGGTTCATACATTGTCAAGAGCTACAATCTGATTGACCTTGATTTGGCGTGGCACCCGGACATCATCACTAGCCCGAACTTTATGACCTTCGTGGGTCAAGTCAAGCGGGAGTTCAAGAGCCTGTAAAGGACAAGCTGTGAAACAACGAGCCGCTGTACACATAGGCCGAAAGCACCTAATACTTGGTCTGGCAATCGGCCTCGTGTGGTTGTTCAAACTTTTGGGGGGTGTGGATGAACATACAAGGGCAGGAAATGACGTTTGAGCAATATTGCCTCAATCATGAGGCTCACCCGCATTGCGCCGGGTGTGGGCAGTGTCTTTATGACCCACGCTTCGCCAAAATAAGACCAGCTTGGTGCGTTCCTTGTTTTGAGCGGATTGACAAATCAATGGCTCCGCACATTCCACGCCCTTGGGAGGGTGATGGCATTGTGTTGGTCGATTACGATGGCCGCTTTGATAGGGGTAATCTGTTTGAGGGGTTCGCCGCCATTTCGAGATTTGGTTTGCAAGGTCGCATACTCCTCTAAAAATTTGAGAAATTACTAGCCAAAGTGTGGTTAGGTTCGGTATACTCAAAATGTACCGAGGAGCCCTGCATGAAATTGGCAGATGTTCAGATTCCAGACGGCAACTTGCGGTTTCCGCATATCAGCCTCGTTAAACTGTGCGGCGGTAAAACCATCGCTGACATCGAAGTCAGTCTTAGTCGCGAATTTGGCGATGTGAGCGTCAAGCTGGTGAACATCGTTTTCACAGATGGCTCACAGTTGGGTTGCGAGGGGGAACACGACCATCCCTATGTAACTGACTACTCCCACGAGGCCCTCCCCTCCAACGAAATTTTGTCAGCCCTCTACAAAGAGGAGAACAGTTAATGGGCACTCACCCAAAGAACGATACACAGTTCAACGACTCAAGTAGTCAACTTCTTTGGAGATAACAAACCAAGCGTTGATACGCCGATTCAGTTGCGGCTATTCGCTCACTATAACAACGTGAATTACATCGTCCATGGGCATGTTTATGTGGAGGACGGTGTGTTTACAAAAGAGGGCACGGCAGTTTGCGCCGTGTGCATCACTGACCTCGAAGGCACGTTCCCGGATGTGCCGCCGTCGTTCCCGGTGCTCTGGCTCGTACCTAAGACGCCGTGGACGCGCGAGGAAGTCACCGCACCTTTCGGCGAGACGATCCACTTCGACAACCGCTGGCCGCGAGCGCATCGCGGCACCAGGAGGGAAATATGGCGACATCAATGAGCGAATTACTCTTTGGGGATAGTCTCCAGCGCACTGTAGAGCACATCATTACGAGTGCCCTACATGATGGCAAGCCGGAAGCGTTCCGCGCAGCCGAAGCGAAATTGTTGGGGCTGCGCACCTTCCTCATCTTTCTCAGGTCAGAAGGCAGCATCGCGTTCACGTATGAATTGATGGCGCTATCTAATGAGGCAACTCGGATGTGGCGACTCGCAGAGCATCCAGAAGTGGCAGCGATATTTCTACGCGATCTCAAAAAGTCGTAAACCTATACCCGCGCCGGGACGGTATCCCGGCAATCCCTCGGAGGGGAATGACGATGAGAACTGTTTTACGTTCTGACGAGATTGCGACCGTGTGGGCAGCGCAGACGCAGCCGCATGGCCGGTGCTCATCGAACATGAGTTTCGATGGGCGCAAGTTCTACTCATACGGGACCGTGGTCGCGGAGATTGTCGTGCATCGCGGCAAGGTCGCCTATCTGGTAAACAACTGGCATTTCTCCGACACAACTTCGCGTCACGTGAACTTGGTGCGCTGCGCGATCCAGATAACCAAAATCCCCTGTGGGTACGTTGAAGAGTTCGATGAGATTGCATCTCTGGTGGACAAGAACTCAGTCAACTTCTCTATCAATCTTAGAGGTCACGGCTGCTTGATTTTGGCGGGGGACTTAGACTATCTTAGTCGTAGCATCAATCGTTTGTATGGAAGGCCATTCCCCGAATCATGAACCCAATGTTCCAGTTGATTTTGTACGCCGAGGGTCTCGATGATTGGAAAATCGCCGAGGGAGAGCCCTACTGCTGGCACAAGACAAAGACAATCACTATACAGAAGCAGAGAGCAAAACTTTCAACGTTTATCCATGAGGTTGCTCATGCTCTTAACCCCGACCCGGAAGGGCCGTGGAAGAACCACTACCACGGGCCAAAGTGGGCAAGGACTTATGGGCGGCTCCTTAACAAATACATGGAAGTGAAGGACACCAAAAAGTGGGAAGCCTTCCTGAAAAAAGAGGGAGCCGGGGTGAGAGCCAAGACTCCCGCGTTTATCCTTCAAGCTATCCATACTCGCCGAGTGCCGGTCAAAACTGAAAACATCGGGAAGTATTACGGTAGCGTGTGGTTTTTCGGCTACAACAAACTGGTCAACCGATTCATGCGTTTGAAATCAGATGACTCTCCGCTCTGTGAATATCCAGCGGCGGCAACCGAGTTGGGTCGTAGGTTTGGCGTTTTGGTGGAGTGGTGAAATGAAGAAAAAAGACCTCAGGAAAATCCTTGCCATTGAATCCATCCTCGTTGAACTTATGATGAGAAGTCACGATGGCCCAGCTTGGTCGTCTCGTGTACAAGCCGAGCGCATCTATGAAGTGGTCACTAGCAAAGAAGCCCGGAAGAAAATCCCACCGCCATGGTCACACATGGCAATAAAAGTTCCCGGCGAGGGCTCAGGGATGGAATAATCCCGCGTATTAACGGGCATGGACAGCAATGCTTTCAAGAAGTTGGGTACTGAAGAGACAGTACACTCAACCGGCGCACAACGAGACACTAGAGTAGGTAAGGGGGCTTTCCACTGGATGCCGTGGACGGCTCTTTTTCTTGTCTCCCGCATTTATGAGAACGGCAACAAACAGCGTGGCATTCGCAACTGGGAAAAGGGGATGCCAATCTCCGAGTACCTCGACTCTGCCATGCGTCACATCACCCGGTACCTTGCCGGTGACCGTTCTGAGCCCCACTTGGCACAAGCGTGCTGGAATTGCATCAATGCCCTCCAGACGGCTATTTGGGTGAAGATGGGGCTTCGCCCCAAGGAACTGAATGACCTCCCCGACCACTATACAGGTAGGGAGCCGGGTGAAATTGATACACTCTCCCCGCAGGAAACTGAGTGGTTGAAGCCGTGGGGTATTGAATTCAAAGCCCCTGATCCGGTTAAACCCTCTCCCGAAGACGATGATGGTGAGTTGTAGCTAAGGAACCCCTTTATAGGAGGGCGATTCTATGCCATGGGATGAGGAAACTCAAGAATACTATCCCGGTCCAAAGGACCGGCGACCGACCGTCAAATGCGTTATGTGTGGCGAGAGATGGGACGCAGACTACGACCGGGGGAACTATGTTGAAATCGGTGACGAGCCGGTGTGCAGCGGCGTAGGTGCTTCCTACGATAAGCGGTGCAAATGGGAATACATTGACGAAGAGTTCACTGAATACATCAGGAAGAACAATGTGTTGAACCGTCTCAACGCTATCATTGCTAACCCCTCCTTGGACGCCATCATCGCTCTCCGTAAGGAACTGGCTGACTGGGGTATGGATGAGAAAGGTTCGACTGATACCACTGAAACTGTCAACAGCGTTCTTGGACCGCTCTATGATGCTGAAGATGTGATGAAGCGCGGGTTGACCGACTACCTTCCCGAGTGTCTGGAAAACGCAAAGAAAGGCGTTGAGGCTATCGCCCCACCTGTGGTAAAATCAAAGTAAGGTACGGAGTATACTTTGCTTTGAAAGGGTGCAGTATGCCAGTTGACCAGCAAGAGTTGGAAAGGCTTCAGCGAAAGCATCGTCCCGAAAAATTCAGACCCGGATATTGCGGAAATTGCGATACGTGGCTTGACCGCAATGCTGACCATGTGTGTGACCCGGCGAAAGCTGCCGAAGCGCAGCCGAAACCGACAACGTGCAGAAGCTGAAGTATGGTGTGAAGCCGAACCAGCCGAACAAGATTCGCATGTTCGATGTGCTTGCGGTAAATGCGTTTCTGGACTATGCTGAATTTGAAACGTTGTTTACCCCGGAACAGCGGGTGCCGGTTATCTATCGTGGACCGTGGGAAGTGGAAAAGTTCAAGGCTTTGAGCCTCGGCAACTCCACCTTCGCTGACCACCTTCGTGAGGGTATTGTAGTTTGCCCTATCAAGGAACGGTACGACCGGGCACTTGGACGGGTGAAGTTGAAGCTGGTGTCGTTTGACCTGCTTTCGAAGGGCAAGTAATGAGTCGTTTTCTCGGCACAAAAAAGTACATGGGCGACAAGGTTCCTCCAGAGATTCGCGAGGCGCTTGAGAAGCGTATCGAGGAGTGTGACCTCCGGTGTGTGGATAACTATCGGTTCTCGCCCATGGACGACCCGGAAGGCTTGCAGGAGTTCGAAGAAATTTCGAAACGCGGCTGTTGCGGCAGCTACGAGCGCGAGGTTTCCGACAGCACTGGGCGCAAGTGGCTCATCGGTTGTAATTATGGACATTGAACAGAAGAAGTGTGGAGCGTGCGGCTCAGAAATGGAACGCAAGTGCTTCAAAGGCGGATTCCCTCCGATATGGCGTTGTCGGAACTGTGAATACACAAAAAAAGGAAAAAACCCCTGATGGATTATTTAGCCCTGCATTGGGAAAACCTACAACTCCGTAAGCTGGTGCTTCAATTGCAGATGGAGTTGCAGGAAGAGCGAGACCGCAGCTTTCAGAGTGTTGAATTGCTCATGAAGGGTGAGGCTTTGCGTCAACGTATGATGCTGGATGCCATCATTGGAAGATTCCCGCCTAAGGTCACATAAAACATTTTCGGAACTCCCTTATAGAGCCAGTATTCCTTTAAGGAGCCCGAAGAATGCCTATAGCTAAAGTAGCTTACGTTGCCCACTGCCCCGGCCACCGCAACTCCAAAGGCGAACTCGCCGAGTGGTGCGTTAAGTCACACAAAGACGACCACATAATCTCCTCTCACACATCTGAAGCAAAGGCCAAGAAGCATCTTCAGGACATGCACGCTCACTCTGGTTCTCTGAAATCAGCAGCGACGACCTCTATCAATGCTCTTGACCCCTTTACTCGTGCCTATATTCAAGCGGCTCTCTGGTCGTCTACTGACGACGGAGGTACTCCTCTGGATTCCAAGTACGACATTGACGACATCGCCCCGGATACTCTTAAGGCGATGATCGAAGATTGCAAGCAATTTCAACAACAGAACGCAGCCATCTTAACCGGCTGCAATCGTGGAAGCGGAGAGTACACTGAGGACGAACAGGCGGGGCACGATTTTTGGTTGACTCGTTGTGGACATGGTGCTGGTTTTTGGGATGGGGATTGGCCAGAAAATGGCGATGCCTTAACCGCCGCTAGTAAGAAATTTGGCGATGCCGACTTGTACGTTGGCGACGATGGATACATCTACCAATATGGAAAAGAGACTCCCGGTCCTGTTCCGCCTCGTGACAGTTTTGAGGAATCCCTCACCCCTGAAGACAGAAATTTTATGGAAAGCATGAAAGTGAATGGGGCTCTTAAAACTGCTGTGTACGTTGAAGAGCAATGGGAGGACATTCTTCAGAAGAAGGGGTACGTCATTGACGAGACCACTGAGACTCCATGGGAAGACACACTTTACATCAACTCCAATTTTCCTGATGCTCAGGTCCTTCTTCATCAATCAGGAGAGCCCTACTACATCGTTGAATTGAACGGTGAGATGCTTGAGCAAGACACCGACCCGGAAAAATTGTGGGACGTTTTAAGCAGAGTCCCGGAGTTGTATCGCAAGTCCATCAAACACCCGCGTGAATTAAATGAAACCGACATGAAAGAAATGGGCATTCTTGCCCACGTGAAAAGCGGACTTCTCCGCAGTCAGGAGCCTAAATTGGCTTTCGAATTCGACCGTCAAGCAGAGCGTCAATACGAGTATGAAGCCAACGGTAATGACGCGGTTCTCATTTCTCCATCCAACACAACCAAGCTGCTTCAGGGTGATGAGGCAAATAATTTCTGGATAGCTCTCGACCAGATTGAAGATGAAACCACAGAAGTGCCGCAGGAAGAATACCTAAAGCGAGTTCAGGATTTGGTTCGCTCATATTTTGACAGGGAAGTCAAAGCTGCATCGAAAAGATATGTGATTCAGGTGGACGCTACCAATCTCAAGCGGGGTTCCATTACTTTCATTTCTGGAGTAGAGTATAAGAGTGGCCGGGTGGTAGAGAAGCTGAAATTCACCACCAAGCAAGAGAAAGCCGCCCATTTCCAGCACGCAGAGGCTTTGAAAATCAAGGCTCAGTTGCCAGATTTCCGCCTCGGGGGTTTAGTAAAGGAACTATAAACCGTTGGAAATAGGTAAGTTAAAAATTTCCCTTAAAATTGGTAGCCAAACTGGTGCAGCCTCCGGTATACTGTAGTTAGCCATGAGTGTACTGGAAAAAGCAATTCGGATAGCTGTCGAAGCCCACGCGGGTCAAGTAGACAAAGCGGGGCGTCCGTACATTCTTCATCCCGTATCCGTGATGCTTAAAGCGGAACGGGCTTTCAATGCCATCCAAGGGTCTATCAATCGGCAACCCAATGCATCTCTCGAAGAGTTCATGGCTGCTGCCATTCTTCACGATGTTTCCGAAGACCACCCGGATAAATACCCCCTCTCTTTTATTCTCGAACAGTTCGGCGGAAACGTTCATCGAATTGTCGATGGAGTGACACGCCGGGGTTATGAAACCTACATGGAGTTTATCGCCAGAGCTAATCAAGACCCCGGCTCTCGACTCCTGAAAATCCTTGACATCGACCACAACATGGGCCGCATTCATTTGCTGCCCATCGCCGAGCAGTCCATTAAGCGCCGGTATGACAGGGCTCTCGTTGCCCTCAATGCTGGCGATTTTTGGTTTCTATTGGAGCGTTAACCATGAAGTATCGTGTGTCATTTTACCGAAAGTCTGAAACCGTAGCTGGTCGTGCCCCCCGCTACATGGTGGACATTGAAGCCAATACAATGGCAGAAGCGTTGACCATTATCAATAAAAAAGAGGGGAAGACCATCATCATTCGCAGTGCATACAAACCTGTCACTACCGGCTCCTTTCTGGTTCGTTTGATCCCAAATGGAACACCCTTCGTAGGAACTGCCGCTCAGAAAGAGTTGATGAAAGTTTTGAGTGAGACAGAGTGGTTCGAACTCAAGCCCCCGCATAAGCAAGGAACTGCGAAGTCCCTGCAAAAGCGCGGCGTGGTCGAGATTCAGGATTTGACGAGCGTGGCTCCCATCCCTAAAAAAATCAGTTCCGTGTTTGTTACACCGGAAGACCGCAATAGATGGTACAGCAGCCACAAGTCAGAACAGAAGAACCGGCTCTGTCATGATTGCAACAAAAATGAAGTCTACCGCTACAAGCGTATCTGCGATGAGTGCTTGAAGAAGCGGTCGGTCAAGCCCTGCGTTCTTTGCAAGAAGGACATCAAGATTCCCAATCGCCATCGTTACTGCGACAAGTGCCAGAGCAAGCGCAAGGAAACTCAGGAGAAATTCCACCGTGAGCGTCGGGCGAAGCGGAACACCATCGTTCGCATCCGCAAGCAATTGCGTTGGGCGAAACAGCTTTTGAAAACCACTACGCTGCCGACTTGCAAGTTTGCCTATCGGTATCAAGGTTTGCGTCGGCCCCACATCGAACGGGGCGACAAGGACCGTTGCCGCGCTTGCTTGCAGAAATTCGTTGACGTGCAGACCATCTATCTCAACAACCTCCTCGTTGGAGAGCAACAGGAATCAATTTTGGAGAAGGAAAATGCTCACAGCCACGCAGCAGGAGCAGGGGATTGAGTGGAAAGTCGGTGACAAGGCTTTCTTTGAGCATCAGGAAGTAACTATCCACGACGTTGAACCTGACGGTCGCGTCCACGGCGTCAGCGATGGTTCTTTTATCACCGGCAGTTTTCGTCTCAACGAGCGGCTATTCCCGGTGACTGACGGCGGCAGGAAGATTGTGAACTTCTTCCATAGCCAGTACGAAGCCCTGCACAAGATGCCGGGTAATCGCCTGTTCAACTGGCCCGACCTCTCTCACGCAATCGACGGCAAGTTCACGGAGACGATGCGGAAGTATCACGCCGGGGATGAAGCAGGAGTGCTCAATCGCGTATGCTCGTACCCTCGCGAAGAACACACCTGCGAACATCAAGTCGCGGAAGCCACCACCATCGTAGTGGATGGCGTTCGAGTGTTTGAGAATCGGTGAGGGAATTATGGCTTGTGTTTGTGGCAATGACCGCATCATGGAAGTCTCTGGCAAAACCAGCGACATGTGTTTCGTAGAATATGATGGTTACGAAACGGAGGGGTATGTTCCTCGTGATTTGAATATCGGCGGCGGAGACTATCTCCAATTCAAAATGTGTCTGGAGTGCGCCGCCATCTTAATTGACGAAACCCCGCGCTTTAGGGGGTTTTGTCACTTGGTATTGCAAAAGAATTCACTTCTTGCTATAATCATTGACAAAACCCCTTATTTTCCGGGGTTTCGTAAAGGAAAATGGCATGGATTTCTCGA
>Ga0181520_10006049_pt1 | contig 18782 bp, 22 predicted proteins | sample PEATcosm2014_Bin_29_FD_132451 | JGI IMG/M metagenome (GOLD analysis project Ga0181520, IMG submission 132451) | Peatland microbial communities from MTU Mesocosm Facility, Houghton, MI, USA - PEATcosm2014_Bin02_30_metaG | ecosystem: Environmental > Terrestrial > Soil > Wetlands > Peat | place...
TCTTGCCCGCATTTCTCGCCAAGTCGTTGATGCGGATGCATCCGGGTCTGAGCCCCAAAGGGGCGCACTGACAAAGCCCACGCCAAAGGCCCGGGTTTGCGGAAGGAGGAGCGATGCTGCCCTGAAGGGGCGTGCCACACTCGACGCGACAGACTGCAGTTCGCCCTCACATGGCTCGACGTTTAGGGTTAAGGCTCACCTCTAAACCCAGGCCGTTGGCCTGGGCTTTGTTGGTACGCCCCGTTCGGGCTCCTTCGCGAATGGCGTGAGCTATTGTGACCATGCAGGTGAGCGGTACGGAACTGACACTGAATCCAGCCGGGGGTATAACCACAGTGCCTCTCATGATCCCGCGTGACACCCTTTCCAAGAGAGGCGCACGGACCGGGTCGGCTGAAAAAGCCAACTGTTGCCTCGGGGGTAACTCCGAGAAGGCTGAAAAAAGGCGCTCGCAACATGGAGTGGTATCGACCGGGCGGCGCACGAGTGGCAAAACGGATTCGCTCTTAGGAAGAACAAGGAGAAGCATCAATGGTAAAGACCCTCATCACAGTTTTGGTTGCATTGAGTTCAATCAGCGCACTGGCCCAAACGGAGCCGCAGAAGCCCGGCACGGTCCCTATTTATCGGATCGTCGTCGTGGCGCGGACGACCCAAGCCATTAATTACCGCCACCGGAGCGGAGCCACCCGGGTTGATTTCCGAGGCACGAGCCTGCAGCCCGAAGCTCGAGGCCATGCCGAGGTCGCGAGCAAGCAGGGGGCGATCCATGTCGATACCGAGTTCCAAGGCCTTCAGCCGGCGAGCAGGTTCGGTCCAGAGTACTTGACCTACGTCTTGTGGGCCGTCAGTCCCGAGGGACGCCCGGTGAATCTGGGCGAAGTCCTGCTCAACCAGGATGGCAAAAGCAAGTTGAATGTGACCAGCGATCTCCAAGCGTTTGGCCTGATCGTGACCGCCGAGCCCTACTTTGCCGTGACGCAGCCCAGCGACGTAGTGGTGATGGAGAACGAGGTAAGGTCAGACACCAAGGGACAGTTTGAGGAAGTTGAGGCGAAGTACGAACTGCTCCAGAGGGGACAGTACGAACTCAACGTCAGTCCGGCCGAGCTTCAGCCCATGGATATGGATTCGAGAACTCCGATCGAGCTTTACGAAGCTCGCAATGCGGTGCGAATCGCCAAATGGACCGGAGCAAGACAGTACGCGGCGGACTCGCTGGATAAGGCCCAGGTGAGTTTGCAGAGCGCAGAGGACTATCAGTCGCGAAGAGGCAATAAGAAATCGGAAATCACGGATGCGCGCGAAGCCGTCCAAACCGCCGAGGACGCACGCATCATAACCGTCAAGAAGATCGTGGAAGAACGGCAGGCCAGCGACCTCCAGGTCTCTGCCGATGCCGAAGCCCAGGCGAAGGCCCAGGCAGACGAGGCAGCACGGCAGACGAGACTCGCCGAAGCCGCCGCCGCCGAAGCTAAGGCCAAAGCGGCCCAAGATCAAGTAGCGTCGGACGCGGCACTCGCAACAGCCCAGGCCGAGACCGATGCCGCCAAAGCCAAAGCTCAGGCTGAGGCAGATAAAGCTCAACTTGCCGGGCAACAGGCCGAGAACGACAAAGCCAGCCTGCGTGCACGCTTGTCGCAGCAATTGAACTCGGTCCTGCAAACGCGGGATAGCGCTCGCGGGCTGATCGTCAACATGTCGGATGTGCTGTTCGACACGGCAGCTTTCACCCTGAAGCCGGGAGCTCGGGAAAAACTTGCCAAGGTCGCCGGCATTCTGCTCGCCTACCCCGGACTCAACATCGAGGTTGACGGCCATACGGACAACGTTGGAGGCGATGAATACAATCAGAACCTCTCCGACCAGCGCGCTGATTCCGTGCGCTCCTACCTGGTAGCCCAAGGCGTTCTGACCGGTTCGGTCACCGCCAAGGGTTTCGGTAAAACCCAACCTGTGGGCACCAACGAAACGGCTGAGGGCAGACAGCTCAACCGCCGGGTTGAACTGGTGGTATCGGGTGAAACGATCGGCGCCCAGGCCGGCGGCGCGGCAGGCGGCGGACGATAGTAGAAACATCGGGAAAAATGGGAGCGGCTGGTCCGCTTTGCTGAACCAGCCGCAAAGGTTTTGAGACGTAGATCGAGAAGTGACACGAAGAAGGAGAGACAGGTCATGAATATGCCAGTATTGAGTCCAATAGAAATAGCGTTGATTGTCGCGTTCGCCGTGCTTGTGATTGCAGGCATCGGCGCGTTGTTTTTTCTCCGGAGTCGCCGGACCAAAAGGTTGCGCACACAGTTTGGCGGCTCGGAGTATGACCGCGCCTTGGCGGGTGGCGGCAGCCGGCGCCACGCAGAAGCCAGGCTCGACGGCCGCAATGACCGGATCGAGGCTCTCCACATCCAACCTCTCGCCCCGGGCGACCGGGCGCGGTTTTCAGAATCGTGGCGCAACGTCCAGGGGCGGTTCGTTGACAGCCCCGGAGGTGCGGTCACGGACGCCGACCAACTTCTGCGCGATGTGATGTCGACCCGCGGCTATCCGGTAGCCGACTTTGAACAGCGCGCGGCGGATGTTTCGGTGGATCACCCGTTGGTGATCGACAACTATCGTAAGGCCCACGACATCGCGGTTCGCCAAGGGCTTGGCCATGCCTCGACGGAAGACTTGCGCCAGGCCATGATTCACTTTCGGACGCTGTTCGAGGATCTCGCCGGCGAGCCGCAGCTGGCCCACGCACGGGCCGTCCCAGCATGAGGTTTGGATACTAGCAAAAGCCATCCGAGCCACCGTGGATATAAAGATCATAAAGACGCAGAGGCCGACCCGTAGCGCCACGACTACGGCCGCGGGTTGGCGCGCCTTTCACACAGTTCCGCTACTACTTCCTACCCCAATCGAGCGGAGGATGCAGGTCGCCTGCACTCCGCTCTCCTCCCTGTCATTAGTCGGAGGGATTATGAGCACACACTCGGGAAGGCTCACGCCGCGGATTATAAAGTCAAAACTGCCTACCCATTTCCCTACCCCTTCAGCATGGAGACCTTCAAGGAAATGGTCCATAGGTCGACGTCCGCCCCGATGCTCTGCTACTGAAGTGTTGGCATTCGGACCAAGGGAATGCTCGCGGCCTTTGGGGTCCAGCCGGATTTGTTGCGTGGTGCCAAGGGTGGTACTGGGCGTATGCGCGGCCGCGAGGTTAGCTTCATTCTTGCGGAGCCAATCGAACCTGCTTGCGTGGAATGTGATTTCCGCGCCGGGCTATTCTCCGCGACTCGTGTTAGGGAGACGAGGTCCCGAGAAGCTGAGATGATCGATTCCTACAGGACCTTCTGGGGCAGCTCAGGACTACTGAGGTTTTGAAGCGGTTGCGGGGGATTCGGGAGCCGGCAGTTCGGCGGTGGTCTTGGGTTGAGCGCTATTCTGCTCGACCTTTGCTGGTGGCATTTCAGTGCCGGCAGGATAAACGAGGATTTGAATTGTGCCCCAGCCACTTTCAGGGCTCGTGCCACTCTTCTTACCCAGGCCAAGTGTCTTGAGCCGCCGATCATCGAAGCCGAAATTCTCAACCAAGTACTCCCGGACCACCAAGGCGCGCCCTTGGGTCAGGACCAAGTCTTTGCCGGCATCACCTTCCATGCTGGAATACACGGCCACCACGGCTACTCCAAAGTCGGTATCGGTCAGGAAATCACCGGCGGGGTCCAGCGACTTCTGGTTTTTCAGCTTGGCAGTGTCGACCTTGTTGAAGAGTTGCTTGGCCTCAAAGGTGAAGGTTTTCTGGGGTGCGCCCTGCGGTAGGTTTACGATTTCGTCTTTCGCCAGCTCCGTGGAATCCTCATATCCGCGATTCTTGAAGTACCCGCGAACGAAGAAATTGTGCTTCAGCGCTTCCATGTTTTCCTGGAAGTCGGTGACTCCGGCTTGCGCGTGGGCTACCGTTTCTTGCATTCCCGCCATCGTTTGGTTTAGCTGGTTGTAGGCCGTCTTATCGTTGACCAGCGCCCCGATGGTCCCCTGACCCTGATCGATCTTGGCGCTGACGGAGCTTAAGCTCGCGGTCGCCTGCGTTACATTTTTGATGGCTTGCTGGCTGCTATCCAGAATATCATCCGACTTCTTAATCAGGTCGGACATGGCGATGGGAGGATGGCTCGAGATGGTATCACCGTCGCGCACGTTGGCCGCCCCGGCTGTTCCAAACGAAACCGCCATGTACTCGTTGCCTAACAAGCCCTCGGTCTCGATGGACGCAACGGAGTCTTGCTTGATGATATCGTGCGTTCGGGTGTCGAGGTCCATCACCACCGTAATTTTATCGCCAGGCTGGTGAGGTAACTCGATACTGTGCACGGTTCCGCGTTGAACGCCACCCACCCGAACCCCGGCGCCCACGTCCAAGCCGACCACGTTGCTGAAATGCGTCTTGAGCCGATATGTGGAAGTGAACAGATATTGCGTGTTCCCGATGATAAACGTTCCTACTGCCAGTATCGCCAGCGTCGTGACGATGAATGCTCCCAACCGCGCCAGTCTCGACATATGTTCTCCTAAGCGTCCCGCCGCATAAAGTCTGCTACAAACTTGTCGTCGCTCTTCTCCAAGTCCGCGAACGTGCCTTCGAGGATGACATTTCCTTCGTGGAGCAGTGCCAGCCGACCGGCGATGGTTTTGGCGCTTTGCAAATCGTGCGTGACCACAATAGACGCCATGGCATGTTCCTTTTGCAGTTTGAGAATCAGCTCATCAATTTCGCCGGAGGTGATCGGATCGAGGCCCGCAGTGGGTTCATCCAGCAGCAGGATGTCGGGGTCGAGAGCCAGCGCCCGCGCCAGTCCAACGCGCTTCTGCATACCGCCGGATATATCGGAAGGCATCTTCTTAAGATCGCCCTCCATGCCCACACTCTTCAGCAACTCTTTCACGCGATCCCGCCGCTCGGATTCCGGCATGTTGGTGTTGTGCTTCAGCGGAAAGGCCACATTCTCCTCCACCGTGAGCGAATCGTAGAGCGCCGCTTGCTGGAACAGAAATCCCATCTTCCTTCGAATTTTATTGAGCTCGCCGAGGTTGATTCCGCCAATCTCCTCGCCGTGAATATTCACCGAGCCCGCGTCCGGCTTCTCAAGGCCAATGATGATCTTCAACAAAACACTTTTGCCGGTCCCACTGCGGCCGAGCACAGCGAGCGTTTCACCGCGGGCGACCGTCAGGTCAATCCCGTTCAAAACCACCTGGGCGCCAAAGGACTTGTGCAATCCTCGCAGGGCCACGGGCGGCTTGCCATTCGTTTTCTCAACGTTTTCTATCACGATGCAGTTCGGGCCCCTTTCCTTACCCCTGGGCGAACTTTCCAGCGCCGCTCTTCATGGAAAAAACATGACGATCAGCTTCACCAGGACAACGTCGGCCAGGATGACAAACAACGAAGATAAGACCACTGAGCTCGTTGCCGTGCGTCCCACGCCCTCGGTGCCTCCCCGCGTCCGCATTCCCTGATAGCACGCCACCAACCCGATGATCAGGCCGAACACCATTGTCTTGAAGGTTGGTGGGAGAAAATCATTGAAGCCGAAAGTGCGGAAGCCGTTGTGGATGAACTGCTGGAACGTAATCGGTTCAGCCAGGGCATCGGCCACCCAGGCCATGACCACCCCGAAGAAATCGGCAGCCAGGGTCAGCAGTGGCAAAACCAGGATGCAAGCCAGAATGCGGGTTGCGGCCAGCAATCTATAAGGATTTACGGCGGACGCTTCGATGGCATCGATCTGCTCCGTGACCTTCATCGATCCCAACTCGGCGCCGATGCCGGCCCCCGCCCGGCCGCACACAATCAGGCCGGTAACGATCGGGCCGATCTCATGGATAATCGAGAAAACGACGGCAGCGGGAAGCAATGAACTGGCGCCGAAACGAACCAGGCTATCGCGGGTTTCAAGGGAGAGGATCGCGCCGATGGCCCCGCCCGCCAAGGCCACTAGCGGAAACGATTTCGATCCGATCTCGTCGACTTGCCGGACGAGCTCGCGGAATTCAAAGGGCGGGGTTACCGCGGCCCGCAGAACTTGCCAGGAAAAAAGGCCCAGTTCACCGAACCACTCGAAAAAACCGTTGATCACACCCGTGCTGGAATCCGCAGTGGAGGACATGGGGATGAACTACATTTCTGGCAACCAGACCTATTTCGCACTACCCTTCCCCGCCGGCGGCAGCATCGTAACGTGCTGGAGTCGGATGTAGGCAGCGGCGGCGCGTACGCGTACGGCATCCTTCGGGTCGCCCAACAAAGGAACTAACTGCTCGCGGAATTCCGGAAACGGATGCATCGCTACCAGGTGGGCGGCCGCAGCGCGCACTGACCATTCCTTGTCTGACAAGGCTGATGAGACGGCATCCACCAGGGCTGGATCGCGCGAAGCCCCAAGCAGAAGCAAGGAGGCCGCCCGGGCGGAAGAATCGGGGTCCGATAAGATACCTTGCGCCGAGGACAATCCGTACCCGAGGCCCGGCACGGGAGCAAAACTTGCGGCGCCGATAGCGATGGTCGTGAAAAGCTGGGTCGGAGTGTGCAAGAGCCGCAAAGCGCCCCGTTTCTCTTTGCTGAGAAGGCTCGAGGACGCCTTAGATTCTCCGCTAACTACGGCGAGAAGAAATTGCTCCCCGTCCGGGTCGTGGAGTTGGTAAAGCACCTTGGCTGCGGCGAAGTCGACTTCCGGAATGGGATCTTCCAAGGCTTTCTTCAGAAGAGGCACGGTCCGGCTGTCCTTGAAGTCGCCCAGGGTGACAACGACGGCTATTCGAACCTGGACGTCGTGGTCATCGAGCATCGGGGCAAGCGAATCAAGAGCGTCGTCTTTTATCCCCACCAGGCTCAGGGCCTCCGCCGCGCCCTTTCGACCGTTCGGATTACGGTCATGGGCAGCATCGTTCAGAATGCTCTGGCACCTTTGAAGGGTGTCGGCGGGCTTCGCCTGCCCGAACGCCACCGCCGTGGCCAGCATCATTAAAATCCAGATCCGCACGTGAGTGGTTCCTTTCAAGATGATCGGTGGTGACTGGGGAAGTATCAGCCGGGATCAGGCCCAGTAGGGCTTGTAGCCGTAGTACCCGTACAGAGTCGATCCCAAAGAAAGGTCGGCCATGTCGGGCCAGTTGTTCTTGTCAAACCCCGGCGCCTTTTCCAGAAGGGCCTTGTCGGCATTCAGAATGAGTAACTTTTTGGTCGTATCGACGCTAAAAGCCTGCCAAGGAATGGCAAATAGTTTGTCGCCCACGCCAAGGAAACCGCCAAACGATAGTACAGCGTAGGCCACACGCCCGCGATCCAAGTCGATCATGATCTCTTCGATCTTCCCCAGGTCCTCGCCTTGGTAGTTCACCACCCTATCGCCCTTCAAGGAACTCCCGGAGAGTACGACCCCCAGAGTCTTCTCTACTTGTACGGCTTGTATTGCTTGTCCTGATGGCATGATATTTCTCCTTCTCATTTTGAGGGCGGATTGGGAGCTGCGGCTTATCACCAACGTGCAACCCCACCAGGTTCGTTGTACCCGCCTGGACGCCCAATGACCTCATTGCAGAGTATCCTCCCCTCAACGTACTGTCTGTTCACAACTGACCATCGGCCTGAGCAAACTTGCACATTGCTACGCCTGGACAGTAGGCGGAGAAAATGCTCCCTCGGGGTTTTCCTCCGTCACGCTCACGGTGACTTCCATCCCGAGGAAGGAGTTGGCGGGGCCGTCGAAGGTGCCCCATAGCGGCAGAACATGGTTCGGAGACCAGGCGACGGCGACACGAATCAGGTTGCGGTTCCCGACGATGCTATTGGTCGGATCGAAGTCAATCCAGCCCGCTCCCGGCAGATAGGTTTGCATCCATGCGTGTGTTGCACCACCGCCGGTGACTTTCGTATCGTTTCCGGGGACGAAGATGTACCCGCTGACAAAGCGAGCGGCCACGCCAAGAGATCGGGTCGCTTCCATCATCAGGACGGCAAAATCCCGGCAACTACCGCGACGGCTCGCAAGTGTTTCGTCCGGGGTCTGTACGCCCTTTTCACTCCGCCGCAAGTAGCGGAATTGTTCTTTGATGCCGAGGGTCATCGAGCGCAACATACTCATGGTTCCGGTCGAGCCCAACGGGTCCAGAAACTGACCTGCCCAGTGGCGTACGGTATCGCCGGGATAGTGGGGTGCCAGCGCCCGCGCGAGGTTGGGTATATCCTCACTCGAATAACGGAACGGATAGGTCTTCGCGTATTCCTCCAGCGGGTACTCGGGCAAGGCGGTTTCGAAATGCTGAAGCGTCACGATGCTCTCGAAGCGAAGCTCCGAAGTGCATCCATCGAATTCAGCGATGGCGATGGAATTGTCGAAGACATCATGAAGCCAGCGAAGACGAGCAGGATTGGGCGTGATGGTCAAGCTGGTCCTGAGCAGCTTGAGGTCGTGACTTTCCCGAGGCCGGAACATCATTCGATGCTGCCCCAGGCCGACAGGCTCGGAATAACGATAAGTCGTGACGTGGCGTACGGTGAGGAGTGCCATGCTAAACCGCGACCGCGCAGTTCAAGGAAGGGCTCACGGTTTTACTCTCCTCAATTTCGTCAGCCCAAACCTTGAAGCTTTCGAGCGTGTTCGGACCGAACGTGGTTACGATCGCGACATCCGCGGCGTCGCGGCCCCTTGCAATCAGTACTCGCCCGATCCTCGGGACGTTGTTCCGCGGGTCGAAGATGTACCACCCGCCTCCGACGTACACTTCAATCCATGCGGCAAAATCCCCGACGCCGTAAGGTGGCGGGGCTCCAATGTCGCCCAGATAGCCCGTGCAGTATCGCGCCGGAATATTCATGCAGCGGCACACTGCGATGGCCAGGTGCGCGTAATCGCGGCAGACTCCTGAGCGCCCGTTATACGCTTCCCAAGCCGTCCTGGTTGAGCGCGCCGTCTGATAATCGAAGGTGATCCAGTTATGGACATAATCGCAGATGGCTTGAACGAGGGGCCATCCCCGCGGCCCCTGGGAGAAGAGTTGCCAAGCCACCGGGGATAACAGATCCGTCTCGCAATATCGGCTGCCCAGCAGGAATACCAGGGTTTCCTCCGGGAGATCCTTCACCGCGTGCTGCTGAGCAGAAGGAACAATCGGGTCCAGTAAGCCGGAATCTCGGACCACGCCGTTGCCCGTTATGTAAAATCGGCCGGGAGGTGCCACAATGCGGCTGCACCAATTGCCGAAGCCGTCGCGATAGGCCGTGACCGGCACTGACGGGCTGGTGGTCAGGTGATCGGGCGTAACGATGTCGGAGGCGCGTGAATAATGGATGCTCACCGTCAATATCATCGGTGTGGGTTGGGGGAAATCGTAGATGAATTCATAGCCAACACGGATCTGCATGTCGGGGGCTCCTTACTTGAGTGGGTCGCGAGACTTGCTGATTCTGGCGCTCCCGTCAAACTGATTTGAGGTTGGGCAGTGAGTAGCACCCTGTCGCTGGCCTAAAACCACATCAAAGTTGTGACGCCCGCCTCGCTAACCAGCGGTCCCATACAGCATATTTCCCCCGACATGTTTAGTCTGTTCAAAATTGACCAACGGCCTGAGTAAGAAAGAGGCGAGCGACAGCTCCTGGGAATGAACGATCGGAAAGGTTTCCTCTGGACCCCGCCGCGCGAGCGAGCCGCGCACTCCGAGATACGGAATGAGCAATTCTGACCAACCACGTGTGCCATTCTGAACTGACACGGAATCAGGGCAGGGATAAAAGAATAGTGTCTCGCATATGTCCCGGGCGATAGAACTCGCCGAGCGGTTTATTGAAGGGCGCGGTGGCGTCAGGGAGACCGCGAACATGCAAGGGAACAACACCGCGCTGTTGGGTTTTGGCCGTGAATTCTCCTGGGTGAGAAACGCTGATCGAAGGAAAACCATGAAAACGTTTAAACAGTACCTCATTATCCTGATGCTGCTCGTGGTGGGGAGCATGATTGTTTGCTCAAGAACATCCACGCAATCGCCTGAGGTTTCCGACAATATCCGAAAGTCGCTCGATCAGGCGGGCCTCAAAGCTGTCTCCGTCACACAGGACCGCGACAAAGGTGTCGTAACCCTGAGCGGAAACGTCGCGGCTGACGCTGAGAAGGCTCAAGCTGAATCCATCGCCACTTCCATCGCAACTGGACAGGTTGTAGCGAACCAGATAGCGGTGGTTCCCGTCGGCGGCGAAAGTGCGGCGAAAACCGCTAACTCCGATCTGGACGCGGGTATCGACAAAAATCTGGATGCTGCTCTCATCCAGGACAGGCTCCGCAAGGGTGTCTCCTACGACGTCAAGAGTTGTGTCGTGACACTCACCGGCGAGGTCCGTTCCCAATCCCAGCGCGCACAGGTCGAGCATGCGGCGTCAACTGTTCCCAACGTGCTCCAGGTTGTAAACGAGCTGCAAGTGAAGGATCAAAAGGCCAGCTCTGGACCCACCCCGTAAGGACTGGGGTCGCGCGGTTGGGCGCGCAGTTTTGCATCACGGATTTGTCAAGCAGGAGATGCAATGTCGTTTGGAATCTACGCCGCGGGATATGCGCTCGTGATTGGCGGGTTGATCTACGGCGCCCACTTGATGCACGTCCCGGCACACTGGATTGTTGTGGGTGCGATTGTCCTATTGGGCGTGGGGATTCTTTCGGGTGTGAAAGCAACGCGCCAAAAGGATTCATCATGAAGAAAGCGGAAGTTCTGCACAAAGCAAATTACTAATGGAGAGGAGAGTCACATGGGATTGATCTTGTTGATCGTCGTTCTGGCTGTGTTATTCGGTGGTGGCGGCGGTTATTACGGGTATCGGCGGTGGGGTTCGGGTGGCGGCATCGGGATCGTCGGCGTCGTCCTGATTGCCCTGGTCGTCATTTACGTGTTCGGCGGATTACGCCTCCCAAGTTGAGTAAACCGGACACCACTACCGCAAGTGCATTCTGATGTTGTGTTGTGCCAACCCCCTGATGGCGCTTCCCCTTTTTGGCTGGACACGGGCCGGCCATCAGGGGGGTCTGGTCAATACAGTCGGTGACACAGGAACCCAAAAATGGAAAACGCTGCACCACGCGAGGTCGCGATGCGCTTCGATTGCGAGCCCCGATGATGACACTCGCCCCCACACTCTCGCCTCCCCACACTTCTCCGGCCACAGTTGTCCCTCCTGGCTCGCCCCCGGGCGGGCTATCGAGCGATGAAGCCCGAGGCCGTCTGGAGAAGTCTGGGCCAAACTCGATGCCCGACACCTCTGCCCACCCCATCCGCAGTGCGTTGAGCAAATTCTGGGCGCCCGTTCCTTGGATGTTGGAAGCCGTCATTGTCATCGAACTCGGTTTGCACGACTATGTGGAGGCTTCGGTCATTGCAGTCCTTCTGGTTTTCAACGCCGCCCTTAGCTTTTTCCAGGAGAGCCACGCCCAGGCAACGCTCGCCGCGCTCAAGTCACGCCTGGCACTCACCGCGTCCGTCCACCGGGATGGCGTTTGGAGCAACGTTTCCTCGGCCAATCTAGTCACCGGAGACATTGTGAAGTTGTCGCTCGGCGGAGTTGTTGCTGCCGACGTCCGCCTTTTGGGAGGCTCGGTCTTGCTTGACCAGTCGATGCTCACGGGTGAATCGGTGCCGATAGAAGCCGGCAAGGGCGTGCAAACCTATGCCGGAGCGTTGGTGAGGCGCGGCGAAGCGATTGCCGAGGTCACCGCCACGGGAACGCGCACCAAGTTCGGGCGTACCGCGGAGCTTGTCCGCACCGCTCATGTTGTAAGCTCCCAGCAAAAAGTCGTCTTCCGGGTCGTGCGCAATCTCGCCTTGTTCAATAGCGTCATCATTGTGTTCCTGGTCAGCTATGCCTATGCTTTGTCGATGCCACTGAGGGAAATTGTTCCCTTGATCCTCACTGCGGTTCTCGCTTCCATACCCGTCGCCCTGCCTGCAACGTTTACACTTGCCGCCGCGATCGGCGCGAAGGCGTTGGCAAAACTGGGCGTGCTGCCAACTCGCCTTTCCGCCGTTGACGAAGCCGCCACGATGGACGTTTTATGTGTGGATAAGACCGGCACCCTTACCCAGAACGCCCTGACCGTTGCCGTCGTCCAGGGACTGGAAGGCTTCGATGAGGCCCACATTCTGGGGCTCGCGGCTCTGGCCAGTTCCGATGGCGGACAGGATTCTGTCGATGTAGCAATTCGCTCGGCCGCATCCCACAAAAGTGCGAGCGATTTGCCAAAGCTCACCAAATTTACCCCCTTTGATCCCGCAACCAAGATGTCAGAGGCGACGGGAACGGCTGCGGATGGCGCCTCGGTGCGCATCGTCAAAGGCGCCTTCAGCGTCATCGTCGCCCTCGCGCCGGCGGCAACGGATGCCTCTACTATCGCCAACGGACTGGAAACGAAGGGATACCGGGTGCTCGCCGTCGCTGCCGGCCCCGCGAACGCGATGCGTCTGGCCGGCTTCATCGCACTCAGCGATCCTCCCCGGGCGGATTCCGCGGGACTGGTCACGCAACTGCGAACGCTGGGCGTGCGCACCATTATGGTCACGGGCGATGCGCCGGCTACGGCTGGCATCGTCGCGCACGCCGTGGGCTTGGACGGATCGATCTGCCCCTCCGGGACGATCCCTCAGGGATTAAATCCGGAAAGCTTCGGGGTTTTTGCGGGCGTTCTCCCGGAAGACAAATACAACCTTGTGAAGGTGTTCCAAAAGAGCGGCCACACCGTGGGAATGTGTGGCGATGGCGCCAACGATGCCCCGGCGCTTCGCCAAGCACAAATGGGGATCTCCGTCTCGACGGCAACCGACGTCGCCAAATCCGCGGCGGGAATCGTCTTGACCGAGTCTGGTTTAGGCGGCATCGTGGCTTCGGTGAAAGAGGGGAGGATCATCTTCCAGCGCATTCTGACCTACACGCTGAAGTCCGTCACCCACAAATTCTTGGGCGCGCTCTTCCTGGCTGCCGGGCTTCTGATGACCGGGCACGCTATCCTCACCCCTTTGCTCTTGGTCATCTCGATGATCACGGGTGATTTTCTGGCCATGCTCGCGGCGACGGACAACGTTCATATGTCTCCCACACCCAACGTCTGGCGCGTGGGAAGCCTGACCGCTGCCGGAGTGATCCTCGGCTTCTTCGATCTTCTCTTTTGCACGGGAGTTATTGCCATAGGCAAATATCAAATGGGCTTTGGCATTGATGCCTTGAGGACATTGGCCATTGTGACGCTGATTTTCAGCGGACAAGCAACGCTCTATGTCGTACGAGAGCGCCGCCGCCTCTGGAGCTCGCGACCCAGTACATGGCTGATGGCCGCATCGGCATTGGACCTGCTCATCATTTCGACGCTCGCAACGCGCGGAGTTCTGATGACGCCACTGCCCATCGCCATAGTGGCCACCACTCTCGCGGCAACCGCCGTCTTTGGCCTCATTCTGGACGTGATCAAGGTTCCGGTATTCCGCCGATTGCAAATCAACTAGCGTCGGCGGCGCCGCAATTATCGCGCAGCCCGCACAGTTTCGTTCCCCAGAAGCCGGGTCGATCGGCGCCGCGAACCTGAGTATCCGTGTGTGCAACGAGCAATCAGTCTCCGCTCGAGGATGCTTCCAAGCTCGGATTGGGCGCTCCATGCCCATTGTTCAGATGCATGCGAGTGAGCAAGGAGTGAGGTCCGCTGTAGAGGAACTCAAGGCCGATGTTCCCCGCGACGTATCCCACCATGGAATAGCTGCCCATCCGGAGCGCATCTCTGGCGCCGAAACGATGGGGGTACCAACCGTACACGGCCGTCATGGTGCCAGCATACGGCGCGACAAGGGCAGGAAAAGAGAAGACGCGGTGTCCGTCTTCGCCGCGGCGTGTGGTCAAGGTCGAAATTACGGCGTGTCGTAGCCGCGGCAACACCCCTTGGCACTCACAGCGATAGTACAAAGTATCTTCTTTGAAGGCTTCTGAGAGCGCATAGCGCGTCGTAGTGCTTATGGCTGCAATCGCCAAGTCGGACCCGAAACGTCTGCCATAGCCCTCCACGCCGTGCCCCCACTTGGGGCCGATATTCGTGGCTTGACCAAACCCTGCAGTAAGAGCGGCGCCGACGATCGGATACGGGCCAAACGCGTCGAAAAGGTAGTTGTGGATTTTTGTTGCCTGCGTGGGGCGCGAGTACGTCATGTCCATTTTCGCAGGAGTGGTGCTGGCAACAGGGCCGGAGGAATCTCCGGAATCGAGAAGTGATTGCGCCTGTCCCACCACTGCCAGGGCTGCGACGCCCGCAATTACTAAAAGCCCGTGCACAATTTTGCGAAGCTTCATGACGAGATGCTCAGTGATATACACCCAGCACGTTGACGGCGAGGAGAACCAGTAAGATGGTTCCGATCCCGATGCCAGCGCCGCCAGGGTAACCCCAGCGCCGATTGCCGTAGTACGCTCCACCGGCACCTAAAAGCAGGAACCAAATGATGATGAATATCGACATCATGCATCTTCCTTTCTTCTGAAGGTTAGCTCGCGGCCTGCGGGCGGGAGTTAATCCCTCCCGCGTGCTACCAGAAGCACAATCCCCGCAACGAGCGCCACGCCACCGGCGATGGGAGGTAGCGGGACATTATGCGTTGTGTCTCGGGTGGCGTGGATCGGTCCGATGTCAACCACCTTTTGCCGGGTCGTGTACGTAAACCCTCCCCAAGCGAGACCGAACAGGCCCAATGCAATCAGGATTATTCCCAGCGTTTTGTTCATAGCGCCTCCCTTGGCGGTGGTTATTTCTAAAACACTCTTTCACTCAGGCCGACCTTCGCTCTTGGTTCAGAACTTTCAGAGCGGTATAAGTGAGAATCGTTGATTCCTTAAGTGGTCCTTGGCGGCTTCCTCGGCATGCTGCTCAGCTTGCAAGTGGTGCGCGTACGCCATGTGGGCGTGATGGCTGGCCTTCACGGGGTGGCCGGAAAGTGAAAGTTTGGCTGCCTGCCGGTGGTGGCGAGCCGCTTCCGCAAAATGTTTCGCTGCTGCGTCGTGGTGTTTTGCTCCGGCCGCAGGAATCGAAAAATCCGGTCGCCTGGCGTGTCCCGAATCAGTAATCACGAGTTTTGTTCCCTTTGGCATGACATTTCACTCCTACGTTTGGACAGGCATGGCGGAGCGTCCGCTCAAGTCATTCTTGACCAACATACAATCACCTTTATACGGCAACGTCATTCGGGCGTCAGTTCAATACTGAACTGACGTCTGGTCACAATTGCTCAGACAGAGGGAAAGCGTCGGCTTAATGGCATCTTCGCGCGGGCGCGGCGGCTGAAAGTCCGCCCACCACGATCGTGGCGAGTGCTTGTGCCGTCGTCAAAAGGAAAGCGCCAACATGAAAGAAGCATGTTGGCGCCACCGGCGATTACACCTTATGAGTACATACCTCGCGCTCTCTTGGCGGAAGGCCGGTCAGTGGTTTTGCGGGTTAATTAATGTGGACATCGACGACGTGGCCCTGCTGGTAGCCAGCCTCGTAAGCTCTATTGTCTTCGTCTTTAGGAAAGTGCCTCTTCCTGAAGTGGTCCCGGTTATGCGCTTTGTCGTCCTTGCCTTCGCGCATCCCTTGCTGGTACCTCTTGTTCTTCGAGTAGTCCTGGTCTTGACCTGCGGCATTCATTGCCGGAGACGCCATAACCCTTACCGCGCTCCCAATGATACCGATGCTCATTAGGGCGGCCAGAACCCAGACGTACGGCTTGAAGTTCATTCGCATAAAAGCTCCTCTCAATGTCTCTGTTGCTGAACGATAGAATCTCGCCCTTGAAAACCTGCGCCTTGCGCTTCTCACCCTCTGTCCGCGCCACTTTTCTCTGCCGCTAATAGAGGGCAGAACGTTTATACCCTCCGTCAAAGGCGGCGTCGATTCCGTATTGCTCACCACTTTGGTCAAAACAGCACACTGAATCCGTTGGCACATGACTGAGCGATCTGTTGCCCGCGTGTCATTGACATCTCAGGGGGCGTGTGCTAACTAGAGATCAGGAAGGATTTTCAACTGTTCATGGGCGCCGAAGAACTTCAAGCCGCGTGGGACCTGCTCAAGGAGGCCTATCAATACCAGATGGGCGGCGACTACGACATGGCGGTCGAGCTTTACAAACGCTCGCTCGACCTTCACCCGACGGCGGAGGCCTTCACGTATTTGGGATGGACTTACCGCTATCAGGGAAAGATCGACGATGCCATTGCGGAATGCAAAAAGGCCATCCAGATCGATCCGGAGTTTGGCGTTCCCTACAATGACATCGGCGCCTACCTGATCGAGAAGGGCGAATACGACGAGGCGATTCCCTGGCTGGAGCGCTCGCTGCAATCCCGGCGATATGAGTCCTACCACTATCCTCATTACAACCTCGGGCGTGTTTATACTGCCAAGGAACTGTACGGCAAAGCGCGTCACCACTTCGAGCAGGCCCTGAAACTTTCTCCCGACTATGCTCTAGCCAAGGACGGCTTGGCCAAGATCCGGCACAAAGTGCAATAACGGGCTCGATCGTCCCCTCAGACCATCCCGGCTGTGTCTGAGATTGCGTTCGAGGCGGCTTTACGCCACCGATGGCGCGATGAACTCGCCGCTACGTCGCCGAATGGCGAGGTAAACTCGCCGCTACGTCATCAGACCAAATCGCGACCGCCTTCCCGCAATCATCCTCCCACCAAAGCCAGTGTGTTATTATGGCGCGTTAAAACCGTCGAGAATCACTCCGGGAGTTTAAGCATGCCTAAAGCCGAGTTGCAGTATCTCACCGATGAACTGAATAAGCTGCGCGAGCAGAAGCTCTACCAGAAGTTGCGCATCCTGGAAACCGAGCAGCTTCCGGTCTCGCGTTTCGACGGCCACAAGGTCATCAACCTTTCATCCAACAATTACCTGGGATTGACGACCCATCCCAAGCTCCGGAAGCGCGCCTTGGAGGCCACGGAGAAATGGGGAGTGGGCTCGGGCGCGGTGCGGACGATCGCGGGAACCATGTCGATCCACATGGAACTCGAAGAGAGAATCGCTCGCTTCAAACACGTGGAAGCCTCGGTGGTGTTCCAATCGGGTTTCACGGCGAATGCCGGGACGGTGTCCGCCATCCTTGGGCGCGAGGATGTGATCATTTCCGACGCCCTCAATCACGCCTCCATCATCGACGGCTGCCGATTGTCTCGCGCTGAAATCAAAGTCTTCCCGCACAAAGACGTGGAGGCTTGCGAGACGATCCTGAAGGAAATCGCCGCGCGCAAATGCCACAAGCTGCTGATCACCGACGGCGTGTTTTCCATGGAAGGCGATATCGCTCCGCTGCCGCAGCTTGTGGAATTGGCCGAGAAGTACGGGTGCATCATGATGATTGACGACGCGCACTCTTCTGGAGTGCTCGGCCGCAATGGGCGCGGCACCGTGGACCACTTCAACCTGCACGGGCGCGTGGATATTCAAGTCGGCACGCTTTCGAAGGCCATCGGCGCGCTCGGCGGATACGTGTGCGCCACGCGCGACACCATCGATTTCCTCTACCACCGCGCCCGCCCGTTCCTCTTCTCTACATCCCACCCGCCGTCGGTGGTCGCCACTTGTATTGCGGCCTTCGAAGTTCTGGAAGAAGAGCCCCAACTCATCGAGCAACTCTGGGCGAACACGAAATTCCTCAAGGAAGGGCTCAAGAAGCTCGGTTTCAATACCGGCATGAGCGAGACCCCGATCACTCCCATCATCGTGGGCGACGCGGCTCTGGCCCATGAATTCTCGCGGCAACTCTTCGCCGCCGGAGTGTTCGCGCAGGGCATCGGCTTTCCTACCGTGCCGCAAGGCCAGGCGCGCATCCGCACCATCGTCACTGCCACGCACACTAAGGAAGAACTGACGCAAGCGCTTGCCATCCTCGCGGGGGTGGGGAGAAAGTTGAAGATCATCGAGTAGAGGCCGTACCCTTGACTCCCGCCGGCGGCCGCTCGTGCGGCAGCCGCAGCAGGGCTCCCCTCCGTAATAAGGAGGGGCGACGCGGGAGCGGCGGAGGTGGTTTTCAGGCAGCCGCGCACCGGACACAAAGTCCATGGCTCGTTTGGACAAATTGACAACCACGGATTCCAGGGCCATTCTTCGGCCAGCCAGTCGAGTTTTGCACGTTTTGAAGCGAAAGAAGCACTTCCCAGCGCTCAACAAGCGACAACAAAGGCGTCGATTTCTGCAGAATTCTGCAAAATTGGTGTCGATTGGACCTAAATTTCGTAAATTAAGATCTAAATGTCTGTTTCTATTCGGGCATTGTGCCTTGCGATCCTTTGTTTTCATACATATTCCGGCTTCGTTCGTCATTACTAAAATTATTTTCCGTGTTTTTCGCCTAACGGCACGACTTTTCCTCTCCTCCGCGACCCAGGCAAGCAACGCCCCGTCGGACAATTTGTCTTGCGTCCTCTCGGTCAATTTGGCCAGTCGCCATCATTCCGGTCCCCCGCAGCTTGAGTCCTTAGTGCGGACCTGTTTGGTTAGTCCGCACTACTCCCTCGAGAGAGCCCCCGGCTCTGCCGGGGCGGCAGTAGGAGTTTGACAGCTCCGGAAGTTAGCATTTCCCGCGCATTCATCATTGCGAAACGCCCCCTCACCCCAACTCCTGATAAGCGCTCGATCAAGCACGTTCTCGAATCGACCCTTCCGATTCCTGCCCAGCGGGATACCGTGAGTAGCCGTAGGTGAAGGAAACCGCTGCCGGGAAATGGGCCGCGGCGGGGTTCA
>Ga0181520_10006051_pt1 | contig 18780 bp, 16 predicted proteins | sample PEATcosm2014_Bin_29_FD_132451 | JGI IMG/M metagenome (GOLD analysis project Ga0181520, IMG submission 132451) | Peatland microbial communities from MTU Mesocosm Facility, Houghton, MI, USA - PEATcosm2014_Bin02_30_metaG | ecosystem: Environmental > Terrestrial > Soil > Wetlands > Peat | place...
GGCTAGAGGTTGGAAATGCTTTGCGGCGCGCTAGAGGGATTTCACTGGTCTGAGTTTAGAGCGTCCGCGGCGATCAATAGATCCAATGCCGAGCTTTGCCGAGCAGCGTCCGCGGAGTCGAATGGGCCTGCCCACCAAAAGCCCAAATGATTCGATCCATCCCTGTCGCGGTTCCAGATGCTTAGCGCGTTGGCACGGACGAATTGCTGATAGCGGCGATCGGGATGAGCGGCGTTCAAGATCATGAGGTTGCGCGCGAATATGCCCTTGAATTGCGGGACATCTCCACCGGTATGAGCGGGGTTGGTTTCATGCAGGACGCCTTGGTTGCCGGTGAGATGGGCAATGGCGGCGAGCGCGATGGACGAGGCAATCTCTTCGAGCCGGGGATCGGGATCAGCCTTGTCCAGCTCAACCAGACCACCCAGGATTACTCCCTGATTGTAGGTCCAGGTGTTCTTCCCATTGTTTCTGCAGTGCGCGCCATCAGACGTGTCCAACCCGTCGTTGATGAGATTCTCAGAGTTGATCATGCCGGAGTTGAGAAACCAATTCCACTCTTTCCGCGCCCATTGCAGATCATCATTCCGCTTGGCGGCATCGGACTCGCGATTGGCAAGAGAAGCGGCCACAGACAGAAACAACTCGTTCTCGATGGCGTTCTTTTCCTTGTTGTCCTTGCTCCACCAGACGCCGCCGCCGCAACTAGTAGTCTCCCAGCCCAGCTTCATATCGGAGAAGATCGAGTCAGCCATACGGAGATAGGCGGCATCGTGCGTGAGATCGTATACATCGATCCATGCCAACGCCCACCACCCCTCATCGTCGTAGTAATGATTGATAAATCCTTTTGCACCGCGGGGAGAAGTTTGGGCGGCGCGCAAAGTGTTTGCAAAGACGGGCAAGAACTCTTGTGTATGGTTGACCCGGCTGAAGTTGGCCAGAGCCGTAATCGCATTGGCGGAGTTCCACCAGCCGGTGGTTCGGTATAGGCCGCTGGCGGGCACGTACCACTGCTCGAGCGCATCGATTGCCGCACGAGTCCAGGCGCGATCAGGCGACACCGATCCAACACTTTTTTCTTGCTGAGCTGCCACTCTACCGATGGATGTTGCGGACAGCACCAGAACGAGGAGGAATGCCGAGAGGGTGCTGCGCACCAAACTCCAAATCGATCTGGGAGCGAGCGATGACGCCGGGGGGACTGATGAGTCTTTAGAGCGAGATGCCGAACACGCTTGCATGATGGCAAGTTCCTGAGGAAATCCGCGCTGAAGGAAAGGGATGTGCCGCCGCTCTACTTTGAGGCGGTAAGAGACGCCACGGGGACCAGCATGTCTTCCTTGCGCATGACCAAGTTGGTGGCGTTGAGGGTGGCCAGCTCGAAGCCGTGGCCGTGGGTAATGGCATCGGTGGGGCAGGCCTCAACACAATAGCCGCAAAAGATACAGCGGTTGTAGTCGATATTGTAGATTTTGGCGTAGCGCTCGGAGGAGGAGATGCGATTCTCCTCAGTGTTCTCGGCGGCTTCAATGAAGATGCAGTTTGCGGGACAGGCTGCGGCGCAGAGGAAGCAGGCCACGCACTTCTCCAAGCCATTCTCGTCACGCTGCAAAACGTGCGCACCGCGGTAGCGCTCCTGAAAGACTGCTCCGCGCATGGGGCCGGGCCCATCAGGATAGTTCTCTACCTGGGTGGGCTCCAGAATTTCGTGAAAGGTGATGCTCATGCCCTTCGCGATGCCGGCGAGATTGCGCACGATCGACATGAGCCCAGTATACGATGGATGCCGGGAGGGGTTCAGCATGCGCGGAAAGACAGGGGCGATGATTCTGCTGCTGGCAATGGGACTGGGAGCGGCAGCCAGTCCGGCGCAACAACCGAGCCAGCCGCAACCCATGCCTATGGGCAACACGCACGGCATGGGGAAGTCCGCAGTTCCCGCGGGACCGCTGAAGATCGTATTTGGAGATAAGTCAGCGGAGTGGACCCCGGCCACCCTGGCCGCGCTGCCGCATCAGACCTTAACGGTTTACAACAGCCATGCCAAGGCGAATCAGACATATACCGGTGTCCTGCTCATCGACCTGCTGACACCGTTGGGCGTACCGGGGAAGCCGCACGGCAAGGATTTGCGGCTCTACCTGGTGGCGGAAGGAGCCGACGGGTATGCCGCAGTGTTTGCGGTGGCCGAGGTGAACCCTGACGTTCACGACGCTACGGTGATAGTCGCGGACGGGCTGGACGGAAAACCGCTGGGCGAGAGCGGGTTACTGCAACTGGTGACGACCGGAGAAAAGCGTCCTGCACGCTGGGTGCGCAACCTGGTGGCTGTCCGGGTTGAAACGGCACAGTGATCGCGCAAGCTCGGACTGACACTTCCCTTCGCAATTCTTAGCCTTCGTAGTTCTTAGCGAGGATGCTCCTCCGGTTTTGGCTTCTCCTGCGGCTTGGATTGGGGACGCGGGGTCGCCTGGCGCGCCGGAGCGGCCTGACGCGGTGGAGGGGCCTGGCGTTCGGGAGCTGCCTGGCGGGGCGCTGGCGCTTGGCGTTCGGGAGCTGCCTGGCGGGGCGCTGGCGCTTGGCGTTCGGGAGCTGCCTGGCGGGGCGCTGGGGCCTGGCGTTCGGGAGCTGCCTGGCGGGCTGGAGGTACTTGACGTTGTTCGGGAGCGACCGGGCGAGGCGGAGGCGCTTGGCGCTCGGGGGCGGCCTGGCGGGGCGCCTGCTGGACTGGCGCAGGCCTTGTTGCCGGATGCGGCGCAACCTGGGCAGGCTGGTTGCGATTCACCTGGTTGGCGGGGCGGTTGGCGGGAGCTGGCTGGGCGACATTCGGGCGCTCCTGTGGCGGCGCTCCCCGTTGCGGAGCGGGCTGCACACGCATCGGCGGCGCTGCCACGGGCCGCACATTGCGGTCGGCCATGACCGGCTGGCTTACAACCGGGCTGGCCGGACGACCACGATTGACGGCCGCAAACTGGGCTCGATTGACGCTGGCAGATTTCTGAACCTGAAGCTGGGTCTGCATCGGCGGAGCATGCGGCTCGCGAAGGGCCGCCAGTTCCTGGGGCCGGGGCCTGACCTGGACGCCGCCCGAGCCGCCATTGAAGCTCACACGGGTGTTGGTGGTGACGTAGTTGTTGATGACGGTACGGTTGTAGACGTTGTGCACAACGTTGACGTTGATGTTGTTGACGGAGCGGTTGTAGTTGAAGCGGCCGCCGTTCCAATAGCCACCCTGGTAGCCGACGCCCGTGTAGCCGTAGCCGTAGTTGATTCCACCGTAAAAGCCGATGTGCGGCCCCCAATAGCCATGGAAGAAGCTGTAGCGACTATGGAAAAAGCCCCAGTAGCCGGGCGTCCAGAGTGCGCCCTCGTAGGGAGCCTGCACCCACACGCCGGGAACCCAGTAGTAGCCCGTGGGGGCATAGCTCCAGTAGCCGGGCGTCCAGAGATAGCCGTCTCCGGGAGCCGGAGGCTGGTCGTAGTCGGGCAGAGGCGGAGGCGGCTGAGGAGCGGTGTATTCAGGCTGCTCTCCGTAATCCGAATTGTCGGGGTATTGGTTCGAAGCTTGGTCATAGTTGCCGCCCGAATCAGGCGGAGGGCCACTTTGGGAGTTGTCCGGCGGCGGAGCGCTTTGGGGAGAGCTGGATTGGGGAGCGCTTTGTGAATTGCCCTGTGCCGGAGCGCTGGTGTCGTTACTGACGGGGGCAAGGTTGGCCGAAGCGGGATCAGAGGAATCCGGCGTGGCAGCCTGATTGGCGTTGGCAGCATTCTGGTCTTGACTGGACTTGCATCCAGCGGTCGAAAGCATGACCACCAGGGCGAACAGCGGGACGAGGGCAAATCGGACAAAACGGCTCATATCACGCTCCAACAGAGTTCGATGCAGGCTGGAGGCTCGAAGTCTATCGCGGAGCGGAAGTGATCCGACTGTTTGAAGCGGCAGACCCCTGGCCTGAAGGAGCGACGGGATGCCGGACGCCGGGCGGATCGGACTGGCCGTGGTTGTTGGCCGGCGTTGTGGCGGGCTTGCGCTCAAACTTTGGGTGGGGTGCGGGCTGCTGGCAAAGGAATGAATCCTGCCCACGGGCGAGACTTGCAACCGATCCCTGCGCGTGACAGAGACGCTGCTTCATGGCATCGGCCTGCGCAGCGCTGAGGAGTTGGGTTCGTTCGAGGCCGCTCCAGGGATCCAGATCGTACTGATAGACGAAATCCTCCGGCGGCTTGAGCTTGCCATAGTCGAAGTGGTTCCAGGTGGCCAGCATTACGCGCCCGTCGGGCTCGGCCAATGCGGCATAGATTTGCGTCAGAGTCACGTCTGGCGGAGAGGTGCTGACGAGAGGAATGGCCTGGCTGCCACGCATCCAGCGAGCCGCCCAGGCGTGCTGCGTGTCGTCGTAATAAAAGGCGGTGAAGTAGGTGGTGGCCGCGCATTCGCGACAGTCGTCGTAGAGGGCGCCCAACTCGCGAGGCCTGTTCCCGGCCAGGAGCATCCAGTCAAGCAGGCGGAGATTGATGCCCTTGAGGAGCACGATGCGCAAGTGAGTGGTGAGCGACACACTCCAGATGGTGAAGGTGTCCATGTCGACCGGGGCCTGCGGATTGGCGCGGTCCGTGGTGACGACCAGCGCCGCATCGTATTGCACGCCGATCTCGCGGATGGCAGTCCACTTGTCGGCAGCCAGGGTATGAGTGACCCACACCAGCACGTCCTGATCTTTGTCGGAGTGAAAATCGATCCAGCGAAAGGCGTCCGGCGACTGCTGGGCGAAGACTGGTGTTACCGCGGCCAGCAGGGTTGCGACGCAGGCGAACAGGCATCGCCACAGTATTCGAGATATGAGTTTGGATATAACAGCGACCGGCACGCAATGCTTCAAAGCCCCAGTTTCTCCCATATCGCGTCGACTTTCGCCTTGGTGGCGCGATCCATTTCGATGATAGCGGGCCAGGGGCGATTGAAGCCTTCTGCCCTCCACTTGCGGGTGGCGTCAATGCCCATTTTGGAGCCGTAGTTGGGCAGACGCGAAGAGTGATCGAGCGAATCGACAGGGCCCAGCGTGAACTGGATATCGCGCTCGGGGTCAATGTTGTTGGCCACGCGCAGCACCACCTCGGCGATGTCCTGCACGTCGCAGTCTTCATCGACCACCACGATGCACTTGGTGAACATGGCCTGACCGAGGGACCAGATGGCGTTCATGACCTTGCGCGCCTGGCCGGGATAGCTTTTGCGGATAGACACCAGCATCAGGTTGTGGAAGACGGCTTCGGCGGGGAGATGAATGTCTACCAATTCAGGGATGGTCATTTTCATCGCGGGCAGGAAGATGCGCTCCACAGCCTTGCCCATCCAGGCGTCTTCCATCGGCGGCTTGCCCACGATGGTGGCGGCGTAGATGGGGTCTTTGCGATGCGTGATACAGGTGAGGTGGAAGACCGGATAGCCTTCGGTCATTGTGTAAAAGCCGGTGTGGTCACCGAAGGGACCTTCACTGCGCAACTCACCTAATTCGACGTAGCCTTCGAGGATGATCTCGGCCTGGGCCGGGACTTCAAGATCGACGGTCTCGCACTTGACGATTTCGACCGGCTTGCCGCGGAGGAAACCGGCAATCATGAACTCCTCAACTTCGGGCGGCGCGGGGACGATGGCGGAAAAGGTGGTGGCCGGATCGGTGCCGATGGCGACCGCAACCTCAAGGCGCGAGCCCTTGAGATTTCCCAGCGCCACCTGCGGCAAGCCGCCAATAGGACCGTCGGGAATGGCGACCGCGCCACCCGCCGACTCCGCCATGGCTGCCACACTTGCGGTGCGTGGATCTCCGGTGGAGTGCGTTGCAGCGGCGGAACGCAGCGCTTCGCGATAGTGCTCGGCGGCCACTTTCTGCCGCTGCCAGTGCATACCGGTGGTCTGGCCGTCGTAGACCTGCATGCGATACATGCCGATATTGCGCTTGCCGGTGCGCGGGTCGCGAGTGTGCACGCAAGGCAAGGTGATGAACGGCCCGCCATCGTGAGGCCAGCACTTGAGGATGGGAAATGCGCGCAGGTCAAAGTTGTCGCGCAGAATCACTTCCTTGCAGGGAGCCTCTTTGGCGCTCACAGTCTTGGGAAATGCGCTGGTGAGGGCGCCCAGTTGCGGCAGCATTTTGAGCTTGTCAAGGAAGCCTTCGGGCGCCTTCACATTCATGAGGGTCCGGATACGCTCTGCGATTTCATCGAGCCGGTCGACGCCAAGAGCCATCGCCATGCGCCGTTCGCTGCCGAACTGGTTGATGAAGACCTTGTGGCCGGGATGGCCTTTCACGTTTTCAAACAGCAACGCCGGGCCGCCGGGAGCATATTTTCCGGCTGCCGCATCGGGCTTTGCACCGGAACGAGGGCCGGCGCCTATCTTTGAAATGCGATCAGTGATTTCGGTGATCTCCAAATCCGGGGAAACCGCTTCCTGGATGCGCCGGAGTTCGCCGTGCTTTTCGAGTGTCTTGATCCAATCGCGCAGATCGTCGTAGGCCAACACATGCTCCTCGGATGGTGATTCTTCCCCTTCATATTAAGGCTTGCGAGGCACAGAGGGTTTTGCTTGTGTGATTGCGTCTATGGCATACTGCGCGCACGACGCTCGTGTCGCGAAAAAAGGAGCCCCATGAGCCATTCCCCGTCGAGCTATCGCACCACCTACAAGTCCACACCTTATTTCAAGGTGCGGAAAGAAGTCCCCCGAGGCGTCCAAGCCGCAGCAGCACCAACCGCCGGGCCCTGGTCACTCCCCAACCTGTGTACGGCTTATAACTGGCCCTCCAACCTTAACGGTGGCGGGGTCATCGCCATTGTCGAATTAGGCGGAGGCTGGGTTCAGTCGGATATGGATGCGTTTTTCCAATCGATAGGCCAGCCTACGCCGCAGATCACCGACGTTTCGGTGGACGGCACCCAGAATGATCCCAACCAGAGCATAGGCTCGGCGGACGACCCGGATTACGAGGTTGCGCTGGACATCGAGGTTTCAGGAGCGTCCTACTACGCGGCCACCGGCAAGGCTGCTGCCATCCGCGTCTACTGGTCGCAGGACATTGCTTCGGCGGTGGAAAAAGCCGCCGAAGACGGGTGCGATGTGTGCACCATCTCGTGGGGCTCTGACGAAGCCAACTGGGGCAATACCGCCGCGGAACAGATGGAGTCGACCGCCTCGGCCGCAACCGCGGCCGGCATGGTTGTGTTTGCAGCTTCGGGAGATAACGATTCCGGCGACGGCGGCCAAACTCCGGCAAACGTGGATGTGCCATCATCCTGCCCACATGTAGTGGGCTGTGGAGGAACCAACAAGACCGCAACCACGGAAACTGTGTGGAACGATAATCCCGGCCAGACCGATGGCGAGGGAACAGGCGGGGGTTATTCAACCATCTTTCCGGTCCAAGCCTTCCAGATTGGCGCTCCGCCCGCCCCTGCCGGCACTACAGCGGGGACCGGACGCATGGTTCCGGATGTGACAGCGGACGCAGACCCCAATACCGGCTACGAGATTGTTGTCCATGGAACGCAGGCGGTGGTGGGCGGCACCAGCGCGGTGGCACCGCTCTACGCCGGACTGTTCGCGGCATTTGGAACCAAGCTCGGGTTTGTGACGCCCAAGCTCTGGGAGAATCAGACGGCGTTTAACGACATCACCGTGGGGAGCAACGGGTTCTATAACGCGGCGTCAGGTCCCGACCCTTGCAGCGGCATCGGGTCGCCGATTGGGACGAAAATCGCGGCTCTCTTTGTGACTCCGTCGTGAGCGCTCAGTCGGCGTTCTGGGCAACCTGCACCAAGGGGATCACCGGCTGGATGGCATCGAGAGGGAAGCCGAGGCGTTTCCACTCATCGTATCCTCCGCGCAGAGGCCGTACGCGCTGGATACCCAGCTTGTGCAAGGTCATGGCTGTTTTGGCGGCCGTGGCTTCGCTGGGGCAGGTGCAATAGAGCACGATGTCGCGGTCGCGGGGGATTTCGCTGTGCCGGGCCGCGAGGTCCTCAGGCGAAAAATGATATGCGCTGGGCAGGGTGAAGGGGTCAGTCAACAACTCCAGCGGATGGCGCAGGTCTACGATGTAAACCGGCTCGCCAGCGTCAAGCTGCCGCTTCAGTTCCTCCGGTTCCAGGCGCACGCTGACCATTTTCCGGAGGAAACGGCGGCGGCGGATGACACGGCCAAGAAAGAAGCCAAGGACACCCAGAATCAGCAACGCACCGGAGAACCGGCCCACCCAATTCAGCAGGCTGGGGTCGCGCTTGAGCGCATCGCCAAACAGCCTCCCTACGCCGAGCAGGGCACTGACCCAGAGCCCGGCGCCGATACCGTCATAGAGCAGAAAAGGCCCGAAGGCCATTCCATTTTCACCGGCTACGGGAGGAGCAAGCGTGGCCAGACCGGGCACGAACTTGGCGATCATGAGGGTGACAGCGCGGCGGCGGCCAAAGGAATCCTGGGTGCTGCGAACGCAGATGTCGGGCTCCATCGACAGTTTGCAGAGCAGACGCAGTACATGATGGCCATACCTGCGGCCAACAAGAAACCAGGCGGTATCAGCCATAAGCGATGCAGTTATCCCGACCAGCAGGGCCAGAGGAAAGCTGATCTGGCTCTGAGAGGAGAGTGCTCCGGCGGCCAGGAGCACGGGCGTGGCAGGGAGGGGGAAACCCAACTGCTCCACCAGAACCCAGATGAAGAGCAGCAGGTAGCCATAGACGAGCAGAATGTGAGTAGGTAGGGCCATAAGGGGAGTCCCGATTGCGCTGGCATTGAGTCAGGCCACCCGGACGTCTGACGGCCAAACACAGACGAGAAATACGGGGGACCTCACACTATCTATCGGATGAGGCAGAGCAAAATTCGTTTCATTGAAATGAAGCGCAGACCGAATACCGACGCAAAAGTGCCGTCCGCATGCGGCCTTTTTGCATTTGCGTAAAGAGTGAGACGCGGGTCTTGTCTACGGCTGAGGCTCGGTGACGGAAGCAGGGGGCAGGACTTCGGCCGTCTGTTGGCCCTTTTCCGCGAAGTAATTGCGGTCCCAGAGATTCTTGTAAAACTCGCCTGTCAGCTCTGCGGCGCGAGGGCCGAAGGTGGGCCGGCCACCCTCAAGAAAGAAGACCGTGACCAGGCTGCCCTGCGGGGTGTCAGAGTAGGAAGCGAACCAGCCGAAGCGGGTTCCCTTGTCTGAACAGGTTCCTGTCTTGCCGAAGACGGGGAGTTCGTGAAAGTTGGCACGCAGGCGCCGGGCGGTGCCGTACTCAACCGCGCCCGCCATGCCGTCCTGCAGGTCAGGGACAAAACGGGCGATGTCGAGGGTTCTCTTCACTTTGGGCTGGAAGGCCGTGACTTCTTGCCTGCTGGTGGGGTGCTGCAAATAGTAGAGGGTCCCACCGTTGGCGATGGCGGCCACAAAAGCGCCCAACTGAAGCGGGGTCATGGAGACGCCCTGACCGAAACTGCACATGCGGGCTACGCCGCCCTCGGAAGCGGGCAGTTCGTGGTCAGGATAGGCGCCCAACTGCTCGCCTTCAATGTGGTAGCCGGCCAACTCGCCCAGGCCAAATTGGTTGGCATAGTTGCGTACGCGCTGAAAGCCCAATTCGCGGCCAAGTTCCTCAAAGTAGAGGTTGTTGCTGTGGGCCAGCGCTTCGGTCATATTCATGCGGAAGCCGGCCAACTGCACCGGCGTGTCGCGTGTAACCAGTCCCTCAGAAAGAGCAGCCAGAGCCACAGAGAGCTTGATGGTGGAGCAAGGCTCGGCGCCCGGTGAAAGTGCAAGCTTCTGATTGACCATGGCCAGAATGCGCCCGTTGGCGGGGTTGATCACCACCGCGGTGCCGTTCATGTCGCCCAAAGCGTCAATTGCCGCCTGACGAACTACCGGGTCTTCGCCCGCCGTGATGTCGCCTTCAAATATATTTCCATTGGCAAAGGAGCTGGCGGTAAAGCGCTCATAGTAATGATGATGGCGAGTCGAGAGTGCGGCGCGGCGCATGGTCACCGCGGCCCCGCCCGCGGTGCGGGCACGATGCCGGACGGAGGCGCTCCGGGCCGTCGAATGGGTGGCGCTGGAACGGCTCGCGGCGCTATGGCTCTTGCTGTGCCGGGTCACGGACAGGTGTTGGCTTGCCTGCCTGGTGTGGTGCAAGGTGTGCGGTGCGTCCAGTGCTGATGCGCGATCCGCGCATACTCCAAACCCTGCCAGAACCAGCCCAAGTGCCCATACGCAAGAGCGTCTCATCCAGCCAGCATCCTCTCAACCATGGATTACGTGCCATGCGTCTTGCCACAGGCAAACGCACTTCTTGCTTATCGGTGCCTCCGCGGCATGCATGCAGCCCCACTGCGGATACTACAATTCCCTATTACCGTTCCGGCGTTGTCGGGACACAGTCGCCGCCCTACCGGAATATCTCTTCATGTCCGATCGGTCTATTACCTACTTTGACAATAACCGAACCGGCGGCGATGACCCGCCACAATTTGACAGGCAACTTGCCTTTGGGGGAACTCGGTTCAGTATAGAGCCAAGTTCCGGATTGAAACAACACTTGCAACCGCCAATCAGCCTGGCAACCTACCTTTAGGTAACCCGCTTTGCCAGACTTAGCTGCGGACAAAAATAAAAGTCAACGCCTAATTTCGTGCTTTCCCGCCCACATTGGTACAACAGCAACCAGTCAGAGGCCCCTAGAACTGCAACCGGCGCATAAATGCGGGAACATCCAAATCCCGTTCCGACTCCGCGGCAGGCTCCGGGAAAACCGAAGGTGCAGGCTGAACAGCCTGTTCTTCTGGCGCCGGCAGATGCTCTTCGCCGCTGAAGTCCGACACGTAATCCCTGGGCAACGGAGTGAAGGTTGGCTCTTCGGCCATTTCAGCGAACTGGGGGCGAGCCGGCGCAGCGACCAACTCGGTCTCCGCTTCGCTCTCCGCGTTGGCCTCCTTCGCGCTCTTTGCGACAGCCGCCGAAAAGAACGCCGGTTCCTCCGTGTCCTTCTCATCTTTAGTGGGTTCTTCATCGTCGCTGAGGAAGCGCGGAGGAGCGGGGACAACCGCGGCAGGAGCCGGAACGGACTCCCGCATCCAGTTGTCCGGCGCCACCACAGGCACGGAAACGACCGGCGTCTCTTCCACGCTCAACATGCGCGCGCGGCGCTCCGGCATCTGGTCACGGAATCCAGTTGCGATGACGGTGATCTTGACCTCATCGCCCATACGCTCGTCCTGCACCGCGCCAAAGATGATATTGGCGTCTTCATGAGCGGAGGACTGAATCAGCGAGGAAGCCTCGTTGACCTCAGAAAGCTTGAGCGAGCTGGAACCGGTGATGTTGATGAGGATGCCGCGCGCGCCGTCGATGGCCCCCGCCTCAAGCAACGGCGACGCCATGGCCGCCTGTGCCGCCTCAATGGCACGATTGGAGCCGGAGCGGACGGCCGTACCCATGACCGCGTGGCCCATGCCGGCCATGGTGGTCTTTACGTCGGCAAAGTCGCGGTTGATGATGCCGGGGATGGTGATGATGTCGGAGATGCCCTGCACACCCTGGCGCAGCACGTCGTCGGCTATACGGAAACTCTCAAAAAAGCCCGCGTCTTTGGCCACCGCCAGCAGTTTTTCGTTGGGGATGACGATCATGGTGTCGACGCTTTCGATCAGTTCCTTGAGACCGCGCTCAGCCTGCTGCAGGCGGCGCTTGCCCTCGAACGCAAAGGGGCGCGTGATGACAGCCACGGTGAGGATGCCCATCTCGCTGGCCAGGGATGCAATGACCGGCGCGGCACCAGTGCCGGTGCCGCCACCCAGACCGGCCGTAACGAAGACCATATCCGCGCCTTCAAGGGCTTCAATGATCTTTTCAGAATCTTCCAATGCGGCGCGGCGGCCCACATCGGGATTTGCACCAGCGCCAAGACCGGAGGTGAGGCGGACGCCTAGCTGCAGTTTCACCGGAGCCTGGGACAGCTTGAGGGCTTGCACGTCGGTGTTGGCGGCGATAAACTCCACGCCCTCAAGGCCGGCCTGGATCATGCGGTTCACGGCGTTGCCGCCTCCGCCGCCCACACCGATGACCTTGATGCGGGCTCCGCGCACGCTCTCGTCGTGATACTGGATGCGCATCTCCCCGGCTTCGTTCTTCAACTGATCCATAACCGCTCCCGACTCCTCGTTCATCCCTGAAACTCCTTAGAAACTTGCGGCGAAAATGGCGCGCAGCTTGGAGCGCAGACCGTTGCTCTCTGCCGCACGGGTCACGCGTGTGCGATGGGCATACAATAGCATTCCAATCGGCGTGGAAAAGCTGGGATTTGCCAATTCGCCGGGCATATTGGAGAGGCGTACGGGCATTCCGGTCCGCGCGGGCACCCGCAACTGGCTCTCAGTCACATCCAGCATACCGGGCAGCATGGCTCCGCCGCCGGTCAGGACGCATCCGGCGCCGAGAGCATCCACCACACCACCCTGGCGCAGGCTTTCCTTGACGAAATACATGAGTTCGCGCGCTCGCGGCTCAAGAATCTCGGCAATAGTTCGCAAGGCAATGCGTTGCGGCTGAGGGTTGGCGATTTCGATTTCGGCTTCCTGCGGCACAGCGGTCACAACGCAATGGCCATACTGACGTTTCAGATCCTCGGCCTGCGCTACGGGCATCTGGAGAACCACGGCGAGGTCGTTGGTAAAGTGCGACCCGCCCACCGGAACAGAGGCAGTGTGGGCCACCGCCCCTTCAAAGAAAACCACTAGGTCGCTGGAGTGGGCGCCGATATTCAGCAGGCAGACGCCCAGTTCGCGTTCGTCGGCCGACAGAGTGGCCTCAGCGGCTGCAATCGACTCCAACACCGCTTCGCTGACCTCAAGTCCTGCCCGGTTGGCGCAGGTGACGGTGCTTTGCAGCGCGCTGCCGGAGCAGGTGGCAATGTGCAAGTCCACCTCAAGACGGGCGCCGACCATGCCCACGGGGTCGAAGATGCCGGGCTGATCATCGAGAATGAACTGCCGGGGCAAAAGGTGCAGGATTTCGCGATCCGGCGGCCGCTCGACGGCACGGGCACGCTCCACCGCGACACGCACATCTTCACGGACGATTTCACGCATCCGGTTGCCCAGGTCGAAACCGCCGTTGGTGTTGATGCCGCGGATATGCGGGCCGCCCACGCCCACCACGCATTCGTCGATATTGGCGCGCGCCACCCACTCGGCGCGCTCGTTGGCCGCCTTGACCGCCTTGGCGGCAGGTCCCAGATCGGAGATGAGGCCCTTGCGCATCCCCGCCGACTCCACAACGCCGTGGCCGCGATAGCGCAGCGCGCCTTCGTTCAGGTCGGCTGCCAGCACCCGAGTCCAGGCACTGCCGATGTCGAGCACCACGATCAGGTTGTCCTGCTTCTCGTTCATCTTCGGGTACTCACTTACCCTGCCCTGCAACCGCGGACGGATGGGGTTTTGAGGCTGGTTTATGCTGGCTGCGTTTCAGTGCGATGCGCTTGGCTTCAGCGCGCTTCTTCTCTTTGGCGGCTGCGTTCTTTTTGGCGGCTGCCTTTGTGGATGCTGGGGCGTGGGCCACGGCTGACTTCGTTTTTTCCGCCGGCTTTGACGCCAGCGGCTTGGGCGGATCTGTAACGGCCGGGGCTTTATCCGCATCGGATGGAGCGGGCCGGCCATCGCCGGTGTTCACCGCGGCCTGGTCATTGCCGGCGCCCGGCACCATCTGTAGAACCACCTGTTGGTCATAGCGCAGATCAACCGACACCAACTTGGGGTATTGCTGCCGCCACTCGGCAATGTGGGCCTTGTAGCGTTGATAACGCTCGAGGAAATGATCTTCGCCGAAGTGCGCCAGAATGTCGGCGCCCTGCTCGGGCATCAGCACCCGCGCATCCTCGGGATCGGTGAGGTCGATCTCTGAAATCTGGTCGGAGAGATGCTGCCCATTCGCATCCAACTCGCCCACCAGGCGCTGATACACAGCCATGCGCGCCTTGCGCGAAGGCTGTGGGTCGCCGCCATCGATGCCGGTAATCACCGGGAATGAATAGTGGCGTTGGGCCATCATGGCCGCGGGCATGGAGAGCAGGATTCCGTTGGCGTCAACCAAACCAATTTGCTGCCCCTGGCGCACGAACGCAACCGGCTGCCGTTCCACCACGGCAACACGAATCTGGTCAGGCAGCAGGCGCATAACCGTGGCCTTTTCAACCCACGGAATCTTTTCCAGTTGCCTGCGCCGCTCGCCAAGGGGAACGAAAAAGATGTTGCGCCCGATGTCTTCGCCAAAGACCGGCAGCATGTCAGCACGGCTCACCTCGGCCAGACCGTTGGCTTGGATGTTGGCAGTTCCGGCGATGCGAAAGCGCGCATCCCGTTCGAGATAGGACTTGAGGAGGTACACAGAGACCGCAAAACCGGACACCACCGCAACAGCACAGATGGCAAGGAAAAAGCGGCCCCACGGGCCAGCAGGACGCCACCAGGGAGTGCGCGGAGCTGACACGCGCGGCGAATCGTCGCCGTCGGGATCCTGCATCTCCAGCGGCATACCGGGTAACCCGCGCCCGGAGACAGGCGCACCCTGTTGCACGCGCCGGAAGCGGGAATCCGCGGGCGCCTCGTCTTCCCAAACCAGGGAACGGGTTTTGTTATTTCCTTGAATCGCCACGCCTGAGCAGGGTCGTGAGAATCGCCAGCCTCAACTATAGCCCGCGGCTGCACGGCTTTTTTCCTGAAGGGCGGCAAGGGGAACCCGTACCGTTACGGGACGTCTGGGCCCTCGCGCCAGAGCAGCGGAGGGAGCGCAGCGTCATCGGCCTGGGGAAAGTGAACATAGAACTGGCTTACCGCACCAAAATGCCACGGCTCGGTAACACATACGAGTTCATCGACGAGGGTTCTGAGGCGTGCGCACGTGGAAGCCGGCGCCACCGGGACGGCGACAACGAGGCGGACGGGAAGCCTGGCACGCAAGGCAAGAATCGATACCTGGATGCTGGCTCCGGTGGCGATGCCGTCGTCGACTAGGATTACGGTTTTGTTTTCAACGGCCAGAGGCGAGCGATGGGCGCGATAAATCCCGGCGCGCTCACGTAAACGCTGCACGGCCGTATCTCTGATTTTCGCGACCTCTTCGGCGGAGATTTGGGCAGCGCGAATGGTCTTCTCATCGAGATAGCAGCCTCCGTCTTCGGCGATGGCACCGAAGGCCAGTTCCTCCTGGCCGGGCACGGAGAGCTTGGCCGCGAGGAAAGCGTCAAGCGGCGCATCGAGCACCCGCGCTACCTCCCACGCCACCACTACGCCGCCGCGCGGAATCCCGAGCACCACAACATCTGCACGGCCGGCATAGGCGCCAAGACGCTTTGCCAGTTGCCGGCCGGCGTCTTCTCGATCTTCGAAGATCATGGCCGCTCTCCTTTGCCGGCTTCGCCTGGCTCGGTCCGGCAGCGATGCCCTTCCCCGATTGGTTCAGTTCGGCATTGCTTCAAGCGCCGCGAGAATCTGCGGAGCCAGTTGGCTCACGCTTCCTGCGCCAAGGGTCAGGATCAGATCTCCCTCGCCAGCCTCACGCACAACAGCGTCCACCGCAGCGGCAAAATCCGCGGCAAACTGCACCCGCGGGCCCTGTATCTTCTCCACCAGCCGCTCTGCCGTCACTCCCGGGATGGGTTCCTCGCTGGCGGCGTAGATGGGTAGCACGATTACGGTATCAGCATCTTTGAAAGCGCCCGAGAACTGTTCAAGCAGATCTTTTGTCCGTGAATACCGGTGGGGCTGGAAGACAACATGAATGCGCCGGTGGCCGCACTCGCGGGCTGCGGCCAAGGTGGCGCGAATCTCAGTGGGATGGTGGCCGTAGTCATCGACCACCGTGACACCGCGCGCCTGACCGCGCAGTTGGAAGCGGCGATCCACACCGCGAAAATGAAGCAACCCCTCGGCGATCTTTTCCGGAGCAACCTCAAGCTGGTGGGCTATGGCCACAGCCGCCGTGGCGTTGAGGACGTTGTGACGTCCTGGGACGTGCAACTCAAAAGAACCGAGCGGTCCCGCTGCAGTGGTGACCAGAAAGCGGGCGAGCGATCCACGCTCGTTGACAAGAAATTGAAGCCGGTAGTCGGCCTCTGCTGCCTCGCCGTAAGTGAAGATGCGGCGGTGTGCCCGGGGCAGGATGCGGGCAAGCGCGGGATTGTCAATGCAGGCTGTAATCGCGCCGTAGAACGGAACCTTGTCCATGAAGGCTAAGAAGGCATCTTCGACATCGGCCATGTCGTGATAACAGTCCATGTGTTCGCGGTCGAGATTGGTGACAATGGCGCGGATGGGCGAGAGCTTCAGAAAGGAGCGGTCACTTTCGTCGGCTTCGGCCACCAGAAACTGCGTAGTGCCCAACCGGGCGTTGGAACCAAGGGCATCGACGCGACCGCCGACCACTACGGTGGGGTCAAGGCCTCCGGCGGTGAGCACAGCGGCCACCATCGACGTGGTGGTTGTCTTGCCATGCATACCGGCGATGGCGATGCCGTACTTGAGGCGCATCAACTCCGCGAGCATCTCAGCACGCTGAATGACGGGAATCTTGCCCGCTCGCGCCGCGATTACCTCAGGGTTGACTGGACTTACCGCGGAACTGGTGACGACCACCGTGGCACCAACGATGTGGCCGGCATCGTGACCCTCGTAGACGGTCGCGCCTAATTGAGCAAGGCGGTCGGTCACCGGGCTGCGGCGCAGATCGGAGCCGGAGACCTTCATCCCCAGGTTGAGCAGAATCTCGGCAATGCCGCTCATGCCGATTCCGCCGATTCCGATGAAGTGCGCGTGCTGGGATGTGGCAAACATTGGAGGCAAAACTCCACTGTACCATTGGCGCGCCACGGGGCATGCCTGGTGCGGAAAAGTCCGCCATAAACCCCGAATTGCGACAAAGTTGCGGAACTTTATTTCCGGGCGAAAGGCGCAACATTCGCTGGCATCCGCTGTTCAATCGGTACATAACCGGCGCGTTGGAGAGGCAGTTGGAATCAAGCCTCCACCAGAAAGAAGCCGGACCGGCGACTCGAGGAAACGGAGGCCGCCGGGTGGGACGGAGGAGTTATGAGAAGCATGAAGAACTGGATGCTAGGTGCAGCGATGGTGGCTGGCGGGTTGGGCCTGGGAGCGACCACGGCCCAGGCAGCCGAGTTTGGAATTTATGCGCGCGGGCCGGTGGCCCATGTTCCTCCGTGCCCGGGGCCGGGCTACTTCTGGGTGGCCGGCTATAACGCCAATGGCTACTGGATGCCAGGGCGGTGGGAATTCCGCGGCGCTTATGACCGGGGCCGCTTTGAACACTTCGATCGCGGCTGGGATCGCCACCATGATTATGACCGGCACGTTGACCGCGATCATTTCCGCAGGTAGCTCTCTCGAAGAGCTTTACACCACGGCGGCCTCTCCTTCGGGAGGGGCCGTTCTGTTTTGGCGTCCAAGAACACCTTCGATGACGTATTTACCCAAGCTGTCGCCTCACTGAACATTGCGGCCGGTATTCATGCATAATCATCTTGATTGTTTGCCGGCGGCTGTACGATTCTTTGCCAGGGACCGCAACTTAACGCCAAGAATACTGTTTGAAGAATCAGAAGCCGGTTGGGAAATGAATCCTGAACCGGAGGGTGCTGAGAACCGGGGGTCGCCTCCGGATCCCAGGTCCAGAACTCCAGGACGGGGCAGCACAAGGAGGAAGTCATGAAAAGTTCTCGCCTGGTTCTGATTGCATTGCTCCTGGCTCTGCCCTTCACGCTGGCAGCAAAGGCTCAGGTAGGGGTTGGCATAGGAGTTGGCCCGGATGTTGTTCCCGCTCCCGAAGCCTATGGTCCCCCGGTGTGCCAGTGGGGCTATTACTCGTATTACCCCTATGATTGCGCTCCGTATGGCTATTACGGGCCACAGTGGTTTTATGGCGGCGTCTTTATCGGCGTTGGACCGTGGTATCACTGGGGCTGGGGTGGACGCGGCTGGGGCGGATACGGCTATCGCGGCGGCTACGGATATCGCGGCGGCGGCTATGGATACCGCGGCGGATACGCGTATGGCGGCCGGGGCGGATATGCCGGACGTGCTCCCTATGGCGGTGTAGCCCGTGGCAACGCTCCTGGTTATAGTGGCGGTCGTGGCGGCTATGCTGGTGGAGCGCGCGCCTACGGTGGCGGTGGTGCTCGCGGCGGATATAGCGGCGGCGCCCGCGCTGGCGGCGGATACGGCGGTGGTGGTCATGCCGGTGGCGGGTTCAGCGGCGGTGGTCATGCTGGCGGTGGTGGCGGCCATGGTGGTGGCGGCGGCGGACACCGGTAAGTTTAGCGGCTTCAACCAGAAAGGCCCGTCTGCTTCGGCAGACGGGCCTTTTGTTTGTGCGCGGAAGCCGGCGCGAAGATCGGACGGTACATGATTCTCCCTGCATGCGGCTTTCAACGCGATTCTCGCCGTTATCGTCATTTTGAGGGCCTTTTTGAGCCAAAAACAAGGGAAAATTGAGGCTTTCTGTTTACCGATGAGTACATAGGTCCGATTTCCATGTTATTCATTACAATCATGTTATTGGAAGATTGACCCCTCCAAGGGCGGGTTTTGGAGGGGGAGGGGGTGGGTACCCTTCTGGGGTACAGACCGGGGGGATATCGTACGTTTTAGACCGGGCGCATCTCCGACACTGCAAGCGAAGGGGTGAGGACGTAGAAGATTCTCATGCCTTGGAAAACGAGCAGTGTGATGGACGAGAA
>Ga0181520_10006052_pt1 | contig 18780 bp, 16 predicted proteins | sample PEATcosm2014_Bin_29_FD_132451 | JGI IMG/M metagenome (GOLD analysis project Ga0181520, IMG submission 132451) | Peatland microbial communities from MTU Mesocosm Facility, Houghton, MI, USA - PEATcosm2014_Bin02_30_metaG | ecosystem: Environmental > Terrestrial > Soil > Wetlands > Peat | place...
GAACGCAAAAGATGGCGCGCACGGAGTGACACGCCCTGCCATTATTTGAGCCTCATAGCCCCGGCTGCCACGGGGATTATCTCACGCCAAGACGCCAAGAACGCAAAGTATATCCGCGAATTACGCGAACGGGCGCGAATTAAGAAAAGGCATAATCAAATTCGTGGAAATTGGCGGAATTGGCGGATTTAACTTGTTTCAGATTTCAGGTTTCAGATTTCAGGTTTCAGGTCTCCGGTTTCCATCCTCCGCTTTGCCCTTTGGGCTTGGCGCCATCCGCCGGGTTAAGGCTTCAACAAATCAATCCTTCCCTTCAGCCGGTCAAAGTCCCCGTCCAGACAAAGCAGTGAATCGCCCCGCGCCATGACCGTGGCGGCAATGGCGGCGTCAAAGAATCCCATTTGCCGCCCGGCCTTGCGCAATTCTGAAATCATCAGGGCCAGTTGCGCGGCGTCTTTTTCATCAAACAAATCCACCAGCAGCTTGAACTTGTTTTCATAGATGCTCCGGGCGCGCTCCCGCAAATGCGCAGACTTGGGGAGGTGTGCGCCCACCAGAAATTCCGCCGCCGCATGGGCGGGAATGTAAAAGGTCGCCTCGTCGTCCGGCAGCAAGTTTTCAAATTCGCCGGATTTTTCCGCGTGGATCAGAACACTGGTGTCAATGGCCACCGGCATAACCCAAAACCTCGTTTGCCTGTTTCATGGCGGCGGCCAACTGGACCTGCTCCCGGGCGGAAAACCGCACGGACGCCAGAATTTCCAAAAGTTCAGACTTGGATACCCCGGCTTTGCGCCGCATCTCCACCTTGATTTTTCCATGGCGGCGAATGTCGGCCTTTTCATGGCGTTCAACAACGCGATCAATCACCCCGTTGCTGTCTGTGGCCAGTTGTGTGGCGGTTACAATCATGCCTGAAATATACTTAAAATAAGTATTTTTGCAAGGTGGCAATCTTTCCGCTTCAAGTATTTTTCAACCGCGGATGAACACACAAAATCAAAGGCTGAAACTTGAAACCTGAAACCTGAAATCAGACACGAATTGCAGGGATGAAACACGGATTATTTAACGCAAAGACGCCAAGACGCGTGAGCGCGATGTTTTTAACCACAAAAGACACGAAACACACGAACCGATTCATATCTGCATTTGGTTTTCAAGCCGCGGCGGGCCGATACGGTGATCGGCGTTCCGGCGTTTTATCATCCTGCCATCAATCATTCTGCAAGGCTTTTTGACATAAATTGGTTCTGCCGCAAAAAAGCGCAAAAGTCGCAAGAAAAATGTGCATTCTTGTGGCTATGGTTTTTGTTGTCAGCCCTTCAGGTCTCCGGTCTCAAGTTTCAGGTTTCTCCGATATTTCTCTCCTTCACCCGCGCCGCCGGATTGCCGCGATAAATCCCGAATGCCTGCAAATCACTTGTCGCCACCGAACCCGCCGTCAAAACCGCATGACTGCCCACCGTGACGCCGGGGCCGACAAACGCGCAGGCGCCAATCCATGCGCCTTGTTCCACACGGATGGGTTTAATTAGCAAATCAAACGCCGGCGATTTGTAATCATGATTGCCCGTGCAGAGAAAGGCCCGCTGCGAAATGCACACGTGGCTTCCAATCACAATGGGCGCGAGATTCAGCAGCCAGCATTCCTCGCCCAGCCAGACATGGTCGTCCAGCGTGAGCTTCCACGGAAACGTGATCGTGACGCGCGGTTTGATGACCACGCCCCGCCCGATCTTCGCGCCAAAGGCCCGGAGCACGGCGCATTTCAGGCCGGACAGCTTGAATGGACAAAGCCGGAACAGGAACAGGCCCGCCAGAATCCAGAGACTCTCTTTCAAAGGTCCGGCGCCCCGGTCAAAGTTGCCGGTGGAAAATTTTGAAAGATCAACATTCATAAAAAACTGAAACAGCTCTCACGCCAAGACGCAAAGGCGCAAAGTTTTTAACCGCGAAATACTCGAAATACACCAAATTTATCAACCGCAAAGGACGCAAAGGTCGGCGCGCACGGAGTGACGCGCCCTACCATTATTTGAACCTCGTGGGTGAGGTGTCGAATCAGCTTCTTGCCGCGCCAAAATCGGATAAAGGCGGGTCAGCATTTCAGTTTTGTGCCTCTTGCGCCTCTTCGCGGCAATTTCTGTTTTCAACTTTTGTTTTCAGGTTTCAGGTCTCCGCTTTCAAGTTTCAGCTTTTCCTATTTCAGTATTTCAGCATTTCAGCTTTCAGCATTTTTCTTTAGACGACGCATCCCGGCTTCGATCCCCCGCCCAGCACCCACTCATACACGGCTTGGATATTCCTGCACACCAGTTCCAGCGAATAATGTTCGCGAACCAGTTTTGCGCCATTTTTCCCCATCTCTTGCCGGTCTGCCGCGTTCAACTTCATCGCTTCATTCAATGCCCGGCACAATTCAGCCTCCGTGTTGTCCACAATCCAGCCGCAATGATGCTTCGGCAAATCCGTCCACGGCGTGTGAAGCGTGGTGATGACCGGCGTCCCATGCGCCAGCGCCTCGGCAACCACATTCCCGAAATTCTCGCTGCTGGTCGGCAGCACATAACACTGTGTATGACCAAACAGCCAGCTCTTTTGCGCTTCATCAACATGGCCCGCCCAAAGGCATTGCTTGGCGACCCCAAGCCGCTCCGCCAACTGACGGCACTCGCTCACATATTCCGGCGAACCCGTCCCCGCGATCACCAAAAGCCAGTTTTCCGATGCGCGAAGCGCAGAGGGCGTGGCGCCGGGCGCAGAACCCTTCCCGCTTTGCTCCTTGCTCCATGCGCGAATCAGCAAATCCAGTCCCTTCTTGGGATGAATGCGCGACAGATACAGGATAAACGGACGACCGGCCAATCCTATGGGAACTTGGAGATGGGAGTTGGGAGATGGGAGCGGACGACTGACCACTGACGACTGACCGCTGACCGCCTTGCGCTCCGCGCTTTGCGCTACGCTCAAATCCGGCACGTCCACCCCGACTGGAATCACCGCAATGGGCGCTTTGAAACCCAGCTTGCGAATAAATTCCGCCTCCTGATTTGAATTCACATGCAAACAGGCGGCCTCACGCAAAATGCGGTCTTGAAACCACCAGCGAGCCATCTGTTTTTGCAGCCACTTTTGCCGCAACGCCCACGGCTCATACATGCCCATCAATTCCAGCACATACGGGCGTTTCCGGCGCGCGGCCTCAACCGCGCCGTAATGCATCGCCCGCAACCACGCCCCGTGCAGATGATAAATGTCCGCAGGCAGGGCCTGTGCCAATTGTGATCGCATCAATGTTGAACCACCCAGCCTTGCCGGTTTGTCCACCGGAAAAACGTGCATTTCCACCGGCGGCGGCAACCTTATGGCGGCGGAGGTGTGGGGAAATCCTTCCAACGCCCAAATGCCAACGCGATGTCCGGCGGCGGCTTGACTCCGGCAATAGTTGGCCAAAGACCGGGCCGGCCCGCCGTGTTCCGGCGAGAAAATTCCCTGGATGTGCGCGATGTTCACAAAATGCAGTAGCCGGAGACCAGAAATGTGATGACGGAGTTTAATTCCAAGCGGCGAGCGTGGCAGCCACGGCTGCTTTGAAACGACTCACACCAGCCGCGAGCGAATGATTTACCACGCTTGCAACCGCAAAAGAGGAGCACTGCGCCATTTGTTCCGCAGAGAGCCTTGAAATGGTCTCCAGCACGTCAGCCAACTGCCGCACATTGCCGGGATCAATCAGCCATCCATTGTGGTTGGGCTGGATGAGTTCAAGCGCGGCCCCGGTTTTGGTGGTGCCGATGACCGGCAGTCCCGACGCCAACCCTTCCGGCACAACCAATCCCCAGCCGTCGTGTCGTGAAGGAACGCAGAGGATATGAGCTTTATGATAAAACCCCGGCAATCCCTGCCAGTCCTTGAAACCGACAAAGGAAACCCGGTCGGCGCACTCCCTCAATTGACGTTCCAAATCGTGCTGCAAATGTCCCTCGCCAAGGAATGTCAACCGCAAATTATTGCATTGGCGCGAAACCTTGCAAAAAGCCTGGGCCAGCACGTCCACCCCCTTGCGCTCGATCAAGGAACCGGAATATAAGACCCGGCGTTCATTGCCGGAGAAGTCGCGCGGAGTGGATGGCGAAAACCGTGATAGGTTTGAAAAGTAGGGCACGTTGCAATAAATACGCCGGCTCCCGAATTCCCGCCGGTAGCGTTCAAGGGCATATTCACCAATACCCCAGATGGCCGCAGGTGACCGATGAAGCCGGCGAAGTTTCCACAGGCGATAAACTGACCCCGCCCATCCGAAACGGGTAATGCCCATTCGCTCACCCCAGAAGCACCATGGTATTTTGAGCCGTGCGCGGCGTTGCATTAATTCATAGGCGAACGCATCCCGATAGTAGCCGAACACTGCCAATCCCGCGTCATCCACCCATTGGCGTGCCTGGGCGTATTGGCCTTGGTCCCCGTCCAGAATGATGTGTGTGTGATTTATTTCAGGCAGTCGCCAGCTCCGTCCAGGCCGTTGCGAATGGAGATAGACCACGCGCAAATCAATTCCACCCGCCTGCGCAACCGCATCCATGAATTCCACCTGATACGGCGAGGTTTGGTTCGTGACGACGACCACGCTGAAATTCCGTGCTGTCAAATGCGTTGTATCAGATTTGCGGCTTTGGCGGGGAATCAGGTTCAAGGCTAATTGCCGTAGTCACAACGTGTGGGCTTGGCTCTGCGGGCGGCCGCACATTTCGGCGTTTGTCCCGACCTTTGCGTGAAGCAAACTGCTTATGCCGGCCAGACGCGGACGCCCGCCGATTTGATTTTTCACGCCATTCAAGCCACCAGACGATGGCCGAACCAAACACGAATGTGTAAAGCGTGATCAGTGTGATGTCCCGACCCAGATTAAATGTCAGGATAATCCCCAAAGCAAACAATGGAATCCGCCCCACTTTCTGACCCTCCAAGTCAAGGCGTGCAAGCCCCACCGCCCAAAGGCTCATGAGCAGCGCCGCGAAGGCCGGGCCAAGAACCCGCCCAAAATTAACGACTCCTTGTCCTATCATACCCGTTGAGATGGTAGCACCGACTCCCGCCTGCCCACTATTGAAAGATTGTCCACGCGCGATGGCGTAATCAATGCCAATCAACGGCTTCCCCGGCCACAGGGTTCGTGGAATTGGGTTGGCTATTTCGGCAAGGTATTCCTGTCCCCACGGTGGATTAAAAGTGCCATCCTGTAGGAAAAGGTTAATCCAGCAAAGTTCTTCAAACATATTCAGCCCCTCATGATGCACGTCGCCATTCTTTTCCAGGTTGAACCCCCTTTCTTCGAGCGCAGTAGTAATTGACATGGACGAACGGTTGGCAATTACAAAACTAAACCATGCGTTGATCAATAAAAAGCAAACCACCAAAGCTACCGTTTTCTGCCACATGCCTCCCCGCAGCCGAAGAAACACCCAAGCCAGGATTGCCGGCACGACCACCGCCAACATGGGGTTTCGCGCACTGCCGAAAATAAAAAATGGCCAAGTCATCAGGCAGCCGACCAACGCCAGAAAACGCACCTGGTTATCCCGCGCCAGGGCGGTTATCACACCGAACATGGCTGCCACGAACAATTGAAGGTTCCAAGCGAGCGACAAAAGTGCATCAAAGCCGCCACCAATTCGGCCTCGGCTCCAGGGATTCGCCTCTTGGCCCAAGAATGGTAAGAAAAAAGAGGGAGCCTCATTTCCCAATCGAATACTGGCGATTATGGCCAGTGCCAGCCACACGACCGCACAAATCCAGAACAGGTCATTCAAACGCAATTGAAACAACGGCTCGACCGTGCCAGCTTTGAGCATCTCAAGAATCCGGCTGTTCTGATGACGATGCCGCCTGTTGACCATCCGATGCATGACTGGTGTCAAAATCAGGAAAAACGCCAGAAACCATGCCACCTGCCACCATGCATTCGTCAGCACTGCGGACGTAAATTTCTGCGCATAATCGCCTCGATAATCATTGTAAAGTGCATCCCCTGCATACCAAACCGCTGTCGTGCCCAAAACCGCCAGCATGGGCAGCCCGATGCCATTTCTAAGCTGGCCGGTTGATGACCACAACATACCCGCAGCCAGCAGTGACATGACCACCCAAAATGCAGTCGGCAGCACTAAAAGTGTTTCAAACATGAGCCAACAAACTAAAATAGAAATCGGAGTGCAGAAAGCAGAAAGTCAGTGGCCGGTGGTCAGTGGTCCGTTGTCATATCTCAAATTATCTTCCAACGCCGCCAGTCCTTCCGCCAGCTTGTCGAGCGTGAACTGTTTCGATTTTGCCAGTGCCGCTCCTTGTTGCGACTGCAGCAAACCCGGTTCTGCCTGATAGCGTCGGATCGCTTGCGCCAGCGCAACGGCATCCCGCGCTGGCACGATAAATCCATCCATACCGTTCGATACCACCCCGCCGCAATTTGGCGTGGCAATCACCGGTAACCCGTGGGCCATCGCCTCCAGTTGCGTGATGGCAAAGCCATCTGAAATTGTTGGCAGCACAAATACATCGCATTGCCGATACCATGCCGCCGCGCGATCTCGGCTCACCGAACCGTGAAAAGTCATGTTGGCCGGCACCAACTTCACTGACTCCTCTGAAATACCGATCCCGCCCACCACATCAAAATGCACCGGCACTTTTTCCAGCAACTTCGCAGCCTCCACCAGATATTGAATGCCCTTGCGCAATATGACCTGGCCCAAAAAAAGCACGCGAACCATGCTTGGCGTTTGGTGTTTGGCGGTTGGAGTAGTCTCGCCCCCGCTCTGTGCTCCACGCTCTGCGCTTGGCACCTCATAGCACAGTGGTATCACCGCCAGTTTCTCTGCTGGCACGCCTTGTTTGACGAGCGCATCAAACGACCAGCGCGAATTCACAATGATGCGGTCCGCCAAAGCCCATTCTCGCTCGCGGCGTTGAAAGTATTCTTCTAAATTTTTCGCCCTGCCCTCTGCGCTCTGCTCTCCACGCTCTGCTATCGCCCACCCCGGCCACCGCTTCTCCTCGTCCTGAACCAGTTCCGATTCCACACGATTGGGATCCATCTGGCCGAGAACGCAAATCGCGCCGCGTTCCTTTGCCCAGCGGAACAATTCCAGCGCGGTCGTGTCGTAGGAAAAAATCACCTTGCCCCGCACATCGGTCCCATGCCGGACCAGATAATTCCGCACGTTCTCTGAAAACCACCGCCCATCGCGAAGGAAGCAGCCGTAAGGGTTGGTGTTTCGGTGTTTCGGTGTTTGGGTAATTCGGCTGATCAGAGTTTTCCATGTCCAGTCCACCACGCGGGCGTTTGCCAAATCTTGATGAAAGCGCGTTGCGACGGTTCGCAACGGGCCAAATGCCAGACGCCGCAGCACCGGCCCTGCCCACACTTCCGTCAACAGCGTGTCCAGCCGTCCTGAAAGTTTCAGCGCCCGGGGTATCGCATAATGTTCCCGCGCTCCGTTTTGAATACAGAACCAAATCATCTGTTGGGATTCGAGGAAACAACACTCCAAACGCCGTTTGTCCATGCACACTGGATGGTGCAACCATCTTGGGACATCGTTACCGGCGCAACACCAAACCGTGTGGTGGAAAGATATAGCGGTGCGGCACATTTTCCTTTGTGCGTGATTTCCAAAATGGCACTGGTAGGAATTTTCTCCGGCTTTGAATCGTCGATCCAGAACGTCGAATTTGTCTTTGACGTGCTGGTTTGTTGAAATCTGCCAAAAGCATATGTGATGGTGTTGCTGGTTCCGACGCTATCGCTGATTACATGCGGCGGAAACTGGTTGGAAAAATCATCCAGATACCATTGCCCCTGCAATCGCATGCCTCTTAATCCGGTTGTGAATCCCGACGCGATGTTGTCGACAAAAGATATGTTGGTGCTCCAGCCCCAGCCATCGGCAAAAACCTGCCCTTTGAACGCCGCGTTGTTGCGCACAACGACATTTTCCATCCGATCCACACCATTGGCTTGAACCAAAAAAACCGTGCCAACGTTCGTGAACAGATTGTCTTCGATTATGATGTTGCCATTGCAGTCTTTCCCTTGATAACCGGCACCGGTTCCAATGGCAAATCCCTGGCCGGAAAAGCGATTGCTAGAGATTACGACATTTCTGGCCGGGCCGAGCAAAATGCCAAAGTCCTTCGATTCCAACTTGTTATTCCTGATGGAATAAGCCGGTGTCACATGGTTTGTCAGTGCCCCCACAATCACCAAATCCGCCCGCACATCTCGAACCTTTGAGTTTTCAAACATGGACGGCCCATTCATGTAGCCTTCGTAAAACTCCATCGCCATATCCAGATTGGAAAATGTGCAGCCACTAATGACGTGCGCAAAGGTAAAGTTAAATGCGGAGGCATCGCCATCCTCGAAGACACAATGGGTCACCTCTATGAATCCGTTCGTCCAAGATGAGTTGCTTTTAAGCATTTCACCGCGCCAATGGACAAAACGGCAGTTGCGGAAAGCCTTGAAGGCATGAAGTGGTGGAGTGCCCCTGTCCACCACGGCATCATGCGTTTCATCCCAACCGGAACCATCGCGCACGCTGGCGGGAAATCCATGATTGGAAGTGTTCCCTATCAGCATCCCGCCATCCATCGTCAAGTCCTCAAACATCAGCGGGTAATTGTTGGTCACCGGGCCCTGGCAGACAAACAACTGTCCCCGATGGGCAAATTTTCCCTGAAGCTTCCATGCACCGCAACCCGTCAAAATCGTGTTCGCCATTCCCTCGCCCAGAAAACGAATGCCGCCCTTGCGAAGCACCACCGCTGCGGCAACCGGTCCGCCTCCGCTTTTCATTTCAAAACCGGTCACTTGCAGTGGCGGCACCAGCAGATAATTGCCCGCTGGAATTTTGATGATGGTATTGGTTCCAGTGGCGGCATCCGCACAACGTTGAAAGGCTTCCGCATTCTGTGTGCCATAAGTGCAATAAACATCATTTGAAGTCGCACCCGTCGGCAACGACAAGGTGATGTTGGTGCCGTTGTTCACCTGCTCAATTGAGGCAATCAAATCCTGATGATTGGTCGGCGTGGTGGCCGGTCCCGCACCAAACAGGAGCATCAGCTTGCCGATGTCCGCGCCGGAAAGCGCGTTGCTGGTCTGGACCGTGACGACCGACGAACCCGTAACTGTGTTGGCCGTGATGGAAATCGCATCGCCGCGCGCACCAAAGTCCGTGACGTTCAACGTCGCGGACTGCACCGCCAACGTTGACGCCAAAATATTAATGGCCGTGAAAAATTTCATCCGACCTTTGATTTCTGATCTCCGGCTTCCGTCCTCCGTCGTCCGTAGCCTTTCGTCCCGTGGTCTCGTAGTCCCATTTCAGCTTGTCAGCTTGTCAGTTTTCAGCTTTTGCCTTCCAACTTTCTGCTTCGGTTTTGCATCTCTGCTTGCAACTTTCTAATTTCAACATTTCAATTTGTCATTTTTGCTTTAACAGTTTCCGGCTACGTCGGAGTGTGTCTGATTTTACAGGTTGGCGATAACGGCGATACTTTCCAATGATGAATGGTATGGCCAGCAATCCGTTCAAGACACCCTGAAATCTTCTCTTTTTTAGCGAATAAAGAATACGGTTCATAATCTGCAATATACCAAGAGGCCAGTAGCCGATGGGATAGCGCAGATACGCCAAGAGTGCTGTGTTGGTGATGTGCTTGGCATTGATTTTTGGACTGATATGGTGTTGCAATTCAGAATCATGAAAGATTCGCAAAGATGAAGTTCGCAGAATTACCCAACCCTTATCCAATAATTGTAATGCCACATCAACTTCTTCCATTCCATAGGCATAGCGCAACGGCAAGAATCCGCTAGTTGAGAAAAACGCCTCCCGCCGATGGACGCAGGCGCCACCTTCGAACGATGCTGTTTGCGTCAATGCGTCAGTCTTTTCCGCTGGTGTTTCGCCGCGGCTGGTAACTCGTCCTGTGAGAACTCCAGCTTGTGGATTTGCCCACATCAACTGCGACGCCGTTGCAAAATAATCCTTGTCGAACGGCCAAGAATCATCATCAAAACTAGCCACAATCGGATATTTCGCCCTTTGAAGAAGGTGGTTTCGCCCTCCGCCGGGCCCTTGGGTAATTTCGCTTTGAAACCATGTCGCCTTGTCGGCAAATTCACGCTCGATCATCGGCACGGTTTCTGTGTCCCCCGCGTCAACGTGAACCAACACTTCCGCCGGGGCCGGTTCACACACTAGGATCTTATCTAAAGCCCGCCGCAGACTGGCGGGGCGGCGCGATGTTGGTATGATTACAGAAATCTCTGGTTGCATCTAATTTAACGCTCGAATGGCAGAAAAGATGGGCCGCTTTTGACATCTATCGGGGCGGCTGTCAGTTATATCTTGAAGCATTTCAAATCAGTCTCCCTGGGGGATCCCCTTCACGCGTTTCAACCAACCGCGCGAGTAGCCAGTAAATAACAACCGGTCTTTCATTGCTTTCTTATAGCCAGTCCACGCATCGCGAGTTTTTGGCAGCTTACGGGATGGCGTGGAATGCCACGACCGAAAGCTTTTCATCGCCGTCTTGACCAGCACCGATCGCCATAGTTGATATTGTGGATGCACCCACTCGCCTAGAAAATCCCACGGCTTTGGGTTGTCTAAAAAGTGAATCAACTTGCCTTTTAATTGGGTTTCGTCCCGCAGGAATGGCCAATTTTTCCGCCAATTGCAGATAAAATTTAATCGCGTATCCAACAGCTGCCAGTCATCCGATAATACGTAATTCAAGGCTGATTGGTCATGATAAAGCACCGGCTTTGAATGAAGAAAATCCATGCATTTTTCAGTGACTCTCTTTTCCATCCAGAGTTTACGGTTCACTACCATCACCCCTGAATTCAAGCATGGCTTGAGGTGATTATTCGGCAATAGCTCGTTTAACAAGGTGTCAGCTGTGTGCCCTATGGTTGCCTCAGCCACAAAACCCGCCGGATGATTGCCCAAATCTAACCCCATGAAATCATGGACATCCAAATGGCACACCGTATCCACATCCAAATAGATGATTCGTTCCACCGGCAGCATCTGGGGCACCAACAGCCTGAAATAGGCTCCCCAACTGCCCGACATAGAGGGAAACTTCGAAAAGTCTCTGGTCGCAATTGCATGCATCTCCAGTAAATATTTCCGACCTGTGCCGTGAAGGGTTTCATTCAGCAAAACAACGTCATCCGGCGTAAGGTCATCCGAAAAAATATGCACAAATATTAACGAATTGGAATCCTGATGGTTTGCCACCACCGAATAAGCCGCCACATGGAGTCCAGGCAGCACTCGCCTGTCGGCACAAAACACGATGTTCGTCGGCTCGCTCATTTTGCCCCCAACGCATCGCGGTAAAGGTTCAAGTATAGTTCGGCCATCTTCTCAGCCGGAAAGATTTGCCGCACCCATTCAGCCGCGCGGTCGCCCATTGCCACCAGACTGCCCGCCCCCTGCGCAAGGCAAATGCTTTCTGCCATCCTGCTGGTATCGGGAAACGGAATCAGATTACCGGTAACACCGGGTTGAATCGCATCACGCAATCCGCCAACATCAAAGGCCCATACCGGCGTGCCGCAAGCCTGCGCCTCGGTGGCTACCTGGCCAAAGGTCTCCATCCGTGACGCCACCACAAAAACGTCCATGGCTGAATACACCAGACTCTGAAGCGATGGGGAGGACAATCTGCCCAAGCCATGCACTTTGATCTGTTGGTTGCCCGCCGCTGATAGACCATCGCCAAACACCAAAACATCCAGTGAACCCATTCGTTCCGCCACTTTTTCTGCCACATCGAGGAACCGGTAAAATCCCTTGTTCTTGTCCGTAATCGCCGCTGCCCCAAAACCGAGAACAAAACGATCGGAAGCAATACCTAGCAACTTCCGGGCTTCAACTTTGTCGTGCCGGATGAATTCTCTAACATTCAATCCTGGGTGAATCGTAACTATTCTTTCCATATCGCGGAACAAGGCTGATTTTTTTATTAGGCCTGTGGTAAAAGCGCTGTTTCCAACAGCATATATTCGACGACCTGCAAATGCACGGGAACGACGCTTCCATTCCCGCGCCGCTAGCAACCGATCGAATGGCGCCTTAAGCAGCGGGCAACAGTGACATGCCTTTCCAAGCTGGTCGCAACCAATATCTATAAAACATCCACCCGCAATTGGACTCATATCGTGAATCGACCAGACGATCGGAACCCGCTTGGAAATGCCGTTGAGAAAGCTCGGCAAATCCAGCCACCGGCTAATCCAATGTAGATGAATGATATCTGCTGTTTCATCGGCGACGGGCGGCAACGTAGGTTTATGAAGGCGGCAGCGACCATATGAACTGGTGGAATCTAAAACTGTGGCCCAACTTTCAAATCCGTGTTGGATTCGTTCGCGTTGGCGGTCGATCCAGCTCTGGCAATATTCAAGACGTAGCGCTTCCTTCAAGAACAGATTCCCTTTCCGATAACGTATGCTACTGTCGTATCCCATATCTGTTATCGCCTTGTGCAGACGCAACATCAAAACGGCTGCCCCACCATCTGCAAAGGTGTTGTAATGCGATATTTTCAATGGTTTTCTATGCGTATTTGTGTTTCATTAATTGTAAGTATCTTGCCTAAGAATATAGTGTATTTCGTCAACATATAGCGGACCAGGTAATTGGATGTATTCGCAACTACTTTCTGATTACAGCACGTATGCGCCACTTTAAGGCTTCGATTTTGGGGCGTAGCCATGACTGCACCAGCAACAACACCAGTGCTCTAACATAGACTATTTCAGGATATTTCTGTTGCTTCTTAATATGACGGAGTGATGCCATTATAAATTCCCAGTGATTCTCGGAAGAGAAGTATTGTTCCCATGCCTTCCGTGCTAGTTCTCCTCTTTGAATGTATTCTGCCTCATGCGCCTTTATCTTCTCATACAGCGAGCCGATTTCTCGCTCGGGAATAAACAAAGCAAACTCTTCCCATTTCGGCCCCATCGGCGGCATCCAGTCGTCCGAAATGATCACAGGGGCTGTCCCAGTTTCCATCATTTCAAAAAGCCGAATACTGGATACAGCGGATCCACGAGGGCAGAGAGCATATTTCGAGCGTCTGACTAATTCCCAATAATGCCGACTTGCAGATGTTCGCTGCTGTGCTGTGCAATGGAAGTGGTCATAGGCTGAAGTATCTTCAATCACGGTATCTTCGGTTGGAAATACTAACTCAAACAACCGTTTGCGCACGGGATGGCTTGCCCGCCCGGAAAATGAAAATAATAGGTCTTTAGGTCCAGCAGACATTTCCACTGACGGTGGACATGGGTTAGGAAAACTAAGTTGTGTTACCGGATAGGCACAAGCCCTGAAGCGACCGCTACCGGTCCATGAATTAGGAGGAGAGCTGTAAAGACCATGCAGAAATGGAACCGGATAATTGCCCTCTTGATAAGCATACGATTTCTCCGGCCATTGTTTCCAGATTGGGTTTCGACGAAGGTTTGAATACCAATTGGTTTCATAAATATCGATTATGAGAATAAGGTCTGCCTCCTCTGGCGTAGAAACCAGAATAGTGGTCTCGGTCCTGCATAACCTGGCCAGCCGACTCAGTTCAGAATAGTATATTGAGTCAGAACTGGATCCCACGCAAGAAGAGAAATATATTTTCACATTTAGATTCTGGCTATTTGTTTATCCAGTTAATTATGTATTCGAAACCAGGCTCTATATCATTGTGGTAGCCATGGTATCAGGTTTCGGTGTTAAAAAACGACACTATCCACACGGTTACTGTTCACATCAAAATAACTCTTCCATACATTGGGGGGTATATTGTTTGATGACCAGAGGACGACAGTATTACTGGTGCCGATTTGTGACCAGATCGGACCGGATGTTTGCGGCGGCAAGATTACGCCGTTAAAGGCGGTTAGGGTCCCAGTGCTGATATTGGTGCGGATGGTTAAGTTCGGGCCTGTTATCAGGCCGGATGCGAGATTGATTGCCACCTGATTCGCGTTTCCAAAATACCATGTTGTCGTGTTCACAGCGGAGCGGTTGATTCCTGCTGTCTGAAAGTTCAATACTGACGCGTTGATAGTCAGCGCCCCCTGCGTATTTGTCCCGCTAGACATTGTTTGAATTGTAGAATTAAATCCAGTCTGGATAAGTGCTAATGCGTTCCAATTGCCGGGATCCTTTGCGTGAGTCAAATCGCGGTTGACCAGATGAATCCATACAATGCCCGTTCCCAATTGGTTGGTGGTCGGCGCGGGGTTTCCACTGGTTGTATCCATTGGCATCAGGTCGAGAACCATGGATGATAGATTGTTGGTCGGCTGCAATACGGCAACCGGAACCGTCGGAATGTTGGTGCGGACGAAAATATTGAATGCCGTTGAACCGGAGGAAATCTGGAATATGCCATTGGTCGAAGGAATGGCCAGATTGCCACTAATGGAAACATTTCCATTCGTAAGCACTCCCGCCGCCTGCATCATCGCTGCCAGTTGCGTGGCCGTGATGCCGTTCAAAGTCATGCTTACTGTGCCGTTGGCGTTGGTGGTGAATGTCGCCGCTAAATTCGGTCCAATGGCCGGTGTAACCAGCGCGTTGGTAAAAGGCAACTGCCCTGCCGATAGAATGCCGCTGATGTTCGCCGCCGAAACGGAACTGGCGGTGCCGGCGGTTGCGGCGCTGGCCGCTATGCCAGCATTCGGCGCGTAGATTGCATACGGTGTCGGCATAATTGGCTGTCGTGGCGTCAGCGTGGTGAAACCGCTGCCGCCGTTCGTCTGCACGGCCAATTCCAGCCAATAATTGCTGCCCGTGAACACGCCTGCCCCAAAATCAACCATCGCCGTAAATAAACCGTTTGTGACGCTGGTGGCGCTGTTCGTCACCGGTCCGGCAATGACGCTGCCGCCATTGTTGGTGGCAAACAAGGTGAACGTAATGTCAAAGCTGCCATTGGCAAGCTCGCCACCGCTGACAAGCTGGCCTTGATACATGAACGCTGTGCCTTGGGCGAAAGCGGGATGAAGATGGGCCAAAACCAACATCATCAGAATTTTTAGAATGCGTGTTTTCACTGTGGCTTGTTCGTGTGATGCTACGGTAGTTCGCGATTTGCGGCTCGTCCAATATATCAGCCCCGAAAGGGACAGGCTTCGAGCAACAAATCCAGATCCAGAATGTGGCTGCAACGGGTGATTGCCGGGATCAGGTCACTAGCGCATTCGCCGAACTTGGGGCGGATGGAGGCTTCCGGAAGCACATTCATGGCCGCGTAGTAATCGTGAAATTTGAAATCTCCGCCAATCAATTCGTCGTGGAGAACAATCCGCCGATTGGGAATGCCGTAGGCGTCCGAACAAATCAGCCCATGAAGGGAACTTGATAGGATGGATTCGCAGGAAAGCACCTCATGCACGAAACCTTCAATGCCCGCCTGAATGTTGATGACGTTGACACCCTCCTCTTTTTTAATGGCTTCAATCCACGGGTGATTTTGATCGGTGTAGTGGGGAATCACACCCAGCTTCCACTTCATTTTGCGCGGCGGGTTGAAGTATCGCGGCAACAACAGGGCCGGGTCGCCAAAAACTGCGGGACAGGTAATGCCAGCTTGAACCAACTTTTCCCGGGTGAGTGGGCCGCGCACGGCGCGGATGGCTCGAGGCCGGGCTGCGGGCAAGGCATCGGACGCAATCATCCCGCTGCCCCAGACGATGGAATACCTGTCAGCACGATGTATAATTGAGCCAATGACAAAATATTTCCAGCAGAAAGGGTTTTCATCATAACGGGCTGGCTTTCCACTGATCAATTTGACCAAATGGGGCGTCAACGCATCGCCCCAGTTTTCACTCTTGCTCCAAAGGCAGGGAACGAAGCTCCTGAAAATAATTGTCTTTCCAAATCTTTTGGCTGCTCCGACGAGGATATTTCCGAAGTTTCCCATTCCTTCAAAAGTTATTCTCGACAACATTCGAGGTTTTCAGGCGATATATGAGTTCTCCGGCTTCGCTCTCATTTAGCAACTCGACGGCCAGGCACGTCTCCGCAAACAATGATTCAATTTCTGGCTTGGTGAAATGATTGCACCAGTTGTTGGTCATGCGTTTTATCCTTGAACCCCCATGCCGCAGCGGATTATAGGAGAGCAACAAGTTGTCTCCATAGGTGGCCACCCGTTTCAAGAAATCTTTTGGCTCCCGGATATATTCAAAAACTCCGCTGCAAACGACATGAGAATAGCGCCGGGGCAGCCGGGGATATTTTCCGGCATTGAAGTCGCAGACAATGACCTCCCGGGAACTTTGAACCAGATCGCAAGGCTGATAGCTGCATGACGGCGGCAAGTGCGTCTGGAGGGTTTTTGCTCCGCATCCAAGATCCACAACAGAACTGCCCGGAGGCACAAAGCTGGCCAGAATCTTGTTCCGCTGGTCCCAAATGGGCTTCCCCGCCGAGGCAACCTTCGCCCAACGGCGAGGATGCGAACGGAAGATGGCCGTGGCGCAAACCGCACCGAAACCATGGACTCCATTCCTGCATTTGCAGAAGATCCTGACAACCGAAGCTTTCATCGAGTTAGCATGTCCGCCTTATTTCAACGATCGGCGGCCTGTTCTATGCTGCCAGCCATCTGAATCCCGGCAACCACATCATCCTGACTACGAGCCGGTGGTCCGTTCCCAACCGCAGGATGATGCCACGCAGGGACAGAATAGCCGCGATGACCAGCAAAAATAAATTGCAGATTGCGGCCCATTCTGGTGAGAGCAGCCAGGCAAGGGCATAAGCGATTCCAATCAGTCCGGCACCAGACAAAAGCAGTTTGACGGTATGCGGTGTCCATCGGAATCCGGTCAGGTGCCTCGAAAGCAATCGCATTCCCGCAATGTGCAATGCATAAAGGACAGCGTAGGCAACGCCGCAGCCCACGAGTCCCATTTTTCCGAGCAAGACCACAACTAGAAAAAAGTAGATGATGCTAAAAATAGTTGCATTCGCCGAAACCCACTTTGAGGCGCCTTTGGCCATCAGGATGAAACCCATGGGCCAGCTAATCACCTGACCGAAAACACCCAGCACAAACCACGGCAGCAGGCTTGCGCCGGAAACGAATTTTGCCGAATAGAAGATGTGCATCACCCACGGGGCAAAGGCAAGTGTGCCCAGTAATCCCGGCAGCGCCAGCAGGACGCCAATCTCGGTCTGCTCGTTCACCAGCCGGTTGACCTGTTCGTTGTCATTCGCAACAGCGGTAAGCCGGGGATAGAAGTCGGTGCCCATGGCACCGAGAATGAAGCCGGCGAACATTCCGGAAATGGCCCACACGGCCTGATAGATGCCGCTGGCATCCAAGCCCAGCTTGCGAACTATCAACGAGCGGATGGCCAGGGCGACAATGGCAACCGTCAAGGCGCTATACATGAACGCCAGTCCCAGACCCACCAGCCGCCGGGAATTGGCGATGGTTTCACGCCAGCTCTGGGCAACCCGAACCGTCTGTATGCGCCGTGCATACCACCACGAGCTGCCAAGATTGACTGCGGCAGTGACAATGAGCACTGGCACAATGCCCTTCTGTCCCAGCCATCCATAGAGTCCGACAGCGACAATGGTGCCAATGATGGCGCATAACACATTAAACCGAGCAATGTCGCCGATCCGTCGCGTGCCTTGCAACAGCGCGCTTTGCCCGCCCGAGATTGCCCCCAAAAGCAAAGTGGCTCCGAGCATGGCAATTGCCCAAGCACGCTCACCCGAACCAAACGTCCAAAGACTCAACGGATAGGAAAACGCGGCGCACAGCAGCCAGCCCAAAATGCCGGTGACCCAGCAGGCACGGCGCAGGGTCTTAACAGTGCGGGCGATTTGCTCGGCCTTGCCGGTGCCGTGGGCCTCGGCCACTTCGCGCACGCCGCTGGAACTGATGCCAAGACCAGCCACCGTGCTGACCAGCCCAGTGGCGGAAACATAAAGCCCCACCAGCCCGACACCAGACGGCCCCAGCAGCACGGCCACCAGCTTGACCCGCACCATGCTGATGAGGTAGTTGATTCCCTGCGCCCCGCCGATGATGGACGAGGACTTGAGAATCTGACCGTAGCTGTGCTTTTTATGCGGTTCGGAAGTCACTTAAAAATCAAAAAGCTGAAACACTGACATGCTGAAATCGTAGGGCGGAAAGCGCAAAGCGCAGAGCGGGAAGCACCAGGCGCGAGTCAGTAGTCAATGGTCAGCAGTCAGTAGTCCTTTTTGCGTTCTTTGCGTTCCTTGTGAGAGAAAACCAGTTCGTGTCAAAAATGATTGGTGGCAGAATGATAAAACACCGGAACGCCGATTACCGCATCGGCCACACGAACGGGTTCGCTTCAGGTTTCAAGTTTCAAATTTCAGCCTTTGGTTTTTTGTGTCCATCCGTGGTTAAAACACCTCTGCGTTCTCCGCGTCTTTGCGAGAGAAACCGGTTCGTGTGTTTGGTGTATTTCGTGGTAAAAAATCCGTGTTTGCCCGCGTCCATCCGTGGTTGAAAATGCCGGAATGAATCTTTGCGCCTTTTGCGCCTTTGCGCGAAACGCCGCCCATGCAATTCGTGGAAATTGGCGGAATTCGCGGATTCAGATTTTCAGGTTTCAGGTCTCCGGTTTCAAGTTTCAGCTTTTTGTAATGAACAGGCTGCCGCACGTGGCCGTTTGGAGAACTTGCTCTC
>Ga0181520_10006054_pt1 | contig 18777 bp, 10 predicted proteins | sample PEATcosm2014_Bin_29_FD_132451 | JGI IMG/M metagenome (GOLD analysis project Ga0181520, IMG submission 132451) | Peatland microbial communities from MTU Mesocosm Facility, Houghton, MI, USA - PEATcosm2014_Bin02_30_metaG | ecosystem: Environmental > Terrestrial > Soil > Wetlands > Peat | place...
AATCCGTACTGCCCGAACCTGGCAGCCCTGGCGCAGACGGGAATCAACTATGTGAACACCACGTCGTCAAGGCCTTCGGACTCCTTCCCCGGGCTGACGGCGCTGATTACGGGCGGCACGCCGAAGTCGACTGGCGTTTACTACGACGTGGCGTATGACCGGTCGCTCGATCCGCCGGCAACGACCACCGGCACTGGCTTGGCTGGCGGGACGTGTACGCCCTACGCGGCGCCGACCGGAACAACGACGGATTTCGACCAAGGCATCGACATTGACGATACCATGCTGAACGGTGGAGCGCCTGGTGCCCTGCCGACCGAGGGCGGCATTGCTTCTATTGACCCCAACCATCTGGTGCGTAACCCTGCCTTGGGCTGCGCGCCCGTCTACCCGTGGAACTTCCTCCGCACGAATACGATCTTTGGCGTCGTCCACGCGGCAGGCGGATACACCGCTTGGATCGACAAGCACCCGTCATATTCGTCTGCGGCCGGACCGGGGGGCACGGGCCTTAATGACTACTATTCGCCGGAGGTGGATTCGAACGTCATACCGTTGCCCGGGGTTACGACTGCGCAAGGCGTTTCCTGCGCCCCTGTCCGCGACCCGATTGCCGGCACGTGGACGGGCAGCTTCGCAAACATCCAGTGTTATGACGCGCTGAGGGTGCAGGCGCTGCTGAACGAAATTGCAGGTAAGACACACAACGGGGCGGCGGCGATGACACCCGCGCTCTTCGGCATGAACTTCCAGTCCGTGTACTTTGGACAAAGTCTGAACGAGCCGAGCGTGGGCGTGGGGGGCTACCTGAACGCGGCAGCCGTGCCCAGCGATCAGTTGCTGGGCGAGATCGAGTTTGTGGACGCCTCGATCGGCGAAATCGTGAACGCACTTAAGGATGCGGACCTCTATAACGACACGTTGCTCATCATCACGGCGAAGCATGGAGAGTCGCCCATCAATACCAGTCAGTACGTTGCAGACGGCGCCAATACGCCGGCAACGCTGCTCGCGAACGTCATTCCCCCCTCGGAGTCGCCGCTGACCCCGGGAGGCATTGGCGCAACGGAGGATGATGTGTCGGTGCTTTGGCTAGCCCCGGGCGCGACCGTGAGCGCGGCTTTGACGATTCTCAACAACAATGCGACAGCCATCGGCCTCGGGGAGATCTACTACGGGCCGACGCTGGCGCTGAACTACAACACTGGCGGTCTTGGCCCGGGTTTGGATCCGCGGTCGCCGGACATTATCGTGACGCCGAACGTTGGTGTGACCTACTCGAGCAGCACGTCAATGGTGGGAGATCACGGTGGGTTCGCCCATGACGATACGAATGTCATCCTGCTGGTAGCTAATCCAGTCTTTACGGCACAGACCGTCTCGGCCCCAACTTCAACCACCCAGGTCGCGCCCACGATCGTGCAGGCGTTGGGGCTGAAACCGGCGCTGCTGGACGCGGTGAGGGCGGAAGGCACGCCCGTGCTGCCCGAAGTGGGGGCCCAGGTCGCAAAGAAGTCGTTAGCCGGACAAGAGGGGCGAGCTCGCCTCACGCCGTAGGGTTTGCCGATCACAATTCACCCCACGGTACGGCAAACGGCAGTGTGACCTGGAGGGGACAATTGGCGTTGAGGAAAAAGGCAGGTTGTAGTTTCACGGCCGTGGGCGCGCCGACAAAGGACATTTCGCGTAGTGCCGCAGTCTGACGCAGAGGCGGCTTTTGGGCCGGCATTTGGCGAGGTCAACTCGCCGCTACAACCTCCTGAGACGCTACGACATTTCGTCGTCGTCGCTCTTCCCGGCGCGGTCTGGCTCGACACAGCGAAGAAACCCGGGGAATTCCGCTTACTTTTTGCATTTTCCACTTGACAACTCCACAAGCCTATGATAGCCTATAATGGTGGTCTTTTTGTCGACACATTGTCGCGGGCGGGCGCTGGGGCGCGCCGAGGCGCCAGGGAAAGTGGTAACGTCCCAACTATCGGGAATTCAGGGAACTACAAAAAATGAAAAATAGTGGGAACGAAGCTAAGAAGTGACTGAAAACAAAGCACATCACTTTCTTGAGCGGTGCAAATTATGCGCATTTTGCGTGCAAATTAGCGCAAATCACGCGTTGAAAGGAGCAAAAACAGCACGTTTTTGAGCAAACGAAGCGATGCTTCCGAGCGGCAAGGCGAGGCCGGGCAAGAGACAAGAAGTCGGCTACAAAAGGGCGCGGTCAAAAGCTCCTGTACGAGGGCGAAGGACCTGTGCCTAGAGTGCGGGAGGGGAATTGCCAATTTCTCTTCGAGTTTCAAACACTCTCTGCCATGGCTCGAGCCCCCGAATTGAGACACGACTAGCATTTGCTTTCGCGGAATTGACTTTTGTGGACTATGCTATACTAACCGCAAGTTGATTATTGTGCGCTTTGGTTTCGGGCGCTTGCGTTTGGTTACGGGTTAAAAGTTCAGGAGTCAAAGCTTCACTGCTGCATTTGCACTGATCACCGAGGAGTGTTCCTGCTGCGAGGTCCGAAGCAGCGGTGTCGAACAGGGAGGTGTTCGAGATGGGCGCCACGAATTGGTCTTCTCGTCGTTTTGCGTTTTGCGCAGTCCTTGTAAGCCTTCTGATTCTAACCTCTACCGCACTCTACGGCCAGGTTGATACTGGGGCGATACTGGGTACCGTTAAGGACCAGAGCGGCGCCGTGATCCCGGGCGCCACGGTGACGCTGACCAATACGGGGACGGGAGTTTCCCGAACGGAAAAAGCGGGCACCGACGGAACGTACGTCTTCAGGCCGGTGAAGATCGGAAACTATTCGGTGGCCGCCGAATTTCAAGGTTTCCGCAAAACCGAACAGCAGGACGTGCGAGTTGATGTCCAGCAACAGGTGGTTGTCGACCTCACTTTGCTCCCCGGCCAGCTCACTCAATCCGTGGAAGTGACTGGCGCGCCTCCCGCCCTTCAGACCCAGGACGCTTCGGTCGGACAAGTCGTGGGAACGCGGGAAGTCAATGACCTGCCTCTCAACGGAAGGAATTTCACTTTCCTGGCGCAGCTGTCTGCGGGCGTGACCCAGGGCCAGGAGGATACGCGCGGCTTGGGTGCGACTGGAAGCTTCTCGGCGAATGGCGAGCGGCCGGCCCAAAACAACTATGTCCTCGATGGAATCGACAACAATGCTGGACTCGTGGACTTCCTCAACGGCACGGCTTTCGTCGTTCTTCCGCCCATTGACGCCATTCAGGAATTCAAGATCCAGACGAACGACTACAGCGCGGATGTAGGGCGGTCGGCGGGCGCGGTGATGAACGCCACCATCAAGTCAGGCACAAACCAATTCCACGGCGACGTCTACGAATTCGTCCGCAACGATAAGTTCGATGCCGCCAATTTCTTTGAAAATGCCGGCAACGAACAGAAGGGCGAGTATCGGCTGAACCAATTTGGGGGCTCGCTCGGAGGCCCGCTTCGTAAGAACAAGACATTTATCTTTGGCGATTACGAAGGGACTCGGATTCGCCAGGCTCTCCCCTACCTAACTAGTGTTCCGACCGACTTGGAACGCTCCAGCGGGTATACGGATTTTGCCGACTTGATCGTCGGCCAGGGAACTCCAATGCCGGCCGATTACCTGAATCGGACGTTCCCCTTGGGAACCATCTTCGATCCGGCGACGACGCGCAGTGTTACGGCGGGCAGCACCGATCCGGTCACGGGGCTGACCGCTACCGGAACCGGCTTCGTCCGCGACCCGTTTGTCGCCGCGGGTGGCCCGGCCATTGCTGGCACCACGAACTTCGCGGGCGCCTGTCCCAGCGCCAACAGTTGCTACCTCAATCAGCTTCCGGCGGGCCGGCTCGATGCCAATTCCATCAAGCTTTTAAACCTGTACCCGAGTCAAAACGTGCCGGGACTGTTTAACAATTTCGGGAGTAACCCTGTCATCAGGAACAAGGTCGATCAGTTCGATATTCGAGGTGACGAGAACTTTAGCGACCGCGACACCATGTTTGCCCGCGCCAGCTATTCCGACAACCCGCAGTATCTGCCAGGTCCCTTCACAGGAATCGCCGACGGCGGGGCTTTTGCGCAAGGCTATCAGACGGCTGTCTCGGTTAACTTCGCCCTCAGCGAGACGCATACCTTTTCTCCGACCACCATCAATGAAGCTCGACTGGGTTTCACCCGGATCGGCACGTCGCGCAATCAGCCCTTCGCCAGTGACACTTCAAACGTTCCAGGACAATTCGGCATTCAGGGAATCCCCCAAGTGCCTTTGAACGGCGGGCTGCCCACCATCGGCATCTCGGGACTGAATCAACTTGGGAGCAATGGGTTCCTGCCTTCTGTGGAGGTCAACTCCACAAGCCAGCTTACTGAGAATCTGACCCACATCCACGGAAAACACACCTTCAAAGCCGGGTTCGAAGGTCAACACATCCGGTTCACGATTCTTCAACCTGCGTGGGGCCGCGGTGATTTTGCCTTCGACGGAACTTACACTGACGCGCCGGATTTGCCTTCCGGGAATACTGGTCCGGCCCAACTGCTCCTGACGCCCATTCCCAGCACCGTTTCGGCAGCCCCGGGCGCGGGGGATTACATTGGCGGCGCAGATTACGTGGCCGCGTCCAACTTTGCCAATACGGATATGGGACGCCACTACTACGCCAGCTACATTCAAGACGACTGGAAAGTTACGCCCAAGTTGACGGTGAACCTGGGGCTGCGCTGGGAGTACTTCGGGCAAATTGTGGAGAGATACGGCGCCCAGTCGAATTGGCAACCCGCGAGCGCCTCAGCGCCTTCCGAATTTCTGGTAACCAAGTCGCGCTGCGACTCCACTTCTTCCTCATCACCTTTCCAGACCGCTCTGGCATTGGATAACGTCAATTACGCTTGTTCCGACGTGCCAGGACTCGGCCACTCGCAGAACACGAACTTCGCCCCGCGGGTGGGATTCGCCTACCGGTTCACTCCCAAATTGGTGGCGCGCGGAGGCTACGGGATTTTCTACGGCGGGTTTGAGAACTCGGTCGTAGAAACTTACGTCGATTTCCCGTTCCAATACGTCCTCCAATACGGAACGGTAGTTACGAACCAGCCGATCATTGTAACTGGCGAGTCCACGCCGACGCCCACGAATGTCGCGACCATACACAACGGATTCTCTTCGATACCATTAACACCGAATGCCGTGGCCCCGGGACTAGTCTCATTTACCGGCAATGACTATCACATGAAGACGCCGTACACGCAGGGCTACAACATGACGCTTCAGTACGAGCTTACGGCGAATCAAACCGTCTCGCTCGGCTATGTCGGAAACACGGTGCGGCACCTGGGTAGCTACATCAACGAGAATCAGCCCAACTTGATCCTGCCTGCCAGCTTCGCCAATCCGCTCGCCTATTATCCCTACCCTGATTTTTCCACGAGCACGACCTACACGAGTATGGCGAGCGACAGTTATTACAACTCCATGCAGTTGAACTACGAGCGGCGTTTCAGCCAAGGGCTCCAGATGCTGGCGAACTTTACCTGGTCGCAATGCCGAACGGACGCAGTGGACGTGCTGAACGGCACGGCCCATGGCGGTTACCGCGCCCCCCTCTTGCCCGGTTTTGGCCTTCAAGGGGATTACGGCCAGTGTGACTTCCAAATTCCCCACGTCGTCCACGCCAGCGGCATCTACGAGCTGCCGGTAGGCAATGGCAAACGGTTCCTGAAGTCCGCCCATGGGGTCGCCAACGCGGTCTTGGGCGGCTGGCGGACCAACTGGATCCTGACCCTCCAGGACGGCCAGCCCCTGACGGTCCCCTGCGCCAGTGGAACGACGGCGACTTTCGGGTGCGACGCGCTGTTAGTCCCAGGGCAAAGCGTTACCGCCGGCCCTCACAACGTCGACCACTGGATCAACCCCAATGCGTTCGCGACACCGCCGCTCGCTACATCTGTAGGCCAGAGTGATTACGCGCCTCTGGGTGGCGCGCCATCGCAGTTCCTCGGGCCTGGCTTTCACCGCATGGACGCCTCGTTCTTTAAAGAGTTTCGGACTACGGAAAAGACGCATTTGGAATTCCGGGCGGAAATCTTCAATATCACTAACCATCCCAACTTCTCCCCGCCTGGGTTTAGTGGGAATGGCGTACAAGCGGCACCCGGATCACTGGATTACACTTCGCCCACCACTTTCGGGAAAATAGCGTCGACACGCGACCTGCAAAACGACCAGCGGGAGATTCAGTTCGCGTTCAAGTTCTACTTCTGACGGCCACTCTCAGCTAGAATCGATTTTCCGGGGCGCCCTTTGGGCGCCCCTTTTTGTTAGAATTTGTCTTGGCGGGTGAGATGGGTGATGCGGTGTAATCGCTCTCGATTTTCCAACCCGGGAACGCGGCAAGCCGCGCAAATCCTCGGCCGGCTGTTGCGTATTGGGTTATTGTCCGGAGCAGTTCTAGCCTCTCAAGTGCAGCCCCGTGTTGCCGCGAGCAGCCACTCAAGGCGCACCCGCGGTACGGGCCGATCCGACCTCGGATGACGCGAAATACAACCTGGCCAATTCGTATTTCCAATTGCGGGATTATGGCCGCGCGCTGGAGGCTGTCCTGCGATGCTCGCGTGAGGGTGAGCAGGATGGCGCTACTCAATCCCTGTTGGGCGATATCTATGCGCACCTGGGGCGAACCTCGGAGTCGGAGGGCGCTTTTGAAAAGGCCATCGCCAAGAACCCCGACAACGATCAGGGTTATCTCCTCCTCGCCTTGGCCGAACTACGTGCGGGGAATGCCGCAGCCGCAGGTCAGGCGCTTCAACGCGGGTTGCAGCACACACCGGATTCCGGGGCAATCCTTTGGGGCCTGGGAGATGTGTGCGTTCTCGAGGGCGCGGACGATCGCGCTGAATCTTACCTGCGAAGGGCCTTGGATTTAATGCCGGAATGGCGGGGCAGCTATCAGACGCTTGAAATGCTCTATGTTCAAACTGGACAAGTCCAAAAGGCCAAAGAAACACTCGACCTCGAGGCGCGAGTCTCACGGGAGAAAGGACGTTTGCCCGTCGCCCCGCCGGAGCCGCTGAAATCGCACGTCCTTTCGGCGGAGGCGCGCCGTGAATTCCTTCAAAAGGCGCTCACGCTCGCCGACGATATGGAGTAATCGTGTGACCCCATGATCAAGGCTTTTCCTTTGCCGGACCCTGCTGCTTGGTTTTTTCGCCGTGGGCCGGTTCGATAAGAAATCAACGGGCAGATCAGGCCGGACATGTGGATTCTTATGCGGCGCGTATCGTCAGAAGAAACCTCTCGACGCCCGCGGCTTTTCCTGTTAGAAATATTCTGCCTTGAAACGCGAGTTCGGCGACCGGAGGTGTAAGTCCGACCATGGAATCGAGCCTCACCAGTGGATTGCCGCAAACCGCTACAAACCAGAAACCCGGAGCGTCTCTGCTCGGCGAGGGCAGGCTGACCTCACTCGACTTCTATCGCGGACTGACGATGTTCCTTCTGGTGGGAGAGGCCACCGGTCTGTACGAATTGCTCAGGGCGCCGGCTTTTAATGGCACATGGGTAAGCACCATCGGCTGGCAGTTGGAGCATCATCCCTGGAATGGGCTGCACTTTTGGGACCTGATCCAGCCGTCCTTCATGTTCATCGTTGGTGTCGCGATGCCCTTCTCATTCGCCAAGCGCTGGCAGCGAGGCGACAGTTGGAGCAAGACGCTTCATCACGCGCTGATCCGGTCGGGGCTGCTGCTCCTGTTTGGCTGGGCTCTTTATTGCATCGGACCCGGAAGACTGACGTTTGAGCTTTGGAATGTGCTGGCCCAGCTCTCCTTCACGTACCTCGTGGCTTTTCTCTTGATGCGCAAGCCGGCGCGTGTTCAGATTGGTGTCACCTTCCTGTTTCTGATCGCTACCGAGCTCCTCTATCGGTTGTGGCCAGTGGCTGGGTTTAACCAGCCGTGGGTGCCGGACCACAATTTCGGATCCTGGATGGATATGGTCCTGATGCACAAGCTTGACTCTGACCATTGGGTGGCGTTTAACGCCCTGCCGACCGCCGCGCACACCATGTGGGGAGTGCTTGCCGGACAGGTCCTGATGAGCGACCGCACCTCCCTGCAGAAGATTCGCCTGCTCGTCATTCCTGGCCTGATCGGAGTTGTGGTCGGCTATACCCTCAACCCCTGGACTCCGATAATTAAACGCATCGCCAGCACCTCCTTCGTGCTCGTGAGCGGCGGGTGGTGCTTGCTGGCCCTGGCGCTTTGTTACTGGCTGATCGACGTTAAGAAGCTGAAGAGGTGGACACTGTTCTTCAACATCGTGGGCATGAATCCACTCCTCATATATCTCTTCGCAATGACAGGCGGCGCGTGGTGGTTCAGCAGGATTGCCAAACCTTTTACCGTGGGCCTGTTTACCTGGGCAGGTCCCCTTAATGCAGCGATTGTTACCAGCCTCGTGGTCTGGGGCATGCTCTGGCTGCTTTGCTTCTGGCTGTATAAAAAGCGCATCTTCATTAGGCTCTGAAGCCTGAGCCTCACCACCTAAAGACCAAGACGGAATACCTTGACCTTCTACACATCCTGCGCTAACCTGTAGAAGCTGGAGGTATGAGAATGACCGTCAAATCGGATCTTCCCCAAGGTACCCTCGAACTGTTGATCCTCAAAGTTGTAGCTCTGGGACCTGTGCATGGATATGCCATTGCGCAGCGTCTTCAACAAGTTTCGCGGTTCGTCTTCCGCGTCCCGCAAGGGTCGCTCTACCCGGCGCTACACCGCCTCGAAAACCGCGGCCTTCTTGCTGCCGACTGGAAGGAGACCGAGACGGGGCGGGAGGCCAAGTTCTATCGCCTCACGCGGAAAGGGCGCTCACAACTCGAAAAGGAAGCCGCGAGCTGGGAGCGTTTGACGGAAGCAGTCGGTCTAATTCTCCGGCTATCTGACGGAGGTGCGGAATGAGCTGGTGGCATCGCCTGTGGCGCCGAAGGCAGTTGGAGGAGCAACTTAATAAGGAGTTGCTATTCCATCTGGAGGAACATACGGCCGAACTGATCGCGCGCGGCTACGCGCCTGAGGAAGCGCGGCGGCAAGCCAGGGTGGCGCTGGGCGGGCCGGAGCAGGTGAAGGAGGAGTGTCGTGACGCCCGTGGGACGCGTTGGTTGGAAGACCTGGCGCAAGACTTTCTCTATGCACTTCGCACCCTGCGGCAGAGACCCGGATTTGCGGTTGTCGCCCTGTTGACCCTCGCCCTCGGCATCGGAGCGACAACCGTCATGTTCACCGTCATCAACGGTGTGCTTTTCAAACCTTTGCACTTCCCGGATCCTGACCGGTTGTTCACTCTCAGCGAGCAGACGAAAGGGATAAGCGACTACCGATGGGGCGATCTCTGGGCGTATTCCTACCCCAACTATCTCGACTGCAAGCTTGAGAGCCGCGCTTTAGAACTGTCGGCGTGGCGCTACAACGGGGGCACAGTGAGTGCTCCCGGGGAAGCCGAACACGTTGACGGCATCGAGATGTCGTCGGAGCTTTTTCCTGTCCTGGGCTTGACCCTCGCGCGCGGGCGCGCCTTCCTGCCGGAAGATGATCGGCCCGGAGCTTCGCCCGTGGCAATCATTAGCTACGCGTTATGGCAGCGCCACTTCGGTGGAAGCACGGAAGCGATCGGCAAACCGGTGGTCTTTGAAGGAAAGTCTTACACCGTTGTGGGGGTCGTCCCTCCAGGTCTCGGGTTATCTCTGGATGCCGATATCTTTACTCCAATTGGCCAGAGCACCAGCGGCATCATGCAGAGGCGTGACGCGCATCCAGGCATTGATGTTTGGGCGCGACTCCGGCCCGGCGCGACACCGGGGCAAGCGCAGGAGGAACTTGCGCTAATCGGCGGGCGACTGGAGGCGCAGTACCCGAAAACCAATGCAGGGCGCGGCTTCCTGGCCCGGCCGCTTCGTCAGGAATTGGTGGTGGAGCAGGTCGGAGGCGACCGCGGCACGCTCTGGTTGCTGCTGGGGGCGGTCGGCTTGGTGCTGCTGATTGCGTGCGTCAACGTCGCCAGCCTGCTGCTGGCGCGCGCCGTTTCCCGTGAGCGGGAACTTGCGATGCGTGTGGGGCTGGGAGCGACCCGGGGCCGGTTGGTGCGCCAATGTCTGACGGAGAGCGCGCTGCTGGGGTTAACAGGGGGAGTTCTCGGGGTTTGGCTTGCGGCCATGGGCAGCCGCCCGTTTGTGGCCCTGTGGCCAGGCAGTCTGCCGCGCGCTGAGGAGGTTCAACTCGATTGGCATGTGCTGCTGTTCGCGCTCGGCGTCTCCCTGTTGTGCGGCTTTCTTTTCGGGCTTGCGCCGGCCCTGCGCGCACCCACGCGCGATCTGGAACGGATCCTCCGCGCCGGGGCACGCACCGTTGCGGCAAGCTCTCGCCGCCTGCACAGCGGTTTTGTTGTATCCGAGATCGCGCTGGCGGTGGTGCTGTTGGTTGCCGCCGGAATACTCGGTCGAACGCTCTGGCGCCTGTCGTCGCTTAACCCCGGCATCGATATCCGGAACTTACTCGTCACTCGGGCTGCGCTTGCGCCTTCCATACTTGCAAATCAGGCGCGGATCCCGGCGGCGTGGCGGGAAATCCTGGATGGCATGCGTCGCGTGCCGGGCGTGCAGGCGGCTACCGTGGTGGACACGGTCCCGATGCGTGAAGGGAACAACCAGATTGGCTACTGGCCCTCGGCGGCTCTCCCGGAGAAGCATCAGATGCCCCTCGCGCTCTCGAGCAGTGTGACCCCGGATTATCTGAAAGTGATGGGTATTCCGCTGCGCGAGGGCCGTTTTTTCGATGAGCACGATCGCATGGGCAGCAAGCTCGTGATCGGGATTGATGAGGTGATGGCGCAACACGCCTTCGGCAAAGAAGACCCGGTCGGGAAGCGCCTTTGGATCCCCGGTATGCCTTGCGTCGGGCCTAAAGGCGAAACCTTCTATGACTGCACCGATCCTTACGAAGTCGTAGGTGTGGTAGGCCACGTGCGCTACTGGGGGCTCGCAGGCGACGATCAGGCCCATGTCCGCGATCAGTTCTATTACCCGTTCGCTCAGGTTGCGGAGCCTTTCCTGCCCCGCTGGTCGGAACTCATGTCGATTGTTGTTCGCACCAGGATCCCACCCTTGAATCTGCTCGAGCAATTGCGGCGGGAAGCGCGGGGCGTTACAGGAAATCAAGTTCTCTACGAGGTTTATACAATGCAGCAGCTCGCGGGCAGGTCGCTCGGCGAACAGCGTTTCCTTTTGCTTCTGTTCGGCATCTTCGCTGGCTTGGCGCTATTGCTTGCTTGTATCGGCATTTACGGTGTATTGGCGTACGTCACCAGCCGGCGGGTGCCCGAAATCGGCGTACGCATGGCGTTCGGGGCGAGCCGCGGCGACGTCATACGGCTTGTGTTGCGGCAGAGCCTCGCGATGATTCTCAGCGGCGTTGGTCTGGGCGTGATTGCCGCCCTCGTTGCAGCGCGTCTTTTGGAGCATGTAGTGCCCGGTGTTAACTCTATTGATCCAACGACTTTTGTACTGATGATTTGCGTACTGGCGGGGGCTGCCTTGGTTGCGAGTTTTCTGCCAGCTCGCCGCGCCAGCCGAGTCGATCCGATGCGCGCCTTGCGCGAAGAGTGATCGTGCGGCACCCTTATGATTGCCAGGGGCTGCCCAAGGGCCGCCCCTGCAACGCAGTCCGCTGGTGATTTGTCATTCTGAGCGAAGCGAAGAATCTCAGCAGTTCCTGACGGTCCAAACCACAGAGAAGTGATATCGAGTCAAAACTTCGGAATCAGAAATCCGGTGTGCCGGCAATGCTCCTTGAACTCTTCCCCGAATTGCGCGGCCAGAACCGATTCCTCTTTCTTTCCCTTAATCAAGTAAGCAAGGACGATGACGGCGACCCCCGCAATGCCTCGCCATTCGTCAATTGCCAGAGCCGTGCCGATCGCGGCGAGAATGATCCCGGAATAGATCGGATGCCGGAAATGAGCGTAGGGGCCGGTGCGGACGAGCTTGTGATCTTCCTTGAGGGTGATTCTGCCGCTCCAATATTGCCCGAGGTGCCAGCGCGCCCAAAGGGCAAGAGCGATCCCAATCCAAGTGAGTGCGACCGCTGTAACCAAGGTCGCGTAAGTACGATGGTAAATGCGCTCACCAAGCACGCCGATGCCCGTGAAGCCCCCGAACAGCAGGGCGAAGCCGGTGATTTCCAACAGGAGGTGGCGAGCGCGCGCGACAAAGGGCTCTGTGGACACAGTCCTGCGCGTCTTCAGCGCGCCCAGGGCCCAATAGACGCAAAAGACGATCCAAGGTCCATCGATGAGATAATGCCAAACCAATTCGACTCAGCCCCTCTCCGGAAACCTCCACCCAGCTATCCCGGAAACAACGCCTCGAGGTTTTGAAAGCCCGAAGCCCGCCAATGCCGGAGCCGTTTGCGGCCTTCTTCGATCAACGCGATGACGGTCTCTTTTTCCAGTTTATCTGGAGAGGCCATTTGCCACAACGGGTTCAGCCAGTTTGCGACGGGGACATCCGTCCCGACCGTGTTCCGGTCCAATGCGGCTAGGGCAGCCGCTGCCCCGAAGGCGAAACGCGACGGTTTAATGCCCTGCTCGAGCGCCACGCGCAAGGTGCCCACCACGCGGTCGTCCCAGCCGAGTTTGCGCTGCGGATCGCGCCCAACCCTTTCGACGCTGTCGCACAAGAAGGGATTAACCATGCGCGCCAGCAGATCGTCTGCGTATTCGAGATAACCTTCGTCAGTGAAGAGCCGGTCCCGGCCCGCGTGCTTGCGCACCAGCGCTGCTCCGGATTCTTGAATAAAGGCGGCGCGGAGGAAACCGAGGATATCGGGGTATTGGTTGAGATCGGCGATACGCTGCACGCCGCGCATAACGCCGACGTAGGCGGCGAGCGCATGGGTCGAGTTGTGCCCGTACAGCTTGGCTTCTTCGAAGGGCAGCAAGTCGTCCTTCTCTTCGAAGACCTTTATGCCACGCTCAAAAGGAAGCGTATCGCCGCTTCGTGGGAATCGAATTCGTGAAACCAGGATTCGGTTAAAGGTTTCGACTAGAAAAGCACGCTGGCTGCCGGGAGTGACAGTGGCCAGACCTTGCCGCCTGATATCGTCCGGGTCGGAGACCACGCCGCTCATTTTTCCGATCACTGTGTTCAAAAATCGGACGCGACTCGCGACAGACTGGCGCTCGCCCTCCGGGATCTCCTCCAGGACTCTCGCTTCCAAGATTTCCGCCGCGTGGTTGTGGTTCTCCGCAGTGTAAACGATTGCTGGCCGGCCCTTCGTAGCTGCCTTGCGTCGCAGGCCTTGGGCCAGGAGCCGATGAATGCTGCCGGGGCTTGGCGAAGCGTAGAATTCGACGCTGGGAACCGCAGTGGCAATCTCTTCCGCCATAGCGATTGCTTCCACCAGATTGCACCGCCCAGCTTCAGAGCCGGGGTCTTCAATTTCAACTTGTCCAACTTCCTCGCGCTCGATGCGATCCGGGTGGGCGATATTCACCGAGAAACGGCCTCCCGCCCTCCGCACAGCGTACACCATACCCGGCGCAACTTCGCCAACTACCAAGCGGCCGAAGCTTCCGGACCGGAAAGCTTCGTAGAGAAACAGCCCGGCCTGGATAGCACCGAAGCCGAAGCCAACGAAGGTGCGTTGACGGTTCAAGTCGGTTGTCCGTGGTCCGTCGTCAGTTGTTGAAAGATGCCCCTGCTACTCGTCACTGCCTTAGATAGTCTGCCTCGTCCTCGGCGCTCCATGAGGCCACGGCCCTGATTTCGGCGCTGCGCCGGTGAGGATAAACCACGGCCTTGCCATCGATCTCCTGGGCCTTGATCATTCCCAGGAATTCAATGGCGTGTTCCAAGTCGCCGATGCGAGTAATGTGGCGTCCGGCGTTGATTTCACCCTTTGCCATCAATTCCAAAGTCCGAGCGATGTCCCAGGGGGAGCCGCCACTGGAACCCGTGACGTTGATTTCCTTGTAGTGGATGATCCCCGTGTCGAAGCCAATAACGTCTTCGCCTTTTTTCAGGCCGCCGAACAGGTCCAGGACGGCGCCGCGCCCGACCAGGCGCTGAGCGACTTCAATGGCCTGCTTTGAACCCACGGCGACGATGACATCGTCGGCGCCACGGTAGTTTGTGAGTTCGTTGACAATCTCGTGCAAGTCGGTTATCGCCGGGTTGACGACACGCAGGTCAATTCCGAGCTTGCCGGCCCGTGGACCGAACAACGTTTTCACCAACTCCAAGCGCCCCTCAACGAAGTCGGCCACCGCGAGGGCGCGCGGTTGCTGGCCGAGCGCAACGTCCACGTGCATCCGGCCCATCGACCCAGCGCCGATCACTACGGTTACACCGCCCGGCTTGAGCCCTTTAGCGGTCTGCCGCGGCCCCGTCGGCGCCTGCTGCACCAGATGCACGTGATGGTCTTGAGCCGAGACGCAGCAGGACACCGGTTCGCTGAGTGCCGCATGTGCAAAAGGAAAGGAGTGGCCGGGCACAGGAAGGAGGCAGCCCGCGGCCACCGCCTCTTCCATGATGAGGATATACTCCGCGAGGTGTCCCGGCAGTGTGTAGCCGACGGCGACCTTGGCGACGCCTCGACCCCCGTCGGGATAACGCTCCCGGTGATTGATGGGTGGGTGATCGACGGCGGGCTGAACGACATATCGCTCGCCCGGGCGATATCGATCCATTAGCTCCGGGCCCACCTCGACGAGCGTTACGCAGCCTTCGTCCCCAAGAATCAGGGGAAAGCGTCCGAGTTCCCAGCCATACACCTGCGCGTGCGCAGGGCCCTGCTCAACCAGCTTAATGAGGGAGGTGCAAATTCCCGCTGCATCCACCCGCGCCAACATTTGACGCGGCCCGGGACGAGGAACCGGTACGCGCCGCACTTGCAGGTGAGCGAAACCGGTCCCATCGAGAACCAGGGCGCGCATTTCAACGGGAATGGATGGGATCATGTGGCCTCAGGCAAAGGGCAGCAGGCAGGTGGGTAGATGGGGAGGATTATAATCATCCGTCGCTTCCACGCTTGAAAGGCAAGTAAATTTCAGATTGCAGATTTCAGATTCCACATCTGAATTCCACCCAACCAGCGCTCCGGCTGGATTCCAATCGCGCAGACGTGAATACAGAGCAGCTCATCAGTTCATTTAACAGGCGGGCAACATCGACGGGCTCGGCTGCTGGAAAGGCCATTTGCCCACCAGCCTATCTGGCTACTGCCCATCTACCCACTGCCTCGCTAGTCGTAATACTCCAATCCCAGGTGAGTGATCAATTCTTCGCCACGCAGGTGCCGGAGGGTATTTTTAAGTTTCATAAGTTGAATAAAGATATCATGTTCCGGGTAAACACTGGCGTGGCACATCGGACTCTTGAAGTAGAAGGACAGCCATTCCTGGATTCCCATCTTCGCCAGGCTGGGGGTGCGCTGCGCGAGGTCCATGAAAAGGACGAGGTCGAGCGCCATGGGAGCGGCAAGGATCGAATCCCGGAAGAGGCAGTTCACCTTGATCTGCATGGGATAGCCGAGCCAGCCGAAGATATCGAGGTTGTCCCAGCTTTCCTTGTTGTCGCCCCGGGGCGGGTAGTATTCGATTCTCACTTTGTGGTAGTAGCCCTCATACAGCTCGGGATAAAGATCCGGCTGGATGATGTACTCGAGCACCGAAAGCTTGCTTTCTTCCTTGCTACGGAAAGCGTCGGGATCGTCCAGCACTTCGCCGTCGCGGTTGCCCAGAATGTTGGTTGAAAACCAACCCTTCAGGCCCAGCAGTTTCGCTTTGATGCCGGGAGCCAGGAGGGTTTTCATAAACGTCTGGCCTGATTTGAAGTCTTTGCCGCAGACGGGCACTTTCTTTTTCAGTGCCAAGGCCGTGAGGGCAGGAATATCCGTGGTGATGTGGGGCGCGCCGTTGGCGTGCGGGACGCCCAGTTTCAATGCCGCGTAGGCGTAAATCATGCTGGGAGAGATGTCCGGGCTGTTCGACTTCAGGCCTTCCTCGAAAGTTTCAAGGGTGTCGTGAACGGGATGGGGCTTCGAGAAAACTTCCGTCGAGCCGCACCAGATCACCACCAGCCGGTCAGCGCCGGATCGCTTCTTGAACCCCTCGATATCCTTCATTACTTGCTCGGCAAGGTCCATCTTTGTCTTGCCGGTCTTTACGTTATTGGGATGAAGCCTCGTTACCCACTTCTGCTCGAACGCGGCGGGCATGGGCCGCAATTCCTGAAGAAAGTCCTTTAACTGTTCGACGTGACCTTTATCAAGGACCCCGGCTTTACTGGCCGCTTCATAGGCGCTGTCCGTAAACAGGTCCCAGCCGCCAAAGACCATATCATCGAGTTTGGCCAATGGCACGAAATCTTTGATCAAGGGAATCCGCTTTTCCGTGCGTTTCCCCAGGCGTATCGTGCCCATCTGGGTGAGTGACCCGATCGGCAACGCAATCTTTCTGCGCACAGCTTCCGCGCCGGCGATCATGGTCGTCGCCACCGCGCCCATCCCAACCGTAAGAACGCCCAACTTCCCCTTTGGCTTTGCTATCGCAGTTTCTTTTTTTGCCACTTTGCTCGTCCTCCGCCTCTCAGAAAGTTAATCAACTCATAAAACCGAGTGCGTTATATTCCGCCAACACCGGCGAAATTGCAAGTAGATAGCGAGGGGTAGCACAGACCTGCTTTCCTAGGCCTGCGACCCAGGGGCGGCATGCGCCAACGAACCGCGGACCTGAACAACAGGTCCGCGCTACGTGTCGACGCCTGGATCCTGGCTGAGGTGCTCGAACCGGGTACGGGCGTCAGCGATCGTCGGCCGGCCTTCCAGATCGACGAAACCTGGCCGGCCTTCTGCGACCAGCCGTTGGTGGCCGAGCAGGAGAGCGGTGCTTTCCCGGAACCAGGGCTCGAACTCCGGGTCAAGCGCGTAAGGGTCGAGGATGGGCTTAGCCTCGGGAGTGTTGTGTTCCGTACCATTGAAGACGGGCCACCAGCGGCGCCGCGCCGTGGAGACGATCTCCGCCAGTCGCTCGCGCGTATTGCGATGCGGGATAACCTCGACGGCGTAAAAACCCGCCGCCTCCAATCGGTCAAGGAGCGCCTCGACGTCCCGTTCTCCGGAAGTTACGGGATTCCCAAGGATTGGGTAAGTGGGGATGGATCCGAAAGCCAGGAAGATCTTGCGCAGGTCGGCCACGGACACAAAGGCCTCTTCGTACTCGCGCACGAAGCAAGGTGCGCCCGCCTTAAGGAGTTTGGCCCGCAGGAAGATCTGCAGAGCGGCATCGTCAGCGTTGGTCGGTGGCGCCGCGCCACAACATTTCGTGATGGCCTCCGCAAGGGGCACTCCCTGGGTGGCGGCCCAGTGGCGCAGGCTCGCCAGCGTCGCCCAGGCCACGTGCCGCTCCGTGGCATTGCCGCGCGGCGTCAAGCCCTGCACAGACTCCCAGGTGGGGCCTTCGGCATGCATTCGCTCTCGGAAGAGCGCGGCGACCTTGGCGGTGATCTCGCGGTTCCGGCGCTCCAGGGCCGCCCGCATGCGCGCCAGATTCTGCATTTCCGTCGAGGAGTCCGGCGGAGTCCTGGTCACGCCCTTGCCGCAGAGGTAGACACGGCCGGGATTGTCGGGGTCATTCAACAGCACGCTCTGCGCTTCGGCGTCGCGATCCATGGCCACGGCTTCGAGAGAAAACGCCGCCGCGATGCCCGCAATCTCACACGCGCGGCGGAACTCCTCGTGTCCTGCTATCGTGTAGTGGTCGTTGATACCGAGTACCGCCAGGCGCTCTCGCGCCGCCTGCCACACGGCTTCCGTGGGGGAGCGAAAGACGCTGAATGATTCACTCGTGTGAATGTGGCAGTTGGTGCCGCGCTTCGTTCTGGGTCCGAGTTGGGCACACAGCTGGCCGAGCGCATGCAAGCGCTCGTCGAGGCCGCCTTCGTAGAGAGCCGTTTCGAGCTGCGCCGTGTTTTGCAGTGGCAAGCTACTCATCGAACCATCACCTGCCCGCTGTCCACCACCAGTGTCTGGCCGGTGATGCAGCGAGCGGCGTCGGAACAAAGAAAGACAATGGCGGAGTTAACGTCCTCGTGCTTAATGTCGCGTTTCAGCGCGGTCAGCGAAACGTAGTAGGGGATGACTTCTTCCGGCTTGATTCCTTTCTTGCGGGCGGCGGTTTTGATGTATTCGGGGTTCCAGATCTTGGACCCTTCGAAGACATTGCCAGGGGCGACGCCGTTGACGCGGATGCCATCTGGGCCCAGTTCCAGCGCCCAGCCGCGCATCAAGTGGAGTTCGCCGGCCTTTGTCGCGTTGTAAGCGGAATTGGCCTTGGAAGCGTCCAAACCGCTTTTCGAGGAAAGCATGATCATGGCGCCGCCGTCACCCTGCGCGCGCATAATTCGAGCCGCCTCCCGCGCCACCAAGAAATAGCCGGTGAGATTGATCTCCAGCGTCTGCCGCCACTTGTCCACCGGCAGGTCAACCAACTCGTAGGCCGGGGCCACACCCGCCGCGCAGACCACAATGTCCAAGCCGCCCCAGTGGCGCAAAAGCTTGTCAAAGGCGTAAGCCACGGAGCCTTCGTCAGTGACATCCATGTGCACGGGCAAGGCGCGCGAGGGGTCTGGCGAGGCCGCTGCCGCTTCCGCCGAGCCTCGGTCGTCAACATCGCAGAAGGCCACCGACGCGCCGGCTTTCACCAAGCCCTGGGCGATGCCACGGCCCAGT
>Ga0181520_10006057_pt1 | contig 18766 bp, 19 predicted proteins | sample PEATcosm2014_Bin_29_FD_132451 | JGI IMG/M metagenome (GOLD analysis project Ga0181520, IMG submission 132451) | Peatland microbial communities from MTU Mesocosm Facility, Houghton, MI, USA - PEATcosm2014_Bin02_30_metaG | ecosystem: Environmental > Terrestrial > Soil > Wetlands > Peat | place...
GAGCCCGCCTCCGCTTCACCAACCGAGGCCTATACTGAGGGTGATCAGTCGGCTTGAACAGAAAATTCCAGCAAACGGCAAGTGTGTCATGCGCATGCTGTCTCAACCCAGGGGTTCACCCCAACCCAGTCCTGATGGTAGGTTGAGATGTGGGCCACCCGCCAGCTCTGGAAGAGTGTGGACGCCGGAACAGATTCTGGAGTTACTGGCAACTGAGACGTTTCAGCCACCGCAGATGAAGGATTTTCAGTGCCTGCGAGTTGCAGATGGGGTCGCGCTGGTGACTTACCGGGCCGTTCGCACCGATCCGGGAACGGGCGCGCAATCGGCTACGCTGCGCAGTTCCCTATGGACAAAAGAAACCGGCAGGTGGCGTGTGCTTTTTCATCAGGGAACAGCCGAGGCCTACAGCTCGTGACGGCGAAAGATATCGTCCTTGTCGCGGCTGGGGCATTTCGTGCATCCCAGGCAGCAGACCAGCAAAATTGCCACACCCACCGTCACCAGGACGGCGAGTACGCTTCCATTCGTCGCAAACCAGTGAACGAGGCTATGCATACTCAGTGACCCAACTACAACATATTCCGAAACTGCGCCGTTGAACGGTCCGAACGGCTCATTCTATTTGACGTTGGAAAGGCCGGAACCTCGGCGCAGCCAGTGTACCATCTGACATTTTTCTTCGTCACGCACTTGTTTTATAGAGAACAAAAAGCGAAAATGGTTTCACGATGGCGACCGGTCCCAATCCGGCATCGGCACTTGTCCCCGAGGAGCGGCCGGAGCAGCTTCAGACCCTGAAGCCGGCCGAAGCGCGCCCTACGCAAGAGCCTGACGCGGACCCCAAAGCCGGCCCGTGCCTTAATTGGCTGTTTGTCGATTTGAACTCCTATTTTGCCTCGGTCGAACAAGAGGTCCGGCCCGAACTGCGCGGCTTGCCGGTGGGCGTGGTGCCCATGATGGCCGACACAACCTGTTGCATTGCCGCCAGTTACGAGGCCAAGGCTTACGGGGTGAAGACCGGGACCATTGTGGCCGACGCCAAGCGGATGTGTCCCGGCCTGGTGCTGGTGGAGGCGCGGCACGAGATCTATGTGGATTTCCATCACCGCATCGTCGAGGCTGTGGAAAGCTGCCTGCCAGTGACGGCGGTGCTCTCGATCGACGAGATGGCCTGCCGCCTGATGGGCCGCGAGCGCCCGCTGCTGGCCGCGATGGAACTGGGCCGGCAGGTGAAAAGCCGCATCCTGGAGCGGGTTGGGCCGATGATGCGCAGCTCGGTGGGCCTGGCGACCAATCGCTACCTGGCCAAGGTGGCCAGCGACATGGAGAAGCCGGACGGCCTGGTGGCGCTGCCGTTGGACATTCTGCCCGAGGCGCTGCGGCAGCTCAAGCTGCGCGCCCTGCCCGGGATTGGAGCCCGGACGGAGAAGCGGCTGAACGAGAAGGGCATTCGCACCATGGAGGAGCTGCTGGCGCTCAACTGCGAGCAGGCCGGCGAGCTGTGGGGCTCAGTGTGGGGAGAGCGGCTGTGGCACTGGCTCCAGGGCGAAGACTTCGACATGGCGGAGACCGAGCATCTGAAGTCGCTGAGCCATCAGCACGTGCTGGGCCCGGAGATGCGCACTCCGGAAAAAGCCTGGGCTGTGGCGCACAAGCTGCTGCACAAAGCCGCCATGCGTCTGCGCGCGGCCGGCTTGTGGACCAGCAGCATCGGGTTGGCCATCGGGTTTGCCATGCCGCGCGGGGATAGCACCCCGGTGAGCCGCTTTGGCGTGCCGACCCGAGGATGGAAGGGCGAAGTGCGGTTGAGCGAGTGCCAGGACAATGCAACGCTTATCGCCGCCCTGAGCCGCTTGTGGGCGAGCCGGCCCACAGGAGCGCAGTTCGATCACCCGTACTTCATCGGCGTCCACCTGAACGGCCTGGTGCCGGACCGGCTGCACACCTTGAACCTGTTCGAGGGAACGGAGGAGGAGCAAAGCCGCTCCCGCCTGCTGGCGACCATGGACGAACTGAATAACAAATACGGGCTGAGCACGCTGGCGCCTGCCACCATGCTGACCGCGTTCAAGGCCGCGCCCACCCGGATTGCCTTCCACAGCATTCCAGATTTGTTTTAGGCGTTGTCTGTCCGCTTGGTCCCACTCAGCCTACAGCGCATTGCCGCAGGCTGCGCAGAACCGCGCCCCGGCGCCATTGGTTTGGCCACAGCGCGCGCAGGCCACCAGCGTTCCCGGCTGGGGCGGCGCCTGGGGCAGGGCGACCGTCCCGTGCAGCGGCGGCTGACCCCAGCCCGGTAAGGCAATGCCCAGCATGGCGGCAATGCCCGCAGCCTGGATGGCGTTGAACTCCCGCACCCGGCCGGGCATGAAGAAGCACTCGACAAAGCCCAGAAACGCAGTGATCCCCGTCCAGAAAAAGCAGAGATAGAGGATTCCCAGCCCCGTCCGCCGCAGATAGAAGTGGTGAATGCCGAAGGCCCCCAGGAACAGCGCCAGCAGAATGCCGACCACTTCGTCGCGGCGCACCATCTCGTACTGCTGGTAAAAGATCGCTTGCGCGTTGGAATACGGCTGGCTGCTCATGGTCGATTCTCCTTGCTCTGGCAACAATATACGTGCTCCGCGCTCGCCCGGTTCCCGCGACCAGAATGGCCCGTGCTCCCCCTTTGCGACTTCCCCCGGTTGCAAAGATGGGAGAGCACACGCCCGCCTCTTGCTCCGCCATGCGGTAGCATCAATTGCATCATGAGTACACCCGATCTATCCGCAGCCGCCAGCGGCACGTTTCTTCTCGGTGGCGACCTCGCAGTCTGCCGCCTTGGCTATGGAACCATGCGCCTGGTGGGCGACGGCGCATGGGGCGAGCCCGCCGACCCCGCCGAAGCGCGCCACGTCCTCCGCCGGGCCGTTGAGCTGGGAATTACGCTCATCGACACTGCCGACGCCTACGGCCCGGAGATCGCCGAGCGGCTGATTGCCGAAGCGCTCTATCCTTACCCGGCCGGCCTGGTCATCGCCACCAAGGGCGGCATCACCCGCCAGGGACCGGCCAAGACCGAGTACGTGGGGCGCGCCGGCTACCTGATCCAGTGTGTCGAGATGAGCCTGCGCCGGCTCAGACTCGACCGCATTGACCTCTACCAGTTGCACCGCATCGACCCGCGCACCCCGCTCGAGGAGTCGCTTGGCGCGCTGAAGCTGATGCAGGAGCAGGGCAAAATTCGGCACATCGGGTTGAGCGAGGTGACCCCAGCAGAGATTGAGGCGGCGGGGAAAATCGTCAAGATCACGACTGTCCAGAATCGATACAGTCTGGCCGACCGGCGGCACGAGGAAACGCTGGCCTACTGCGAGCGGGAGAAGATCGGCTTTCTGCCCTGGTACCCCATGGCCGGCGGCAAGCTGCTCAAGCCGGACGCCCCCTCGGCGCAAGCGCTGGCGAAGATCGCTGCCCGGCATCAGGCTTCCGTGGCGCAGCTTTCGCTGGCCTGGCTGCTGCAACGCTCCCCGGTTTTGCTGCCGATTCCCGGCACATCGAAGGTGGCGCATCTGGAGGAGAATGCCGCGGCGGCGGGACTGAAGTTGAGCGCGGAAGAGTGCGCGGAGTTGGAGAAGGCCGCGCAAAGTTGATTTCGCAAGATTCAGAGGTTCTTTCTCACGGAGTGTGTTGGTATCCCAGGTCTCAAAAGCGAGACCTGGGGCACCCGCAAATGATGCGGCGCACGGTCGAAAGCGGCTCGCAAGCAGCTCGCCGTATTCGGCGCCCTCAAATTCGCGCGGCTGCACTGATGGCATGACGACGCGCTTTCACGTCGCGCATGGGCGGCTGGCCGAAGAAGCGGCTGTACTCCCGGTTAAACTGGCTTGCGCTTTCATAGCCGACCTCGAAGGCAGCACTTGCGGCATCCAGTCCTGCATTGATCATGCGTTCTCTGGCTACATGCAGCCGAAGATGCTTCTGGTATTGCAAAGGACTCATCGCGGTCAAAGAGCGAAATTGATGGTGCAAGGTCGATACGCCCATCCGCGCCATGGTTGCGAGTTCCTCAAGGCGCAGGGGCTTGGCATAGTTCATTCTGAGCCACTCAACGGCTTTTGCGGTGCGGTAGCTCTGCTCGCCCAGCGTGGCGATGGCGCGAAGATGCTTTCCCTGCGGACTGCGAAGCAATCGAAAGACGATCTCGCGCTGAATCAAGCTGCCGAGAAATGGAATGTCCTCTGGCGCGTCCAGAAGGTCGACAAGCCGGGAACATGCGTCCAGAAGTTCGAGTGAGGTGACGCCGACGGCCATGCCGCAGGCGTCCCCGGATTCCTCGCGCAGATGAAACTCCTGCTGGGAGAGGATTTCGCGGACCGCCGGCATTTCAAGCTTCAGGATCAAGCCGAGCATGGGCGCCTCTTGAGTTGCCGCAGTGACCTGGCTGACGACGGGAAGATCGATCGAGGTCAGGAGGAAGTTCGAGCCATCGCATACGTACGTCGTTTTGCCAACATTGATCTGCTTCTCTCCCTGCACGAAAACGACCAGGCTGGGTTCGTAGGCAGCGGAAGCGCAAGGGCTCGGTTCGGAGCGTCGATAGAGGCGCAAGCCGGAGATCCCGGTGGGCATGTTTCCTTCCGCCACGGCGCGATCGGCAATTTTGCGGGCCAGTTCCCGCCGCATCTCAACCACGCTTTGATTGACGGTTTCATCCTCGTGTTTCGACCGTTTCACCCGCTTGACTCCTTCAAAACCAAGTTAACGCCTAATTCATGATTTTGTGCACAAAAAATATGTTCACTGACAGGAATAGGCAATAGATTAGCAGGATCGGGATACCGTCGGAAGGGCGCACTTTCGTAGTCTGATCTACGAGCGGGTTGTTTAACATCTCCCGAGGAGGTCTTTCATGTACAAGGCAAGAGCTTATTCCGTTTCCAGTGCGACATCGCCCTTTGTTCCCACCACAATCGCGCGCCGCGATCCCACCGAGCACGATGTTCAGATCGAAATTCTCTTTTGCGGCATCTGCCATTCGGATCTCCACCAGGCCCGCAACGAGTGGAGCGGAGTGATGCCGACCGTCTATCCCTGCGTGCCCGGCCATGAGATCGTCGGCCGCGTCACCAAGGTCGGCTCCGCCGTTACCAAGCTCAAGCCCGGCGACCTGGCCGCGGTCGGCTGCCTGGTGGATTCCGACGGCACCTGCCCGGAGTGCAAGGCCGGCTTCGAGCAGTTCTGCCCGAATATGGCCCTCACGTACAACTTTCCCGACAAGCACACCGGGGGCGTGACCTATGGCGGCTACTCGGACAGCATTGTGGTCACCGAGCGCTTCGTGCTCCGCGTGCCGGCGAACCTCGATCTGGCGGGAACCGCGCCTCTGCTGTGCGCCGGAATCACGACCTATTCGCCGATGCGGCACTGGGGCGTGACCAAGGGCAAGAAGGTTGGCGTTGTCGGCCTCGGCGGCCTCGGTCACATGGGCGTAAAATTCGCACACGCTTTCGGAGCCCACACAGTGGTCTTCACCACTTCGCCAAGCAAAAAGGACGATGCCCTGCGTCTGGGCGCCGATGAGGTTGTCCTTTCGCGCAACGCCGACGAGATGGCCAAACACGCCGGCAGCTTCGACTTTATCCTCGACGCCGTCGCCGCCGGGCACGACATCAACGCCTACATCAACCTGCTTCGCCGCGACGGCAACATCACGATGGTCGGAGCACCGGAAAAGCCGCTGGCCTTAGGCATCTTCGGCCTGATCATGCGACGCCGCAGTCTTTCCGGCTCTCCGATTGGCGGCTTGCCGGAAACCCAGGAGATGCTCGACTTCTGCGGCAAGCACAACATCACCGCGGACGTTGAAGTGATCCCGATCCAGAAGGTGAATGAAGCATACGAGCGGCTGCTCAAGTCGGATGTGAAGTACCGCTTCTCGATCGACATGGCTTCGCTCAAATCCGAGTAGCGGCTGAACGTTACGCGCACGATTCGCATTGCAGCATCATGGGAGGGAATTAAAGAATGGAAATCAAGCGAGCCGGCTCACAGCCTTCAGGCAAGGGCCCGGCGGATTACTTCACCGGCACAGTGCGCGTCGACATGCTGTTTGACGCGCCCGATCCAGCACGTGTTGTCGGCGCCCACGTCACTTTCGAGCCCGGCGCACGTACCGCGTGGCATACGCACCCGCTCGGTCAGACGCTGATTGTCACATCCGGCTGTGGGCGGGCGCAGCGATGGGGCGGCCCGATCGAGGAGATTCGCCCCGGCGATGTGGTCTGGTTCGCGCCGGGAGAGAAACATTGGCACGGAGCGGCGCAAACGACGGCGATGACCCACACTGCCATTCAGGAAAAGCTCAATGGCAAAACCGTCGATTGGATGGAGCAGGTGAGCGACGAGCAATACGGAGGATAGTTCGCTGGGTGCTGATTGCGAACCGCCCGGACCAAAAACAAAAGAGCCGCAGCCCCTTCCACGGCTGCGGCTCTTTGCGGCTCAGGTTCAGCCGCGCAGTTACATTTCTTTCACGCCATCGACGAACGCCTTCAGTTTGCGCGAGCGCGACGGGTGACGCAGCTTGCGCAGGGCCTTGGCTTCGATTTGGCGGATGCGCTCGCGCGTTACCTGGAAGCTCTGGCCAACTTCTTCCAGCGTGTGTTCGGAGCCGTCTTCCAGGCCGAAGCGCATCTTGATGACCCGCTCTTCGCGCGGCGTCAGGGTGCGCAGGACCTGCGAGGTGTACTCCTTCAGGTTGACGCTGATGACCGCTTCAGACGGGGAAACCGCCTGACGGTCCTCAATGAAGTCGCCCAAGTGCGAGTCTTCCTCTTCGCCGATGGGCGTTTCGAGGGAGATGGGCTCCTGCGCGATCTTGAGCACCTTGCGCACCTTGGCCACGGGAATATCCATGCGGCGGGCAATCTCTTCGCTCGAAGGCTCGCGGCCCAGCTCCTGCACTAACTGGCGGCTGGTGCGGATGAGCTTGTTGATGGTCTCGATCATGTGCACAGGGATACGAATCGTGCGGGCCTGGTCCGCGATGGCGCGGGTAATGGCCTGGCGAATCCACCATGTCGCATAGGTCGAGAACTTGTAGCCCCGGCGGTACTCGAACTTGTCCACAGCCTTCATCAGGCCGATGTTGCCTTCCTGAATCAGGTCGAGGAATTGCAGGCCGCGATTGGTGTACTTCTTGGCGATGGAGACTACAAGCCTGAGGTTGGCTTCGATCAGCTCTCTCTTGGCCTGCTCGGCGTCCATGTCGCCCTGGATCATTTCGCGCTGCGTGCGCTTGAGCTCGACGATGACCACGCCCGCGTCGGCTTCGATCTTTTCGAGATCGGCTTTGCAGTTCTTCTGCTGGCGCCGGTACTCCTTCTTGAGATCCTCGCTCTTGCTGGCCTCGTGCTTCTGATCGAGTGAGCGAATTTGCCGCTCCAGCGTGCGCATGGTGTCCACGGTCTTGTTGACCTTGTCCAGCAGGCGCTTGCGCTCCATGGCCGTGTACTTGAGTTCACGCACAATGCGCGAGATGAATACCTTTTCGCGGGCAATCATCCAGCGGGTGTGGCGCGCGGCGGAGGCCTTGACCTTGGGCGCCGGCACAGCCTGCTTCTCTTCAAGCGCGACAATCTTCTTCTGGTGCTTCACCAGCGCGTCAATGCGCGCCACGGTGGATTTGACGCGAGCCTGCACCACATCCTCGGTGAGCTCCTCTTCGTCGAAAACCACCACTTCTTTCACGTTGCGCACGCCGCGCCGCAGGTCCTCGCCCAGGGCCACAATTTCGCGAATCACGATGGGCGAACGAGAAATGGCCTTGAGCACACGCAGTTGCCCGCGCTCGATGCGCTTGGCAATCTCCACTTCACCCTCACGGGTGAGTAGCGGAACCGTGCCCATCTCGCGCAGGTACATGCGGACCGGGTCGTTGGTCTTTTCCAGTGTCCCAGGCGTCAGGTCCAGCTCGACGTCTTCACCCTCTTCCAGCTCGAAATCCTTGTCGGCGCCGAATTTGGGGGCGTCCAGAAGGTCGATGCCCTGGGTGCCGATGGTGGTGATGAGGTCGTCCAAATCGTCGGGGTGGGAGCTCATATCTTCCGGAAGCATGTCGTTGACATCTCCGTAAGTCAGGTAGCCCTTTTCCTTGCCCACTTCAATCAGGCTCTCAATATCGTGTTCGAATTTGTCGTCTATCGCCAAAATGTTCCTACTCTCTTCGGCATGACCAGGAATAGATGGTCCTGTCCGATTTCGTTCAGGGTCGCCGCGCGCCGATGGTCGCGTCGGCCTGGATGCCTTGCCCTCGGGATGCTGCATCCTTGGTCATGCGGCTGCGCAAAGCAGATTCAGCACCGAGTTGCGCGCCGGTGCGAAGCCCAGTGATGCGCACGCCAAAAAGATTTCCTTGCGGAAATCCCGGAAATTCCGGCGCGTGCACACACGAACCTGCGGTCACCCGCATAAAAGAAGCGGTTTCAGGTAGTTGCTCGGAACAGGATGATAAGCGCGTCAGGTTTCACCTGGGTCGCCCGCGAGCCGCGGCTCATAGTTGGGGCAAAGGGGCGCACATCCTCACAGAGAATAGTAGAATACCACAGCCCGCCTGGTCTCACGAATCAAAATCGGACCACGGTATGGGAGCTTTCGGTCGATTTCAGGGCCGAACCGTGCGTTTCCACCTTCCAACCGCTCCTGCTCCTACTTATTTGACGCGGCAAAGCCCAATAGGACGCAGGATTTGATGATCGTGGGGTGGGTGGCCGCCGCGCTCCAGCCAACACGGCTTTGGGAGCCGGCTAGCGTTCCGGTTGTCTCAGATTGTGCAACTGGCGCAGCGCGGATTGACGGAAGCGCCCGCTCCATGAGCCGTGTCAAAAACTGGCGGGCTCCGCAAAAACGGCCTTCAGGTCTCTCTTCCCGTGGAGCACCGAGATGATCTGCAGCGGCTTGGTCTCCGGGCGATACACAACAATGAAGTTGGGAAACCGGGTGACTGTCCAAAAGCGGACCGGCAGAGGGGTGATCTCACTTCGCTTGGAACCGAGCATCGGATGCCGGGCGAGGCTGCCGCACGCCGACAGTATGGCTGCTTCCACGCGATTGGCCGCATCTACATTGTCTTCTGCAATGTAGTCCCATATATCGCTAAGATCGTTGATTGCCCGCGGAGTGAGCCGGTAGGAAGTGGGCATTCCTCAGGCAATTCGCCGCTTGGCGCGTCGGTCCTGAAGGATGGAGACCACTTGCTCGGCATCCACAAGTTCTCCCCGTTCCGCCTGCGCGAAACCTTCCTCGATCCGAGCGGCAATGGCGTCTCTTTCGCCCAGCATCCAGTCCGCGTTCCGATGCTGTTCGTGAATGACGGCAAAAGCCTGGTCGAGCACCTCTTCCGGGCTCATACCCGAACGTGCAGCCCGATCGAGCACTCTTTGCTGCGCGGGTTTGAGTTCTAGGATCATGACGATCTCCGACGATGCCTGGAAGGCAGGTCTTGGCAGGATTATACCGGGTCCACAGACGTTTGATGCAACTGGCGCAGCGCACGGTCTAATTCGAGTTTCTGCTGGGTGAGCAGGGCCAGTTCGGCAAAATCGCCGCGGCGCTCGGCCTCGGCGATGAGGGTGCGCAGGTCGCGCTGCCGGTTCTCGATGGCCCGCTCCTGAATCTCCTGGATCGCGCTCTGCACCTCGCCCTCTTCGGGCGGCTTGGTCTCGGCCAGCAGGGCTTCGGCCAGCAACGCGCGCTGGGCCGGGTCTTCCACCACTTCCATGGGGTCGTTGGCCCGGCGCAGGGCCAGCGCCTGCATGGCTGCGAACGCGCCCAGATGCTCAAACCAGGCAGGCTGCTGGGCCAGCGCCGCGACCACCAGCCGGCGTGCCTGCTCGTCCGCGGGATCGGTGATGGCCAGGGCCCGCAACAGCACCCGCTCCACCTCAGTGAGCGCCGTGGCCCGCACTTCCACCCGGTCGCGGCGCTTGAGCGCGGCCTGGCGCAGTTCCTCGCGCAGGACGGCCGAGTCGATGCCCAGCTTTTGCGCCGCGTCGGCGGCAAACTGGTCCCGCGCCAGCTTTTCCGGCATGCGCCGGATGTGCGGCAGCAGGAAGTTCATGGCCTTGACCTTCTGCTCGGAGCTGGCGCCGGGAAACGACTGGCGGGCGCGCTCGATCAGGTAGTCGGACTGGCGGCGGGCTCCGCGCAGCGCCTGCATGTAGGCCTCCACGCCGCGCTCGCGGATGTAGCGGTCGGGGTCGAGGCCGTCGTCGAGGGTGACGATCTTGATGGTGAAACCCTCTTCGGTGAGCAGCGCGATCGACTTTTCCGCGGCATTGCTGCCGGCGGCGTCGGGGTCGAAGTTAACCACCACTTGCGCGGTGTGGCGACGCAACAAGGCCACCTGCTGCTCAGTGAAGGCCGTTCCAGAGGTCGCGATGACGTTTTGAATGCCGCGCAGGAAGACCGAGATGCAGTCCATCTGGCCCTCGACCAGCAGGGCAAACTCCATCTTGCGAATCGCCGTACGGGCCTTGTCGAGGTTGAACAGAACCTGGCCTTTGGAGTAGAGCGGCGTTTCGGGCGAGTTGATGTATTTTGCTCCCGCCTTGTCGCCGGTCTCGAGAGTGCGGGCCGTGAAGGCGATCACCCGGCCGCTCTCGTTGGCGATGGGGAACATGACCCGCTTGCGGAAGCGGTCGTAGATGGGGCCGAGGCTGCCGTCGCCCTGCTCCTTGGCGCTGAAAAGGCCGCTGGCGCGCAGGGTTTCCTGGTCGGCCATGCCGCTGAGCCGGTCGCGAAGGGCGTTGAAACTGTCGGGCGCGTAGCCGATGCGGAAGGCTTTTATCCCTTCAGGCGAAAGACCTCGACCGGCCAGATATTCGCGGGCGACCGCACCTTCGGGCCCGCGCAACTGCTCTTCGAACCAGGCGGCCGCAGTCTCGTGCAGTTCCAGCAACTTCGCTCGCAGCCGCGCTCCGGCGGCTTCTTCGGGCGACGAAAATTCGCGCTTGGGCAGCGGAATTCCGCACTTGCCGGCTACGACGCGCACCGCCTCGGGGAAGGTGACGTTCTCGATTTTCTGGACGAAGCTGAACACGTCCCCGGAGACGCCGCAGCCGAAGCAGTGGTAGAACTGCCGCACCGCGTGGACGGAAAAGGACGGCGATTTTTCCTTGTGAAAGGGGCAGAGGCCCGAGTAGTTCGTCGATCCCGCCTTGCGCAGGCGGATGTAGCCCTCGATCACCTTGACGATGTCGGCCTGCTGCTTGACGGATTGGGCAAAATCGATCACGGAAGGGTCTGTATTGAGGATAAGGCAGGAGCGTGAGTCGGGGTGGGATGGGCGGTGGAGAACGCGGGGGATTACGGTTTGATGGCCGGATGCTATGAAGCTGGAAAGGAAGGGCTGGGGTAAATGGTTACTGAGCGATGAGGGTTGGTCATGGTCGAGGTTTTTGGGTGGGCCATCGGTGGACGCTGGGCGACATTTGAGGACCGATCTACCGCCAACCGACGACTCGGCGATTTCGCTACGATCCAGACCGAAGTGTCTGCGAGATTCGAAGCTCCGCTCGTCGTCCCTGACATTTCAAGTTCGGGATTTGAGACCGCCACTTTCGTGGCCTTAACCCTGCTCGGAAGCCCTAGGCCCACCCAGAGCCTTTGAAAACCGACTGGCTTCCGACCCGCCCGTTAATTAGTCAATGTTGTCTTTCCCTTACTGCAAAAGGGCGTAAGCTATTGCTATACATCAATCTAAGTTTGGGGATTGTCCATGCGAGCCTTCGTCTTTGGAGCCCTTTTAGTGGCCTCGGCAAACCTGTCTGGCCAAACTGCCGACACTGCAAAGCAGGTCTACGACTCGTCCCAGAGCTCGGTCTTTCTGATCTACCTGAACGATAGTTCCGGTTCACCAGCGGCCCTCGGGAGCGGATTTTTAGTCGGCTCGCGTACACTGGCGACCAATGCACATGTCGCTAGTGCCGGCAGCCCGGTCCTTTCGATAGGGCCTGTGCGGATTCCGCTGAGGGTTCTTCGTGTTGACGAGGAAAACGATCTGGCGCTTCTCACCCTGGATGCAGACCTATCCTCGAAGCCGTTGCTCCTATCTGCCTCCGCAGTTTCGCCCGGTGAACAAATCTTCGCGATCGGCAACCCTGAAGGTCTCGAAAAGACCATAAGCCAGGGCATAGTTTCCGGATTGCGGAAGAAGGACAATCGCGACCTAATTCAAATCACCAGCCCGATCTCGCATGGCTCATCGGGTGGACCGATCTTGAACGCAAAAGGAGAGGTCGTCGGGATAGCGGTAGGGGTGCTGGAAAACGGACAGAATCTCAACTTTGCTGTTCCGGTTGCCTATCTCAAGGCCTTGATTGAGAACAGCGGCCAAAGAGGCTCCGCGACGGACACGAAGAGTTCTATCGCCGAAGCTAAGAGGTTGCAAAGCCAGAGAAGCGGTCTTGAGTACTCGAGTGATCCTGCGTCTGACTATCAGCAGTTTGGCCAGCGGATTGAACAGATCATGGCCGATGTCACGCGGGGTTCCAACAATGAAGACGCCTTGACTGACGTAGCATGCCTAGGAACAAAATCTCTCGATTTCAGCGATGGCGGGATCACCGCGGCGAAGAAGCTCAATCAGTTAAAGCCCTCCGCCGGACACAGAGCACTTCTGGCCTACCTTCTGCTCGACCGCGCACAAATCGAAAACCTCGTTTCGCTTTTTAGCGAAAAGGACAGTCCCGCTCAAGCAGAGGCGGTAGCTTCCGCCAAGAAATTCTTCGAAGACGCGGCTCAGGAGGCAGCTGATTCCAGGAGGGTCGCAAAAGGAACGGATTACCTGCTTGCCAGTTTTGTCCTTGGCGGAGCAAAGGACGGTGAGGGCGAATATTCCGACGCCGCAATGATCCAGTCTCCCGTTGTAAATGGGGTCCTCACCGTGTGCGACGCTGATCTAGTTCAGACCGCATTCGGGAACCTGATTACGGAAAACACCAAAGCAAAAAGGCCGGAAGAAGCCGAAGGATGGTTCCGCCGGTACGCGGCAAGGTATAAGCCGACGGGCTACGATTGGGACTCTGAGGGAGACCGCAGAGAAGAGGCAAAAGATTTCCCCGCGGCCGCTGATGCATACGAGAGGGCCGCAGCAGATGGCGATTACTATCAGTACGACAACTGCTTTGCATCCATTGATCGCTACAAACAGCAGATTACTGACCAAGACAAAGTTCTCGCCGATGGAAGAAAATGCGTCGAAGCCTCCGTCAAGAATACGAACAAAGGCACAGAGCACTTTTTCAAGCAAGGACTCCCTCTCGTCTATCGGGATATGGCGGATGTGTTGAACTCCCGGGGAGCATATCCATCTGCATTCGAATACATAAAGGAAGCAATTTCAGCAGATCCGCAAAATGCATTTGGAATGTATCTGGAATCGGAGATTCTGGAAAACATGGAAAGGTATTCGGAGTGCACCTCGGCCGCTCAGGAAGCGGTGCGGTTGTCTGACGGCGCCTACCCGTTCATGCAGTTCCAGTTAGGACAGTGCTACTTCGATTCGGGGAATTGGAGCCAGGCCGTATCAAGCTATAGAATCGCCGCTGAAGGCAACAAGGCTGACCCGGCCGCGGCTTTCAACCTCGGCCTATCCCTTCTGAGACAAGGTTTCGGTGCAGATGCACACCAATGGTTTCGCGAAGCTCTCAACAGAAATCCCAGCAGCGAGCTGCGGGGAAAGATAATGCTCCAACTGCAATAAGTCATTTGTTCAAAACGGGCTCTATTTAGAGGTCGACTCTCGCTAATTCAATTATCAAAAATTGGTTGCGCGCAAGGAATGGGATTATTCCCCGGAAACGCCCTTGTCGCCAGTAGGGGTTCTCGGTTTACGCAAAATCGCCCGGTCACACCACGAGAAGCGAACGATGGTTCCGATCCTCTTCGTTTCTCTGCCCATCGTCGGTCACAGACAAGCGTTCTCCACCCAACTTATAAAATACGTTCGCGGTGCGGAAAATAGCGGTTCGCTGGCGCACGATGGCAATAGAAGTCGGGCGGGAAGCCTCAATTTCGGCCAAGGCCAGAAGGTACCCCCCTACCCCCTCCCTACCCCCTAGGGGTATATATTCTCCGCTTATTCGCCTTGGAAAACTCCGATTTACCGGGAAGAACGGAAGCGGCGCACCGAACCAACGCCGGGTCAGTGAGTTGCGGCGACCAGCCTCGCGCGATTCGAAAATGCCAACCGGCGTGGCAGGGCGGAGCGTCTCTCCATGCGGGCCGATGGTTACTTTTGAGGGTCCTGGCCACTTTTTCGGCGGAATCGATTTCGCTACCATGGGTGAATGGCTTTTCCCATCAAAATCTGCGTCGTATGCGAAGAAGAATTTGAACTCAGGCCGGATAAACCCGGCTTTGCCAACCGCTGTCCGTCGTGCAGCGAACCCGAGGCCGCCGACTCTGCAACCGATACCCACCTGAGCGCCGAAGAGCGCCAGGCGGAGATGGAAGCGAACGAGGCCCGGAGGAAGGCGATCCGCGACCTGCTCTACCGCAGCGAGAGCTGAGGCGTGGCCCGGTCTGACCTTCAGGCGTGTGTGCGGCGGCCCGATACCTGTTGCAACGAATATCCTCCTCGTGCATCCAATCCTCAGCAAGGCAGAGGAGGTCAACCATGTCGCTTCGCCCCGTGAAGCAGATTTTTGAAACCAAACCCACCGTCGAGGGCGCCGGCGTTAAATTGCAGCGCGCTTTCGGCTTTGGCAAGACCGCGGAGTTCGATCCTTTCCTGTTGCTGGACGATTTCCGCAGCGACAATCCGGCCGATTATGTGGCCGGTTTCCCCTGGCATCCCCACCGGGGAATTGAAACCATCACCTATGTTCTGGCCGGCGAAGTGGCGCACGGCGACAGCCTGGGCAACAAGGGCCGCATGACCGCCGGCGACGTGCAGTGGATGACGGCCGGCAGCGGCATTCTGCACCAGGAGATGCCCAAGGGGGACGACGCGGGCCGCATGCACGGCTTTCAGCTGTGGGCCAACCTGCCCGCAGCGCTGAAGATGACCGCCCCGCGCTACCAGGACATTCCGGCTGCCGCCATCCCCGAGGTGACGGAAGACGATGGGACCCGGGCTCGCATCATTTGCGGCGAGTTCTGGGGCAAGACGGGGCCGGTGGAGGGCGTGGCGGCAGATCCGCGCTATGTGGACATCTCCGTCCCGCCCCTCAAGCGACGCCGCATCCAGGTCGAGACCACGCGCAATGCATTCGCTTACGTCTTTGCGGGCGCGGGGACCTTCCGGGACGCATCGGCTCCGCAGGCCGTGCTGACCGAGTCGGCTGTGGACCCGAATGCCGCCCCGGTGTACGACGCGAAGAACCACTCTTTGGTCCTGTTCGATCAGGGCGACGAGATCGTGGTGCAAGCCGGTCCCGAGGGGATACGGTTCCTGCTGGTTTCCGGCCAGCCGCTGGAGGAGCCGGTGGCGTGGTATGGGCCGATCGTGATGAACACGGAGGCCCAGTTGCGGCAGGCGATGCACGAACTGCAAAGCGGGACGTTCATCCGGCACGGGTGAAGACAGACGGCCTCCGTTCATGGGGGCGGATGTAACGGAGGTATATCACAACCTGCCACGCAATTGGCGTTTTGCTATACTATGCTCAATCCCGGAAGGGGTGGGCCCTCCCGGGAGTTTGGCTACCTCATCAGCAGCGCCAGGACGAGGATTACAAAGGCCGTCACGAACCGCCAGTCAATGGCGATGGTGATGGCCACTCGCATCCAGGACGATTTCTCATCCAATCGTCCCACCTCCTTTGCGTTGGCACGGCCCGCAGGTCGCTCGTGGCGGCCTGCGGACCGACGGCCCGATCTTCTGGACCGATCTTTCCACCGCTGCCGCTCCCACACACGCAAAGAAGTGCGACCAGTTTATCGCCTGTTACCTGTTCTGCGGTTTTCGGGACAGGTTCAGACGGGAATTTCTTGGCATACCACCACTAAAACGTAAATTTCTACCAGTGTGTTACGCCTCTACCGGCAGTTCCGCAGAGAGAATGTTCATGGGAGTGAGCCCGCGTTGGCGCAGGGCTCGGAGGCTGAGCGCGTCGTGGCGCTTGGCCAGGCGGCGGCCGTTGTGGTCCACCACCAGGCGGCAATGGAACCAGCGGGGATTGACGAAGCCCAGGGCGCGGTTCAGCAGGATTTGGCGCGCCGTGGACTTGAGCAGGTCGGCCCCGCGCACCACTTCCGTAATTCCCATGGCTGCATCGTCGGCCACGCAGGCAAGCTGGTAACTGGGTCCGCCACCACACCACGGACGAAGACCTGTCCGTGGGGACCCCGGATTGCCGTCGCGCCGCCACACCACGAAGTCTCCGAAGTCGCGGCCGGCAACAAAGCGCTGCGCGCCCAGGTTCTGGTCTTCGAACTCGACCACCTCGCCGTCGCGGACGCGAAAGCGCCAGTTGATGTCGCCGGGCGTCTCGATCTCGTCCGCAGTGGGGCCGGGCAGTTGCGGAATGTTGCCCTGGAAGCGGCGGCAGGTGCCGGGATAGATGGGCTCGTCGTCCAGCGGCTCCAGCTTTCCGTTGCTCGGCGGCGCGCCCGGTGAGGAGCTTTCATGCGGAGCGGCCAGCGCGGCCGCAAGGTCCTTGCGCGAACAGCGGCAGGGAAAGAGCAAGCCGCGGCGCAGCAGCCTGCGCCAGGCATCGAGGTAGATGGCACGGCGGCGGCTCTGCACATAGGGCGCGAACGGGCCGCCGCGATCGGGGCCCTCCTGCCAGCGAATGCCCAGCCAGCGCAGGTCTTCCATGGCGGCTTCGGCGTACACCTGCCTGCTGCGTTCCGCGTCCAGGTCTTCCATGCGCATCACCAGCGTGCCGCCCGCGTCGCGCGCCCGCTGCCAGGCTGTCCAGAAGGTGCGCGCGTGGCCCACGTGCAGATAGCCGGTGGGCGAGGGCGCAAGCCGGCCGCGATAACTCGACGTCGGCGTTGGAGGAAGGCTGGCCATGCTGAATTTGAGTGTAGCCATCTCCGTCCGCGCTGGATATGAAGAGTTTGGTTCCCGCCCGCAGGCGATGAATCGGTACGGGGCTGCGAGACAGAACGCCTTTCTGCCTTCTTTTTGATCGCCCGTCAACCGGTGAAGGTCTATTTGCTTTTTAACAGAAGCCAAAGCTCATCTGGAGCTCTTGCCTCGAATGACTGGGAGCCGATGCGATCAGAGAAGGTCCAGAAACTCCTCGACCGTCAGGCCGGAAACCCTGATCAGTGCGCGCAGTGTACCGGGCGCAAGCTCGGAATGCAGCGGGACCGTGAGGTTCGCCCGGACGCCAGCTTTGGTAAGGACCAAATGGCTTCCGGCTTGGCCACGAGCCGACCAACCTGCTTTTTCAAAGGCCTTTGCCGCTTCTTTTCCGGAGATATTGCTCAACTTGCCCATATCTTTAATTACACCTTTCATGAATTCTAGGGTTTACTTAGAAATTATCTGCAAGCGACAACAGTAATATTACTGGACAGCGTGACTTACCCCGATCAGTTTCGAACATAAGAACAATTCGCGACTTTGTCAAGTGAAACAATCGTGTAAGCCCAATATAATCATTATCCTGCGCCTTGCTATGAGTCGAATCAGAAGTAGAGGGCGCTTAAACCGCAACAAGCACTGGCACTTGCCCAGCCGGAAGCGAATCGGCGGCCTTTTGGTCTTCTGCCCAAAGCCAACCTCCAATTGCTTCGCGAATATTCGCCAGAGCTTCCTTCTCGTCCTTCCCTTGGCTCACGCAGCCCGGAAGTGCGGGGCATTCGGCAACGATCCAGCCGTCTTCCTTGGGATGTACAACCACATGAAACATCATGGCAAGCTCCTCGTCAATCCGAATCGCCCAGCTTGAGCACAGCCGGATTGCCCGTCCACCGATCATATTGGGCAGTTTGCACCCAATGCAAGCCTACCACCTATGAACGTTTAGACTAAGAAGGATATGAGCACACTGAAAGCCGTTCGCGGCACTCGTGACCTGTTGCCGCCGGAAACGGCGCTTTGGAACCGAATCGAAGCCACCGCCCGGGACGTTTTTGCCCGTTACAACTTCGGCGAGATTCGCACCCCTGTCTTCGAAGACACCTCCCTGTTTGCCCGCGGCGTGGGCGAGGAGACCGACATTGTCTCGAAAGAGATGTACACCTGGGAAGACCGGGCGCGGGCGCAGTCGGAGAAGCCGCAGTCGCTGACGCTGCGGCCCGAGAATACCGCCGGCGTGGTGCGCGCATACATTGAGCACAAGCTGGGCGAGACGGGCCAGTTGCAGAAGCTTTATTACATCGGGCCGCAGTTCCGCCGCGAGCGCCCGCAGAAGGGCCGTTACCGGCAGTTTTCGCAGATTGGCGCCGAGGTGATCGGACCGGTTTCCGCGGGCAGCGAAAGCCCGCTGCGCGACGCCGAGGTGCTGGAAATGCTGGCCACGCTGCTGGACGAGCTGGGCATCACGGGCTGGACGCTGGAACTGAATTCCGTTGGGTCCTCCGCGGACCGCGAACGTTACAATCTGGCTCTTCGGGAGGCGCTGGTTCCTCTGGCTCCTCGCATGTGTGAAGATTGCCAGCGGCGCGCCGTGACCAATCCGCTGCGCGTGCTGGACTGCAAGGTTCCCGCCGACCAGCCCATCATCGAAACGCTGCCCAAAATCGCCGATTCGCTGGATGAAGAGTCAAAGGCCCATTTTGCCGCGGTGACGGCTGCGCTGGACGCGGCGGGCGTGCCTTACAC
>Ga0181520_10006058_pt1 | contig 18763 bp, 18 predicted proteins | sample PEATcosm2014_Bin_29_FD_132451 | JGI IMG/M metagenome (GOLD analysis project Ga0181520, IMG submission 132451) | Peatland microbial communities from MTU Mesocosm Facility, Houghton, MI, USA - PEATcosm2014_Bin02_30_metaG | ecosystem: Environmental > Terrestrial > Soil > Wetlands > Peat | place...
GAAAGCAAAGAACGCTTCCCACATCCGCACAGCCACGACTACGACGGCTGCGAGATAATCTCAAGGCAAAACCAAAACCGAGAAACTCCAGTTATCAGTGGATGAGAAACCGGGGGTAGGTCACTAGAAGTCCTCCCCCTTCCGGGAGAACGCGCCGGGGGTTTGGGCATCATTCCACACCCCCAACCGAACTTTTGTCAAGTGAATAATCTTGACAAATTGGCGCTGATGACAAAGGGCTTGCGAGGACGTATATACAAGCCAAATCTCTCGGTTTGCCTGCCGAATGGACGGCTAAGGGCTGAACCCGCTAATGGAAGATTTTGAGATTATCGCACCCGGAAAACAGAGCCAGACTGGCGGTCGCGCTGCTGTTTGCTTCTGGTTCTATTATATCGTGCCTGTCAAGCCGGGGCGCTGTGGTTGGCTCGTGGCTTGACACGCCGTGTCAACTGAGGTACAAAAGGTATCAAACCTAGTTACGGAGGATTTATGGCAACGGCGTATGCCAAGAGTGAACTGAAAGTAGCTGACGAACTGTATCTCGCATTGGCGTTGCTACATCGAGAGCAACCGGAAGCGGATGCTTTTACGGTTGACGCGGTAGTGAGGAGAGCCGCGCAGGAGGGTTTTGGAGCGCGCCCTGAGAGTTTGCGGGCCCATGCCCACGGTCATGCGGCTGCCAATCTGCCTCCGGGGAGGAATGGCCGGTATCGGCTGCTCTTCAAACAGGAGGACGGGCGCGTTCGGTTGTTGCGAGCCGCCGATTACATTCACCCGGATCGCCACCAGAAGCTGTATCCGGAGTTGCAGGATATTCCTGAGAAATACCATGAATTGGTCGAGTGGGCGAAGAAGCGCAGCGAGCAGGGGGGCGCGGATGTAGATGGTCGCGGTGGCTGGCTGGCGGGGCTTCGCCAATTGCGGGGATTGGGCCGGGATGCGTGGCGGGGAGTGGACCCGGATGAATATGTGCGCAATCTGCGGGAAGGCTGGGAATGAGCCGGGTCTTCCTCGACACCAATATTTTTATCTACCTGATTGAAGATGAAGGGGAGCTTGGACGCAAGTCTGTGGAGTTGATTGAACGACTGACGGCGCGGCGCGATCTGGTCTATACCTCGACATTGACGCTGGGAGAGGTTCTAACCCAACCGCTTTCCAAGGGCGACACGCGATTAGCTGATTTGTACGAAGAAAAGCTGGGCTCACCCGGCGTTCATTTGCTGGACTTCGACAGGATTTCAGCGCGGAACTACGCCCGCATTCGGCTTGACCGATCCATCAAGGCTCCTGACGCAATGCAGCTCTCGATGGCCGCAGCGGCACGCTGCGATCTGTTCGTAACGAACGACGAGAGGCTCAGCAAGAAAGTGGTCGACGGCATTCAGTTTGTCTGCGGACTGGATCGGGTTCCGGTTTGAGGGAGTTTGGTGGTAGTTCCTCCCACATCTCAGAGGCGAGATGTGGGGCACCCGGCAACCGGCGCGGGGAGATTCTGTCCCGAAATCCATCAAAGCCTTATCATCACTGCATGACGATGTTTGAGTTGCTTACGGAGACGGCCAAGGCGGATCGCGATCTTCTCATAAAGAATGATGAGGCGGGAGACGACTTCAATAAGCCTCGGGAGGTCGATTTTTCCTTTGTCACGAATGACGAGACGCGAGCGAAAGGCTTCACGGAGTACGTCATTGGCAAGAGCTACGGAAACGCGCAGATGAGCGAGAGCGAGTCGGGGGTATTTCGGGTGCTGGTGCTCATCAATATGCCAATCAATCAAAACATCATCAATTGCGTCTCAGGCTTCATGCTCTGCCTCAGCCGCCTCTTTCAAATTGAATACCAAGGATGGGGGTCGGTGGTTCAGTAGAGTGTCTACTCCCCTCTAAGCCAATCTCCCGCGAAGTCGCGTTTTCGGAAACTTGGGGTTGACGGTCGCCCATCTGGCTTTTGTTTGGGGTGGATGAGGCTAAGGGGGAGCGGCTATAGTCTAAAGGTAGGTGAGACATTCGATGCGGGCGATGAGGAGCGGCTGGCTGGGGCTGATCGGGCTGGCGTGCGCGGCCTTGGGCGGAAGCCTGGGTGCGCAGGTGGCGAAGGGCTCGTCTGCGCCGATGGCGGCGATGCCGTTGGCGGCTCCGATTGGCGCGAAGTTCTTTCCCCTGGCCGAGGTGCGGCGAGGGCTGCACGGGGTTGCCTACACGGTGTTCGAAGGGGTGACGCCGGAGCCGATGCCGGTGGAGATCCTGGGGGTCCTGAACGACGCGATCGGGCCGGGGCAGGACATGATTCTGGCGCGGCTGAGCGGCGAGAAGCCCGAGTATACGGGCGTGGTGGCGGGGATGAGCGGAAGTCCGGTGTACATCGACGGACGGCTGGTGGGGGCGATCAGCTACCGGATTGGGCAGTTCTCCAAGGAGGCGATCTGCGGGATTACGCCGATTGAGCAGATGCTGGAGGTGCGGGATGGGCAGGCGCGGGGTGGGGTGAAGCTGGCGGGAGTTGGCGGGCAGGGGCAGGAGCGAAAGACAAATACAGAGATTCTGAGCGGAGCTCAGAATGACGATGCCAGGTTGGGTGACGCTTCGAGAGAAAATGCGGGGGTTCTTCGCTCCGCTCAGAATGACAAGGAGTCGGGGGCAGTCTCGGCGGGTGGGGGCGAGGTGCAGCCGATTGAGACGGCGCTGGTGTTTGGCGGGTTTTCGCAGGACGCGGTGGCGCGGTTTGGGGAGAAGTTTCGCGAGTTGGGGATGAGTCCGGTGGCGGGGCTGGGCGGCGCGGCCGCGGCCGGGACGAAGCAGCCCGAACCGCTGGTTCCGGGGTCGGCGGTAAGCGCGATCCTGGTGCGGGGCGATCTGTCGATCTCGGGGACGTGCACGGTGACGTATGTGGACCCGACGCAATTGCTGGCGTGCGGGCATCCGCTGACCCAGTTCGGACCGGTGTCGATGCCGATGACCAAGGCGGAGGTGGTGGCGACGCTGGCGAGCCCGCTGAATGCGTTCAAGATCATCAATACGACGGAGACGGTGGGATCGTTTACGGAGGACCGGGCGTCGGCGATTTTGGGACGGTTTGGAGTGGATGCGCGGATGATTCCGGTGGCGGTGGAGATTGTACCGGTTGCAGGCGAGGTTGCGGAGTCCGGCGTGAAGCAGGTTTCCGCGCAGGTGGAGGGGCCGGGAGCGCGGCTGCCGTTGCCCGACGCGGGGCCCGGGACCAGGGGCGGGATGCACTTCGAGGTGCTGGACAACCGGGAGTTGACCCCCGCGGCGATGATGGTTTCGGTGTACCAGAGTTTGTCGGGCACGAATGAGTCCGCGAACGATATGAGCTACCGGATGGACGGCGAGTTGACCCTGAAGGGCCTGCCGCCGGTGCGGCTGGCAGGGATCATGTCCTCGACCGAGCAAAACGCGGGTTCGATTGGCGCGGCGCTTTACGTGAATGAGAAGTTCTCGCAGCTCTATAGCAACGCGGTGGAGCAGCCTGAGGTTACGGGGCTTCGCCTGAAGATGGAGGAGATCCCGGAGAGGCGGACCGCGGTGCTGGAAGGCGCGCGCCTGGGCCGGACTGAGGCACACGCCGGGGAGACACTGGATATCGAGGCGACGCTGCATCCTTACCAGGCGGAGGCGCGGGTGGAGCGGCTGACGGTGAAGCTGCCGGACAGCCTGATGCCGGGGCCGCTGCGCATTGTGGTGAGTGACGGGGCGACGCTGGACCGGTTGATGACGCCGCCCGCGGCGGGGCCGTTCGGGGCAGCGCAGCATCCGCTGGCTCTGGCCGATGTGGTGGCGCAGATCAACCGGGCGCATACGAACGATCGCATCTACGTGACCCTGCTGGACCACACGGCGCAGGCAGAACTGGATGCAGAGTCGCTGCCGGGTGTGCCGCTGTCGATGGCGAACGTGCTGGAGCCGCTGAAGGCGGCGCAGAAGATGCAGTTGACGGGCGAGAGCGCGGTGGAAGCGGGATCGATGGAGACCGGATACGCGGTATCGGGGTCGCAGGTGCTGACGCTGGATGTTCGCTAGGGCCATTTGCCGGATTACCCATGGATATTTTGCTGCTGATGTAGCATCAGATGTGCTGCCTGCACTTGAAGGGCTGACGAAACGAGAGAGATGAAGACTCCGATGAACGCGGTTGAGATCCATGGATTGGCGGTGCATGCTGCCGGCGCACAGTTGGTACCGTACCGTTACGAGCCGGGCGAGCTGAATGCGAATGAGGTAGAGGTAAAGATTTCGCACTGCGGGGTGTGCCGCTCCGATATTCACCTGATCGACAATGACTGGGGGAACAGCAAGTACCCGTTCGTTCCCGGGCACGAGATTGTGGGGACGGTGTCGGCGGTGGGTGCGGATGTGAAGGACCGCACGGTGGGCGAGCGCGTGGGGATTGGCTGGCAGGCGGATAGCTGCGGCATCTGCGAGTGGTGCCGGCAGGGCGACGAACACCTGTGCGCGAAGTCGCAGGCGATCTGCGTGGGCCGGAATGGGGGATACGCCGATGCGGTGCGAGTGAACTCGCGGTTTGCGATCCCGGTGCCGGCGGGGTTGGAGAGTGAGAATGTGGCGCCGCTGTTGTGCGCTGGGATAACGGTGTATTCGCCGCTGCGGAACCATGGAGTGCGGCCGAGTTCGCGCGTGGGCGTGGTGGGGATTGGCGGGCTGGGACATCTGGCGCTGCAGTTTGCCAAGGCATTCGGCGCGGAGGTGACAGCGCTTTCGACCTCGAAGGACAAGGAGGAGGAGGCGCTGGAGATGGGCGCCAGCCACTTTGTGAACACGCGCGACATGGGAGAGATGAAGGAGATTGCCGGATCGTTCGACCTTCTGCTTTCGACTGTGAACGCAGACCAGGATTGGCAGGCGCTGGTGAACAGCCTGAGGCCAAAAGGGACGCTTTGCCTGGTGGGTGTGCCGCCGTCGCCGATGGCGATTCAGGCGTTTCCGCTGATCTCGGGACAGCGTTCGGTTGCGGGGAGTCCGATTGGCAGCCCGCGCGATCTGCACGAGATGCTGGACGTGGCGGCTCGGCATGGCGTGAAGGCAATCACGGAGCGCTTCGCGATGGCCAAGGCGAACGATGCGATTGCCAAGGTGAAAAAGGGTAAGGTGCGGTATCGGGCGGTGCTGGCGAATTAAGGGCAGTTGTTAGTTGCTGGTTGTTCGTTGTTAGTTGAAAGACAAGGGGCGGGGCTTTGGGCTCCGTCTCTTTTCGTTGGAGAGGAAGTAGACTGCGAATATGACGATTCGGAACGGGTTGAAGCTGGGTTGGCTGGCGGTGCTGGGTGGGGTGATTGCAGGCTGGGTTAGCGCGGGGGTGACGCACGCGCAGGGGACCAAGCTGTGGACGGTGTCGCGGTACGACGAGATGGAGCGCGGGACGACGGATGGAGTGGCGATCCGCAGCGACGGCCGGATTGAGGCGGGGCCGGCGACTTCCCTGCTCTACGCAACGGGCGGGAACTATGTGTGGTCGGTGGCAGCGGATGCGGCCGGCAACGCCTATGTGGGGATGGGCGGGACAGCGGCCGGCGGCGCGGTGGTGATGCGGGTCGCTCCGGACGGCAAGGCCACGAAGGTGTTCGAGGGTAAGGAGCTTGGGGTGCAGGCGCTGCGGCTGGGCTTGGATGGGCAGATGTATGCGGCGACTTCGCCCGATGGGAAGGTGTATCGGCTGGGCGCGGCGCCAGCGGACGCGGTGGTGGTCTTCGATCCGGCGCAGACGGCGGAGAAGCCGAAGTATCTGTGGGATGTGGTGCAGGCGGCAGGCGCAGCGGCGGGTAAGGGCGGAGACATCTATGTGGCGGCCGGCGGACCGGCGGTGGTGTATCGCGTGCCGGCGGGCGGAGGCAAGGCTGAAGTCGCGTTCAAGACGACCGATCAGCACATCCGGTGCCTGCTGATGGGGACGGATGGAATGTTGTGGGCGGGCAGCGACGGCAGCGGCGTGATTTACAAGTTCAACGCGAAGGTGGCGGGAGCGAAGCCGTTTGCGGTTTACTCCGCGCCGAAGATGGAGATTACTGCGCTGGCGACGGATGGCGCGGGCAATGTGTATGCGGCGGGCGTGGGAACGAAGCCTGCGCCGGGCGCTCCGAGGCCGGGACTTCCACCGCTGCCGGTAACCGGTGCGGTGGGTGTGACGGTGACGTTCTCGCAGCCGGGGTCGGCGAACGCGGCGACGGCGAATACGCTGATCCCGGAGGGATCGGACGTGTACCGGATTTCGCCGGATGGAAGTCCGGACAAGCTGGTGTCGCTGAAGGACGATGTGGTGTATGCGCTCGAGTTTCACGAGGGGAGTTTGCTGGCGGCGACCGGGAATCGCGGGCGAGTGTATCGCGTGGATACGGCCGTGCCGGGGCAGTTCACCGATGTAACCCACCTGGAGGCGGCGCAGGGGATGGCGTTTGCGGCTGCGCCGGGCGGACTGTTGGTCGCGACCAGCAATAGCGGCAAGGTGTTTCGGCTGGCGGACAAGACGGCGGCGGATGCGACGTATACCAGCGAGGTGTATGACGCGGAGGGGTTCTCGCAGTGGGGGCGGATTGAGCTGAGCCCGGAGTCTGCGGGATTCGACCTGTTTGTGCGCAGCGGAAATGTGGAGAGCCCGCTGATGGGCTGGAGCGAGTGGGCGCCGGTCGGGAAGCAGGGCGAGGTGACGGTGCCGGGCGGGCGGTTTGCACAGTGGAAGGCGGTCCTGCGCGTGGGTGGAAGCCTGGATTCGGTGGGGCTGAATTACCTTGAAAAGAATATGGCGCCGGTGGTGGACGAGGTGGTGGTCCAGGCGGACGCGCGGGTCGCGGCGAACTCGCAGCAGCCGCAGAATGGAACGGTGCAGGTGAGCTTCCCTGCTCCGGCGGGCGGGAATGTGCAGACGTTCACGCCGGACGTGAACGCGCAGCCGCTGATGGCGCAGAAGGACAAAGGCGCGGTGACGGTGCGCTGGGCGGCGCATGACGACAACGGGGACGACCTGATCTATTCGGTGTGGTATCGCGGGATTGGCGAGCGGAATTGGCGGCTGCTGAAGGACAAGATCACGGAGAAGTATCTGAGCTTCGACGCGTCGCTGCTGCCGGATGGGAACTACGAGGTGAAGGTGGTGGCAAGCGACTCGCCCAGCCACACGGCGTCGGAGGCGCTGACCGGAGAACGGGTGAGCGAGGAGTTTGTGGTGGATACGACTCCGCCGGTGCCGGGAGTGCTGACGGCGTCGATGGTGGGAGGCAAGATTCATGCGACGTTCAGCGCGAAGGATGCGACTTCGCCGATTGCGCATGCGGAGTACAGCGTGGATGCGGGGCCGTGGCAATATCTTGAGCCGGTGGGGCGGGTGTCGGATTCGCTGGAGGAGCGGTATGACTTTTCGGCAGCGGTGCCAGCGGTTGCCGGCGATGCGGCGGCGGGCGTGGTGAATCCGGCAGAACATGTGCTGGCGGTGCGGGTTTATGACCGGTATGAGAATGTGGTGGCGGTGAAAGCGGTGGTGCGATGACGATGGAGGAGGTGGAGTACCGGACACCGAATGGTTTGCACGACGCTTACTTGCTGGGGCTTTCTACGGATTACAAGGCAGGAACTCTCACGCTCGACCTCGAATGGTTCGTTGGGCTTTCTACCGATTTGCCGGAGGCGCGGCCAGAGTATAAACCCGGCCAACTTGTTATCAGTGGCCTTCGGTATTGCGTGATCGAGTCTCCCGAAAAAGGCGATGGAACTGCCCCAGATCAGATCAACGGATTTGCAACCGGCGGAGACGAGATTCAACGATGCCATCTTCCTGACGTTGACGATGGAATTTTTCGCCATACGATCTATCTTGGGTACTGGACCAGCTTTATTCACTTTGCCGGCGCTAATGCAGAGGTATTTCCTCCCAGCTTGATTGTCCGCGAGATGGGAGCCTAGTTCATGCGGTTTGAACTGTTCATTGCGGCGCGGTATCTGCGGGCCAAGCGGCGGCAGGCAGTGGTGGGCTTGATCACGTTGATCAGCGTGGTCGGCGTGGCGGCGGGGGTGGCTTCGCTGATTATTGCGCTGGCGATTACGAATGGGATGAGCCGCGACCTGCAGGACAAGTTGCTGGGATCGACCGCGCATGTGATGCTGATGCGCGTGGCGGACGATGGGATGAGTGACTGGCGGCCGCTGCTGGAGCGGCTGCGGGCGCTGCCGCATGTGACGGCCGCGGCGCCGGAACTCTATGAAGAGGTGCTGATCGCACGCGGTGCGAAGAGCGGCGGGGCGCTGATCACGGGGGTGATTCCGGCGGACCAGAATACGGTTTCGGATTTGCTGCGGAACGTGAAGAAGGGGAGCGCGGACGACTTGGACCCACTCGATTCGCTTCCCTGCTCGGGCATTGCCGACACAGGGGTGGTCTGCCTGAAGCAGCCAGATGGCACGATTGTGCGCGAGCCCAGCCATCCGATACCGCCGATTGTGATTGGGCAGGATTTGGCGGAGACAATTGGGGCGGACGTTGGCGATACGGTGATGGTGATCAGTCCGCAAGGGGAGCTTTCGCCGTTTGGCCCGATGCCGGGGTCGCGGAGATTTGTGGTGGCGGGGATCTTCAAGTCTGGTTTCTACCAGTACGACTCGAGTTATGCGTTTATCCGGCTAGCGGATGCGCAGAGGCTGTTCAGCGAGCCGGACCTGATTTCGGCGATCAGCTTCAAGGTCGACGATATGAACAATGCCGGCGCGATTGGTCGGGAGATCGAGGCAGCCGCGGGCAAGGGCTTCGCGACGACCAACTGGATGGAGCAGAACCGCGAGCTGTTCCGCGCGCTGGCGCTGGAGCAGATTGTGACGTTCATCGTGCTGGCGCTGATTGTGTGCGTGGCCGCGCTGAATATCCTGATCGCGCTGACCATGATGGTGATGGAGAAGACGCGGGATATCGCGGTGCTGATGAGTTTCGGCGTCAGCGAAGCCCAGGTGCGGCGGATCTTTCTGCTGCAGGGGCTGCTGATTTCAGTGATTGGGACGGCGCTGGGGCTGGTGGTTGGGTACGCGCTGAGCTGGGTGGGCGGACATTACCGCTTCCCGCTGGACCCGTCGGTGTACTCGATCGACTACCTTCCGTTTGCGCCGCGGCTGGTGGATGCCGTGATTGTGAGTGCGGTGAGTTTGGGCGTGAGTTTGCTGGCTACGCTGTATCCGAGTGCGAGCGCGGCGAACGTGCTGCCGGCGGAGGCGCTGCGGTATGAGTAGAAATCGAGTGAGGGAGTGAAATGGCGGCTCGGTTGAAGTATGGGGAGTTGGCGCCGGAGGGGATGGAGAAGATGCGGGCGCTGGAGCATTACCTGAACACGGGCACGGGGCTGGAGCCGGTGCTGCTGGGCCTGGTGCGGCTGCGGGCTTCTCTGATGAATGGGTGCGAGTACTGCATCAAGCTTCATGCGGATGAGTTGAGGAAGCTGCATGAGCCGGAGGAGCGGATTGCGGGCGTCAGCGAGTGGCGCGGGGCTGGGGCAGGTTCGGGCGGTGCGTATACGCAGCGGGAGCGGGCGGCGCTGGCCTGGACCGAGGCAGTGACGAATATTCAGGATGGTCACGCGCCGGATGCGGTGTATGACGAGATGCGGGCGCACTTCAGCGAGGTGGAGGCAGTGAATTTGACGCTGGCGATTACGACCATCAATGCGTGGAACCGGCTGGCGATTTCGCTGGGGAATTATTCGGGGCATGCGGGGAAGGTCGAAAAGCGAATCACAGAGATGGCAGAGTAAAAAGAGAGAGCACAGGGTTGAGACAAATGCAAAATGCGGGCAGCGCATTTGCGTTGGAGAGGAGGATCGATGGCACGAGGGAAGGCGATGGTGATGGCTGCGACGTTGTTGGCGGGTTTGGGCGGGAGCGCGTGCGGGGCGGCGGATATGGGGCGTTTTGACGGCAAGTGGGACGTGACCCTGGCGTGCCCCAAGGGACCGGATGGAGTGCAGCCATTCACGTGGGAATTCAGGGCAGAGGTGAAGGATTCGGTGCTGCACGGCGAACATGGCACGGCGGGGCAGCCGGCGTGGATGTCGCTGGAAGGGAGCATCGGGGACGATGGGGTTGCGGATTTGCTGGCGAAGAAATTGACGGGGCTCGACGACTACAATCTGAGTCACGCGGGGCGAGGGGTTCCGTGGCAGCATCCGGTAACGGCACGATTCGAAGCTGCACACGGAAAAGGCCACTGGTTGGGGCCGCGCACGTGCGACTTTACGTTTGAGAGAGTAAAGCCGTGAGGCTTTTGAGTGAAGGATGGGAAGGTCTGAGTTGAGCGAACGCGCGATGCTGCGGACGGAGGGGCTGACCAAGATCTATCCGGCGGTGGCGGGGAGCGGAGGCACGGGTGGAGACGGTGGGCGCGGCGAGGTGGTGCTGTTCCGCGGGCTGGATTTTTCGGTGGCAGCGGGAGAGATGGTCGCGATTGTGGGCGAGAGCGGGTCGGGAAAAAGCTCGCTGCTGCATCTGCTGGCGGCGCTGGACCGGCCCACCGGGGGCGATGTCTGGGTCGCGGGGACGCGGCTGGGCGGGCTGAACGCAAGGCAGGCGGCCGAGTTTCGCAACCGTGAGGTGGGGTACGTGTGGCAGTTCCACTACCTGCTGCCGGAGTTTACGGCGGTGGAAAACGTGGCGATGCCGCTGTTGGCGCGCGGAGAGGGACGGGCGCAGGCTCTGGAAAAGGCGAGGGTGTGGCTGGGCGAGGTTGGGCTGACGGCGCGGGCGGGACACCGGTCGGGCGAGCTGAGCGGCGGCGAACAGCAGCGGGTGAGCCTGGCGCGAGCATTGGTAACGGGGCCGAAGCTGTTGCTGGCGGACGAGCCGACGGGAGACCTGGACGGAAAGACGGCGGAGGCGGTGTTTGGGCTGATCCAGAAGCTGCATGGGGAGCATCCGCTGACCAGCGTGCTGGTGACTCATAGCATGGAGTTTGCGATGCGGTGCGGGCGGGTGCTGCGGTTGCGGGATGGGGTACTCCAGGAGCAGTTGTGAGCTGTCAGTTCTCAGCGGTCAGTTGAGGGCGGCGAAGGCGTGCACCAAATTTGGTGCGATTTTGGCATAGCGCACATCCAATAAGAGTGTTACGGTAGTCGAAACTTTCGAGTGATTGGGAATATTTGACGCAGCGTCTACACTATAAGGAGTGGAATGGGTGATCTGCATTCCGGAGGCGGGATTTCCGGTGACACCCTGAAGGGTTTCCGCGAGCGGCTGGCGCGGAGACGGGCTCGACCGATGGTGCTGCACCGCGCTGAAGGGCAGGTGCAGTGGCCGGCTTGAAGGGGGAACATGTTCGAACGCTATACGGAGAAAGCGCGCCGCGTAATCTTCTTTGCGCGGTACGAGGCCAGTCAGTTTGGGTCGCCGTACATCGAGACCGAGCACCTGCTGCTCGGGTTGTTGCGGGAGGACAAGGCACTGACGAACCGCTTTCTGCGGTCGCACGCGTCCGTGGAATCGATTCGGAAGCAGATTGAAGGGCACACGACGATACGGGAGAAGGTGTCGACCTCGGTCGATCTGCCGCTCTCGAACGAGTGCAAGCGAGTGCTGGCGTACGCGGCGGAAGAGGCCGAGCGGCTCTCGCACAAACATATAGGCACGGAACATCTGTTGCTGGGATTGCTGCGCGAAGAGAAGTGCTTTGCGGCGGAGATCCTGACCGAGCGCGGGCTGCGCCTGCCGGCAATCCGCGAGGAGTTGCAGCGAACGACGCAGGAGAAAGCTCCGCAGCAGCAGAGCAGCAAGGGGCAGCGCGGCGAGCAGTCGATGCTCTCGGAGTTTTCGCGCGACCTGACCCAGAGCGCCATGGACCAGCAGCTCGATCCGCTGGTGGGGCGGGACAATGAAGTCGAGCGCGTGATCCAGATTCTGTGCCGGCGGACGAAGAACAATCCGGTGCTGATCGGTGAGCCGGGCGTAGGCAAGACGGCGATTGTGGAGGGGCTGGCACAGAAGATCGCCGATGGCGAGGTGCCGAGCTTCCTGGCGGACAAGCGGGTGCTGGCGCTGGATTTGTCGCTGATCGTGGCGGGGACGAAGTATCGCGGGCAGTTTGAAGAGCGGCTGAAGACGATCATGAAGGAGCTGATGGAGAACCAGAACTCCATCGTGTTCATCGACGAGCTGCACACGCTGGTTGGGGCGGGGTCTGCGGAGGGTTCGCTGGACGCGGCGAACATTCTGAAGCCGGCGCTGAGCCGCGGCGAGATCCAGTGCATTGGAGCGACGACGCCGGCGGAGTATAGGAAGTCGATTGAGAAGGACCGGTCGCTGGAGCGGCGCTTCCAGGCGGTGAAAGTGCCGCCGCCGAACGAGGAAGATGCGATCAAGATTATCCAGGGGATCAAGGACAAGTACGAGAAGTTCCATGCGGTGAGCTACACCGACGATGCGATCAATTTTTCGGTGTCGCATTCGAGCCGGTACATTCCGGACCGGTTCCTGCCGGACAAGGCGATCGACCTGATCGACGAGGCGGGGGCGCGGGTAAAGCTGCGCCAGACTTCCCTGCCTGAAGAGTTGACCGAGGTGCAGAAGCGGATCAAGTTCATCGTGCACCGGATGGAGAATGCGATTGCGAATCACGAGTTCGAGAAGGCGCGGTTCTACTCGGACGAGGAGCGCAAGGAGCGGGAAAACCTGCGGGCATTGCGCGATAAATACCATCTCGATGACTCGTCGGCGGGGATTGTGACGCGCGAGGATATCGAGGACGTGGTGAGCCGCTGGACGGGCGTGCCGATTACTTCGATCAAGGAAGAAGAGACGCAGAAGTTGCTGCGCGTGGAGGAAGAGTTGCACAAGCGCGTGATCTCGCAGGACAAGGCGATTTCGGCGCTGGCGCGTGCGATACGGCGGTCGCGGGCGGGGTTGAAGAACCCGGCGCGGCCGATTGGGAGCTTCCTGTTCCTGGGGCCGACGGGCGTGGGCAAGACGGAAATGGCGCGCACGCTGGCGCAGTTCCTGTTCGGGAGCGAGAAGTCGCTGATCCGGTTCGACATGTCGGAGTTCATGGAGAAGCACTCGGTGAGCAAGCTGATCGGTTCGCCTCCGGGATATGTGGGCTACGAGGAAGGCGGGCAGTTGACCGAGCGGGTCAAGCGGTCACCGTATTCCGTGGTGTTGCTGGATGAGATCGAGAAGGCGCATCCGGATGTCTTCAACCTGCTGCTGCAGGTGTTTGAAGACGGGCAGTTGACCGATGGGCTGGGCAATACGGTCGACTTCAAGAACACGATCGTGGTGATGACCTCGAACATCGGGGCGAAGCACCTGCAGAAGCGCGAAGGACTGGGCTTCCAGAGCGGCAAGGAATCCATGATTCTCGACAAGATGGAGGAACTGGTGAAGGGCGAAGTGAAGCGCACCTTCAATCCGGAGTTCCTGAATCGCGTGGACGAGATCATTATCTTCACGTCGCTCTCGAACTCGGACCTGATGCAGATCATGGAGCTGCTGGTGCAGCAACTGAACACCAACCTGGTGCACAAGGCGATCACGCTGAGTGTGACCGACGACGCGAAGCAGTGGATTCTGGAGAAGACCTCTTCGGAGCGCAACTACGGGGCGCGGCCTTTGCGGCGCGCGCTGCAGCGGTTCGTCGAAGACCCGCTGTCGGAGGCACTGATCTCAGGCGGAATCGCGCAGCGGCCGGCGTTCCTGGAGGTTTACATGGAAAACAACCAACTGTTCTACCGGCCGATCTCCGCGGACGGCTCGGGAGACGGCGACGACAAGGTGGCTGGACTGGCGCTGACGACGGTATAAGAGCAGTGGTAAGTGGTCAGTGGTCAGTTGAAGGGCAAAAACGATAGACTCAACGCCTCGGTGAAAAGCGCCGGGGCGTTGTGCTATTTGGCAGACAGTCGGAGGAGACAAGATGGAGGAAGTTAATCGCAGGGATTTTGCGGGGATGGTGGCGGCGCTGCTGGGAACTGCGGCGTTGGCGAGTACGAAGGCCGAGGGTCAGACTGCTGCTCCAGCGGCGGCGGGTGCGGCAGCGGCGCCGCGGCAGTTGCCGGAGTTGAAGTCGGGAGTCTTCAAGCCGCAGCCGGGACGGGGGATGGTGGGCGGGCATGAGTCGCACCAGTTCCTGGCGGGGATGCTGGCGGGTGGCACGATTCGCCTGGAGATGCATGAGAGCGTGCAGGCGCCGGGGGCGCCGCATGAGGCGGTTGGGACACACAAGCACAGCGAGATATGGCTGATGCAGCGCGGGACGGCGACGCTCTACCTGAACGGGACCGAATACACGATGAACGCAGGTGATGTGGGACTGTGCTACGCGGGCGACGAACACTGGATTGCAAACAAGAGCGATGGCGAGATCGCGTACTTTGTGGTGACGGTGGGACCGCCGGAGTAGCTGCTGGTTGCCAGTTGTTAGTTCTCAGTTGAAAACGGAAAGACCGGGGCGGATCACATCAGGGACTGGACGCTCTTTACCGCGTCGGAAACGGCGCCGGTGGCTTTGTCGACGACGTCTTCCACCTGACCCTTGGTGCGCTTGATGGTCTTCTGCGCTTCGCGGCTGAGGTACTCGGCTTGCTCGCGGAGATAGCCTGCGGCGTCTTCAAGGTAGTCGACGCCATCGTTGATGTTCTTCTTGATCTGGCGGCGCGTTTTTGCGCCAGGCTGGGGAGCGTAGAGGAGAGCGACGGCAGCTCCCGCCGTTACGCCCAAGCCAAAAGCGATCCAAACGTTCTTTGCACTCATACGGTCTCCCTTGCGAGCTAGATGTGTCGCCTGGTGATTAGACTGCCCGAGGCCGGGATTGGTTGTGTTAAGTTTGCGCGAAGGGATCGCCGCCGAGGCCTGCGAGTTCCCTGGCACGGACGAAGACGCGGGCGAACATCGCGCGGTCCAGGCGTCCGGTGTTGGTGTTGCGCAGCGAGGGGTGGTAGCTGCCAAGCAGGTGGAGGCTGGTGGGCAGGGTGTACTCGGCGGCGTGGGCAAAGCGGTAATCGGAGCGGCGGGCGATGACGCCGGCCTGCAACAGGTGGGCGAGGAAGCCGTCCCAGGCGATCTTGCCGAGGCAGACGACGACGCGGACGCGTGGCAGCGCGTTGATCTCGGCCGTCAGGTGGACACTGCAGTTGCGAATCTCCTGGGGCGTGGGCTTGTCGCCGGGCGGGGCGCAGCGGACGACGGAACCGATCCAGGCGTCGCGAAGGCGGAGGCCGTCGTCGCGGGAGATGGCGCGGGGCTGGGAGGCGAAGCCGAGCTGGTGGAGGACCGGGTACATGAAGCCGCCGGAGCCATCGCCGGTAAAGGGGCGGCCGGTGCGGTTGGCTCCGTGGGCGCCGGGAGCGAGGCCGAGGATGAGGACGCGGGCGCGGGGATCGCCGAAGCCGGGGACGGGGCGCGCCCAGTAATCGTGGTCCTGGTAGGCGCGGCGGCGGGTCTCGCCGATGCGGGCGCAGTATTCGCGCAGGCGGGGACAGAGCTCGCAGGCGATGATCGCGTTGCGGACGCGGTCCTGCTCGGGAGCCGGGGCCGGAAGCCGACGGAGAGACCTGGGCTGAGCGACCCGAAGCGGGAGCGGCGGGCTGGGCGCGTTGCGACGGGTCGATTTCACCGGAGAGGAATGGCGGGTGCGCGATGGAAAACCCGGACGACCGCCATGTAGATAGAATACATGCGAGCTTAAGAGAAGGACGGACGGGCAACTTGGAAGATCCACGGATCAGCAGGATGTATCTCGCGATTGTGAAGGAGTGGTTCTCCGCGCTGTACCACCGGGTTTGGCGAGGGATCGTGGTGCGGTCCGGTCTGGTGACGGGCTTTCTACTGGGGTGCGCGCTGGTGGGGCTGACCATGGGGTATCGCGAACACATGCGCGGCAATTTCCACAAGTTGAAGGAGAAGATGGCGGATGGGCGGGAGGACGCTCCGGTACCGCGGCCCGGAGGCCAGGAGGCGATCTCGTTGATGCGGACGCGCTTAATGGGCGACTCGACGCCGGAGTTCCTCTCGGTGACGATGTTGCCCGGCCGGGGGATGAATGTGCTGCAGATTGCGGCTTATATTCCGGGCAAGGGCGAGGTGAACCTGATGGCGTCGCCGGCGGTCGAGGGCGCGGCCAAGGCGATGACCGGCAAAGGCGAGGACGCAGACGGGCACGCAAGCGTGACCATGGGAGGCGCCTTCGAAGCGCCGTGGGCGGGCCGCATCTGGGGAACGCCGACCGAAGGCGGCCACACTGCTGCGGCCTGGCAGGGGCAAACGATCACTCTGCCGTCGGCCGAGAGCGGCAGTGCGAGCGCCGTTGCCCGGGATGGGCTAATGCTCGCGGAGCCATCGGATTCTGTGCGGACGTCAGCCTTGCCCGACGGCGGGGAGGCAGAGGCGATCTTCCATGCCGGGGATTTTGGCGGGCTGTGGCCGTCGAAGACGGACTTCACCATTACGGTGTTGCTGGGCAGCCGTTCGATCGACCTGACTATAGCGGCACACAACATAGGCGATGCGCCTGAACCGATCGGGCTGGGATGGGAGCCGCGGTTTGCGATTCTCGACGGCAACCGGCGCCAGTTGCGCCTGCGAATCCCAGGCGAGATGCGGGCGGAGGTGCGCAATCGGGACAAGGATGTGCCCACCGGAGCGCTGCTTAAGGTGGCGGGCACAGCCTATGACTTCACAGCGCATAGTGGGGCCACGCTGGGGACGATGGACCTGGACGAGTGCTTCGTTGCGCTCGAACAGAATCTTCTGGACGACGGGCCGATCGCAGAGCTGAGCGATCCCGTCAGCAATTACGGGCTGCGGCTGACCGCGCTGAGCCCGACCATCAAGGCAATACGCGTGGTTGCCCCGGCGGATGCGGGCTTTGTGTCGATCGAACCACAGTTCAACTACCCCGACCCATTCGGGCGCGAGTGGGAGAAGGAGACTGACACGGGGATGGTGGTGCTGCAGCCGGGCCAGTCGACGCAGTGGAAGGTGCGGCTCGAACTATTCTCGCTGGCCAGCGGAGAGCCGCCAATGTAGTGGCAAGACGCGCGTCCGCGGGTTGCGCGGGTTTGACCCTTCCCAAGCAAGACTCGTAGAGTGGAAGAGAGGCGTCGGCCGCGCTCGACGCCAAGGTGCGGAGCAGCGCGGTCCATTTACAGGCGACCCTGGAAGGCATTGATTTGAACCCGAGTGAAATGACGGAAACAAACGAGATAGCGACGAGCGAGACTGCGGACCAGGAGCTGAACGCAGCCGCCGAGCACCACGAACACGACCATGAGCATGATCACGATCACGGCGAGCACGACCACGATCATGAACATCAGCATGGTCCGACGCTGAATCCGCAGTTGACGCGCGAGATCGAGGTGGAGGTTCCAGCCGACGAGGTCTCAAAGGCCTACAAGACCGTGATCAAGCGTTACCAGAAGCTGGCGCGCATTCCGGGCTTCCGCGCGGGCAAGGTGCCGGAGTCGCTGGTGCGGTCGAAGTTTGCGAAAGAACTGCGCCAGGAGGTGCTGGAGTCGCTGGTTTCGGAGCGCTTCCGGACGGCAATCGTGGAGCGGAAGCTGCAGCCGGTGTCGGAGCCGCAGTTGCTGGACCTGCAACTGGCTGAAGGCGCGCCCCTGCGGTTCAAGGCGGCGTTCGAGGTGCTGCCGGAGTTCGATGTGGCGGACTACGACACGGTGCGCGTGGAGAAGCCGAAGGTTGAGCTGACTGAGGAAGAGTTTGAAGCGGAACTGGACCGCATGCTGGACAGCCAGGCAACCGTGGAACCGGTGGAAGAGGAGCGGGCGCTGGTGGAAGGCGACTGGGCGGAGATCCAGTTCAAGGGGCAGATTCAGCCGCTGGCGCAGACCGTAACGGAAGAGGGTGTGACCGCGAAGGAGCCGGCCTCGGAGCCCTTGACCGGCGAAGACGTGCTGATCGAGATTGGCGGCAAGAACACGCTGCCGGCGTTCAACGATGCGCTGCGCGGGACCAAGGTGGGACAGGAGTTGACGTTCGAGGTGGTGTATCCCGCGGACTTCGGCGACCGCAGGCTGGCGGGACAGACGGTGAGCTACGACGTGACCGTGAAGGCGATCAAGCGCAAGACCTATCCGGAGCGCGACGCGGAGCTGGCGAAGCAGCTTGGCGGTAGTGAGACGTGGGAGGAGTTCGAGACCCAGTTGCGGGAGCGCGCGGGCCGGCGGAAGAAGGAAGCGCTCGAATCCGGCGCGAAGAACAAGATGCTGGACGAACTGATCGGGCGATACCACTTCCCGGTCCCTGAGTCGTTTGTGCAACAGCGCGTGGATGCGCGGCTGGAGCGCGGATTGCGGGCGCTGGCGCAGCAGGGCATGAGGGCGGACGACATGCGCAAGCTGGACTTCGGGCGCCTGCGTGCGGCGCAGCGCGACGAGGCGGAGCGCGAGGTGCGCGCATCGCTGGTGGTGGACCGGATCGCAGATGCCGAGAAGGTGACGGTGACCGACAAGGAGTTGGACGATGAGGTGTTGATGCTGTCGATCCAGACGCGCGAGCCGTACGATTCGCTGCGCGATCGGCTTTTGAAAGACGGCGGAATGGCCCGGCTGCGCGAGGAGATGCGACGGGAGAAGACAAGCAGCGTGCTGTATGAGAAGCTGGCGAGCTAGAAGAACAGCGAGTCAGCGGGTTAGCAAGTCAGCGAGTTAGCAAGCAAGAGGGAGAGCGACATGGGTTTGGTACCGATGGTGATCGAGCAGACGAGCCGGGGCGAACGCGCCTACGACATTTACAGCCGTCTGCTGCGCGACAAC
>Ga0181520_10006059_pt1 | contig 18763 bp, 6 predicted proteins | sample PEATcosm2014_Bin_29_FD_132451 | JGI IMG/M metagenome (GOLD analysis project Ga0181520, IMG submission 132451) | Peatland microbial communities from MTU Mesocosm Facility, Houghton, MI, USA - PEATcosm2014_Bin02_30_metaG | ecosystem: Environmental > Terrestrial > Soil > Wetlands > Peat | place...
CGCCGGATAGCAGGCTCTCACGCGACGCATTCAGATAGGCACTGACCTGCGTGAGGGTCGCCTCGGCGTCCGCGAGCCGCAGATCGATTTCGGCGCGGGGATAGAGGAGCGACGCACGGATCTCGACATCCCCACCGAGCAGCGCCTTGACGGCGAAGGCATAGAGGCAGCGCTGGAGCTCCTTGCCGCCATCCAGAATAATGCTGTCCTTGGGGACCCGACCGGTCTTGTAGTCGAGCACCATCGCCTGGCGGCCGTCTCCCGAAATGTCGAGCCTGTCGATGTAGCCTGCGATTTTGAAGCCGGTCCCTGGGATTCCGACGGTCTTCGCTGCATCCCACGGCAGGGCGACGTCGGACTTGGGCTCGGATCCGCCGAAGGGAACCTCGCTAAATGCGCGAGCGCCAGGGAGCGCCTCGACGCAAAAGGTGAGCGCACGCTTGCTCAGATCCGCCGCTTCATCGAGCGTGCGTCGCCAGATCATACGCGGCGGGACAGCGCGTTCAGTCTCCCAGAGTTCAGCGACATGGGCCGCGGCTCCATCCACGGCGGCGAAGACTTCCTCAGGTTTTGATACTGACAGCCCGGTCTTGGCCTCAAGCGCGCGGAGGGCGAGGTCGAGGGTGAGGTGGACGAGATCACCCATGGCCAGCGCATCCAGAACCAGCGGATCTTCACCGCTTTCCGGGGCCGTCCATCTGAGACCGTAGCGCCAGACGAAGCCGATCGGATTCCGCAGCAGCTGGCGAAGGGAGCTAGCTGATTGGGTCCGGTCCAGAATGGCCCGGATCACGGGATGATCGGGCCGAATGAGACCGTCGTGGGGCGTGATGTCTTGGCGCATCCAGTCGCGCCAGCAACCGGCGGCGGCGGAAGCTTGCGGCAGGGTTTGGAACTCCTTCGGGCGCGCCAGAAGTCGATCGGTCTCGCTGAACGCGTGTTCCGGAATCCGGTTGCGCGGCAGATAGACTTCGTCGGCATGCCCCTGGAGGAGCGTGCTGCGGCCAAGCAGTCGGCCATCTCCATCGCGGCGGGCGCGGGACAGGACGACCTGACGGTCGGTCGTGGCGAGGATGGTCTCGAAATCCCTTCGATCGGCGGCGCCGACAGGCAGCGGATCGAGTTCGGCGGTCGGGATGATGTGATCGGAGAGTAGGCGATCCTCCGAGATCCCGCGTGGCCAGCGCGACGAGTTGAGCCCCAAGAGTCGCACGAAACGGCGGGGCGATGCCGCAAGCGCGCTTGCCGGCATCCAGGCCACGGAAACACAGGCGTCCAGACCGTCATCCAGCTTTAGCGCCTCAAGGGTCATGTCGACGGAGGCGGCCGGTCCTGCGAGCAATGCCTTTCGCCAGATGGCGAGCGCACGACCGGTCAGGAGGGCCGTCCCAGTCGTCGGGGCGGCCACGCTACCCTCGGCGAGCATGGAGACGATGTCGCGCAATGCCGGACCATGGTCCGTTCCATCGGGCCAATCTTCCGCGCCCAAACGATCAATGAGGCGAGACCATGCTCGAGGGGAAGCGAGTGGAGCATCGGCCGGCAGAATGCGGGTCCAGCCCTGCGGCAGCGCCTGAAATGGGCCGGGATAGGCCGCCAGCAAACCCGCAAGGCGCCGCATCCTCGTCTGTGACAGACCGCGCACCAGAATATCGGCCAGCGCCGCCGCGGCCTGTCCTTCCCTACAGGCCGTCACCTTCACGCCATGCGTGAAGTGAAAGTCGAAATTCGCGTCGGCGCGCAGCGCGAGGAGGTGATCGTCGTAGTCTGCCGGATTTACCGAAGCGATGGCGATGTCTGACGGCTCGGCCGCTCCCGAGGCGATGAGATTTCGCGCCCACCGAAGGGATTCGATCACTTCATGGATTGCGGTCGCGGCGCTGACGGCGTCGATATTCGGCGAGTAGGGCTTGGTCCGATCAATGACGACGACCTCGCCATCGAGCCACGCGGGAACCGATCGCGGACCAGCGCTCCATCGCACGGAAATCCGCGCGGCGATCGCGTGCAGTAAGGGACGCCAGCAGGGCGAGAGCTCCGTTATGCCGACAATTTCAATAGGGCCGAACAGGGGTTCGGCATGATCGAGCCGCTGCAACGCGGCGGTAACAATATCGGTCGGGCGCATCATGGCCGCTGGCAGAGCTGCGAGGACCGCGTGCTCCAGCTTGGCGATTGAAGCCAGCCGACTGTGCTCGGAGGCTCTTGCCTGGAGATCGATCCCGGCTCGCCAGGCCTTTGGTAAGGTGTCAACCGCTGCGCCAACCATACCGGGCAACAATTTCAGCCTGTCGAGCTCGCCAATGTGGGTTTCGTGGAGTGCCTGCTGAACGACGGACCGCAGGGTCTCGTCATCGACCGGTCGCGTCATACCGCCGGCTAGACGCGCGGCGAGCTGCTCGAAGGTCATGATCTGCAGGCCATGGCGACGCTCGCGTGCAGCTGCCAGACGCAGCTCGCGCATCGCAAGGCGCCCGTGGGCGATGACTGTGTGTCGCCGCGCTAGTTCCATATCGCCCCTGCTTCGGTCGGAGGTGGCCTTGTCTTGGTGAGGTGATGAAGCCTTGACCAAGCCCTACCGACAGGCATAATAAATAGACGGGTCGCATAGGTATGTCCAGATAGTTTATATGCCTATTGGCTAGGAGGTCACATGGCGGAACCCGGAGCGGGGCTGACTTGGGGAGTGGAGCGTCGGCTCGAATTCATTGAGTTCCGCCTGTTCTGGGAGGGCGGGGTCAATCGCTCCGACATCATCGAGAAGTTCGGTGTTTCCGTGCCCCAGGCTTCGAAGGATCTCACGCTTTATCAGGAGCGCGCGCCGCAGAACGCGGTCTACGACAAGAGCGCCAAACGTTATGTGGCGAGCGACCGTTTCGAGCCATGCTTCCTTAAGCCAGATCCCAGCAGATATCTTAGTCAACTGAGATCGGTCTCGGACGGTATACTTGATCTGTCGGATGCCTGGATCGGACAATTTCCGACGTTCGATGCCGTGCCGAGCCCGGTCCGTGGTGTAAGGGCCGAGATTCTGCGTTCGGTCATCTCTGCGATCCGCCGTTCAGATGCAGTCGAGGTGAGGTATCAATCTCTCTCCCGACCAGAGCCGAGATGGCGTTGGCTATCGCCGCATGCCATCGCCTTCGATGGATTCCGGTGGCATGCCCGGGCTTTTTGTAACACCGACCGGACGTTCAAGGATTTCTTGCTGTCGCGCATCCTTGAGACTCGTGAAACGCGATCAAACGAGATCGCGTCAAGTGCAGACAGGGATTGGCATGAATTTGTCACTCTCGAAATTGGGCCGCACCCTGATCTGTCTGGGACCCAAAAGCAGGTGATCGCTCTAGACTACGACATGCACGGCGGTAAGACGATGATCAGAGTGCGGAAGGCATTACTCTACTATGCGCTGCGGCGACTGGGGCTTGATACAGATCCCAGCGCACGACGGCCTCAAGATCAACAGATCATCCTTCTGAACCGAGTGCATATCGACCATTTGCTTGGCTCAGATGAAAGCGCATTGGGAGCTTAGAATGGTCTCGGGAGGAAAAAGACTGAAACCTATGATCGGGTCTGGCACCGAATGTCTCGCGATCGAAAGGCGAGGCTGCTTCGCCTTTTTCAAAGATTTCGGTCGGGTAGAGATTGCGCATGCCTGATTTTCGCGTATCCCCAATCTCAATCGTCAATCAGATCAAGAGCAATCTTCAGGATCGATACGATTCTGGCTACCCGATACTTAAGGAACTACTCCAAAACGCTGACGACGCGGAAGCCCGCCGATTTAGACTGGACGCGCTTCCGGGCTGGCCGACCGCGGCAAACCCACTTCTGCGCGGGCCAGGGCTACTGGTCGTGAATGACGGCTTATTTCGTAAGGACGATGAGCGCGGCATCACGTCGTTCGGAGAGAGCGGCAAGGCAACCGATAGCGCCGCGATTGGCAAGTTCGGGCTGGGGCAGAAGGCGGTCTTCCATCTCTGCGATGCGTTCGTTGTCTATGCCTACGGAAACGGCGAGCCTTTCAGCACGGTTGTGAACCCGTTCTTGGGAGTGGACGTTGACGGCAACATTAGCCGTCAATGGGAACCGCCGAGCGAAAGCGGCCTCGTCGACACCGACCTCGAGCTTCTAAAGCGTCAAGTGTCTCCCGATTTTCCAGATCGTTGTCTTGCACTCTGGCTGCCTTTTCGCCGAGAGGGGCTGCGGCCGGCTCCTGGTGTGGGCTTTTCCAGCAACTTCCCTTCGAGGCCGGAGACAATTGCAGAACTCGCCAACATTGATGATCTGCGATTGCTTCTGACCGCACTTCGCCACCTGGAGTCGGTCGAGATCCGCGAACACAGTGAGACGCGCTGCGCCATCGGGATTGATGACGAACGGGACCGGCTGCTCGGACCCAAGCACTGGCGTAGCGGCACCCGGTCCTTCGGCGGCACAATCAAAACCCGTCCTGATCAGTCGGTGGCACAATTCGTCGGTCGCGAAGCGATGATCCTTGATGGTCGCCTTGCGGGTTTGCGGCTCACTCCGCACTGGCCGAAAACGATCAGCGTTCTTAGTCCGACACCTCAACCTGAAAAGGGTGAGCCGCACGGCGCGGCGACGTTGCTGCGCGCATCCAAGAGCGCGCCGTCGCAGCTGCGGATTTCTTGGGCCGTGTTCCTGCCGATTTCAGAAGCGTCTGACATCGAAATTTCGCTGGAGGGCAAAACACTCGGCCAGTTCCGTCTGCTGCTTCATGGCTACTTCTTCCTGGATAGCGGCCGGCGCCTGATCGATGGTCTGTCAGCCTCAGCCAGAGACGAAGAGCCTTCCGACGCCTCAGGGCTGCGTCGGGCTTGGAATTCTGAACTTCGCGACTCTGTCGTTCTGCCTCTGTTGCCCGCCCTGCTGCGGGACGCGCTCAATTCGAAGATGGTGACATCAGCGGAGCTTGCGCAACTGGTGGCGGCCATCGCCGGGAGCGAGTGGTTTCAAAAGAGCCGGAGCGCAATCTGCAAGGAAAGCGCACTCGTGCGCGTACTTGAAGCGCCGGGTGGCACTGTCTGGCGCCTTGTACCGTCAGGGAGGCCCCTCCGTCCGCTGCCGAAGTCGGTGGCCGATGCTCCTGGGAGGATCGAGGAGCTATTTGCGGAGATCCATTCTTGGGCCCAAAGTCGAAAGACGCTTCTTTGCTTAGATAAAAGCGCCTCGCTTACCGCCGAGCCGATGGGTTGGGCGGCCGATGATCTCGACTCGCTTTTTACCGTCCTATCGCCGAGGGCGTTTCAGTCGGGGGCCCTTGCGCCGCTCCTTGCGGACTTCCTTAACTCGGTTGACTTGGAAGAAGCCAATCGACGCGCGGTCGGGCCACATTTGGTATCCGCATTGCGTCAGGCGATGATTGAATCGGCTCCGCTGTCGGCCTCGGAGTACGTATCGGCAATCCTCGTCCATGTGCCTCATGGGCTCCTGTTTCCGCTTCCGACATCCGTCGAGCATCGGCAGGTGCTTCGAGCTTTGGCTTCCGCTCCAGGCAACATCCTGCCGGTTCGCGGTGTGTGGATTAGCGATGATCCGCGTCTGCCGCGGCTTTCAAAGGCAGACCTAAGAGTTCTAGTGAGCGCGCTCGAACCGCACATCGGCAGCGACGATGCGGATCAAGCGGCAACGGCGGCTTTGGCTATGCTCGTGCAAGCAGAGCAGGAAATATCTGAACTGGCCCGGGATCCTGACTTCGCATCCATCAAGGTTCTAAGAGCGCGGGATTTACGGGCGGGCGGTCCGATTGCTCTGTCGCTTCAGACACTTTTTGAGCGATCCCAGGCAGGACTTCTGTTCGCATCTTCTCCCGAGGCGAACCGGATTTTGCCGTTGTTGGTGGACGTGCTGCCGGATACGACTCCGTTAATCGTGGAGGGAAGGACCGCTGAGTTTCTACGAGAATCGGCTGGTTCAACGTTTTCGCTTCATGTTGCGGGGAAGGAGTCAGTCTTCGCGCTTATCAACCTGGCGGCTCGATTCGGATCGGAAGACGCTCGAACTAGATTGCTTGAGCGACTTCGGCCAGCAGATGACGACGATCGGGCAGCACTGAGACGTTTGTGTGCTGGCGAGCGCGCGGCTGGATACTCAAACGCCAAGGTGTGGATACTTGAGGGCGCGCCCAGTGGCATTGAAAGAATTGCCACGGCAATTCTGAGCAAGAGCGAAAGCGATTTTCTTGTGCCATCACGCATCGCAGCCGAACTTACGCCGAAACTGCGAACTTATCTCGGAATCGAGGCACTCGACACCGAGGGCCTCGAAGCGTTGCTCGATAGACATCGCGATGCAATTGCTCAACTCGAACCAACGGCGTCGGAACGAGAGGCGTTCCTGCAGACGCAGCTATCGGACTCATTGCTACGGCGCCTCCCGATCCACGTTCGCTCGGATGGAGCAATAGGTGATGCGGAGAATGTCTTTCGCGAGGCTGACTGGCCAATTCCAGCAGCCCTGAGGGAGCACGTTCGCACGATCCAGCCCTGTAGCAGTCCGCTCGCGCGCGAACGGCAGCAGAGGCTCATCACTGCCTGGTCCCCTCAGAGCCAACTCGAAGTCGCGCTATCGCGGACGGATCCACATCGCTTGCGGAGCGATATACTCGATGCCCTCGCGAACGAAAAATCCGAGCCGGAGCCGCGGCTGAATGAAGCGCTTCGCACAGCTCCCTGGCTTGTCGCGGACGAAAAACCAATTGCACCACAGGATGTGCTCGCGCTTCCACCTTCCGTTGATGAGGAGGCGCGGGCGCTGCTGCTGAGAAGCGGCCAACCAGCTCCGTTCTTGCCCGTTCGAAAGCTGGCAATCGATGTGCGTGAGCATCCAGGGTTTGTGCATCTGGAAAAGTGGATTCTACCGGATCGGCCTTCGTCCTTCGGGGCGCTGGCACTGATGATCGAGGACTCGAAAATTGTCGGGCGCCTCGGATCAGCCGATGACTACCCAATTGATGATTTTAACACTCTGGCAAACGACGGTGGAGACTTAAAGTTGCCCGGTTGGCCGCTATTGGCGGCTGTCCTGAGCTCCCTCAATGGCAACCGCGACGATATTTTGGTGATCATCGCAGCCTTTGCTGGTCTCGACGACTCCGACCCAAATGCGACGGCCGATCACCTAGATAGTTTGGCGGCGCTGGCGGAGGAAAAAGGGCGAAAAGGTGAAGCTGCGCGCAAGGCCTATCGTCATGGATTCGGCGTCGTGGCGGGGTGGCCGGAAGCTGCGCGCCGTCAGGTATTCGGTGGAACGCGCGTTCTCACCGAGGCCGGGAGTTGGCAAAACGGCCGGGAGGTCGTCCAGAGTGGTGACGGCCTCGACCCGAGGCATGTATTGGCGCGGGACTACGCGTCCATGCTCGGCAAGCGTGAACCGGAGCATACGGAGGTTCCCGACGCCGAAGATGTGTCTCCTGATCCGTTCGCGGCCAACCGTCGCCGGGGAAAGATCAAGGACGTCGATCTGGTCGCGTTGGAGGCCCAGTCTGCGGATCAGCAGCGATTGTTCCTTGATACTTGGAAGGGGCGCGTGCCGTCCGACCTGGTGATCGTCTATCTCGGGCTTATTGGTCGCAGCGAGCCCTTTAGGCGCCTCGCGAACGAGTGGGCGATCGACGCGACAGCCGATGTCGATACGCTTTGGTCCGACCTCGACAACCACTTTCCAAGAGAGGTCCTTTACCCGAATCCGCTGGCGTTTGAAGTCGATCAACGCCGTTTCCTTATCGAGCCAGTCGCGGGCGGACGGGTACAAGCGATCGCAATGTCCGGCGCCTCGTTCGACGCACCACTGGGCGGAACTGACAAAGGAATCCTCATCGGGAATCTGCACAAGACCCACGAGGGTATCCGCGCGGCCGACAGCAAGGTCCGATCATTAATCACGCTGCCAGTCAGGCAAGTTGATCCGAGTGGATTCAGTCAGAGGGAAGGCTGCGGAATCTTCCGCCGGTTCGTCGAGACGATCGCGGCGGACTGTCTGTGGCTCGGCATGGAACGTCAACGGACGGCGTTGCAGGGAATGTTGGACAAGGCGGTTGAGGTCGATCAATCGACGATCGAGGAAACTGAACGCCTTCTTCGCGACCGATTGCCCACGATTCTCGCCGAATTGAAGCTCCCCACGGAATATCGCTCACAGAAAGCGCTGCGCGAATATCAGGCTGAGGAAAGCCGCTTCCATCACCTTTCCGCGCCAGCGCAGAAGATGGAGGAGTTGAAAGCAGAGCTTTGGCGGAAGGTATGCGATGGCGCGCTGGCGGCCGAACTTCTGTCAGCGGTTCGCGGCAAGATCGCGGATTTCGGATATTCGGCCAGCCGGGTTCTCTTCGAACTTTTCCAGAACGCCGACGACGCTTACCGGCAGTACGAAGGATCTGCGACGGACGCCTGTTTCCGTGTCGAACTGCTGTCGGATGACTCCGGCGGATTTCGCGTCGTCCATTGGGGGCGTCCTATCAACCACATGGGACGTGACTGGGAAGAGGGACGCCGTCTCGGTCACGACCGTGACCTGCTGAATATGCTCCTGATGAACTTCTCCGAGAAACGGCCCGGAGACGATCTGACCGGCAAGTTTGGCCTGGGTTTCAAGAGCGTCCATGTGTTGTCGGACAGCGTTGGCATAGCGAGCGGGTGGAATCGATTGCGGACGGTTGGCGGCTTTCTGCCGGAACCTTGGCCGGAAGGCGCGGAAATAGGAGAGAGCCGAAAGAAGTCCGATGGCCGAAAGGCAACGATAATCGACGTCCCGTTCTCGGTGGAGACCGCGGATAAGGGTGCCGAGGCGGTCGCAGCGTTCAGAGCAGCCATGACTTGGTTGCCCGCTTTCGCGCGCACCATCCGACGTGTGGAGATCGAGGGTAGCGCTCCAGTGCACGTCGATTGCGTCTTTGCTCCCCTCCTCAACGAACGCGCGATCCACATCGTTTCCCTTTCTGGCTCGAACAGGGAGCGAGCGCTACGCTTCGATCTTTCCGGGGGATACAGTCTCTTGCTCCGCCTTGACGCTGCGGGTCCCCGCGCATTCCCCAGCGGTCTGAGAAACCTATGGAATCTTGCCCCACTTGAGGAGGAGCTGCGCTCCGGTTGGTTGCTCAACGGTCCTTTCGCGGTTGATCCCGGACGAACAGGGTTGGCCGGCTCGATCGGCGACCGACAGGAGAAGTTTCGAAAGCTCGGGTGGAGGCTCGGAGATCGCCTTTTGGAACTGTATGATCTCGCGGGTGCCAACTGGCCTCTGTTCGCGCAAAATCTGGACCTGGACGCGTCCGAACAAACGGCGAGCAATATCTTCTGGGCCCGCTTATTCGACGTCCTTACGCAGGATTTCGACGACGACCTCGCCCAACATTTGCATTTGGACTTGCATGGATACGGGTATCTCGCCGGGCAGCGCCAAGTCGTGCCGACGCGTTTACCGCCCCCGTTCGTTTCATTGGTGCGGGCATCGGAAGCGACCCATTACACCGATGGCGCGTTGTCAGACCCCGTCACGCTCGCCAAGGTGCGGGACTGGCCTACCCTGATGGAGTTGCAAAATCGGGTCATCGCATCCGAGGTGGCTGGGCAACTAAGAAAGCTTGGCTTCGGAAACATCCGTCCGCTTCATTTTTCGAGCCTTCTTAGTCGCCAGATCGGCGAGGAAAAGCGTATCGATCCCGAGTTAGCCCAAATCCTCGGCCGCACTATTACGCCTCAGTTGATTCGGGAAACACCGCTCAACAACGAATTCAATGAGATTCTGGACATCGCCAGGCAGGCATCGTTCCTCGCACAGGACGGAGCTTGGCGGGTCGCGCAGCTTCCGCATCCTGATGCGGCGGACGATGACGAGGAGCGCAGACTATGCGCATTCGCGCCGGCGAAGCATCTGCTCGACAAGCGTTATACCGGCCCGGCACTTGAGTTCTTTCGAGTTTCCCGCGAACGATCGGGCTTCGGACCTCAAGCGCGCGATCTCGTGTTGTGGGTGGCGGAAATCTCAGCAGAGGACCGTGACCGCCAGACGGCGGCGCTCCGATACATCATCGAGGGTCGCCAAGGTCGAGACTTGGGTGATGCGATTCGGCGCAATCAGCCCAGTTGGCTGCCTTGGCCCGCTTCGCAGCTTCGGCTCGGTCAGTTTCTGTCGAGCTGGACCGAGAAGGAAAAGGACGATCTCCTCTATTCCCTTCAGGGCCGTGCAGCATTCGAACCTCCACCGATCGCCCTGCCACCCCAACCCGAACCTGAATCGGTTCTGCGCGCCATCCATGAGTGGTGGAGCGGTGAAGGGGCTGATCTTCGGGCCTTATATGCACGCCACACATATCCCGACTTGTTCTCACCGTCGCAGCTTCAGGGAACGGCTGATCGTGCGGCGTGGTTCACCATGTTCGCTCTGGCTTGTTTCCAGTCATTTGGTCGGGCGCAAGACGGACAGCATCGTGTGTTCATAGAACAAGGTTGGAGAGAGGGCTGGTGGCAGGAGCTCGCAGAATCTCGACCGCCTAACGATGTTCAATCGTGGATCGATCGGCTAGAGGGCTGGAGCGCATCAGAAAAATTCGATCAAGCGTTTCTTCCCTGGCGACGCACATTTGTTGATCTGTATGCGGTTGCGCGTTGGCTTGATGAATACAGGGAAATCACGCTCAAGCTGCCTCGTATTATTGAGGACTACGGCATAATTTCTCTAAATAGCGCCTTGCAACCAAGCTACTGGGCGCTGGCGATGCGCCTTTGCATTGATGCCGCGCCTATAAACCGTTCTCTTGGCATCGGTATGAACTGGATGATCCGTGAGATGCTGCGCCACGACGTGTACGAGCCTCGCGATCACGGCCTTATGGCTCCCTACGGTTGGGCGCCTTCTCAGCGGGTCCGTGAATTGTTGAATGCACTTGGCGCAGATGTCGGTGTGTGGGCGGACAAGGAGGCCAGTCGGGCCATCCACCAGTTCGTTGTCGAACACATCGGCGCCGACTATGCGCGTTTCGACGGAGATTTCGATCTACCTCTGCAACTGATCACCCGAGAGAAAAACCGGGCGGCCCTAGCTTATTGCTTTGAAGTGGCCGACCGAGATCCTCCGAGTTTCGCGGAGCCTGAAGAAGACGCCGACGACGCACTTCCGTTTGAGGGGGCAGGTTAATGACAAGTGCAAAACAACTGGAGGCTGGCACTCCCGTTCAACATCCGCGGCATGGAAACGGACGCGTGGTGGTGGACATGGGGGCTACGGCCATCGTTCGGTTCGGCGGGACAGTTGAACAAGTCCTCGCCAGTGAAATCATTGAGGTCCCGTCACTTCATTCCGCGCTGCGAAATGGCTCGCTTAGTGACCCGACCGATGCAGTCATACGAGCGCAGGCACTCGCCATTGGGTCGGTCAATGATCAGTGGGGGGTATTCTCACGGTCACGCGTGCAGTTGCTTCCTCACCAATTGTGGGTTTGCCGAAAGGTAAACCAAGAATGGCCCTTTCGATGGCTGGTCGCAGACGACGTGGGGCTTGGCAAGACGATTGAGTGCGGTCTGGTTCTAATGCCATTGATCGCCTCCGGGCGAGTGCGTCGGGTGCTAATACTCGCTCCCGCGAAGCTCGTCCCGCAGTGGCAGTTCCGCCTAAAAGACATGTTTGATATTCGGCTCCAACGCTACGTGACGGAGGCAGACACTCAGCGAGGAGACTTTTGGGCGACTGCTTCGATGGTCGTCGCATCTTTCCACACGCTGAGGGACGATCGTCGCGGCGCTCGCCAACGACTCCTTGAAGCTGATCCTTGGGACTTGGTCATCGTGGATGAGGCTCATCACCTGGGCGTGGATGAACGAGCCGGCGAGACCCTCGCCTACAGCCTCGTCTCCGATCTGGAGGAGCGGAGCAAGATCAACTCTTTGCTCTTCTTCACGGGAACCCCGCATCGAGGAAAGGATTACGGGTTCTTTGGGCTGATGCATCTTGTGCGGCCTGACGTTTTTGATCCGGATGGCGACAAGATTGCGCAGCTGTCTCAACTTCCAAAAGTAATGATCAGAAATAACAAGGCGGCTGTTACGGACCTTCAAGGCGTGAGGCTCTTCAAGCCGGTCAATGTATTAAGTCGCGAGTACGGTTATAGCGATAAAGAGACTCTTTTTTATCGGACGCTCAGTGAGTTTATCCTAGATGGTCGTGCGTATGCCGCGACGCTCGACGGTCGCGCACAGACCGCGCGAATGCTCGTGCTCATCACCCTCCAGAAATTGGCGGCCAGTTCGATCGCGGCGATCCGGAACGCGCTCCGTAAGCGTCGGATAATGCTCGCGGACGCTGTTAGCCGTTCAAATGGGGCCGCCTCGATTGTCCTGCCTGACGACGAACAGGCGACATTCGATGACATGGCTGAGGCTGAGGAGGCCCTTCCCAGCTCCGCGGCTGTTTTGCTGATGGGAGATGAGATACAGCGGATCGATGAACTGATCTCGCTTAGCGAGGGGATTGGCAACGAAACCAAGATTGAGCGCTTACTTCAGATGATTCGCGAGGAGTTTGGTGCAGACGAACCGGTCCTGCTTTTCACGGAGTACAAGGCGACACAGGCGCTGGTCGTGAACGCTCTCCATCGGCAGTTTGGTTTTGGCTCGGCCACATTCATCAACGGTGACGAGCGGCTTGATGGCCTGGAGCAGGCGTCCGGGGCGACCAAGACAATCAGCCAGCCGCGTGAGCATGCCGCAGACGCATTCAACGCGGGCAAGGTGCGCTTTCTAGTGTCGACGGAGGCCGGAGGCGAAGGCATCGACCTTCAAGAACGCTGTGCCGTGCTGGTTCACGTAGATATGCCTTGGAATCCGATGCGCCTTCACCAGCGGGTTGGACGCTTGTCTCGTTATGGCCAGAAGCGTTCGGTTTCTGTCTACATTCTGCGGAATCCCCAAACGGTTGAGGCTCGTATCTGGGATCTTCTGAATGAGAAGCTCGAGCGAATTCAGCAAGCCCTTTCCTCAGTGATGGAGGAACAGGAGGACATCTCTCAGCTGGTCATTGGGATGGCCGGAAATTCGCTTTTCAACGAACTGTTCTCAGGGGGCCAGGGGCTCTCCAACGAGCGCTTAGGCGCATGGTTTGATCAAACGACTGCGACGCTCGGTGGGCGCGACGTCGTCGAGACGGTTCGCGAACTCCTTGGCAACGTGTCGAAGTTCGACTTTCAACAGGTGGGTAAAGATCTGCCAAAGGTTGATCTTTCAGATCTCGAAAAGTTCTTCACTCAAACCGTCAGCCGACACGGGCGCCGGATTTTCCGACGCGACGAGGGCTTGGAGATTAAGACACCCGATGAGTGGAAAGCGCGCAGCTATGCGCTCCGAGACAAGTACGAGGGGCTAGTATTCGATCGCAACCTCCGTGGGACGAATGCGGCATCTCGTGTTCTAGGCGTCGGCCATCTCCTCTTCGATATAGCGCTTGAAGAAGCGCGGAACCTCCCATCGACTTTCGCTCGCGTAGACGGCCTCGCCGCTCCCTTGCTGGTCGTGACGGTTGAGGATCAGATCACTGGGACCGGGGCGCTTGTCCATCGATTGATCTTTGGAGTGACGGAGAAGGAGGGGGAGGCCGTAGTTCTTCGCGATTGGGAGCTTCTGCAGTTATTGAATGGCATCGCTCTCAGAAATGCTGGAAAGACAGCAGAAACTGACCCGTCGGTCGTTGAACAGTCCTCTGTGGTTGCTCGGTTGAAGCAGGCTTTCGATGCCGAGCTTGGCGCCCGGGCGCCAACACTGCGCAGGCCTGTCTCATGGCCGGAAATACTCCTCCTACCCATCGGGCAAGGGTAGCAGGTTCGTTGCGTGGATCCGGCGTCTGGCGCGACGGACGAATTGGATTCTGTCGGATGAGGGTCGTGGTCATGCTTTCGTGACGGGTAGCTCAGGTCAGAGACATATTGTCCGTCGTCGGCCACGAGACCTCCGCGCCACTCTCGCGATGCGAGACCCGTCGCGGCCAACTCGGCTGGTTCGTGAGTAGAAGGGGAGGATTGCGATGCGCTTTATTCACACTGCGGATTGGCAGATCGGGAAGCCATTCAAGCAATTTGGCGACCGGGAAAGCGTGCTGCGGCAAGCCCGCTTGGTCGCGATCGAGAATATTGGGCGGCTCGCGGCGAAGGAAGGGGCGGCGCACGTTCTGGTGGCCGGTGATGTTTACGACACCGAGGCGCCGACGCCGCGGACCTTGCTTGAGCCGCTGGAGAGAATGCGCCGGTTTAGTGATGTCCAATGGCATATGCTGCCAGGGAACCATGACCCCCATCGGCCGAAAGGCGTCTGGGATCGGGTACTGGAGAGTGGCCCGCCAGCCAATGTTCACCTGCATCTCAAGCCCGAGCCGGTAGATTTCGGCCCAGGCGCCATGCTTCTGCCGGCGCCGCTGACACGCAAGACCGAGGGCGCCGACCTCACAGAATGGATGGATCGGGCCGAGACGCCGCCCGGCGCGATCCGCATAGGTGTCGCGCACGGTTCGGTCGTTGGTTTTGGTTCCGGGGGCGAGGCGACCAACCCGATCGATCCCCGTCGGCCCGCTTTGGCCAGGCTCGAATATCTTGCCCTTGGCGATTGGCACCGGACCATCCAGATCGGCCCGTCGGTCTGGTACTCCGGAACACCGGAACCAGACCGCGCCAGCGGCCAGGAAGCCGGTCAGGCGCTTGTTGTCGAGATTCCAGGACCTGGCGCTCCCGCCAATGTCACTTCACACAAGGTCGGCAGCTATCGATGGCTGACGATCGAGGAGCAGCTATCCGACGCGGGAGAACTTGAAGACCTGGAGACGCGCCTCAGAGGGTTGCCGGATCTATCGAGCACAATTCTGCGCCTTTGGTTGAAAGGCACCCTGCAGCTCACGGGGCGGGCGGAGCTTGATCGCAGGCTCTTGGGTATCGGCGCTGCGATGTTCCACCTTGACGTCGACGATACAGGCCTAGCGATCCGACCGAGCGCGGCGGATCTGGAGTTGATCGATTTCGGCGGCGTGCTGCGCCACGCGGCGGATCGATTGAAGGCTGTGGCCGAGGATTCAGCGGTTGGGTCGGTTGAAAAGCGCCGCGCCGAAGACGCGCTCGTCCAACTTTTCGTCATGGCCGTTGGGACGGGAGCTTAGCGATATGAAGATCACCAGCATCGTCGTCGACGGGGTCGGGAAGTTTGGAATCCGAAGCGAGGTCATCGGCCTTGGTTCCGGCGTCAATATTCTTGCAGCCGGAAATGAGGCGGGGAAGTCCACCCTGTTTCGTGCAGTCCGCGCCTGCCTCTTCGAACGTCACAACACCAAGAACGAAAGCGTTCGGATCCTCGCCACAGACGGGTTGTCTTTGCCCATCACGGTCACGCTGGGTTTTGAACATGCCGATCAGCTCTACACCATCACGAAATCCTTTGTGAAAAGCCCGGCCGCAAGTCTGATGCGGGGCAGCGTGGAAATTGCGCGCGGCCGCGAGGCCGACGAGATGCTGTGGGAACTTCTCGGCGTCGCCCCCGGAAGCGGGCGCTCCGTCGATGAGTCGGCTTTTGGCATTCTTTGGGTTGGACAGGGACAATCCTTCAAGGTCCCTGAACCGACCGAAGCGGCGACGACCGTTCTCAACTCGGCGATCCAGGCCGAAGTGGGCAGCCTGGTCGGCGGCGAGCGTGCTCGCGCCGTCTTGGCGGCGTTGAAGGAGGAGCTTGCGCAATTGGTGACGGACACGGGCCGTCCGAAGGCCGGCCGTCCGCTAGCTGAAGCAACGACCCGTCTTGAAACGCTCCAAAGGGATCTGACCGATGGCGAGACGCGGCTGTCCGTTCTTGATGGCCAGTTGGTCGAGCTGGGTTCGAAGCGGAGCGAGCGTGCTCGCTTGGGTGACCCTGCATTGCTCAAGGAAATGACGACAGACCTCGAAGCTGCGCAAGAGAGCCAGAAGGCAGGTGAGGGGGCCGCAGCCTTGCTCGCGCAGTTCGAGTCTGCGGAGCAGCGCAGCAAGGCCATCCTCGAACGTGTCGAGCACCAACTTTCCGATCTTGTGGATCGAAGGGCGCGCATCGACAGTGATCGCCAGCGTGACAAGGAGTCGCGCGCCGGCTTAGCGCCGCTCGAGGCTCAGGAGCAGGCCGCGCGGGACGTGATCCGCGGTGCGCGGGACCAGGTTGCCGAACTCGACGCACAGGCTGAGCGCGACGAAGAACTAGAGCGCAGCCTTCAGCAGCTCGCGGGTATCGTCGCGCGTGCCAACGCGCGTGAAACGTTCGTCCGCCAGCGGGATGGGCTGGTGGAGCTTGGCGAACGGCTCGTCAAGAGCGCCGCAGCCCTGGCCAATAACCGCGTTACCGCAACCGTTTTGACGTCCTTGAATGATGTCGAGCGCGAGATCGCGATCTTGACCGCGCGTCTCGAAGCGGCGGCCCCCGAAGTGGCTATCGAGCTGGGGGCGGCTGGCGCGGGAAAGATTTCGATTGGCGACGCTCTGCTTGCGGGCAACACCGTTCACGCCGCGATCGATCCGCTGACCATTCGGGTCGCCGATGTTGCGACAATCACGGTCACCCCGCCAAAGGCGGCGAGCGCCGTCGATCAGAAGAAGCGTCAGGATGCCCAAAGACGCCTTTCCAAACTGATCGAAGATGCGGGCGTGGCTTCCGCCAGCGATCTGCGCGCGGCGCGTGCGCGGCGCGAAGCGCTGGAAGCTGAGGCACTGGCGCTTCGGGCCGAGCTCAAAATGTTGGGGATTTCCGAGGCGTCTCCCGTTTTGGCGATCGAGGGGCTCAAAACTGAGATCCAAGCTATCGACGCGATGGTGGCCGAGGCGTTGGCGCAGATGAAGGTTGATAGCCTTCCGTCGGCCGAGGATATTGCCGGGCGCCAGGATGGCCTGCGGCTGAACCGGGAAGAGGCGCGTCGCCAACGGCAGGCGCTTGACGGCGCAATCGATGCCCAGAACACGATACTTTCGAATGTGGCCGACGCCCGTGGCCGCCTCGGTGGAACGCTGACTGAAATCCAAAATCGCTTAGAAGCGGATCTGGCCATTCTTCCAGATTCTGATCGTCTTTCCCTGGTCGCCGCCGCTGACAAGGCGGTCAAGGACGCGCAAGGCGACTATCGAATTAAGGCTGCCGCCTTGGAAGAGCAGCGTCAGAAAGCACCTTCGGTTGAAGAACTGGAGCGTCGGCAGAACCGTGTCACGCGCCTCCTCAACGCATTGGACAACCAGAAGACCCGTCTCGGAACCCTGGATCGAGAAATCGCCAATCTCGAAGGACAGATACAAAATGCCGGCGGCGACGGCCTTGGGGAAAAGGTCGAGGAGTTGCGGCAAGCCCGCGACCTGACGGAACGCGAAGTTGAAAAATACAAGGGTCGCGTGGAGACCTTGCTGCTTCTGAAGAGCACAATTGAGGCGTGCTACACCGAACAACGAGATCGGCTCCATGCGCCGCTGCGGCGACACCTGAAGCCCTTTTTGAACGACGTGTTTCCAGCGGCAGAGATCGAACTCGGTGATGGATTTTCCATCGCTGGGATCAGGAGAAACGGACCAAATGCTGAAAACTTTGAGCGCCTGTCTGCAGGCACACAGGAGCAGATCGCTGTGCTGGTTCGGCTCGCCATGGGCGCGATGATCTGCGATCGCGCGCAGCCCGTTCCGATTATTCTCGACGATGCGTTGGTCTTTTCCGACGACGACCGTATTGAGCAGATGTTCGACGCGCTCAACCGAGCGGGACTGAAGCAGCAAGTCATCGTGCTGACCTGCAGGACGCGGGCCTTTGCGCTGCTGGGCGGGCGACAGCTATCGATAGCGACAAGTCCGGGATGATGGCAAAGTGGTGTGGAGTGTCGAAGATAAAGTTGAACCACCCTTCTGCGCGGGTGGGGCGTTTGGATACCGTAGGGTAGCCTGGAGTGCATCCGGAGGGGAATAATTTATGACGGTAAATCTGACGGTATTTTGATTTTCGGCAAAATATTTTGGCAATAAAATCAATATGTTGTGTCTCTAGTTTACAATTGAATGGGAGTAGGGGGGACGGTGCGGGTGGCGTTGAGAGACGCCACGGGATCGGCTCCCGCCCTCGCCCTGAGGCGCCGCGAAGCGGCCTCCATGGACGCTCTGGAGGGCGTGGTGCCTCTCTTCATCGATGGCGCTCGCTCTAATCGCTGTAGTCCAAATCAGGTTCGTCGGAAACCGGGTAGAAACGTTGACGCTCCGGTTTGAGAATTCGAAGGAATGCGGTTCTTCTCTGCGTGCCAATTTCATCGACATACAGCAATTGTCCTGTGAGTATAGTTTCAGCGTCCCGCTTCTCTACAAATTTGCAGTCGTAGGCGGTTGGGGATTACGGGATTACGGTGACACGTGCATAATTCCCTATTTGCGCGTCGCCCGTCCCCGCGGAACGCGCCTCGCCGTCGAGCTCTTGCAGAGCCCACTTTTCCAAACCGCTGCGGCTGTCAAGGATCGCCTGCGGCGACCGCCGACGGCGGCGCGCCTGAAGGGCGCGTCCTTGACAGCCGCAGCGGTTTGGAAGTTTCGCCGCCAAGAGCTCGACGGCGAGGCGCGTTCCGCTTCTGTCGCCCGCCGAGTCAGCCGAACTCGGGGCCAGGCGCGCCGCGGCGTTTGAGCCGGGTCAGACGATCGCTGTCATCGCGAGCGAAGCGACGCGATCCAGGAGGCGTCGGATCGAACCGCGCGCCCCTGGATCGCGTCGTCGCTACGCTCTTCGCGATGACG